>Ga0187779_10000340_pt1 | contig 32297 bp, 27 predicted proteins | sample 1015_Q2_SP10_10__FD_132435 | JGI IMG/M metagenome (GOLD analysis project Ga0187779, IMG submission 132435) | Tropical peat soil microbial communities from peatlands in Department of Meta, Colombia - 1015_Q2_SP10_10_MG | ecosystem: Environmental > Terrestrial > Soil > Wetlands > Peat | place... | reverse complement strand
AGTGAGCGCTCGGAAAAGAAAATATCGGGCACAACATTGAGCCGCATCAGGTCGTTGCGGATGTCGGCCATCATGACGTTGACGGCACGCTCGCGCACGATCGGCAGCCATTCGGCCTCCGGCTTGTCCTTGAGACCATCGCCGTAGTCGGCCTTGAGCTCCTCGCCGACTTGCTTGAGATAGTCGCCCGGATAGAGTCCCTCCGGAATGGTGATGGTCTCGCCGAGCGCCTCGCGATAACGGAGGTAGGCCGAGCGTGCGAGCACATCGACCTGCGCGCCGGCATCGTTAACGTAGTACTCGCGCGTCACCTTGTAGCCCGCATAAGCGAGCAGGTTGGCGAGCGCATCGCCGAACACCGCGCCGCGGCAATGGCCGATATGCATCGGCCCAGTCGGGTTGGCCGAGACATATTCGACGTTGACCTTCTCGCCCTTGCCGATGTCGCTGCGGCCGTAATTGCCGCCGAGCTTGAGCGCGTGCGCAAGCTCCTTCGCCCACACATACGTCTTGAGCGTGAGGTTGATGAAGCCGGGGCCGGCGACGTCGACCTTCTCGACGTCGGGCTCCTTGCGCAGCCGCTCGGCAATCGCCTCAGCAAACTCGCGCGGCTTCTTGCCAGCATCCTTGGCGAGCACCATCGCGGCGTTGGTCGCCATGTCGCCATGCGAGGCTTCGCGCGGTGGCTCGACCACGATACGCGAAAGATCGGCACCCGCGGGCACGAGCGGTGCCGTCGCCGCGTGGACGCGAGCGAGCATGGCGGCGAAAAGGTGCTGGGAGGCCGAAGCAGCGGGCATTCTGGCCGTGCGGGTAAGGGATTTTGCTCAGGGTGTCAAAGGTACGACCAACACCGCCGTCGCTGTCGCCGCATTTTTCAGCGGATGCTCGCGCCGCTATCGACCGAGATGACCTGCCCGGTAGTGATGATCGATTCATCCGACGCCAGATGGACCGCCATCTCCGCCATGTGCTCCGGCTGGCCGAGGCCGAGCAGATGCGTCTGCGCCAGCTTCTCGATGTCCTTGGCGTCCCTCATCAGGTTCTTGACGCGCTCGGTGAGCACGACGCCGGGTGCAATCGCATTGACGCGGATCTTGTGCGGCGCGTATTCGACCGCCATCGAGCGCGTCATAGCGGCGATCGCGCCCTTCGCCGCGGTGTAGCAATCGCGTCCCGGCAAGGCGCGCAGCGCGACGATCGACGACATGTTGATGATCGAGCCGCCGCCCGATTTGATCATCAGCGGAATGCCGAGTTTCGAGCAGATAAAGGTGCCGTAGAGGTCGAGCCGCATCACGCGCCAGAATTCGTCCTCGGGCGCTTCCGTCACCGGGCCGTCCTGCGGCGTCGAGCCGCCGGCATTGTTGTGCAGGATGGTGAGCGAGCCGAAGCGGTCCATGGTCGCCTTCAGCGCCGCATCGACACTTGCACGCTCGCGCACGTCGGTGTGAACAAAGAGCGCATCGCCGCCGGAGTTCTTCGCCCGCGCGCGCGCCGCTTTGGCCGCCGTCTCGCCGCTCGCCTTGTCGATCTCGGCGATTACCACCTTGGCGCCCTCCTCCGCGAAGCGCTCGGCGCTGGCGCGGCCGATGCCGCCTCCGCCGCCGCTAATGAAGGCAACCTTTCCCGCAAGACGTGGCATTGCTTATTGTCCTCTCTGACTAGCGCAGCTCGGGAGTATGCTTGAAATATCGGGCGTGCTCGACCAACGCGTAGCGGTCGGTCATGCCGGCGATGTAGTCGCCGACGCGGCGCGCGCGGGCGGAGATGTCGGACAGATCAAGCCCTTGCGTCCATTCCACCGGCAGATCGGCGGGATTGACGGTGTAATGGCCGAACAGGTCGCGCACCACGCCTTCAGCATCCTTCATCACGTTCATCACGCGGCCGGAGCGGTACATGCGCGGGTAGAGGAAGCCCTTGATATCGGCGTCGGCTTTGGCGAAGGCCGGCGAGAACGCGACCAGCGCCGAAGGTGCATTGCGGACATCCTCGTATGACTGGGGCTTGACCACCGCGACGCGGCGCGCGCTCTCGGCCATCACGTCCTCGATCATGCGCGTGATGATCCGTCGTACCGTCTCGTGGGCGCGGCGCGGCGCATCGAGCGCGGTATCGATCTCGCGCACGATGGCGCCGACCGCCGGCACCTTGGCGATGTCGTCCAATGTGAACAGATCGGCGCGCAGGCCGTCGTCGATGTCGTGCGCGTCGTAGGCGATGTCGTCGGCGAGCGCCGCCGCCTGCGCCTCGGCGCTGGCGTAGGACCACAGTTCAAGGTCCTGAACGCGCGAATAGGCGAGGATCGGCGCCGGCACGCCGCGCTCGGCGTAGCGCGACGTCGGCTTACCGTCGCGGCTCGTCAGCGCCCCGTTGTGCTTGACCAGGCCTTCAAGCGTCTCCCAGGTGAGATTAAGCCCGTCGAATTGCGCGTACCGGCGCTCGAGCGCAGTGACAATGCGGAGCGCCTGTGCGTTGTGGTCGAAGCCGCCAAAATCGGCGAGGCATTCGTCGAGCGCGCGCTCGCCGGCATGCCCGAACGGCGGATGGCCGAGATCGTGCGCCAGCGCCGTCGCCTCCGCAAGATCCTCGTCGAGCCCGAGCGCGCGGGCGAGCGACCGCGCGATCTGGACCACTTCCAATGTGTGCGTCAGCCGCGTGCGGAAATGATCGCCCTCGTGATAGACAAACACTTGCGTCTTGTGCGCGAGACGGCGAAACGCTGCCGAATGGATGATGCGGTCGCAGTCGCGGCGAAAGTCGTTGCGCGACGCGGACGGCGGTTCCGCAAAGCGGCGGCCGCGGCTATGGGCCGGATCGGCGGCGTAAATTGCGCGCGCTATTTCGGTCGAAACGACCATTATTGACCTCGCGGGCTGGCGCACTTAACTAATTGCTACGGCTTCTGCCAATAGGATGCGGCAATGGATGCAGGCCCCATCACGGTGAGCGAACGGGCGGCGCGGCGGATCGGCGAGATTCTCAAAACCGAACCCGCCGGCACCATGCTGCGCGTCTCGGTCGAGGGCGGCGGCTGCTCCGGTTTCCAGTACAAGTTCGGCATGGAGACGGCGAAGGCCGCCGACGACATGGTGATCGCGCGCGACGGCGCGACCGTGCTCATCGACCCGGTCTCGGTGCAATACATGGCGGGCTCGGAGATCGACTTCGTCGAGGACCTAATCGGCGCCTCGTTCAAGGTCAAGAACCCGAAGGCTACCGCCTCCTGCGGCTGCGGCACCAGCTTCGCGCTTTAATTTCTTCGCTGCTGGCTATTCCGCCGCGACGGCGGGCGGCGCTTCCTGCACCTCTTCGAGTTGCGGTTCGAGGCGGCGCTTGAGCATGCGGTCGAAGCGGTCGAGGTAGAGATAGATCACCGGCGTGATGTAGAGCGTCAGCAGCTGCGACAGTAGCAGGCCGCCGACCACCGCGACGCCGAGCGGCTGGCGCAATTCCGCGCCCGCGCCGGTGCCAACCGCGATCGGGATGGTGCCGAAGATCGCGGCGAACGTCGTCATCATGATCGGGCGGAAACGCAGTGTCGCCGCTTCGCGGATCGCCGCTTCCGCCGAAAGGCCAACGCGGCGGCGCTCGATGGCGAAGTCGATCATCATGATCGCGTTCTTCTTCACGATGCCGACCAGCATGACAATGCCGATCATCGCGATCACCGACAGGTCCATGCGGAACAGCATCAGCGTCAAGATGGCGCCGATGCCGGCCGAAGGCAGGCCGGAGATGATGGTGATCGGATGGATGAAGCTTTCGTAGAGGATGCCCAGCACCACGTAGGCGGCGAAGATCGCCGCGAGGATCAGGATACCCTGCCCCCGCAATGAATCCTGGAATACCTGCGCCGTGCCCTGGAAGCCGGTGGTGATGGTCGCCGGTAACCGCTCGTCCTGCTCGAGCTGGCTGATGGCATCGACCGCCTGACCGAGCGAGAAGTTCGGCGCGAGGTTGAATGAGATCGTCACCGCGGGCTGCTGGCCCTGATGGTTGACCTGCAATGGTCCGACGGTGGGGTCGAATTTCGTCACCGCGGACAGCGGCACCGCGGTTCCGTTCGTCGTCTTCAGATAGACGTGCGACAGATCATCCGGCCCGACCTGATAGTCCGGCTGCAATTCGAGGATGACCTGGTAGTAGTTGATCGGCGTGTAGATGGTCGCGACCTGACGCACGCCGAAGGCATTGTAGAGTTCCTGCCGCACCTGGTCGACGGTCAGGCCATAGACGGCCGCCTTCTCGCGGTCGACCGTGATCGTGACCTGCGGATTGGTGACGTAGAGGTCCATCGTCACATCGAGCAGGCCATTGATCTTCGAGATCTTGTCGCGCAGTTCCGGCGCCAGACGATAGAGTGTCGCTGTGTCGTTCGATTGCAGCACGTACTGGTACTGGCTCTTCGCCAGCTTGCCGCCGAGATTGATGTTCTGGATCGGCTGGAAAAAGATCGCGATGCCCGGGATGATGTTCGCCTTCTGACGCAGACGCGCCAGAATCTTCGGCTGACTGTCACGCTCATCGCGCGGCTTGAGAGCGACCAGCATGCGGCCACTGTTGCCGACGGTGTTGGGACCGCCGGCGCCAACAGTCGAGTTCACGTAAGCGACTGCCGGATCCTGACGGACGATACCGGCGACCTGCCGCTGCAATTTAACGAGGGCCGGGAACGACACGTCGGTCGCGCCTTCGGTGATGCCGATGACGTAGCCGGTATCTTCGGTGGGTAGAAGCCCTTTGGCACGAGGACGTAAAGCATGATCGTGCCGGCGAGCGTGCCGAGCGTGATCATCAGCATGATCGACTTGAAGCGCAGCACGAGGTCGAGCGACCACTCGTAGGCGGCCTTCATCCGCTCGAACAGCGCCTCGAACATGCGCAGGATCCAGATTTCCTTCTTGTGCTCGTCGTGGCTTTCGCCCTTGAGCACACGCGCGCACAGCATCGGCGTCAGCGTCAGCGACACGAACCCGGAGACGATGATCGCTACCGCGATCGTGACGGCGAACTCGCGGAACACGCGGCCGACCATGCCGCCCATCAGTAGCACCGGGATGAACACCGCGATCAGCGAGAAGGTGATCGACACGATGGTGAACCCGATTTCGCGCGAGCCCTTCAGCGCCGCTTCGAACGGCCGCATACCGCCTTCGATGTGGCGCACGATGTTTTCGAGCATCACGATGGCGTCGTCGACGACGAAGCCGACCGACAAGGTCAGCGCCAGCAGCGTCATGTTATTGATAGAGAAGCCGAAGGCGTACATCGCCGCACAGGTGCCGACCAGCGACACCGGCACCGCGAGCGCGGGAATGATGGTCGCCGAGACTTTACGCAGGAACAGGAAAATCACCATGATCACAAGGACGATAGCGATCGTCAGGGTCTCCTGCACGTCGCGTACCGCCGCGCGAATCGAGATCGAGCGGTCGAACAGCGGCTGCATCTGCACCGACGGCGGCACCTGCGCGCGCATCTGCGGCAGCTTCTCGCGCACGAGATCGACCACCTCGACCGTATTGGCGTCGGGCTGACGCTGCACTGCGAGCACGATGGCGCGGGAATCGTTGAACCAGGTCGCGATCTTGTCGTTCTCAACACTGTCGATGACGCGCGCGATCTGATTCAACTTGACCGGCGCGCCGTTGCGGTAGGCGACGACAACGTCGCTATAATCGGCGGCGTGCTCGATGGCGCTGGTCGCGGTCAGTGTGACGCTCTGCTTCGGCCCGGTCAGCACGCCGACCGGCGTCGAAGAGTTGGTTTTGGCGACGACCTCGCGGACATCTTCGAGCGAGATGTTGCGCGCGGCCGCTTCGACCGGATTGACCTGGACGCGCACGGCGAATTTTTGCGCGCCATAGACCAGAACCTGCGCGACGCCGGGCAATTGAGACAGCTGCGGCGCCAGGATACTCTCGGCGTATTCGTCGACCGTCGACAGCGGCACCGTGTCGGAGCGCAAGCTGACATAGAGGACAGGGAAATCGCCGGGGTTCACTTTGCGGAATGACGGCGGGATCGTCATCTCGACCGGCAGCAGGCGCGCCGCTGTGGCGAGCGCCGTCTGCACGTCAAGTGCCGCGCCGTCGATATTGCGGCCGAGGTCAAACTGGATGGTAATCTGCGCGATGCCGAGCGACGACGAGGAGCTCATCGACGTGATGCCCGAGATCGTCGACAACTGCCGCTCGATCGGCGACGCGACCGAGGACGCCATCGTCTCCGGGCTCGCGCCAGGGAATTGCGCGGTGATCTGGATGGTCGGAAAGTCGACCGCCGGCAACGCCGCGACCGGCAACAGCCGGTAGGCGAAGGCGCCAAAAACGATAAGCGACGCCGTCAGCAGCGTCGTCAGCACCGGGCGGCGGATGCAGGTCTCGGAAATGTTCATGCGTCAGCTGCCGGCGACCTTGGGCGGCCGTGGGTTGACGGGCGTGCCGTTCGACAGCAGCAACTGCCCTTCGGTGACGACCGTCTCCCCGCCGTTGAGGCCACTCGCGATAACGGAATCTTGCCCGACGGTGCGATCGACGGTGACGTGCTGCACCTTGGCGGCGCCATTATCGACCACGAACACGAAGTTGCCGGACTGGCTGACCTGCACCGCGTTCGAGGGCACGACGACCCCCTCCTCGCTGCGCAGTGTCAACTCGACCGACACCAGCGTGCCCGGCCACAGGCGCTCATCCTGGTTCGGCATCGTGGCGCGGATGGTGGCCATGCCGGTCGCCGGATCGACCGTGTTCTCGATCATGCTGACCTCGCCACCCTCGTGCTTCTTCTCACCGGGGATGATCGCTTCGATGCTCGCGGTCTTCCCCTCGAGCGTCTGACGGATGTCCGGCAGCACCTTCTGCGGCACGGTGAAGCTGACATAGACCGGCGTCATCTGGTTGATGGTTGCCATCGGCGAGGTGTCGGCCTGACGCACGAAGTTGCCGACCTTGACGGCGGCGGCGCTGATACGGCCGGTGATCGGCGCGGTGATCGTGCAGTAGCTTCGCTGAACCATCAGATTTTCGAGCAGGCCCTGATCGGAGCGCAGGTTGGCCTTGAATGTGTCGAACGCGGTCTGCGCGGTGTCGAGCGTCTGCTGCGAGGTCGCGCTCTTGGCGACGAGGCTGGTGTAGCGCACGACGTCGAGCTCGGCGCCATGCATCTGCGCTTGATCGCGGGCGATGTTGCCCTGGGTCTGGACGATTTGGGCATCGACTGCGCGGCAGTCGAGCTTGAACAGCAAGTCGCCCTGCTTGACGTGGGCGCCGTCCTGGAAATGCACGCTGTCGATCGCGGTATCGATGCGCGCCTTGATGGCGACGCTGGCCATCGGAGTCACAGAGCCCAGCGCGGTGATGCGCACCGGCACCTGCCTGCGCTCGGCTTTGGCGGTGTCGACGGGAACGACGCGGGCGGCCTGGCCCTGGGCGCGGGCAGCCGCCGCGGGGTCAGACGTCCACAGGCCGCGCGCAAGGATAGCGATGCCGATCAGGGCGAGCGCGGCCGCCCCAAATAGCCAGTTTCTCTTGATCATCGGCAATGCTCGTTCCGGGCTCGTTTGGGCCCCGCCCGGGCGCTCCCTTGTCCGCGGAATGGCTTGTGCCTCGTCTTTTCGGCCCGTAGCAGGCTACTTAACATATAAACGCATCTGGATGCATATCCCTGCGCTGGCTGGTAAACACCCGGCCCCCGCGCGGTGTCCCCTAAATGGATGCTTTTCCATGCGAATTGCCACCTGGAACGTGAACTCGGTCCGCCAGCGCATGGACGGCCTCCAAGCGTGGCTGAAAGAGCGTCAGCCCGACATCGTCTGCCTTCAGGAGATCAAGTGCACCGATGACGCCTTCCCGCGGGAGGCGATCGAGGAGCTCGGCTACAACGTCGCCGTGCACGGGCAGAAGACCTGGAATGGCGTCGCGCTGCTATCGAAGCTGCCGTTCGAAGAGGTGGCGCCGGGCCTGATCGGCGACAACGCCGACGCCCAAGCCCGCTTCCTCGAGGCGATCGTTTCGACCCAGAGCGGCGTTCTGCGGGTGGTCAGCCTCTACCTGCCGAACGGCAATGGAAGCGAAGACAAATACGCATACAAACTCAATTGGATGGATAGGCTCATTCAGTTTTCACATGAACGACTTAAACTAGAAGAACCGATGCTGCTGGCGGGCGATTACAACGTCATTCCGACCCCGCTCGATGCCAGACGGCCGGAGGCTTGGGTTAACGACGCTCTGTTCCTGCCGCCGACGCGGGCGCGCTTCAGGGCGCTGACCAATCTCGGCTTCACCGACGCAATCCGGGCGGTCAGCGACGAGCCCGACCTCTACACCTTCTGGGACTACCAGGCCGGCGCCTACCAGAAGAATGACGGCATCCGCATCGACCACGTGATGCTGTCGCCGCAGGCGGCCGACAAGCTCGTCGACGCCGGCATCGACGCGCATGTGCGCGGCTGGGACAAGCCGTCCGACCACGTCCCGGTCTATGTCGACCTTGCTATTGAAGCGAGATGATCGGCGGCGCGCCTACTCGCGGCGCGTCTCGAGCCAGCGTTTGAGATAGAGCGCGGCCATCGCCTTCTCATCCTCGTTCGCCTGACGGAAAGCGTTGTCGTAGAGGCGATTAATCCACTCCTGATCGGCGCTGTCGGCGCTGTCTTTGGCGAGCGTCAGCCACATCAGGCCGCGCGCCGCCTGCCGCGGCACATGATCGCCGGTGAACAGCATGGCGCCGAGCATCGCCTGCGACTTGCATAGGCCCTTGTGCGCCGAGAGGCCGAACCAGCGCGCGGCGGTGCGCGCGTCGCGCGGCGCGCCGATGCCGTCGAGATAGAGCCGCGCCAGATAGAACTGCGCCTCAGGATCGCGGAAGTAGGAGGCGGCATAGGCGAACATTTCGCGCGCGCGCTCCGGATCCTTTTTCACCTCGGTGTTTGCAATGCCGGCGAGATAATACTGGCCGAGCGCGACGAAGGCGTTGGCGACGAAGCGCGACTCGCGCGCATCGGGATTGTCCTCGGCGTGACCGTTGGCGATGCTCCGGAAATATTCGAAAGCCTTGAGGTCGTCGTGCTTGACGCCCTCGCCTTCGGCATACATGCGGCCGAGCTTCCACTGCGCCAGCGGATGGCCGTTCTCGGCGGCATATTCGAGCGACTGCACCGCCTTCTCGGTGTCGCCGGTCTTGAGCCAGCGCGCACCGGTGCGGAACGCTTCGGACGGTGTCGGCAGCGCTGTCAGCGCCGGCGCACTCGGCACATTCGCCGGCGGCCGCGGCATGTCGTCGGCCGGCGGGCGGATCGCTTCGACCGCTGGCGCCGAGACGGGCGCGATGCCGGAATTGTCGGACTTTGTGCCATCGAACGCGAACGCGGGCACGGCGGCGAGACAGGCCGCGATCACCGCAAGGCGCGCGATGGTCTTAGATGTCCGCATAGCACTCCTTCTCGCCCTTGCCGCCCGGATGGGTGACAGCGCCCTTGAGCGCGTTGCCGACCTGCTGGCCGTATTTCCAGAGGTAGCCGGAGCCGTATTCGCTCGCGCGAGCTTTCCATTGTGCCTTGCGCTTGGCGAACTCGTCTGTGGTGAGCTTCACATCGAGCGTGCCCTTCTCGGCATCGATTTCGATGATGTCGCCGTCGCGCAAAAGGCCGATCGGCCCGCCGATCGCCGCTTCCGGCCCGACATGGCCGATGCAGAAGCCGCGCGTCGCGCCGGAGAAGCGCCCGTCGGTGATCAGTGCCACCTTCTCGCCCGCGCCTTGCCCGTAAAGCGCCGCGGTCGTCGACAGCATTTCGCGCATGCCGGGGCCACCCTTGGGGCCTTCGTAGCGGATGACGAGAACTTCGCCTTCCTTGTAGGTGCGCTTCTTCACGGCTTCGAAGCAGGCTTCCTCGCCGTCGAAGCAGCGCGCCGGTCCTGAGAACTTCAGCTTCTTCATGCCGGCGACTTTGACCATCGCGCCTTCCGGGGCGAGGTTGCCCTTCAAGCCTACGACGCCGCCGGTCGCCAGCAACGGCTTGTCGGCCGGGCGCACGACATCCTGGTCCGGATTCCATTTCACGTTCTTGAGATTCTCGGCGATCGTGCGGCCGGTCACGGTCAGGCAGTCGCCGTGCATGTAACCGTGGTCGAGCAAGGTCTTCATCAGAAGCGGCACGCCGCCAGCCTCGAACATATCCTTGGCGACATAACGGCCGCCCGGTTTCAAATCCGCGATATACGGTGTCTTTTTGAAGACTTCGGCGACATCAAAAAGATCGAATTCGATACCGCACTCGTTGGCGATCGCAGGCAGATGCAGGGCGGCATTGGTCGAGCCGCCGGTCGCGGCGACAACGGCGGCGGCATTTTCCAGCGCCTTGCGCGTGACGATGTCGCGCGGGCGGATGTTCTTCTGGATCAGATCCATGATCATCTCGCCGGCGAGCATGCAGAACTTGTCGCGGATTTCGTAAGGCGCCGGCGCGCCGGCCGAGTAAGGCAGCGCAAGTCCGATGGCTTCTGATACCGTCGCCATGGTGTTGGCGGTAAACTGCGCTCCGCAGGCGCCGGCCGACGGGCAGGCATTCTGCTCGAGCGTCAGCAGATCTTCGTCCGACATCTCGCCGACCGAGTGGCGGCCGACCGCTTCGTAGACGTCCTGGACGGTGACTTCCTTGCCCTTGAACTTACCGGGCAGGATCGAGCCGCCGTAGATGTAGATCGCCGGCACGTTGAGGCGGCACATCGCCATCATCATGCCGGGCTGCGACTTGTCGCAGCCGGCGATGCCAATCAGCGCGTCGTAGGCGTGACCGCGCACGGTGAGCTCGACGGAATCGGCGATGACCTCGCGCGACGGCAGCGAGGCCTTCATGCCGGCATGGCCCATGGCGATGCCGTCGGTGACGGTGATGGTGCAGAACTCGCGCGGCGTGGCGCCGACCGAAGCGACGCCCTTCTTCACGACCTGCGCCTGACGCATCAGCGCGATGTTGCAAGGCGCGGCTTCGTTCCAGCAGGTGGCGACGCCGACGAAGGGGGCGTGGATCTGCTCGGGGGTAAGCCCCATCGCGTAATAGAAGGCGCGGTGGGGTGCCCGCTCGGGCCCTTCAGTGGCGTGCCGGCTCGGCAGGCGCGTCTTCAGATTGGACTTGGCATCCATCGAACGAACTCAGAGCCCCCCGCCCCTGCAGAAACGCGACCGGCTGGCCAAATCGGCTGGCTTAGCCGGCTTACCGGAGGTTCCTTGCCCGGCGGTAAAACCGTAAAGCCCAATTGGCTACGCTTTGCCTCGGCTGACCTCGATGTCGGCGCAGGGTATGGCTAAATCGCGGCGTGACAGGGCTTTCTCGGGTCGCGTGATGTATTTGCAGTAAAACTGTTGCAAACAGGACACAGGGATGGCTTTGGCTCCCAAATTGCGCCGCAACTTCTTCGACCGCCCGGTCCTTAAAGTGGCCCCCGACCTGATCGGGGCGACCCTGCTGGTCAACGGCGTGGGCGGGGTCATCGTCGAGGTCGAGGCTTACCACCACACTGACCCGGCCGCCCATTCCTACCGGGGGCAGACCGAGCGCAATGCCGTGATGTTCGGTCCGCCCGGCTGCGTCTATGTCTACCGCTCCTACGGCATCCACTGGTGCCTGAATTTCGTCTGTGAGGAGGCGGGCTCCGCCAGCGCCGTGCTGATCCGCGCGCTCGAGCCGACGGACGGTCTTGCGGCGATGCGGCGCCGTCGCGGATTGAGCGAGGCGCGCGCTCTGTGCTCCGGGCCCGGCAAATTGTGCGAGGCGCTCGGCGTCACGCACAAGCACAACGGCCTGGCGCTCGACCGCGCGCCCTTCGAGCTGCGCGCGCGCACGTCAAAGCCGGAGATCGCGGTCGGCGAACGCATCGGCATCACCAAAGCGGTCGAGCATCCGTGGCGCTACGGACTCAAGGGCTCGCCGTTCCTGAGCAAGCCGTTCAAGACTTGATGCGGAAACTTGCGTCGAAGCCGAGCTCGCGCTTCGCCTTGTCGCTCGATACCTCGGCATCGTCCTCGGCCACGTTGTAGATCCCGTGCCGGCCCCGGTCGAGCGCGAGCAATGTCGCTTGCGCCGCAGCATCAATATTCACCGCGGGCGCACGCTTCGGTCCATCCGGAGCCCACGTGCCGGGGCCGTAGAAGTATCCGTAGCGAAGCACGATGCCTTCCGGCAGTGACAGCACGGCCTTCTCGAGCGACATGACCCCTTCGATGGTGCCGGCAAAGGCTGGATCGGTGCTGATCGGATCGCTCTCCGCCCGCGCGCTCTCACCCGGCGCGTAGACATAGAAGGCGATGCTCTGCGCGACCATGCGCGCGACATTCGCGGCACGTGCCGCGGCGACGAGGTTGCGCGTGCCTTCGACCCGCAGCCGTGCATTCCGCGCAAGACCCTCCTGGTAGCGCGGCGTGCCCGGCGCGAAAGCAAGATCGGTGAGCTGATGGATGATCGCCTGCGGCTTCGCGGCGGCGACCGCGTGCGCAAGCGCCGCGGCATCGAACACATCGACGACAGCCGGTTCCGCGCCGAGCGCGCGGATCGCATCGGCCTTGTCGGCCGAGCGCGTCGTGCCGACGACGTCATGGCCGGCGGCCCGCAACAACGGCGTCAGCCTGCGCCCGATCACCCCGCCCGCGCCTGCCAGGAAAATACGCATGCGGTGAAGCTAGTCACCGGCGTCGAAAGCGCAACCGCCGTCAGCCGGCGAGCGGATCGGGTCCGTATTGGTTCGGACCTTCCTGGCCGACGCGAATGTAGACAAGGAACAATTGCGCGAGCCCGATGAGCAGACCGACCGCCCACAGGACCTTCGCCAGGAACCAGGCGGTGCCGGCAAGACTCGTCATCATGAAGCTCACCGTCACCAGCGCCGCCGCCGCGATCAGCGGCACGAGATAGAGCAGGCTCCACCAGCCGGGATAGCCGAGATCGTGGAAGCGCTTGAAGCTGATGCAGATGCTCGCCCACATCAGCACCAGCGAGATGATCTGGCCGATGAGCGGAATCCAGCTCAGCACGAGGCTGACAGCGATGATCGGCAGCACGCCATAGAGCCAGAATTCGCGCCGCGAGATGCGTCCGCGGGGCGACGTGAACAGCGCAATCCAGTAGCTGGACGAGGACGGCACGCCTTGCGCGGCGAGCGAAGCCTGCATCGCCGTGAACGCGTCGGGCGCGCTCTGCCCGAATCCAGCGCGCTGCGGAGAACTTGCCGCGCGCGGCGCGTAAGCGGCCTGCTGCGGCATCGCCTGGCGTTGCGGCTGCGCCGGTGGTGGCGGGCCGGCGCCGACAAGGAAGATATCGACCGGTTGGCCTTCCCAACGGAATTCGACCGTCTGCCCGATCTGCGGCCGGCCGTTGCGCACTTCGGTCGTCCAATAGCTGAAGCACTGGCCGTCCTGCGCCTCGAGCTGGCCGTAACTGCCATCGGGCGCAAGCGCCACGATCACACCACGCATGTCGTCACCCCACGGGGAAACGATACCGCGTCGCCGGCCATCGTTGTCAAGCAATCAGGCCGCGCCCTTGAGCCGCTCCAGCGCCTCGGCGATCTTGGCCTTGCGGGCGACTGCTTCCTCGCGCTTTTCCTTTTCCTCGTCGACCACCTCTTCCGCCGCGCGCTCCATGAACTTCGGGTTGTTCAGCTTGGCGTCGCTACGGGCGATGTCGGCGTCAGCCTTCTGCATCTCCTTGGCGAGGCGGGCACGCTCGGCGGCGAGGTCGATGACGCCCTTGAGCGGCACCGCCGCCACTTCACCGCGCACCAACAGTTGCACCGAGCCCGCCGGCGCGGCCGGCGCGGACGAAATCTCCGAGACGCGCGCCAGCCTCTTGATGAAGTCTGCCCAGCGCGTCGCGCGAGCGCTCGTCTCGGCGGACGCCGCGGCGAGCACCAGCGGGATCTGCGCGGTGATACTCATCTCGGCGCGCACCGAGCGGATCGCGGTGATGAGGTCGATCACCCAGCCGATTTCGACCTCCGCCGTGTCGTCGGCGAAGCTCAGCGCCGGCCATTGGCTCAAGGCAAGCAGCGCGTCGCGTTTCGGCGCCGCGGTCACGCCCCACAATTCCTCCGTCACGAACGGCATGAAAGGGTGCAGCAGCTTGAGAATCAGGTCGCGCGCCCAGGCGACCATGCCGCGCGTCTCGGCTTTTGCCGCTTCGTCCGTGCCGGTCAGCAGCGGCTTCGCCAGTTCGAGATACCAGTCGCAATAGATGTTCCAGACGAAGCGATAGGTCGCCGCCGCGGCGTCGTTGAAGCGATAGGTCGCGATCGCTTCCGTGACCTCGCCGACAGCCTTCGCCGTTTCGTGGGCGATCCAGCGGTTGAGCGTCTGCTTGGCCTTGTTGGGATCGAAGCCCGCAACGCTCGCGCATTCGTTCATCTCGGCAAAGCGCGCGGCGTTCCACAGCTTGGTCGCGAAGTTGCGGTTGTTCTCGACGTCCTGCGGCCCGAGGCGGATATCGTGGCCCTGCGCCGCGCCACGCGCCAGCGTGAAGCGCAGCGCATCGGCGCCGTACTGGTCGATGACGCCGAGCGGATCGACCACGTTGCCCTTCGACTTCGACATCTTGGCGCCGGAGGCGTCGCGCACCAGGCGATGGATGTAGATGTCGGCGAACGGCACCTCTTTCATGAAGTGCAGGCCCATCATCATCATGCGCGCGACCCAGAAGAAGATGATGTCGAAGCCGGTCACCAACGCCGACGTCGGGTAGTAGCGCGCAAGCTCCTTCGTCTGATCCGGCCAGCCGAGCGTCGAGAACGGCCACAGCGCCGAGGAGAACCAGGTGTCGAGCACGTCCTCGTCGCGCTTGAGCGCGGTTTTCTTGCCGTAGTGCTTTTCCGCATCGGCCCGCGCTTCGGCTTCGCTCAGCGCAACAAACGCCTTGCCGTCCGGCCCGTACCACGCCGGAATTTGGTGACCCCACCAAAGCTGTCTCGAGATGCACCACGGCTGGATGTTTTCCATCCAGTTGAAATACGTGTTCTGCCAATTCTCCGGCACGAACTTGGTCTTGCCTTTGCGCACGGCAGCGATTGCCGGCTTCGCCAGCTCCGCCGCGTTCACGTACCACTGGTCGGTGAGATAGGGCTCGATGACGACGTTCGAGCGGTCGCCGTGCGGCACAACGTGGGCATTGGGTTCGATCTTCTCGACCATGTTCATGGTTTCGAGCCGCGCCACGATCTGCTTGCGCGCCGCGAAGCGGTCGGCCCCTTCGAGTTTTTTGGTCTCGGCAAATTCGGGGCCGCCCTGGTTGGCGAATGCCTCGTCGACGAAGGTTACCTTTGCTTCGACGGTGAAAATATTAACCTGCGGCAGCCCGTGCCGCTTGCCGACCTCGAAGTCGTTGAAGTCATGCGCCGGCGTGATCTTAACCGCGCCCGAGCCCTTCTCCGGATCTGAATAGTCATCGGCGATGATCGGGATCTTGCGGCCGACCAGCGGCAGGATCGCGTTCTTGCCGACCAGCTTTTTGTAACGCTCATCGTCCGGATGCACCGCCACCGCGGTGTCGCCCAACATCGTCTCCGGCCGCGTCGTCGCGACGACGATGTAGGTCGACTTGTCCTCCGGGTTGAAGGTCTTGCCTTCGATCGGATAGCGCAGGTGCCAGAGGTGTCCCCTGGTCTCGACCTGCACGACCTCGAGATCGGAGATCGCGGTGAGCAGCTTCGGGTCCCAATTCACCAGCCGCTTGTCCTTGTAGATCAGACCCTCGCGATAAAGTTCGACGAAGACCTTGAGCACCGCCTTCGACAGCCCCTCGTCCATCGTAAAGCGTTCGCGCGACCAGTCGCACGATGCGCCGAGACGCTTGAGCTGATTGACGATGGTGCCGCCCGACTCCGCCTTCCACTCCCACACGCGCTTGAGGAACGCCTCGCGCCCCATCTCGCGGCGGCCCGGCTGCTGGCGCTCCATCAGCTGCCGCTCGACCACCATCTGCGTCGCGATGCCGGCGTGATCCGTGCCCGGCTGCCACAGCACGTCGCGCCCGCGCATGCGCTCGAAGCGGCAGAGGATGTCCTGCAGCGTGTTGTTGAGCGCATGGCCCATATGCAGCGAGCCGGTGACGTTGGGCGGCGGAATAACGATACAGTACGGCTCCGCCTGGGCGCGCTCCGGCCTGCCGGCGCGGAAGGCGCCCGCCTGTTCCCACGTCTGGTAAATGCGGCCCTCGACGTCGCCGGGCTGGTAGGTCTTATCGATCATTGCTGTTTTGCTTGAATCTCGTAGCGGGCTAGAAAGCCCGTGCCTTTGCCGGAGTCAACTTGGAAGCCCCCGCCACCACGCAAGACCGCGCGCTCACCACCGTCATCGCGCTGTTGGCGTTTTCCGCCTTCGCCAGCGGCGCGAGCCTGCGTATGTCCGATCCGCTCTTGCCGCAGGTGGCGCAGGATTTCGGCACCAGTATCGGCGAAGCCGCCGCGATCGTCACCGCCTATGCCATCCCCTACGGCCTGACGCAGGCCTTCTCGGGGCTGATCGGCGATCGCCTCGGCAAATGTCAGGCGGTCGCGGCCGCGTGCGCGATCTCCTGCCTTCTGGTGCTGCTGTGCGCCGGCGCGCAATCGGTGCCGCAGCTTGCGCTCGCCCGCTTCATCTCGGCGCCCGGCGCCGCCATCATCGTGCCGCTCGGCATGGCCTATGTCGGCGACGCCGTGCCTTACGCGCGGCGCCAGACCGTGCTCGCGCGCTACCTTGCCGGGCAGATGACCGGAATGATCTCCGGCCAGGTGGCGGGCGGCATCATCGGCGATCATTTAGGCTGGCGCTCGGTGTTCGTCGTGCTCGCTTTCGTGTTCGCCGGCAGCGCGCTCGCGCTCGTCAGCCAGTTTCGCATCAATCCGTGGACAAAGCAGGTGCACCATGAGCACAGCGCACACACGGGCTTTGTGTCGGGCTACCGCATGCTGCTCGGCTCGCCGTGGACGCGCTTCGTCCTGCTTTCGGTCTTCATCGAGGCCGCCATCTTCTTCGGCGGCTTCACTTACGTCGCCGCCGATTTGCACGGCCGCTTCGGGCTGAGCTTCTCGGTCGCCGGCACTATCATCGCCGGTTACGGCGTCGGCAGCGTGCTCTACGCGATGAGCGTTCATCGTCTGGTCGAATTCGGCGAGCGCGGCCTGGTGCTCGGCGGCGGCATCGCCGTCGCGCTCGGCTTCGTCGCCCTTGCCGCCGTGCCCTATTGGGAGCTTGCGCCGCTTGCCTGCACGCTGCTCGGCCTCGGCTACTATATGGTGCACAACACGCTGCAAACGAACGCGACCCAGATGCTGCCGCAGTCGCGGTCAACCGCGGTCGCCGCCTTCTCCTCGATGCTGTTCCTCGGCCAGAGCGCCGGCGTCGCGCTTGCCGCGCCCATCGTCGACCGCGCCGGCACGGTGCCGGTCTTCATATCGGCAGCGCTGCTGTGGCCGGCGCTGGCGTGGTGGATCAGGGCAAAACTGAAAAGCCGGGAAATCTATTAGGGCTTGCCGCGCGAGACGCGCTCGATCTCGGCACGCACGATACGCTCAACCAGTCCCGGCAGATTGTCGTCGAGCCACGACTTGAGCATCGGGCGGAGCATTTCCTTCACCAGATCCTCGAGCGTGCGCGCATTCTGCCCGAGCACCGTGTGCGCGAGCGTGTTGAACGCGCTGTCGACCGCCGCGGCGGTCGCGTTGGAGATCAGGGTCGCGTCGCTCATCGGCGGCGGCATTTGCTGCACCGGCGGCGACATCGGCCGCGGCGTCTCGACCGGACGGTCGGAAAACACCACGTCTGAATTGCCGTCGATGGTGCGGAATGTCGGCGCCGGCCCCGGCGGCGGCGTTGTCATGGATTCGGTCAGCTCGAAGACGTCGCCCGGCGGCGCCGTCTTCGGCGGTTCCACCTTCGGCGCGGGCTTGGGCTTGTCGAGATCGGCAAGCATCGCGTCGATATCGGCCGGCTTGCTCGCAGCCGGCGGCGGTGCAGGAGGCGGCGGTGGAGGGGGCGGCGGCGCCGGGCGGGCCGGCACGGCGGCGGCCGGCGGCGGCTTGGGCGCGGCAGGCTCCGCCGGTTTAGCGCTCTTGGTCGAATCGTCGTCGGCGATGATACGCCGGATGGAGGCGAGGATTTCCTCCATCGAAGGTTCTTGAACCTTGGCCGCTTGGCTCATTCCGAGTTCCCGACCACCCGCAATAAAACCGCCACAGGCCCGCGCATGGGCCTCAAAGGCGAATCGCCCCAACCTCCCCGTTTATACGCCAGAGAGGTGCGACTGTGGCAGTTGGAATGCCCGGAAAAAGCTAACGAACTGTGGACACCAATGTTCGAATCGCTAGCGCCCGTCGGGCGTGCGCAGGCCGAACCAGGTGTCGCGCACCTGCTGGTAGTGGACCTGCGGCTGGTAGACCGGCACGCGGAGTCCCAGCACTTCCGGCGCGAGACGACCGGTCGAGGCCAGCAACGTATAGGAGGCAACCACGCGGTCGCGCTGCGCGCCGACGAGCGAGACGCGAGCGTTCACCAGTTCCTGCTGTGCGTTGAGGACGTCGAGAGTCGTGCGTTGCCCAACGCGCGCCTCTTCGCGCACGCCGTTGAGCGCGATCTCGGCGGCCTGCACTTGCGCCGAGGCGGAGTCGACCGTCGCCTTCGCCGCCTCGAGCTGGCCCCAGGACTGCACGGTGTTCTGCCGCACGGTGTCGCGCGCCGTGTCAAGATCGAGCCGGCGCTGGCCGAGTGTCTCCTTGGCCTGGCGCACTAGCGAATATTCGGCGCCGCCCTGATAGATCGGAACGCTGATCGTGCCGAGCACCGTCGCCTGATATTGCTCGATCGTGTTGAGCGTCCCGGCCATCTCGTAGTTCTTGGTGTATTGGCCGGTCACCGACACGGTCGGATAGAGCGTGGCTTCCGCGACCTTCACCGCCTGCTGCGCGGCGTCGACGTTGTACTGCGCGGTGGTGATCGAGGGATGAACGGCGGTCGCAAGACCGACGGCGCTGTTGAGCGTGTTCGGTGAGAAGCGGTCGACCGGCGCGCCAGCCGTGAGATTACCGGGCTCGACGCCAATCACCTGCCGATATGTCGCGACCGACGCCTTGTAGGTCGCCTCCGCCGCGAGCACCTGCGAACGGCCTGCCGCAAGACGCGATTCCGATTGCGCGACGTCGGTGCGTGTTACCTCGCCGACGTTGAAGCGGTCGCGAGTCTGACGCAACTGCTCTTGCAGCACCTCGACGTTGCGCCGCTGCAAATCGAGGATGGCGCTGTCGCGCAGCACGTTCATGTAGGCGGTGGCGGCGCTGAGCAGCACCGTCTGCTCGGTCACACGCAAAGTCGCGCGTGCGGACAGCACTTGTGATTCAGCCTGTCGCGTCTTGCTCGCAGTCTGAAAGCCGTTGAACAAGGTCTGCGTGATCGTCGCGCCGTAGTTCGCCGGCGTGTTGTAGCCGCTCTGGATCGCGTAAGTGGCGGGCGAGTTCGGCGGCACGTTCGCCGGCAGGTTCGGCTCGACCACGCGCGTGTTGGAGGACATTGTCTGCTGTCCGCCCTGGCCAGTAATCGTGATCTTCGGCCGGTAACCGGACAAAGCTTGTGGGACGTTTTCGTCGGTCGCCCGCAGCAATGCACGTTGCGAATTCAGCGACGGGTTGTTGATGTAGGCTTGGATCAGCGCGGACTCGAGTGTCTCGGCGCGCGCGGTAGCAGATATGGCAACGCAAGCGGCCGCACCGAGCGCGAGCCCCCGTCCCCAGCCCCTACGACCGCAAAGCAACATGCCAACGACCCAACCCACACGCGCGCAACGGAACTGCACGCGATTCGCAACCTGTACCAAGCGCGGGGGGAGAATAGTCGGCAGACCAAGGGGTTAAAACCCCCCGCCCCGGTTGACTCACAGATTGCCCCCGGGTGGGGATTATAGGTCACGTTTGACCGGTTGAAACCGGTTCAGAACGCAAATTCTGGGGGTTTCAGAAAGCCCGGTAGGACCGCCGCGGCGGCATCGAACAGCGTCCGTGAGCCGATATCTTTTCCGGACCGGTAGAAAACTGTCGCTTTGGCCCCCGGCCCTGCCCCCAGCACGCAAACGAGCCGTCCGCCGTCGTTGAGCTGGCGCAGCAATGGCTCGGGCACGAACTCTACAGCGCCTTCGAGCAGTATCCCGTCATAAGGACCGCCCGGCGCCCAGCCTGCCGTCAGCGGTCCGCTTTCGACCTTCACATTCGGCTGCGAGGCGAGCGACGCACGGGCGCATTGCGTCAGCCCGGGGTCCTGTTCGAGCGCGACAACCTGTCCGGCGACCCGGGCAAGCACCGCCGTGGCATAGCCGGTGGCGCATCCGACGTCGAGCACGCGGCCGGTCGGCGCGAGATCGGTTGCCTGGATGAGCTTCGCCAACACCATCGGCTTCATCAGGCAGCGGCCGCTGCCGAGCGGCACGTCGAGATCGAGGTAAGCGAGCCCGGTCTGCGCCGACGCAAGGAATGCCTCGCGAGGAACTTCGAACATGGCCGACAGGATGCGCGCATCGGTGACGTCGGCGGTGCGCACCTGCCCGTCCACCATATTGCGGCGCGCGGCGGCAAAATCGATCATCGCGATCCTCGGGAAAAGCGGACGGAATGCGGGCTTTGTGCGGCAAGGCCGGGATAAATGCAAGAGAACCCGCGCATTGTCGCCTGCGCCGTGCTCATATATAGGGCTAGCGCGCAAGGCGCCGGTTCAGCGCCCTAACGCACATGGCCACGTGGCGGAGTGGTTACGCACCGGTCTGCAAAACCGGGTACGCCGGTTCAATTCCGGCCGTGGCCTCCACTCCTATCTTCGCAAACACCACCGGTTGCCCTAACCTTGAGCCGGGCGGACAAGGCGGGGGGCTGGTGATGCGGCACTACGTCAGATTGCTCGGAGTTGGGGCGCTGGCGCTGGCCGTGTTTGTCGGCAGAGCCGAAGCTCAGCGCCGCGAGGACGCGCGGCACGCTTTTGCCAATGGCGACTATGCGACCGCTATGACGATCTATCGTCAGCTCGCCGAGCGCGGCGATGCCGATGCGATCACCCAGGTCGCCCGGATGTACGCCGAAGGACAAGGCGTGACGTTCAACGCCGCCGAAGCGGCGAAGTGGTACCGGATCGCGAGCGATCAGTACAACGCGCTCTCGTCTTACGACCGCGGCGACTATGCGAAGGCACTCGCCTTCTACAGGCCGCTCGCGGAGAAGGGCCAGCTCATGGCCGAGTACATGCTGGGGATGATGTACGCCAACGGTCAGGCTGTGCCGTTGGATTACGCGCAGGCGATGACCTGGCTGCGCAAGGCGGCCGACGACGGCGAAGCCAAGGCGCAGTTCAACGTCGGCGTTCTCTACTTCAAGGGACTCGGCACGCCGCGCAACTTCGATGAAGCGTTGAAATGGTACCGCCGCGCCGCCGATCAGGGCGAGCCCGCGGCGCTGTTCAATCTCGGCTCGATGTACGCCAAAGGAGAAAGCGTTGCGAAGGACGCCGTCAACGCCCACATGCTCTACAGCCTCGCTGCGGCGCGCGGCGTTGAGGCCGCGGGCGACGCCAAGGCTCAGCTTGCGAAGACAATGAGCGCCGCGCAGATCACCGAGGCCGAGACGCGGGAGCGTGCCTGGACCGCCAAACCCGAGCTTTAACAGGCTTTGCAAAGCAACTGCGCTTTGTTATAGGCCCGCTTGCCGAACGACCGGCTTATTCCCTGGTAGCTCAGCGGTAGAGCGTTCGACTGTTAATCGAAATGTCGCTGGTTCGATCCCAGCCCAGGGAGCCACTCCTCCGCCAGCAATGCACGGCGGTTCACGCGCCCGCCATGACCCCAGTTTCGAGCCCCCTCACCACAGACCTCTACGAGCTCAATATGGTCCAGGCCTATCTGGACCGCGGCGAGTGCGAAGAGGCCGTGTTCGAATTTTTCGTGCGCAAGCCACCCGCCCGGCGCGGCTTCCTGCTCGCCGCCGGCCTCGAGGACTCACTCGGTTACCTCGAAACGCTGCGCTTCTCGTCCGCCGACCTCGACTGGCTCAAGCGCAGCGGGCGCTTCCGCGACAACCTGCTCGATTATCTTGCCGGCTTCCGTTTCGCCGGCGACGTGCACGCCATTCCGGAAGGAACCGTATGCTTCGGCTACGAGCCGCTGCTGCGCGTCACCGCACCGCTTCCGATGGCCCAGCTCGTTGAATCGCGTCTCATCAACATCATGCATTATCAGACGCTGGTCGCCTCGAAGGCGGCGCGCATGGTGCTCGCCGCCGACGGCAAGGCGCTCTCCGACTTCGGCCTGCGCACCGCGCATGGCGCCGAAGCCGGGCTCTATTCGGCGCGCGCGAGCTACATCGCCGGCTTCGCCGGCGCCGCCAACGTGCTCGCCGGCGTCAACTATGGCGTGCCGGTCGTCGGCACTATGGCGCACTCCTTCGTTCAGACGCATGTCAGCGAAATCCAGGCGTTCGAGGATTTCGCCCGCGCGCGTCCGCAGGACGTCATCCTGCTGATCGACACCTACGACACCGAAGCCGGCGCGCGCAAAGTCGTCGAGCTTGCGCCCAAGCTTGAAAAAGATGGCATCTCCATCCGCGGCGTGCGCATTGACAGCGGCGACCTGATCGCGATGTCGCGGAAGGTGCGCCGCATCTTCGACGACGGCGGCTGCAAGAATGTCATCATTCTCGTCAGCGGCGGCGTCAACGAGGACACGCTGCAAACAATGGCAAGGGAAAAGGCGCCGATCGACGGCTGTGGCATCGGCGTCAGCCTCGATGTCTCGACCGACGTGCCCGCGCTCGATTGCGCCTACAAGCTCCAGGAATATGCAGGCATCCCGCGCCGCAAGCGCTCGGAGGGCAAGGCGACCTGGCCCGGCCGCAAGCAGGTCTGGCGCTCCTACGATGCGCTAGGCCGCATGGTAGGCGATACCCTCTCGGTCGAAGGCGATACGCAAAAAGGCGAGACGATCATCCGGCAGGTCATGCGCGGCGGCAAACGCGCCTTGTCCGCGCCAACACTCACGCAGATCCGCGACCAGGCGGTGCGCGATCTCGCGCGCCTACCCGAGCCGCTGCGCAGGCTCGAAGCCTTCGATTATCCGGTGATGATCGCGGACAAACTGAAAGCGCTCGCGGTCGAAGCCGACCGTGCGATGAAGCCCTAGCCGCCAGCCTTGTTCCAGCCACGACCACCCTCGCCGTAGACCTCATGGCCCTTGTCGGTGACGACGACGGTGTCCTCGAGCTTGATGAAGCCCCGGCTCGGATGCAGCACCGTAGTCTCGACCGAGATCACCACGCCCTCTTCCAGCGGAATGCCCGCATCGTCGGCCGGGTAAGGCACCGGCCCGCGATCGGTGAGCCGCGGCGCTTCGTGGCTGACAAGGCCCATGCCGTGGGCGAGGAATTCCATGTGATTGTGATGCTTCGACTTGGCGACCAGCGGCTTTGCTGCCGCGTAGATGTCGGAGCCGAGCGCGCCGGGCTTCACCGCCTTGAACGCCGCGCGCTGTACGCTCTCGATCTCGGCGAGCAGATCGTTCAACTCCGCGTCGGGCTCGCCCTGGATCGCCATGCGGCAGATGTCGCCGATATAGCCGTGATAATTACCGCCGCTGTCGATCGACATGATATCGCCCTTCTCCCACTTCTGGTCGGAGGGCGCGCGGTTGAGACTCGTGCCTGCGGTGATGAGGCAGTATTCGAAGGTGAGGCCGCGTAGCGTCTCCTCGCGGCGCAATGTTTCGACCGTGTCGGCCTTGGTTGTGCCGGGCTTGGTCTTGGCGATGGTCGTCATCATTGAATCGAGCACGGCCTCGGAGGCGTATTTCAACATCTTCAGTTCGGCCGCCGACTTCCTCAGCCGCTGGCGCTCCATCACATAGAGCCCATCGACCCAATCGGCGTCCGGGTACGCCGCCCGCAACACCTTCGACGCGTCGTAAGGCAGGAAGCCGAGTTCGGCGGCGATCCGCTTCGGGTTCAGCCCCGTCTTCTTCATGTGGTCGACCGCCTTCTGCATGGCATCGGTCGAGCCGTTCGACGTCGTCTGCGTCTCCGGCGTCCACAAGGGCTTCGCCTTGTGCTGGAAGCCCTCGAGCCGGTGGCCGATATAGGTGGACTTCTCCGGATGGCCTTTAACGTAGATGAAGACCGGTAGATAACGGGTAACGCCGGTCGCATCCATGTAGTCGAAGAAATTGGCGCGGTGGCCGCCGAGCAGATACTGCACATTGTGTTTCGACGTCGCGAGCAGCACATCGATACCCGCCTTCTCCATCAGCACGTCGAGGCGCGTGTGGTCGAAGGGAATTGCAAGGGCCTTGGACGGCTGAGCGTTGACGTTCATGGATGGCTCCGGCGCGTGCTGTCTAAACGCAAGCCTAGCGCATGATCATGCGCCAGTCATCAAGACCACAGTACCTTGCTCGCAAGTCGCGCGCCGGCGACCAGCGCTTCCAGCTTCGCCCACATGATCGAGGGATGCACGCGGCGATAGAACGGACCTTGCGCGAAACCGCAATCGGTGCCGCCGATGATGTTCTCACGGCCGACGATTTTCGCCAGGCGAATGATGCGCTCCGCCACGAGTTCCGGATGCTCGACCACATTGGTGGCGTGGCTGATGACGCCGGGGATCAGCACACGCCCTGCCCCGAGCTTGGCGTTCTTCCACACCTGCCATTCGTGCTCGTGGCGTGGATTGGCGCCCTCGATGACAAAAGCACCGACCTTGGCTTTGAGCAGAATGTCGACGATGTCCTTGAGCGGCACGTCGCTGACATGCGGGCCGGGCCATGAACCCCAGCAGACGTGGTAGCGGATGCGATCAGCCGGCAGGCCTTCGAGGGCGTGGTTGAGGATGTCGATCTGGTGGTCGAGCCAGCGACGGTAATCGGCAAAGCTGCCGGGCGGCACCATGCGGTCGAAGGTTACGGCGCTGCGCGCATCGTCGAGCTGCACCAGGAAGCCGGCATCGATGATGGTCTTGTATTCGGTGCGCATCGCCGCGGCGATTGCGACCTGAAGCTCCTCGTCGTTTTTGTAGTATTCGTTCTTGCGGTCGGGGATAACGCTCGCCGGCGCCACGACGGGAAGAAAAGCGTCTTCCGTCTTCACTTTCGCCAGCGCCGCCTTGAAGTTGTCGATGTCGCGCTTAAGCTCCGCTGTTCCCGAATACGAGATCGGGCCGACGCAGATCGCCTCCATCGTCGTCGACACCGCCTCTTTCTCGTCGAGCTCGGCGTAGAACTCAGAGAAGCGTGTCCGGTCGGCGCCACGCTTGAACGGATTGGCGGCCTCGTTCTCGATCGGCCGGCGCTCGAAGCCCACCAGCCGCGTCAACGCGTATTGCGCCCAGCTGATCGACTTGCCGAACTCGCCGTCGCTCGGCACGTCGATGCCAGTCTCAGCCTGATGGCGCACGACCTCGGCGACGGAATCCGACAGGCATTTCCGATATGCCGCCTCGTCATAAGGCTTGCCAGCCTGCTTAGCGCGCAGGAACTCCTGGAGCGCCGGTGGCCGGATCAGGCTGCCGACATGCGTGGTGAGGATACGATCCGTGCTGTGCTTCATGGCCGCTTGCTAGGCGAGCCTGCGGCGGAAGGCAATGCGTGGGCAGTTGCCCTACGCCTTCACCACGCCGATCAGCTTCTCGAGCTTCGCTGGGTCCTTGCGCAGCGTTTCGCTCGCGCCGTCATAGACGATATACCCGCGATCCATGACGACCGCGCGCGGCGCGATGTCAAGCGCGAGCCGGGAATTCTGCTCGACCAGGATCAGCGCGAGCCCGCCCGCCGCGGCGAGCCGCTTCATGGCGCGGGCCAGTTCCTCGACGATCACAGGCGCCAGGCCTTCCGACGGCTCATCCATCAGCAACACGCTCGGATTGCCGACCAACGCGCGTCCAATCGCCAGCATCTGCTGCTCGCCGCCGGAGAGCTGATTGCCCATGTTGGTTTCCCGCTCGGCAAGCCGCGGGAACAATTCAAACACCGTCTTAATCGTCCACTCGCCCGGCCGCGCCGCGATTTCAAGGTTCTCGCGCAAAGTCAGCGACGGGAAAATCTCGCGTTCCTGCGGCACATAGCCGAGGCCCGCGCCGACGCGGCGATAGGTCACGACCTTGGAAATATCCTTGCCGTGCAGCGTGACGCGGCCGCCGTGCAAGGTCGTATGGCCCATAATGGTCGCGAGCAGCGTCGACTTGCCAACACCGTTGCGGCCGATGATCGACAGGGTCTCGCTGTCGTTGAGCGTCAGCTTGATATTCTCGAGCACGACGGTCTCGCCGTAGCCGGCGCTGACATTGTCGAGTTCGAGCACGCGCTCAGCCATGCCGGCCTCCCTGCGTGCCCGCCTCGCCGAGATAGACCTCACGCACCTGCGCATTTCCGCGGATCTCATCCGGGGTGCCTTCAGTGAACACCGCGCCGCGCACCAGCACGGTGATCTCCTTGGCGAAGCGGAACACGACATCCATGTCGTGCTCGATGATCAGCACGGCTATATCCGGATCGAGCGCGGCGACGACGTCGAGAATGAGATGGCTCTCCGATGACGGCACGCCCGCCGCCGGCTCGTCGAGCAACAGTACGCGCGGCTTTTGCGCCAGCGCGATCGCGATCTCGACCAGCCGCTGCCGGCCGTAGGGCAATTCGCGCACCAGCTTAAGCGCGTCGTCGACCAACCGCAGCGAGTCGAGGTGTTCCAGCGTCTCGTCGAGGATAACGCGCTTAGTGCCGACCGCGCGCCACAGATTGGCGGTGTAGCCGTCGCGCTCGCTAATCGCCATGGCGACGTTTTCGAGCACGGTGAGCCCGCGGAACAGCTGATTGATCTGGAACGTGCGCGCCAATCCCCGCCGAGCCCGCTCGGCCTGACTGTTCGCAGTGATGTCGTCACCGTCAAGCAGCACGCGGCCGGAATGCGGCTTGAGCGCGCCGGTGATCAGGTTGATGAGCGTGGTCTTGCCGGCGCCGTTCGGCCCAATCAGCGCGCGCCGCGCGCCCTTCTCCAGCGCGAGATTGACGTCACGCGTCACCGGCAGCGCGCCGAAGCTCAGATTGAGCTGCTGTACTTCAAGCGCGGCGCTCATGACTTCGATCTCCGGTGCCAGGCTTGCTCGAGCAAGCCGAGAATACCGCGCCGCGCGAACAAGACCGCCAACACCAGCAAGAGGCCAATGCCGAACTGCCAGAAGGTCGGGCTTAGCTTCGAGAAATAATCCTCGAGTACCATATAGACGACCGCGCCTGCGAACGCCCCATAGAGACGACCGGTGCCGCCAAGGATCAACATCACCATCACCCGCGCGGAATTGTCGAAATCGAACACCGTCAGCGTCACGTAGGCATTGGTCTGCGTGAACAACGCGCCAGCGACGCCGGCGATCGCCGCGGCGATGGTGTAGGCGATCACCAGATGGCGGTGCACCGGCGCGCCAATCGCGTGCATCCGGCGCACGTTCTCGCGGATTCCGGTTAGCGCCTGCCCGAACGGCGAATAGACAATGCGGCGCACGATGAAGAAGACGACCGCCAACACCGCGAGCACGTAGAGGAAATAGACATGGCCGTAGAGGTCGTAGTCAAACATGCCGAGCAGCCGCTTGAACTCGAGGCCTGGCAGGCCGTCATAGCCGCCGGAAATGTCGGAGCGCAGGTTGCCGGCCTCCTGCAGCATGATCGCGGTCGCAAGCGTCAGCATCAGCAGCGTCAACCCGCGATAGCGCAGCAGGAACCAGCCGGAAATGAAGCCGACGATCGCCGCAATGATCGCCGCGGCTAACAGTCCGCTGATCGGCTCGGTCCAGCCGAGTTTTGCTGCGCCAAGGCCGACCGTGTAGGCGCCGACGCCGAAGAACGCCGCATGGCCGAGCGTGACGATGCCGGCGTAACCGAGGATCAGATCGAGCGAGAGCGCGAACATCACCGCAATCAGTACCTGGCTGCCAAAAGTCATACGGTCGGGGAACAGGAAGAACGCCGCAAAGGCGAGCAACCAGGGCAGCGCTTCCGGCCAGCGGAAACGGTGGCGGCTGATCAGGAATTCAGCGGCACGGTCGCGCGCCGTCTGCGCTGCGGCAACCTTTTCGGTCATGGTGTCACTCGCGGCCATAAAACCCCGCAGGCTTGATCAGCAGCACCACGAGAACGACCGCGTAAATGAAGAACCCGCCGGCATCGGCGAGCAGGTATTTGCCGGTGGTGTCGAAAATGCCGAGGACCAGCGCCGCAAGCAGCGTGCCCTTGAGGCTGCCGAGGCCGCCGACTGCGACCACGATCAAAAACAGAACGAGATAGATGACGGCGAAGCTCGGCGTCAGCCCGAACAATTGGATGGCGAGCCCGCCGCCGAGCGCGGCAAGCCCCGAGCCGAGCGCGAAGGTGAGCGTGAATAGCCTGTCGACATTGATGCCGACGGATTCCGCCATGCGCCGGTTGTCGACCGCGGCGCGGATTTTGGCGCCGATATTGGTGCGCTCGAAGGCGTACCAAAGCACCGAGATGAGCCCGGCGCCGAGCACGATGAGGAAGGCGCGGTAGCTCGGGAACGTGCGGAAACCGAGATTGATGTCGCCCTGCAGCCATGCCGGCAGCGGCACTGACTTCGGAATCGGCCCGTAGAAATACGTGAAGGTCGCGATCGCCATGAAAGCGAGCCCGATCGTCAGTAGGACCTGCTCGAGATCGGTCGCCTTGTAGAGCCGCCTGTAGAGATAGCGTTCGAACGGAATGCTAATGAGGCCGACCGAGACCGAGGCGATCACCAATGACGGGATGAAGCCGAAGCCGAGCGAGCGCGTCAGCGACACGACGAAATAGCCGCCGGTCATGGCGAAGGCGCCGTGCGCCAGGTTCACGAAGCCCATCAGGCCCATCGTCACCGACAGGCCGACGGACGTGATAAACAGGAACATGGCGTAAGCCAGCCCGTCGAACAAAATGCTGACGGCGATTTGGGCGATCTTCTGCACGGAGCCTACACTTGTAGCGTATTAAAAAGCGCCGCCGCGGCACTGCGCGCGGCGGCGCGTTTTCGTGTCAAATTACTCCGCGTCAGGAACCGCAGCGTCCGACTTTGAGCTCTTTGCACTCGTCCTTGACGCCGGACGTGGTGCCAAGGATGCGCTCGCCGAGCTTGCCGTCCGGCTTGCGGTAGACCTCCATGGCGTGCTCGTCCTGCACGATGTCGCGCGTCGACGGATCGATCATCACGCGGCCGCGCGGGCCGTTCGCCGTCCAACCCTTCATCGCGTCGACCACCTTGGCGCCGTCCGACAGATCACCCTTGAGTTTCTTGATGGTATCGAAGATTGCATGCATGGTGTCCCAGCCCGCCGCCGACATGAAGTCGGGATAGGAGTCGGGACCGTAGGCCTTGTGCCATTCGGCGTTGAACGCCTTGTTCTCGGCATTGTTCAGATCGACCGCATAGTGGCCCATTACGACGGTGCCGATTGCGGCGTCACCCATGTCCTGCAGCTTGTTGTCGGGGATGAGGTCCATCGGCCCGATCAGCTTGACGCCAGCCTTGCGCATGCCAAGTTCGCCATAGGCCTTCATTACGCCGGCCGCGTGCGCGCCGGATGGAACGAAGACGTACATGCAGTCCGGCTTCTCGTCCTTGATCTTCTGGAAGAACGGCGTGAAGTCCGGCACTTGCACCGGCGAGCCCATCGGCACGGCATCGACGATCTTGCCGCCGGCCTTCTCGAAGCCGGTCTTGAACGCTTCAGTCGAATCCTTGCCCGGCGGAAAGTCGGTGTAGGCCATCGCCGCAGTCTTGCAGCCGATCTTGCTGTAGGCATAGGCGCCCATCGGATAGGCCGGGTGCCACATGCTGAACGACAGCCGCACGATGTAGGGCGACAGGTTGGTGATCCAGGCGGTGCCCGCATTGGCGATCACCATCGGCACCTTGGCCTGCGAGATCACCGGCGCGAGCGCGATCGCCGACGGTGAGAAAACGAAGCCGGTGACGAGCTGGACCTTGTCGTTGGTGATGAGTTCGGTGGTGACGGTCTTGGCCTGCGCGCCGGTCGGGGGACCTTCGTCGCGCTTGATGATCGTCACCTTGTTCGGCGCGATGTCCTTCTCGTGGAGCTTCACATATAGATCGAAGGCCTTGTCAATCTGATGGCCGAGATCGGCATTGGCGCCGGAGAACGGCAGCACGACGCCGATCTTGACGTCCGCCGCCTGCGCCGTACCGCCCACCATCACGGCGAGCGCGGCAGCGCCCAACCAACAGGATATCTTCATCTCATCCTCCCTATTTTATTTGAATTGGTTTGAAGTCCCACTGTCTCGTTTGGAAAGGCAAGCCCATTTCTCAGGGTTCATCGACCACTTTTGCCCAACCTCCCGCCTTTTTCAACGGTTGGGCCGCAAAATGCCGGTCGCCCGGCGCTGTTTCAAATGAACTAAATATAACGATTCATGCATTCGATGCATGTCGGGTGCCGGCCTTGCCGCTCATTTCTCTGATCAGCAGCGCCCGCAGTTCCGCCGGCGGCGACAACGGCATACCGCGGCGCGTCACGCCGTCTAGCAAAAGCGCAAACACGGCTTGCGGTCGCCCTTCGCTCTCAGTGCCGACGGCGATGCTAATGTGGGTCATGGGACCGACGTAAAGTCCGTCCCGCCATCATTCAAGACGCTTGTTGTTTAGGCCGCCGTTTTGGCGGTGATCGACGCGACCGACTCCGCGGCCGTCTCGGCTTTGCGCTCCATCACCATGTCGAGCGAGGCAACCTCGACGCGGTTGCGGCCGCGTTCCTTGGCGAAGTAGAGCGCCTGGTCGGACTGCGCCAGCATGTCATGGACGTCGAGCGCCGGCTGGTCGCAATAGGCGATGCCGATGCTGACCGTGGCGCACACCGGATGGCCTTCGACTTCCTTGGCGACCGAGGCAAAGCCTTCGCGGATTCGCTCGGCAACTGTCTTCGCCTTGTCGCGGGTCGTGTCGTAGAGCACGGCCGCAAATTCCTCGCCGCCGAGGCGGCCGAGCAGATCGGTCGCGCGCACCATCTTGCGCGCGGATTCGGTGAACATCTCCAGCACGCGGTCGCCGACCGCATGGCCGAAGCGGTCGTTGATGGTCTTGAAGTGGTCGAGGTCGATGAGCAGCACCGCGGTCGGGCGCGGATCGGTGCGGTGCCGCTTGGCGAGCTGATTGGCGTCGGCGAGGAACGAACGGCGGTTGGCGATGCCAGTCAGTGGATCGAGCATCGCGGCATTGCGGTGGCGCAACTCGGTACGCTCCTTGGCCATCGCCAGCAGGATGAAGGCGACCGAGATCGTGAACAGCAGGCCCTCGAAGCTCAGCACCGTGAGCCAGACGCTGTTGTAGACGCCGTCGGTGTGCTCGTAGGGCAGCACGGCGACCAGCGGCGTACGCAGGAGATAGAGTGAGCCGTCGGCGAACAGCATGAAGATCGCGGGCCAGCGCGAGACGAGCTGCTCGCTGCGGCCGCGCCAGAATTCGTAGGCCGTGAGCCACGTGTAGGCAGTGATGATGCCGGAGGCGATCAGCGCGCGCACTTGCACGGCGTCCGCGAGCACCGGCAGGCGGCAGATCAGAAGCCACAGCACCGCGCCGGTGACGAGATAGACCGGTTCGACCGGACGCCCGTCGAAGACGCGCGCGCCGGTCCACGTTACGGCGAATGCGGTGAACAAGAGGGCGTTGGCGAGATCGATGCTGACGATGTCGGGCGCCGAGCCGTACATGCCGAACAGCACGACCGAGCCGGCGCGGATCAGATGGGCAAAGCCCCACCAGCAGACGGCATGGATCGCCGTGTTTTGCGCCCACGCGAACAGTAGCAGCAATCCAAGGATCGCCTCCACATAGATCGTCACCATGAAGAGGGTGTTCACGTCGAGCTTCATCTTCGCCACGCCCAGATACGCCGGGGCTCTGATTTTTCGGCTTGTCCCCGATACGGAGGAATAAAGCCCGCGCTGTAAGAAGTAGTGAACACATCGGGGCGCCGTTCCGGCTAAGCGGCGTTATGGTTTCGAAGAGATTTCCGCCTTCGGCGCTATTTGAATGGCTCGTCCCATAAACGGACATGGCATCTGCCCGGATGCCTCCTTGTGGCACGAAAGGCTGTTGACTAGGGTCTCCACCCAGGAAAATTGAGCGAAATCCGCATGAAATTCTGCGACGGTATCGTTGACGCCATCGGCCATACGCCGCTCATCAAGCTGGAGCGTGCCTCCGCCGCGACCGGCTGCACCATCCTCGGCAAGGCCGAGTTCATGAATCCGGGCGGCT
>Ga0187779_10000339_pt1 | contig 32318 bp, 28 predicted proteins | sample 1015_Q2_SP10_10__FD_132435 | JGI IMG/M metagenome (GOLD analysis project Ga0187779, IMG submission 132435) | Tropical peat soil microbial communities from peatlands in Department of Meta, Colombia - 1015_Q2_SP10_10_MG | ecosystem: Environmental > Terrestrial > Soil > Wetlands > Peat | place... | reverse complement strand
TCGGCTCAAGCTCGATGAACCCGAACGCCTCGTCGTACCGTTTGCCGAGCACGTCCTTTTCACGAACACCGAGGCTCGCCAAAGCCGACGCGTTGATCGTCGTGATCCTCCCCGAACGATCAATGGAAACAACGCCGGTATCGATGTTCGAAAGGATCGTCTGCTTGTAGGAGTCCGCCTGCACCAGCTGCTCGCGCGACTGCCGAAGCTCTCTCGTCATCTTGTTGAAGGAATCGATCAGCACACCTACCTCGTCCCCTGTCGTTTCGTCGATTCGGTAATCGAACCTGCCGGCCGCTACCGCAGCCGTTCCCTCTGCCAGTTTCCTGATCGGCACGGTGATACCGGCTGCCACGCGGAGCGCGACCCAAATTGCCGCCAGGAGCAGAGCCAGCGTAACCGCCAGAAATCCGAGCCGGTATGCCAGTTTGATAGGCTCCTTTCCCCGGAGCGATGACCGGTACTGAGAATATCCTAAGCGCATTTCTTCAGTCTTTGCCGAAAGGCTCTGGGGCACATAGTAGCCCACTGCTACCGCAGCCAATACCTTCTTGTCATCGAGCGACGCGTAGACGGGAACGATTGCCCTCACGATCTCGCCATTTTTCCCGAGATTGATCACCGTGGCGGCGTCTCCGGATGCAAATGCCGCAGCTGCAAGGTCGCCCGACGTTGCGACAAAGGTCCTTGCAGGGAACTTTCCGGTGATGACGGTGACCGACCGCTCACGGGGTGATGTCAGGAGCTCTATGGAGCCGAGACCGTATTCCGCCGCCTTTCGACGCAAATAGTCTTTGAGCACTGGTGCCTCAAAACGGGACAGGAGATGCTCCTCGGTCATTTGCTTACTGATCTGTCTACCGAAATCAAAGGCCTGCTCCCTGAGCCGGTCGTAATAAGCCTGGGCCACGGAGACCGAATCCTCAAGGGAGTTTTCTATTTTGAGACTGAAGAGCCGCTCCATGCTCCTCGTAGACATACCCGTCCCGATGATGAAGAGGAGTATCGGCGGTATCAGAGAAAGGCTGACAAAGGCGGCAACCAGCTTGGTCCGGAACCGGGCACCGAGAACGCCATGCTTTCTCTCGATGGAAAGTTTCCAGAGGCTGCGAGCCGTCATGAAAATGACCGCCGCCAGAAGAAGGAAATTCGCGTTGGTCAGGATGACAATGAGAATATTGTCGGAAAGGGGACCTTCAAAACCTCGGTACTTTATCTGGAGTACAATAGCGAGCGCCGTCAGAAGCACAAAGCCGAAAAGGGTGAGGACTCCCCGCAATCCTGATTGTCCCTCTTTCCTCTCGGTCGCCATGGTAACGGCAGAATACCAAAAACACCCGCTAAAAGCAAGGTCTGGTTCTTATTAATTCTCTTGACAAACAAGAGGTTTCTCGGCTATCTTAAGGAAAAATCGCAGGAATGAACCAGAGCGAGACTCGATGCATCCACCGCAACGGTCGATGCTCTCTCTTTTTTCCACGCCGAGACGCTTGGGGAAGGCTGTTCATTCCCTCCATTGTCGGCAGATCGAGTCCGGACCCACGGTCACGACCGGGGGGCCGCGTGTAAAAAACCGGTAAAAAGAAGAAAAAAGTCAGGAGGCAGGAATGACCAGACGGTCGCGAACTCTTGTCCACGCTGCAATAGTGCTTCTTCTCATGACACTTCTTCCCACCTCAGCGCGTTCCCAGAATCAGAATCCCGGAGAAATGACCATCCCGGAAGCGGCCGCAGGCTACACCATCAAACAGGGCGACACGCTATGGGACATCTCCAATGCCCTTCTCAAGGACCCGTTCCTGTGGCCGTTCATCTGGAAGGCGAATCCATCCATATCTAACCCTGACCTGATCTACCCCGGGAACAAGCTGGCGATCCCGAGCCTTGCGCCCATCGAGCGGGCGATGCAATCACCCGCACCAGCGGAGCAGAAGGCCCCTGTCGAAACGGAAGCAGCCGAACCGCCAGGCGAAGAGGGCATGGCAGCGCTGCAGCGGCAACAGGGGGCAGGGGCCGCGGCGGGAAAACCGGGTGAAGAGGAAGCCCTTGTGACAGGCAAGATCATTCTTCCTGAAGAAACGGCAACCGCCATTATCGACAAGTATTCCATACTGAACGCCGGCTACGTTGGATATGACGAGAGCAAAGACGTGATCGTCGGGGGAGCGGAAGAGAAAAACACCTTCTCGTACGATGATGTCGTTTACGTCAAGATCAGCTCAAAGGAAAATGTCAACATCGGGGACAGGTACATCATGTTCAAGCCTCTCAACACGGTCAAGCATCCCGTAACGGGCAGCAAAAAATTCGGAAAGCTCATCAAGATCTTCGGGATCCTCCAGATAACTGCCAAGGATACGCCCAAACCCGGTATGCATTCTGCGCGGATCACGATATCCTTTGACGGAAGCGGAAAAGGCACCATGCTGATGCCGTATCAGGAGCCAACCCCGATTTACAGCACACCGCAGACGAAAAGCAAGGATATATCGGGGTATATCCTCGAGATCATGGACGGCAGTACCGTTGAGGGACAGCTGGACATCGTGTATCTTGACAAGGGCAGTGCAGACGGCGTGGAACTTGGGGACCGATTTGTCGTCTACGCAGCTCCAGAAAAGGCAGCGTATCCCAGGAGGCTTATCGGAGAAACGCAGGTGATCCTTGTAAAAGAACATACCTCAACGGCAGTGATACGCAAGAGCATTGACGTTCTGGAAAAAGGCAACCAGGTAGAATTCAAAAAATGACTGTATGAACTGGCCTCCCCTCCTCTGGTGGGCCCAAAACGCTCTGAACATTCACTGAGGACGCTTCTGTTCTGTGCGATAGGCGCGGAAAGAATTCCGAGAGTGGCCCGGTTTACCATCGGCCACAGTGAGCAGGGGCACGATCCCGTCTTCGGCAGCACTTCCTTCACGCGACCCTTCATAGCAGTTTGATCCCTACTTGACCGCGACCGACACATCAGGATCAAAGGGGTTTGTCCGCAGGGCGAGCGAGAAAAGATAGGGATATTCATTCTTCAGGTGCTTCATGTACGCAAGCCATTCCACGATCAGGGATCCATAGGCCCGCCTCATGTCACCTGCGATATGCTCGCCATCCGGCTTTGACAGCTGCGCAAGATTTTCCCTGGCTTCCAGTTCCTCGGTCAGATGAAAGACTGCCCACAATAGATCGGTGAACGTTTCGTGTTCGAGCAGGTTCTGATTTTCGAGCAGCCGGAGAAGGAAGCCCCTTTTGGCAGCAAGAAATATCCTGAGCTCGTTCAGATCCCTTCTGTTGTGGTCCAATCGATAATTGTAACTCCCGACATCCTTCGCCACTTTGGAAAACTTCAGATCCGTCCAGTCCTTCGTTACGACAAGGTTTCGCCTGATGTCATCGTAGTGGTGGTCAAAGCCGGAGAACAGCCTCAGAAGTCGAGTGCCCACTTCGCTGAAGAAGGTCCCGATTACCATGTTCAGCTTGTTCAGCATGGCGATTTTTGCCCGTATCCGCAGTACTTGATCAACGATCACGGTCACGAGCAGCACCTGGATCGGGACGAATGCAAGGTCCTGGAAAAGATAAAAAAACGTGTCCCGTTCATCGTGAAAGATCCGTATCTGGAGGACAAAGAGTACAGCGGACAGGGCAATCAGCACCACCCCCAGCAGGATCTGCCCTCGTAGTCTTTTCATAGATCGACTCCTCATTTTGAGCGTGGAATCCGCCGCTCTGGGCGGCGGGATGCGCGACCTGTCAGGATTCAGCCGATAAGCACCATCAGGACTTGACCCGGAGCGTGACAGCGCGGAGAGAAACGGCAATGGAGCAAAGGCGGACGCTTCCGCACCTCTGCTCTGCTGACGTCGACGGCAAGCGTGAGCCATCCCTACTTCATGAAGAGAAAGAACCCGTTTAAGAAGTAAATGATGCCGAAGCACCCGGCCCCGATCCCTATGAACCAGAAGTATTTCTTCTTCATCAATGCCGCGATGGATGAGAGCAGGATGGCGATCTGAAGAAACATGGCGGCCATCCCGAATGCCCCTGCGTGCGTTTGCGCCTCATCACGCCGATTTTCAAGCTCTTCCGCCTTCTTCCTGATATCTTCCTTCTCCTGTTCGTATTTTTCTGTCTTCTCCTCGTATGCCCCTATCTTCCCCTCATAGTCTTTAACCATTGAACTGGATGCCGTGGTCCTTATCATTTTGAGCTCCAGTTCAAGCTTATCCCTCTGGAGGTCGTAGATGTATCCCTTGATGCTCTTGGCCTGATAGTAGGACCACTGGTCGGAGGCCTGGGCCTGGGATATGACCGACCGCGTGGAAAATCCCCCGCCCTTGAGCGTCGACAGCGTGGCGCATACGGCGAATACCACCGTCGTGAGCGCCAGATAATTGAGCCATGGTTCTTTCTTCTCTTCTGCCATGATGACCCTCCCATACCTGCCATGATCGAACCTTATTTTTAAGCGCCAATACTACCCAAAACCGGTTCATTAGTCAATAGCTTCCCTGAATCATCACGAACGGCCTCCATTGAAATAAGCAGGAGAACGTGATACATTTGAAATAGTAGAGTATCCCTCTCCGCTTAAGGACAGAGATATGATGATCGGCGTCCCGAAAGAGATCAAAACGGAAGAGTTTCGCGTTGGCATCACGCCGTTCGGCGTGCAGGACCTCACGCGTGAAGGCCATTCCATCTTGATCGAAAATGGCGCAGGCGTCGGCAGCGGTTTTTCAGACGAGGAATATGTGAAAGCCGGCGCCGAAATCGTCGATAAGAGCAAACTTTTCGAGGCAGCTGATCTCATTCTAAAAGTCAAGGAACCCCTCCCGCAGGAATACGCCCTGCTCAGGGAAGGACAGGCGCTCTTTACCTATCTCCACCTCGCGCCCAATCGTGAACTCACCGAAATTCTCCTCAGGGGAAAAGTGACCGGCATCGGGTATGAGACCCTGACCAAGGACAACGCGCTGCCCCTGCTCGCTCCCATGAGCGAAATCGCGGGCAGAATGGCGCCGCTCATGGGCATATTCTATCTTCAGAAGTTTAAAGGCGGCTCGGGCATCCTCGCGACCGGCGCGAGCGGCGTAAGACCCGCGAAGATCGTGATCATCGGCGCAGGAGTCGTAGGCACGAATGCTGCCCGCGTTGCATCCAGCCTTGGAATGCTGACCGTCGTCATGAACAAAGGCACCGGACGGCTTCAGAAGATCGACGAGATGTTCATGGGGAGGGTGGGAACCATGCCCCTTACGGCACAGACCATCGCGGAAGAGATAGTGGACGCCGACATCATCGTCGGCGCGGTGCTCGTGCCCGGAGGAAGGACGCCGATACTGATAACGAGGCAGATGCTCATGACCATGAAAAAAGGCTCTGTCATCGTCGATGTGTCCGTTGACCAGGGCGGGTGTACTGAGACCTCGAAACCCACGACGCACGACGACCCGGTGTACGAGGTCGACGGAATCATCCATTACTGCGTGGCGAACATGCCTGGCGCGTACCCGAGGACATCTACGCTCGCGCTCACGAATGCCACTCTACCCTATGTTAAAATCATTGCGGAGAAAGGGATCAGGAAAGCCGTGCAGGAAGATCCCATCATCAGAAGCGCGCTCAACACCTATCACGGCAAGATCGTGAACAAGGCGCTTGCGGATTCGCTGGGCTCACAATGATTTATCAATTTCATGACAATCAAAAGACCACGGGCAGAACGATGCGCCTATCTGCTTCTTCATGCTTTTTTCGTAACTTTTAGCACGAATATGATTTCTATTGCAGCTGGAAGATCCCAGGCATGTATACAAAACATGATCTATTGAATTTCGGAGTCATTAACGCGGGAGACACCTTGACGGACGGTCGTGACAGTGCTACCTTAAAAGTAAGGATGCATACATCCTCGATTCGGTCGAAAGAGGAAGTATAAGTTAGAACGAAGCAAAGGAGGTAAGCTATGTGGTACATGATCGAGACGCCTCACACCGCTGAAGAGTGTCTGAGAGCGCTGGATGAACAGCTTGCCAAGGGGCCGGAGATCCTGAAGAAGTTCTACTATGGTTGCAAAGCCGGGGATCATACCGGTTATGCGATCGTAGAAGCGAAGACTGAAATGGATGCCCGAAAACTGGTTCCCAGCTTCCTGATCAACAAGGCACGCTTCGTGGAGGTGGGCCTGTTCACCCCCGAGGTAATCAAGTCATTGCATACTAAAGCAGCATAACAAACTTAAAATCGAGAAACACGATCGATCCCGGTCCGGATGGATGCGTTTCCATCCGGACATTTTTTTAGGGAGCGAGATGCCTTCTCAATAGGGGCAGATTTATTACGGAAGTCCCTGAGACAATAACTGTCGGGAAGGAGTGGCACGGTTCAATCATACATTCGTCTTGATGCTGTCTTCCTGGATCCCCAACACCCTGTCGACGATATCGGCAAGGATCTGGTCGTGGTTGTGGTTCAGTGCAAACACACGGCACTGGACCACCCGCGCAGGGATATAATCGAAGAAGTCTTTAAGCGGCTCCTTCTCAACCTTGCGCGTTGAGGGGTTGAACACGTAGATCTGACGCTCGCCCATCATGAGTGGGTTGATCGGCCTCGGGTCCTGACTCGCCATGTCCACCCGGAAAAGGAGGTCCTTCAGCTTCGATGGCAGGTTCTTCTTGATGCGTTTCACGAGCTCGACCGCATCGATGATGGTCTTCCCTTTTTCAAAAGCACGCATCGAGAGCGTGACGTCGTATGCCATTTTCCACTTCACTTCACGTGAGAGGATGGCCGCCCATTCGCGCCCGAGCGCCGCGGTGGAGCCGTTCTCACCACTTCCCCACCTCCTCACCGCCTCGAGCAGGGACCAGTCGGTGAGCTCAAGATATTCCTTGTGATTTTCAAGAGGATTGTACGGGAAGAGCGCCGCCATGGTGTCCTTGAACAGCTCCTTTAAGTGTTCGTCAATCGCGCGCGTGGTACGATGGTAATAGACGTTCGTATACATGTACAGGCGGGCATTCAGGAACATGTTGAGGGCAGTAAGGCCCGATTTATGGAGCGTGAGGCCCTTGTCCGTGAAAAAAGTATAGTACATCAGCCGGTCGATGTCGACTGCGCCGATGGCTACCCCGCACATATATGCGTCTCGCAAAACGTAGTCGAGATTGTCCACGGTGTAAATGCCTGAGAGCAGCGGCTGCAGGAAGACGAGCCACCGCGGCTGCTTTGCGGTCGCCACCGACCCCTTGCCGATGAGGAACGCGGTCTGATCGGGGCTCAGGCGTTCGCCCTTGCTGAACTCCCCCGAGGGGCTTCGGCGGATCGCCTTGATGATTTCAGCCAGCTCGGTCTTGATGATGTGCTGGCCGAGCTTTTCATGGGTCAGCCCGAACTGCTCAAGGTAATTGTCGTCAAAAAAATGGCCGAAGGGGCCGTGCCCGATGTCATGGAGGAGCGCCGCAACGCGCAGGAGTTCCTCGACGTAGTTTGCAGACGGGCAGTCGGGAACGGCCGCCTTGAGCGAGGGATAGAGGTGCCTCGCAAACCTGCCGGCGAGGTGCATAGCGCCGAGGGAGTGCTGGAAGCGGCTATGCTCGGCCGAGGGATAGACCCACCGGGCGCTCTGCAGCTGATAGATCTGCCGCAGGCGCTGCATCCAGGGGGTGTCGATCAGGTCTTTTTCGGTCCTTTCCCCGGCCGCGCGCGGCGTCGTGAACGAAATGTACCCGTGGACCGGGTCCCCGAGCAGAGCCGTGCCGTCATAAAATTCTTCGCCCCGCGTGAGCTCTCGCATGAATTCATTATACAGTGAAATCGGTTGTAGTCAATCTGAAAAACCCTAAGAATGGCCACAGAACCGCTCAATACCGGTGCTGAAATGATACCTTGAGTGCTCACAACGGCATGCTCAAGAATCAGGGGAAAATCTGAAAAGACGAGCACAAAGGCGGGGATCGTGATTACGAAGGATTCATCTCACGACGTAGGCTCGCGTTCCCTCTTCGACTGCATAGAATATCGACTGCAAGTCTCCTTGGGTAAGTGAGAGACGCGGGGCATTCGCTGCATATGGGGATCGCGCCGGGCGCTGCCACTGGATGACGAGGGACCTCCCGAAGAGGAGGACATGCTTCTGGCCGGGGTCCTCTTTCTTCCTTGTCAGGGTCAGTGCCCCGGTCTTGAGCACGCCATTTGCAAGGCTTGCTGATGCGGTGAAACGGAAGTCCTTGAGAACCCGGTTCTGGTACTTGAGCTGTCCCTTTTTTGTTCGCAGATTGATGATCAGATACTTTGAATCCGTGGCATAGAGCGCTTTCTCGAAAAGAAGGAAGTCCTGCTCCCGCCGGAGCGTTTCGATCTTTTTCGCTAACGCCTTCTGCTGTAACAGGAGCAGGTCGCGTTCTTCCTGTTCCTGTCCATTCACCTCAATGCCCGCGAAAAAAAGCGAGAGCAGGATAAGCAGGCATGCTGTCTTGGATTTCATCATGACACTCTGCATTATACGCTAGTAGATGTACACCTTGGTCCCGATCTTCACCGTTCTGTACAATTTTTCCAGGTCTTCGTCCCCGACCGATATGCATCCATGGGTAAAGTGGGTCCCCAGAAGGTCGGTAAACTTGGTCCCGTGTATCTTATATCCGTTCCCGAGGATGAGCGCGTACTTGCCCAGGACGCCGCGAACGATTCTGTCGGGGTCATCCACGGGGGGCACCGGCATGTTTTCTTCAACGTAGGACCAGTCAGGCCTGATCCAAACGGGGTTACGCTCCTTGCCGAGAACTGTGAGCGCCCCCGTGGGGCTTTCGAAATACCAGTTCCTCCCAGTCTCCTCCTTCACGAACTGGCGGCTGCCCGTTCCCACCACCGCTGTCAGAAGGATCCTGTTCCCCTGCCGCATCGTCAGCCGGTTGCTCTCGGTGTCCACGACGAGGTATATGTCACCATCGTCCATGTCCTTGAGCATCTTCCTCAGACCGCGATTCTCTTCCTCAAGCGCGGCCGTTTCCTGCTCCATGGCACGCGTCTGGTCCCTCAGCGCGTCGATTGTTCCGGGCTTAGCGGCTTCTTCTGCCCGGGCAGAAGATGGAGTCATAACGCAGCAAGAGAACAGAAGACCGGCCAGTATGACTTTTTTTCTTGTCTGCATATTTTATGAAACCCGATTCTGAGGTCCTCGATCCTGAGCAAATTCAAGATCCCGACGGAAGACCGCTTTGATTTGTTCTTCGCGTCGTTCAGGAGCTTGAGCTCACCTTTTTGAATGCCTCTTTGCGCTCCATGAATATCTTTCCCGGGTTCAGGATATTGTTCGGATCGAGCGCCTGTTTAATATGCTTCATCGCGGCAAGTGCCGCGGGTCCGATTTCCATGGGCAGATAAGCGGCTTTGGACAGCCCGATGCCATGTTCTCCGGAAATGCTTCCGCCCATGCGCAACGCTGACCCAAAGATTTCCTCCACGGCAGACTCGGCCCTCGGCTTATCCGCCTCATCGATCATGATATTCGTGTGAATGTTACCGTCTCCGGCATGGCCGAAGTTCACGATCATAAGATCATATCGCTGCGCTATTTCTTCTATCTCCCTCAAAATATCAGGAACCCTGCTTCGGGGAACGACGATGTCTTCATTTATCTTGTTTGGTTTTATGGTGTACAGCGCCGGAGAGATTGAGCGCCTGGCTTTCCATAGCTGTTCTCTCTCGGCGTTGGTCTCTGCCTTCTTGACGCGGGCAGCGCCGGCCTGCGTCATGATCTCGGCAATCCGCCCGCTCTCCCGCGCCGTGGAATCCGCCGGGCCGTCCACCTCGACGAGAAGCATGGCTGCCGCACCGCCCGCGATGTCCTCCTTTAGATAGTTCTCCACAGCGCGAAGCGCGTGCCGGTCCACAAATTCGAGAGCACGCGGGATGATGCGGCCAGCAATGATCTTTGCCACCGCCGACGCGGCGCTTTCGACGGTGCTGAAGAAACCAGAGATAGTCCGCACGCTTTCGGGCAAAGGCAGGAGCCTCAGGATGATCGTGGTCGCCACGCCGAGCGTTCCCTCGGAACCGACGATGAGCTTCGTGAGGTCATAGCCCGCTACGCTTTTTGCCGTGCGCGCGCCAGTTCTGATGATCTCCCCCGTCGGCAGGACGACCTCCAGACCCAGGACATAGTCCTTGGTCACGCCGTATTTCACGGCACGGAGCCCCCCCGCACACTCGGCCACATTTCCGCCGATCGTGCAGAACTGGTTGCTGGCTGGGTCAGGCGGATAGAACAGACCGCGCGCCTCCACCTCGCGCTGCAAATCTCCTGTGATGACCCCCGGCTCCACAACAGCGACAAGGTTCTCCCCGTCGATCTCCAGTATCCGGTTCATCCGTTCGAAGGAGAGGACGAGCCCGCCGTGCACGGGAACGGAGCCTCCGGACATGCCGGTCCCCGCACCGCGCGGGACCACCGGAAACAGAGACCTGTTGGCAAGCCTGAGGATCGCTGAAACTTCCTCGGCCGAAGCAGGCCGGGCAACGGCCCACGGCAGGACTTCCCGCTGTGTGGCGTCGTAGGAGTAAGCAACCATGTCCTCGGGCAATGTGGAGAGATAGGCAGGACCGACGATATTCTTCAGTTCTTTGACGACGGACGGCTTAAGCATATACGGTATAATCAATATCGGGGAAAAGATTGTCCTGATATTCTACATCGCTAAGCCATGCTTCGTCAATACGGTTTGCCCTGATATCGTCATACAGTTTCGTGAACCGGAGAACGTGCTCCTTGGTCCTCTTGATCGCGTATTCTACATGGCTTCCGGTCTTGAGGATGAATGCCCAGTCCGAGCTCTGGGCCAAGAGCAGTTCCCGCGCTGCCTGGTTCAGCGCCCTTCGCAGCAGTCCCTGCGCGCCGGGATGGGACTGCGCGAGCTCGACCATGCGGTCCGCTGCCTTGTGCAAATGGCGGTAGATCCAGTCGTTCGACCCGTCGAGCCATACCTCAGCGTATCCTTTGTATCCCCAGCTCGATGTCGAGGGGGTGGCTATCTGGCAGCGAGGGTTTTCCGCCAGGTATTCTGGCGGCGTTATAAGGCGCACGGTCGTCTGGTCAAAGGCGGCCTTCCGCAGGAGGAAGTTTATCCAGTCCGGCCCTTCGAACCACCAGTGGCCGTAGAGCTCCGCATCATAGGGAGCCACGATGATCGGCTTCCTGTCCTTGAGGACGCCGGTCAGCCATTCGACCTGCTTCTCGCGGTTGAACAGAAAATTGCCGGCGTGGGTTGCGGCCCTTTCGAGGGCCCAGTGCCGGATATAGGGGTCTTTGTTGTTCGACGTTCCCGTGATCTTGAAGTATTTGATCCCCAGGTTCACGCGCACGCCGTCCGGGTGGATGTAGGGCCGGATATAGTCATAGTCAAGGTCGAACCCCACGTCCCGGTAGAACTCACGATAATTGTAATCTCCGGGATAGCCTTCGATGGAGCTCCAGACCTGCTTGGAGGACTCGATGTCCCTGCCGAAGGCGGCCACGCCGGAGCGGCAGTAGATCGGTGCATACACGCCATACTTCGGCCTTGGCGATGCATGGAAGATACCGTGGGAGTCCGTAAAGAAATAGCGGATACCTGCCTCCTTCAGTATATCGTCAAGGCCTTCGTAATAGCCGCACTCCGGCAGCCATATGCCTTTCGGTGCCCTGCCGAGGTGTTTCTCATGATGCCGAACGGCGATCATGATCTGTGCGCGCACCGCGTTCCGGTTCATCATGAGCGGCAGGAATCCGTGCGTTGCTCCACAGGTAATGATCTCCACCTTGCCCATGTCCTGGAATTTCCTGAAGGCGCTTACCAGGTTGCGTCCGTACTTCTCCTCGAACACCGAGCGGGCTTGCCGGAACATGTCGAGGTACATGCGGGCGATAGGGTTGAACTCTGGCTGGTGTCTGGTGCGGTCTATCTCCTTCTCCGCCAGTTCGATAAGCTTGCTGATATGGCGGACATACCGGTGCTGAAGCAGCGAGTCAGTGAGCATGGCGATGAGGGTGGGCGTGAGGCTCATGGTGATTCGGAAATCCACGCCGTCGTTCACCAGACCGTCGAACACATTGATGAGCGGGATATAGGTTTCGGTGATCGCCTCGTAGAGCCAGTCCTCCTCGAGAAACTGGTCATGTTCCGGATGTCGAACAAAGGGCAGATGACTGTGCAGAACCAGTGCCAGATAACCTTTTTCCATTCGGCCTCCATCGTCTTCCGAGCAGGGGCCCGCCCTCTCGTTTTCACTTGTCCGCGGGATGGTGCCTGCTCACAAATTTTTCTCTATTCTGTATCGCGGAAATTGCAAAAGAAAAGTCCATCCAGGAAAGGATGGACTTTCTGCCGTCGTTAAACAGCCGAGGCCGTCCGCAAAAAGGCCCCTGCTTCATATCGCTACTTTCTCTTAGCCCTGAAACGGGAGGAGATGCCGGGAGAGGATACCTCCTGCAGGCGCCTGCGTCTCAGTATCTCCTGGGCCTGCTGCGACGAAATGCCTCCCGGGAACCCCTCGGGATAGCCGTACAGTTTCCAGAACTCCTCATCCACGACCATCCACTCCTCATCGACAACATCGGACGCGCCGTCCCTCGGCATGTTGATGTAGTTCGACCGCGCGAGCGTGAGGAACTTGCCTTCGGGAGAAAGCAGGCCAAGGTCGGCACAGAATGAATGAGTCGGTTTTCCAAGATCAAAATACCAGTTGCCAATCCGCTCGTATATCTCCTGATCATAATAGCCAAGCGCATTGCGGCCGTCGAACTGGATGCCGGTCACATCGTAAATACGTATGCACAACCTGCTGTTCCACCCGAACCATGCCTTTTCCCGTTCGATCCGCGCCGGGGTTACCTCCCAATAGGCATGGGCCACGTAGGGATCACGCGCCATGAGGACGAGCTTCTCTTCATGATAGCTGGCAGGAATCTCCTCATACGGGCTGGTCTTGGGTGACGGTTTCTGTTCCGGTACGGGTCCCGTGTAGAACTTGGCTTCGGCAACGCGCTCCTGCGCCATGAGCGGCTCCTCCGCTCCCACGGGCATTTCCCACCTGCGTACCGCCTCCTTTGAGGGCTCCTTGATCGTCTTCACCGCAGGCCGCGAAGCTGCGGCGCGCCGCGCCGCACGCTTTGGTGGTGCCGGCTTCTTTGCGGCAGGTTTTCCGGTTTTTTTGCGGACAGCGGACGCCATCAACATCTTGATGATATCATCTTTCTTTGCCCCGGCGGGCAGAGATATCTTTTTCTTCCTGGCCAGGGCTTTGAGTTCTGCTACGGTCTTTGCAGACAAGTCAGCTTTTTTCATCTCAAACCCCCTATCTTTTCAGCATTTATATTACCACTCAACTATACCACAAAATATGGCATTGTCAAACGCATTCCTGCGCCGGGTCCATCAGGTTTTTGACAAACGCGCACAAAAGTCATATACTGCGCGCCATGAAAGCTCGTGTCGTTATAACGGGACTGGGAGCGCTCACGCCGCTCGGCAACAGCATGGAAATGACGTGGAAATCGCTCGTAAACGGCGTTTCCGGAATCGAGCGGATCACGAAGTTCGACGCAGCGGATTTCCCCTGCCGCATCGCGGGAGAACTGAAAGGATTCGACCCACTCGGATTTATGACCGCGAAGGAAGCGCACAGGACCGACCCGGTCATCCAGTACGCACTTACAGCAGCCATGATGGCGATGGAAGACGCGGGACTCACCATCACTCCGCATTCCTCACTCCGCACGGGAGTTTTGGTAGGTTCAGGCCGCGGCGGGGTAACGACAACCGAGAGGAACCTCATCGCATTCAGTGCCAGGGGGTCCCGGGGGGTGTCGCCGTTCTATACTCCCATGTCGCTCGTGAACATGGCCTCGGGGTATATTTCGATGAAGCTCGGCGCCAAGGGTCCATGCCTTGACGTATCGACGGCCTGCGCAACCGGGACTCATGCGTTGGGCGAGGCCATGAAGCTCATCCAGCGGGGAGACGCGGATGTGATGATCGCCGGTGGGACCGAAGCCGCGCTCACGCCACTCATCCTTGCCGGCTTCTGCCAGGCGCGGGCATTGTCGCAGAGGAACGAAGAACCGGCAAAAGCGAGCAGGCCGTTTGACAGGGACCGGGACGGTTTCGTGCTCTCTGAAGGAGCGGGCGTACTCGTGCTCGAAGAGCTGACCCATGCACAGAGAAGAGGAGCGAGCATATACGCAGAGCTTGCAGGATACGGACTCAGCTCCGACGCATATCACTACACACGACCCGACCCCGAAGCGGACGGCCCTGCCCGCGCGATGGCGCTTGCGATCAAGGATGCTGGATTGGCGCCCGAAGCCATTGATTATATCAACGCCCACGGGACATCGACCGTATCGAACGACAGAATTGAGAGCCGTGCGATCAAAAAGGTCTTCAGCACGCACGCCTATAACCTCGCCGTGAGCTCATCGAAGTCCATGCTCGGCCACATGCTCGGCGCAGCCGGAGCCGTGGAGGCGGCGATCACCGCACGTTCGCTCCATGAGAGTACCATCCATCCTACGATAAATTACGAACACCCCGACCCCGAATGTGACCTGGACTACGTTCCCAATCACGCCAGGAAGAAAGTCGTCCGTTCGGCGCTTTCCAACTCACTCGGCTTCGGCGGGATCAATGCCGCCCTCGTCCTCACGAAATACCGCAGTTGACGAATCATTTAATGGGAAATTGAAAGCTGCCGGCATTTTTCTCCGATCTCAGAGGGAGTTGCCGGGTATTCGAGCTCATAGTCTTTCCGCGAAACGTTGGTCACGGGACACTCAATCTCAGGTCGAAAACTCGTCGGTCGAATCCTGGTTATCATTTTCATCGTACTGTGATACAATGGAAGAGTGAAAAATTCCGGGAAGAAAAGCAACGCATCCGGCAGAGACTCTGACAGGACCGAGATATTGGTTGTCCGTAACAGGGGCCCGTTCATATTCAGGAAAGTACGACTCGCGGTCGTCAACGGCCGGGACGCGGGGAAAGAGACAATGCTTCAGAAGGCCCTGGTCTCGATCGGCACGTTGCCTGAGAACGATCTTGTGCTTACGGACCAAACCGTTTCACGCAGCCATGCGGTCGTCGAGGAGAAATCCGATGGCTATGTGGTCCGCGATCTCGGCAGCACCAACGGGACGTTCCTTGACGGAGTCCGGGTACGGGAAGCATATATAAGGCCGGGATCCGTCTTGCGCCTGGGGCAGACCGAAATATCCTTCTCTCCGCAGGAAGAGCATATCGAAATCGTGAAAAGCAACGCAGACCATTTCGGCGGTCTCATCGGGAAATCATCCCCCATGCAGGAGGTATACGGCATCCTCGAGCGCATCGCCCCTACGGACGTTACCGTGCTCCTCGAGGGAGAAACCGGCACGGGGAAGGAGCTTGCGGCCCGGGCCATTCACGGCCTAAGCCGCAGAGCGGGCGGCCCTTTTGTCGTTTTCGACTGCGGCGCGGTAGCACCAAACCTCATCGAAAGCGAGCTCTTCGGCCACGAAAAGGGCGCGTTCACCGACGCGGTCAAGTCCCGGCAGGGCTCGTTCGAACTCGGTGATACCGGAAGCATTTTCCTCGACGAGATCGGTGAACTTTCCCTCGACCTCCAGCCAAAGCTCCTCCGCGCCCTTGACCAGCGCGAGACCAAGCGGGTGGGAGCCGACAAACCCGTACCGGTAAATGTCCGGGTCATCGCCGCGACGAACAAGGACCTTGCAAAAGAGGTAAAGGCCGGGAGGTTCCGCGAGGACCTCTTTTACCGGCTCTCAGTAGTGCGGATATATATGCCGCCGCTCAGGAAACGGAAAGATGACATCGAAACGATCACCAAATATCTGCTCTCGGGAATATCCTCCGAGATCGGCAAGAAGGTCAACAGTCTCTCTCCCGAGGCCGCAGCAGCACTTATGTCATATTCCTGGCCCGGGAACGTCCGAGAACTCAAGAACGTGCTCGGACGGGCCGCCGCGCTGTGCGATGGCTCGAAGATCGAGGCAAAGGACCTTTTCCTCTCTGAGGGGGAAAAAACAGCCTCCCTTGAAGGCCTGAGCGGCAAGACGCTAGAAGAAATCGAGAAGGCCGCGATTCACGCCACGCTGAAATCGGTATCCGGAAACAAGACCGAAGCCGCCAAGATGCTCGGCATCGCGTATTCGACTCTATATGAAAAGATGAAGAAGTACAAGATGAGGGAATAAAGCGCTCTTCCCATGATATGGCATTAACCCTTGCGGCGGCATCGAAAATCTTCCTGCGGAGTCTGACCGGCAATCGCAATTCGCCCGAACACGGATGATCCGGATGGCAGATCACTGGCCGGAAGATACATAACTAACGCTTCTTAATTGTTAGGCATGAGAAAAGCTGGCGAGCGAAAAATCATTGATACTGGGAAAGAGGCAGGGAAAGAACCCCCAACCTGCGATTGTGCCTATCAAAAGAAAATACCGCCCCCTCTCTTTCCTTCCGCGGTTCCTTGACTTCAAGAACGATCTGAAGATCAGAGATATGCCAGAATGGGGCAATCAATTCATGCGGCTTCCACCATCTCCTCCTGCGTTTTTCTTCGCTCTTTACCCATGTAGGAGGAGTCTGTCATCACCGCCCTGATGGGGTCGATACCCACACGGACCCACCCCTTCCGGCGTTTAAACGACGCGACAGCGCCCGTCTCGATCAACTCTTCAAGGCGGGAAGCCTTAACAAAATCGTACGTCTGGTTTTGGTAAATCACGCGGATCAACATACAAAAGCCTCCTCTCGCAGAACTCATTCCTGTCCTATTCAAACATCATCCTTTTGAGTTGATCACAATTTAAATATATCACACATCTATTGATTGTCAAAAGCGGCGCCCGATAAAGCATAATCCTTTATTATTAATTCTGAGCTCCCTAAATATAGTTCCCCAGATCAGCGTACGCCCCCCACGTATTTCATTATCGCCGAAACCGCAATCACCGCAAGTATCACCGCTGCCTCAACAATGATCCACGTCCAGGATTTTTTGAACAGGAGTTCCGGCTTCATGATACCTTCTTCAGTTTCAATGGTGATATCCGGACGATACTCCCTCCCGAACTTGAGTTTCCTGCCCTCCACGCGAAACAACAAGCTTGATGCGTCCGGGCCGAACATTTTCGGACGGGGTTGTATCCAGAGCTCGTCCGTGGAAAGGCTTCCTGTTGTCCCGCTGCATCCCAGAGCGGTGATCGGCACACTCACCCAACAGAACTTCTTGAATGCCGGAAGTCTGATGGGCTTTCCTGCCTTGGCAAGAATTATCCTGCCTACGCCTTTCGGCATGGCGGCTGTATCAAGAAGCACTCGCTGAATCGCCTTCTTCATCTCAAGGGCGCTCTGGAACCGCTTTTCCCTTTCCTGATGGAGTGCCTTCAAAATGATCTCCGCGGTGCCCTTAGTCAGCTTCGGGTTCAGGCGCCTCGGGTCGGGAAAATCAAGTGGGGTCTCCGAAGGATTGCGGCCCGTGAGGCAGTGATGCAAGGTTGCGCCCAGGGCGAAAATGTCCGAACGGACATCCGTCTGGCCCGTTCCGTACTGCTCGGGCGCGGCGTACCCCGGCGTGCCATACACGAACGTGTCCTCACTCTTGGCCTCTTTGAAGAACCGCGCAATACCGAAATCGATGAGCTTTACCCGGCTGTTCTGGTCGATCATGATGTTCGCGGGCTTCAGATCGCGGAAAACCACCGGCGGCTTCTGCACGGCCAGGAAGTGCATGGTCTTACATATCTGGAGCGCCCACGAGAGGGCCTGCCGTTCGTCCACTGGCCTTCCCTTCCGCGCGTTCAGGATCTTTTCCAGCGTCCTTCCCTTCACATATTCCATGATGATGTAATACCTGCCGGGAAAGCTGAAATAGTCGTAGACCTTCGGGAGGTTCGGGTGCGTAAGGCGCGTCAGGATCCTCGCCTCGGTCTGGAACTGAGCGAGGGCCTCATGAGCTTTTCCCGCGGCAAGATTGCCGGGCAGGAGTTCCTTTGCCGCAAGTATCTTTCCCCTCTGGAACCGGTCCGCAACTTTGTACACACGCCCCATCCCTCCCCGGCCGAGGACCTCAAGAACTTCATACCTGTTTTTGAGAAGTCTGATCATGATTGGCGACCAAAAGTCAGCGTCCGGAATGCCTTCGACGGCATTTAGCAGGGAGCTGCATCGCACCTCGATCCGTCCCTCCGGACCACTGACCCTATGCTGCTTTTACTCCGCACTTCGGGCAGAACTTCACGCTCGATCTCACTACGCTGCCACAGCCCCCGCAGGCGCGACGGCTTTCCTCGCTGAAGACGATCCTCGAGCCGCCGATGTCTATGATGTCTCCGTCTCTAAGCTCATGCCTGCCGGAGATCTTTTCCTGGTTCACAAGCGTGCCCGCAATCGAGCCCTTGTCTTCGATAATGTAGCGTCCGTCTTCCCGTACAACGTCGGCATGGTGCTGTTCGACCGCGCTGTCCTTGAAAAGGCCGAGCGTGTTGCGCTCGTCCCTGCCGATGGTGACGGCGGAGTCGATGTCAATCTCATGTTTTGTTCCTGTTCCTCGAACAAGGGTCAAATGGCCGGTCCTATAGCGGCGCTCAAGGTTCCGGAGCGATGCAACCAGGAGGCCCATGATGCTCATAAGCGGCACCGCGAAAGCCCAGACCGGCAAACTCATCCCCGCTCCGAAGAGCGATGAGTGGGGCTGGAAGAAGGAACGCGCCGCCATTTGTCCCGAGCGGTGGGTGATCGAAACGCTCCTGATATATTCCCCCCGCCTCTCCGTGGTATAGCTGACAGCGTATTCGTTGCGGATTCTCTTGCTTATGGTCTCATAGATCTGGGCAAGACCTTCGGTAGAGGGCGTGAAGAAATATGAACCGCCTGTTTCATGGGCGATCCGCTCAAGCCGCACGGTCCGTACATCCTCGCCCAATCCTATCACGTACACGGACACGTACGACTTTGTCGCGGACTCAATGGCCTGGCCGATGTCCAGTGCGCCCCGGTTTGCGATGCCGTCGGTCAGTACGATTACAGCCCGCCTGCCGGCGACGCCCTGCACCGATTCGACGCCCCTGGCGATGCCATCAAAGAGAGCCGTGTGCCCTCCAGCATGGATTGACTGGACGGCCTTGTCCAAGTCGCCCCGATCGCCGGTCAAGGGCTTCAGCATTTCTACCTTGTCACTGAATGCGAAGAGAGATGCCCTGTCGCCATGGTCCATGAGGGAGATGAACAGGTGCACCGATTCCTTTGCGCGGGCGATCTTGTCGCCGCTCATGGAGCCGCTCCGATCAAGTACGATAGCAAAGCTAAGGGGCTCACGCTTGCCTTCCGTGCTGGACATCCTCATCTCTTCGATCTTGATTGGATGGCCGTTTTCCGCGAGCGTTATGTCCTCCTTCGTGAGGCCGTGCAGCGGCCTGCCCGAAGCATCGAGAATCGAGACGTATGCCTTGACCCTGGGAAAGGCGCTCAGATCGAACTGGGTGATCTGGAGAGATGCCCCGTCGCTCGCCCATGCGGGATTTCCACGCAACCCCATCCCGCAGAGAAGAATGAAAATGACCGCCGCAGCAGCGGCTGCCTTCCGCACGGCAGAGAACATCAGCATGATGCTCCCTACGCGGATGACGTCCCCGTCAGAAAGCTTTCCCAGCCGCGTCAGCTTATTGTTCACGTATACGACTCTGCCTTTCTGGTCGGCTTCAATGGAAAAGCGTCCGCTCTTCCGCTTGATCATGGCATGCTGCATGCCCACACCTTCCGCACCCGAGAGGCAGACATCGGAGCGGTCGTCCCTGCCAACGACATTCAGCTCTTTGAGGAGGGGGAATTCTCTGCCGAGGTGCCGTCCCTTGATGACCCTGAGCTTGGCTGACACGAATGCCTCCTCAACGAGGCTGATGAATGCCCCGATAGACAGTCCCAGAAGTGAAAGTCCGGCCAGGGCCGACCAGATGTTCGAGGCCGAGAGTGTGTTAAAGAGCAGGCCGCCGAGAAATCCTCCTACAGAACCGCCGGCCAGACCGTACAGGGTGCGGTCGAGGGACCGGATCATTACTCCTCCGCTTATCCCGATTGCCGCGCCGAGCACTGCCCACCCCAGGCCGACCGCGAGCGCCACTCCCAGGGAGGCCCGGAATCCCCCGGCATCGACCACAATATTGCCAAGGGCAGTGAAGACCGTATTGCCCAGGGCCGCTCCCGCTGCGCCGCCGAGGATGCCTGCCGCGGCGCCGTAGACCCCACGCTTCATGGCTGTCTGGAACTGTCTGCCGGTGATGGCTTCATGGCTCCAGATGAACCCTCCGATGAACATGCCCGCAAGAGCGCCAAGCGCGACTTCCGTGAGCAGCCCGCTCCCGGCTGCGCCGGACACATACAGGACAAAGGCCCAGGCGGCTGATCCACCGAGAGCGCCCGCCGCGGCGTATAACAATATTTTATGAGATAGTCTGGGCATAGGAACCTCCGTTTTCAAGTGCAGGAGAAAAGTGCGGAGTGAGGGCCGGGAATTGAATCTTCATTCGTTGCCCAGGCACTCCACACTGGGGACCCCGCATTCCAAACCGGCATCACGCTGCCTGAAGCGAGAACGCCAGTTTACCGAACTTCAGTTCGTCCCCGGGCGCGATCGTCTGCGGGACGTGAGGCTGGATTCGCTTCTTGTTGACGTACGTGCCGTTCGTGGACCCCATATCCTCTATGGTGAAAATGTTGCCTGCGTGGTGGATGACCGCATGCTTGCGGGACACGCCGCCTTCAGCACCGCCGAAGTTTGTCAGATCAAGATCAGGGAACACCTCGCTGATCGGATCCTCTCTGCCGATGACCACATCCTCCTTGGCAGGAATTTCCAGTTTGTTCCCGTCAGCGGTCTTGAAGACAAGGATTGTCCCTTTCCCGCCGGTCTCCACCGCGCTGTCCAGAAGTCCGCCCATTGTTTCAAGCTTTGCTCCGCACTCCTCGCAGAAGAGCGCGCCCTCAATGTTTTCCATCTGACATTCTTTGCATTTCATTGTACTATCCTCCTTTGTCTTATTTGGTGGCATACAGCATGGGGCATCGCGGACGGCATCCCATGTCCGACGGCCCCTGGCCCTGCGCCTTCACTTTGCCGTTTCTGTCAGCACCTGCGTCAACTTTCGGGTTCCGTACTCCAGCTTCTTGGTCCCTGCCGAGGTGAGAGCGCCCGTCTTCTTGAGCGACAGGATCTCTCGTTCCGCTGCCTCTGCCAGTTCGTCCTCGCCCATATTCAGGAGCACCGTCGCCGCGGACTGGAGCTTGCGGGTAGCTGCGGCGATGTTGCCTGCCTCGGCCTCGCTGAGCGCCCTGGTCTGAAGCTTGAACGCGCTCACCTTTTCTACGAGGTTCATTACCTCGGCATTCACTTTTGTTGCGGCCAAGGCGTCTGCGGAGAATGTAACGAACATATCAGCCTTGACGCTCTGCCCCTTGACTCCCTGAGACGGGATGTCATAGGTGACTTCCACCTGCCCCAGTCGGAACTTTCCCGCTTTTTGTGCGGCAACGCGCGTTTCAATGAGCACCGCCTGTCCCTTCTTGCCGTCGAGAGAACCGAGGTCGGCGATCACGCCACTTGTGTTCACGACCTTCTTGCTTACATCCGCTATCATCGGGGCCGTGGTGTACACCTTGACCGGCTTCACTCCCTGGCTCATGCGGGCAGTCACTTTGAGGTTGACGGCGGCAACGGATTGCACTCCCTCCACGTCTTGCTGGAATGCATCGAGAATCGAGATTGGGTTCTGGATCCAATGAGAGTTGCCGTGAGAGCGCTCGGCAATCTGAAGGAGGAGCTTCTCGTTCCAATCCTCGCCGATGCCTATGCTTGTTATGGCTATTCCCTGCTGGCCCGCCGCATCCGAGAGCGTGAGGCACGCCTCCTCGTCATCCCATGTCTGGCCGTCTGTGAGCAAGAGAATGTGATTCACACGGTCCTTCGAAAATCCCTTCTTCACCTCGTCTATCCCTGCCTTGAGCCCATCTGAGATCTGTGTGCCGCCGCGCGGGATGACCTTCGCAAGCATGCTTTTGATATCCTCGCGGTTCTTCGCAGGCTGGTTCGGAATGAGCGTCTCCACCTGGTCATCGAAGATCGTGACCGAAACGAGGTCATTATCGCCCAGATGGTCAGCCACATATCCCACAGCCTCTTTTAGATTGTCCATCTTCTCACCTTCCATGGACCCGCTCCGGTCAAGCACCAGGCCGAAGTTCGCCGGCATGGTCCCGAACATGGTCCCGCTCCCGGCTTTGATGTCCACGAGGGCATACACGGCCTGCTCCGCTCCGCTGATCGGCATCGTGTCCCTGCTCATGAGACACCGTATTTTGATATCTTTCTTCATCGTCTGATCCTCCTTTTCTTATTCCGTCATGGTGCATCAAGGCGCTTCCCGATGCTCTCTGCCTTTCGCGTTTTGCGCCACGCTCAATTTCTATACAACCCTTACCACGATCGCTGTGATGTTGTCCTTCCCGCCGTTTTCATTCGCCAACTGGATGAGTCTCGAGCACGCTGCTCTGAGGTCTTTCTCCAATGCGCAGACCCTGTGCATGTCCTCGTCGGTCACCTCTCCCCAGAGTCCATCGGTGCAGAGCAGGAGGCTGCCGCCTTTTTTCAATTCCACATGGAAGGTGTCCACCTTCACATTTTCGTCAGTGCCGATCGTGCGGTAGAGCAGGTTCGATTTCGGGTGGTTCCTTGCTTCTTCCTTCGTCAGCTTTCCCGCCGAAACGAGCTTCGCGACGAGCGAGTGGTCCTCCGTGATCTGCGTGATGGATCCATTCTCGATCCAGTACGTCCTGCTATCGCCTACGCTCGCGATGTACGCCCTGTCCTGCAGCATAAGCGCCAGGGTGAGCGTTGTGCCCATGTTGGAACCCTTGATCTCCCCCTCGCGGATCACCTTGATATTGGCGCGTTGTACTGCCCTCTCAAGAAGTTTCTGGGGATCGTATTCTCCTTTCGCGCCATCCTGCACGTCTTGACACGCCGTCTCCACGGCCAGCTTGCTTGCTATCTCGCCCGCCTCATGTCCACCCATGCCGTCGGCAACAACGAACAATGTGCTTTCCGTGAGGTTCATGCATGAGAAGTAATCCTCATTGTGGTCCCTGACCAGGCCTGTATCCGTAAGCCCGCACCATACAAGCGACGTCTCATCTACCGGACACGGTTCCGGTTTCGCCTTTGCCTGATCGGCAGGAGCCGCGGGCTCGGGCTCAGGCTTGAGTCTCAGCGTGTGCGCTGGCTGGAGAACACGGGTGTCTCTGCCACGTTTCTTCTTGGTATCGGAGGCCGTCTCTACAGCTGACGCTGGCTTTTTAGGCTGCTCGTTCGCATCGAATAAGATCTTTTTCAGACGCCTTTTCAAGCCCTCTCCCATGGCCTGCACCTCGGGTTGCAATCATTTAATCCATCACCTGAAACGTAAAATGCATCAAACGTGCCAGGATGAAGGACAAGATATATCTCGATACGGCCGCGATAAAAAAAGCATTATGATACTAATGGTTTGATGATTTGAGAAAAAAATATGGAAATTGAAGCAGGATACGAGTACTACGGAAATTATATGATTATCGAATAGCAGGTATTTGAATTTCGAATGCAGGTTGAAATGCTTTTGGGACTGTGCCTTGTGACAAACTCCCTCGCTTTATTTACAGGTTCATCGGCATTCTATGGGTGTTTCCTCTTGCTTGAGGTACAGATAAGCAAGACAAAATAATTCGTTCATTATACAAAGATATAACTTTTGTGTGTATCTCCTTCACAAAAGACGTTCTTCACTTCCCCCCATCCTGATCGCTTTTTTTATCTCCCCCTTGAGATGCTCCGGGAGTCCTTTAATCTCGACGTCCAAAAAACCCCTGACAATGGCGGCTGTCGCCTCTTCGCTGGTAAGTCCTCGCGCCATCAGATACTGTATCTCTTCCTCTGCAATCTTTCCGACTGCCGCCTCGTGGGACATATCAACGCCGCTCGCCCTGCCGTCGAGCTCAGGAATGGCGAGTATCGATCCTCGTGCAGAGAGAATGAGTCCTCTGCATTCGAGATGTGCCTTGACTCCGGGGACCTCGCCGATCATTTTCCCTCTTGTGACGATCGCGCCACCCTTCGTAATCGCCCTTGCAACGAGCTCTGCCCTGCATCCCTTTGCCCTCAGGAAGACTTTAGAACCGACATCCATGCTTGACCCCTCCGGTGCAAATAAAATGGTATTGTACCTCACAGTGGCGTTCTCGCCAGTACAGTACGCTGCGGGGTACATCTGGAGGGTTTTGACCGGTCTCATGCAGATGTAGTTGCTCATGAAAACGCCGTTTTCCTCTACGATCGTGCCGGTTCTCGGTCGAACAACAACATCTTCGGCCCAATTATGGATCATGGTAAATGTGACCTTTGCGTTCTTCTTCACGTAAAACTCAGAGACGCCGATATGCAGCCCTGACCTCACTTGTTGTGCTGTCGTGCAGCCCGTGATGATATGAAGCTCCGAGCCCTCCTCGGCAATAATGATATTGTGTACATTTTGCGCCATCCCTTCCCGGGTCATGTAGAGGCAGGCCTGCAGGGGAAATTCCGCCCGTGCACCGGGCAAAGCCCTCAAAAAGTATCCATGATGTCGTTTCAGCTCTGCTTGTGCTGTATACTTGTCCGCATCCACCTCGACGGCCTTCCACCAATAGTCTCCGAGCCATGGGTATTTTTTGAGCGCCTCGGTGGTGCTCATCACCTCAAGTCCGCTCTGATGGGCTGAAGAGAGTATGACCGAATGGTCCATCTGAAAAAACGATCCTGATCTACACGCCTCTTCGGCATCAATGCCCACGCTAATAGCCCTCTCTCTTATCTCTTCAGGCAGTCCTGTTAAACGTTGAACCTCACTGTGTTCCCCTGCCCGGGCAGAATATGCCGTGAGATCGATGTCCGGGCCGATGGCAGCGGGTTTATTCTCAGCATTTTTTGCTTTTTCCTTAAGGGTTACGTTCGACATCTTACACACTCCTCATACCCTCTTGCCCTTATGTCTTCCAGGACATCCATCGGGTTCCCAGAGCACCTTACCGTACCGTTCAGCATAACGTATGCCCTGTCGGCATTGACATAATCCAGTATGTATCCTGCATGGGTTATGATAAGACCCCCTTTCGTTCTCTTGTCTTCCCTTTTATCTTTCTCGAGCAATTCATTGATCACTCTGCCTACCAGATTGATATTAACCAGGTCCACGCCTGAATCCGGCTCATCGAACATTACAAACTCGGGGTTCTGGGCGAGAAGCTGAAGCAGTTCGGACCGCTTGATTTCACCGCCTGAAAAGCCCAGATTCACGTCCCTGTCCAAAAAATCGATACAGTTTAATTTCTCCGCGGCATCGTTGATTCTTTCTTCCTTGTAAGTGCCGCTCTTTTCCATGCAGATGCGCAGCATGTCCTTAAGCCTTACACCTCTTACCGCTGGAGGATGTTGAAATACAATGCCAATCCCGAGCCTTGCTCGCTCATCTATGCCACGTTTGGTGATCTCCTCCCCTTTGTAGACTATTTTCCCTGATTCAACCGTGTACTGGGGAATGCCCATGATTGTCTTCAGAAACGACGTTTTTCCCGAACCGTTTGGTCCGAACAAGACGATGGTCTCACCCCGGCCGATATGAAGATTCACATCAGTGAGTATCCTTTTCCCTTCAACGCTGACTGATAACCTGCTTATATCAATCATATTGTTAACTCCCGTTTATGCCGAAAAGAATCCCCCTCCTTTGGCACAATCGTTGGAATCCGGCAGCATCATGATGCCCGAAGAATCGAGAGAGAAAACATACTAATATCTTTATTGTAGCAGATTTATTCAGATGGTCGTGAGACTCCATGCGATATCAGGGAAGGCAACGGGATGGGTTAAATGAAAAAAGCCGCCTTCACAATGATGAAGACGGCTTAGTGATAAGCAAACATAGTTATTAATTAACAGCTGCTGCACGAGGACCCGCAGGAGCTCGGCTGCATTCCGGACAGAACGAAGCCCTGGCCCTCGTTAAAATCGATGCTCGTGCTCATGAGCATGCCTTTGGCCCGCTCTTCCAAATAGACTTTCAATCCGTCCAACTCAAGGGTAGTGTCACCCAATTGGGCTGCTTTGGCTATGTCCATAGCCAAGGATGGGCTTCAACCGCCGGGGACGACAAATATCCTCACCCCGTCCCCTTTCGTCCCCTGTTTTTCAACGACTTCCTTGAACTTTTTCACCGCGCTCTCAGTCAAACTTACCATTCTTCCTCCTTGCGTAGTTCTGAGCCTGTCCGATCTCAGTTAAATTATATAAGGTCCTGTATAATACCAGTATATTCATGAATCCGCAACTGTTTTTTGGCCCCCGCCCCAATTTATAATACCGTTTCGCCCCAGTATATACCCCTCCGCAACGATCGCCACTCACTAACCTGATGAATCAATTCAATAATTTTATTCATTCCGAACCAGCCCGCGAAGCGCGTCTCTATCCGCTTGATAACCGCGAACACATCATGGCAATTCTGTTGCCCGGACGCTGCAGTGGTCAACCGTGAAATATTTCCTTTGTAAATAACGTGCGACGCTGACGAGGCCAATCAGGACCGGGACCTCGACCAAGGGGCCGATAACGGTCGCGAAGGCAACGCCCGAATTGATCCCGAAGACGCCTATGGCGACAGCAATGGCGAGCTCAAAATTACTGCTTGCCGCCGTAAACGACAGGGTCGTCGCCTTTGCGTAGTCGACACCCAGTTTGCGTCCCATGTGAAAAGAGGCAAAGAACATGACGACGAAGTAGATCAGAAGAGGGACCGCGATCATGAGAACATCGAGAGGAATCTTTATAATGGAACTTCCCTTGAGCGAGAATATCACGACAATGACAAAAAGAAGAGAGATGAGCGAAAGCGGGCTTATCCGGGGGATAAAAACCTGATCGTACCATTGGCGGCCCATAAGCCTGATAAGGGCAAAGCGAGTCGTCATACCCGCCAGGAACGGGATGCCCAGGTAAATGAAAACGCTTTTGGCGACCTGTTCCATCGTCACCTCAGCAACCGCCCCCTTAAGGCCGAACCACGCGGGGAGAATGGCAATGAACACATAGGCATAGACGGAATAGAAAAAGACCTGGAAAATGGAATTGAGCGCTACCAGGCCCTCGGCGTATTCAGGGTCGCCGCAGGCAAGGTTGTTCCAAACAATGACCATCGCGATACAGCGGGCAAGCCCGATCATGATAAGACCCGTCATGTATTCGGGGTAGGAGCGAAGGAATATCATTGCCAGAAGGAACATCAGAACAGGTCCGATGACCCAGTTCTGGACCAGTGACAATCCTAGGACCTTTTTGTTTTTGAATACCTGGCCCAGTTCCTCATATTTGACCTTGGCAAGGGGGGGATACAGCATGAGAATGAGACCGAAAGCGATGGGGATATTCGTCGTTCCGGACCGGAAGCTGTCGATGAAGCCGTCCATCCCGGAAATCAGGTGGCCCAAGGCGAGGCCGAATGCCATGGCCGCAAGAATCCACAGGGTGAGGAAGTAATCTGCAAATGAATGTCTATTGACATTCTGCGCAGGTTCGGCTATTTCACCCGTTGTTTTGAGCTCGGATACGAGTTGAACTATTCTCGCCCCGATCTCATCCCTCGCCTTCCGGAACTCCTTCATGATCCTTTCTTCTGAGCCTACGGTCCCAACCGGGTCATTGATGGGCCAGTGGAGACGCTTTATCTCCGGGGGGGTCCAAGGACATGACTCTTCAGCATTCCCGCAAAGAGTGATGACCGCGTCCATCCTCCTCAGCTGATCTTCATCAATCTCTTTGGATTTCTGACCCGATATATCGATGCCGAGTTCGTTCATCACGGCGATCGCGCGAGGGTGGACGCCTGCCGCAATAATGCCTGCGCTATACGGTTCCATCAGGCCATTTCCGAACTTCCGCGCAAGCCCTTCCGCCATCTGGCTCCGGCAGGAATTGCCGGTGCAGAGGAACATCACTTTTATCATCCCTTTTCTCCCGCAAAGACCGAGCCTGTCCCACAAGCCGATGCGTCGGCCCTCGTTTCTCTGCCTTTCAGGGTCAGTCTCGTTTCGGCTGGTCAAGCAGGTTTTTAATCCCGTCTGTCACGAAGACCTTCCCGTGGTCATCCACAATGATCGCCTCGGCACCGAGATTTTTCACGATCTTCATTCCGTACTCTGGGCCCAGGATGAACGGGACCTTGGTAAGCGGATCGATAGTCGCTCCCTCGTCTCCGATGAGGGTCGCGGAGATGGTCCCCGTCGATGGCTTTCCTGTCCGAGGGTCGATGATGTGATGATAACGCTTGTTTTCTTTGATGACGAACCGTTCATAATCGCCGGACGTCGAAATATATTTGTCGCTGAGCTCAAGGACGGCCAATGTCTTGTCATGGTCCCGAGGATGCTGCACGCCAATCCTCCAGGGCTTGCCATCCTCACGATGACCCAATACCCAGATGTCGCCTGCGACAGCGATAATGGCGTTGTTGATTCCGCGTTTTTTGAAGAGCGAGGCGACCCGGTCCGCGGTGTAACCCTTCATCCCGCCGAAGTCCATGATCATGCCGGGTTTCTTGAGAAAGATCGTCGATGCCTTCTTGTCTATGACGATATCCAGATAGTTGACGAGGGGGCGGACTCTCGCGATCTCCTCGTCAGTTGGTGTCTTCCCCTCCTTGAGGCGCATCTGCCACAGGACTACAAGGGGACCGATGGTCACATCAAACGCGCCACCCGAGAGCTTCGATATCTCAGCGGCGTGTTCCACGACCTCGATCATCTCCGGCGAAACTTTAACGGGGCTTTTCCCCGCCGCAAGGTTTACCCTGGTAATCTCGCTGTCGTCCTTGTAAAGGGACATCATGGCATCAAGCCGTCTCAGCTCCGCCATTCCTGCTTCAATGGCCGTCTCGCCCTCTTCGTACGACCGCGCTACAACAGTGATCGTCACGTCCGTGCCCATGATGCTTTCGGTTTTCTGCATGGTCCTGGTCTTGCTGCAGCCGGTCGCAAGCAGTATAAGCGCAAGTACAGTGATTGCCGCACGTTTCATACCAATACCTCATGTCCTTTGGATTGACAGCAATGCCGATCGAGCGATAAGGGGCAAGAAGAAGAGATCGAGGACTATCCTTTGCCGAGTTTTTTCTTGGCGAGATGGCTCCTCGCCGCCGTCCTCACGGCCGCAGGCACGTTACGGCTCTTTTCGAGAAGGTTAAGATCATGGTCGGTCAGTTTGTTGACAAAACCGAGCGAAATGCCCACGGGGGTCTTGGGATTGCTCACCAGTGCGGAGGCGACGGTGTATCTCTTTGACCACTCCGAATTGGATCCGATCTTGCGCATGACATCTTCGCTCAGGTTCGTCGATTTGGCAAAGAACTCGATCTCGCCCATGGTGATCCTCGGGTTCTCCAGCACGGCAAGCGCGATCATTTTGCTGGCTTCCCTGATCAGCAGTGTCCGCGCATCCTTGGCGCCCGATATCGCGAGCTTGATCTTCTGCGGGATGGTCATCGCCTGCAGTACCTGCTGCACATTGAGTTTTTTCTTCCCCCCTGTCTCCTTTCCTTTCACGTCCGCACGGGTACCGGGGGCCGCAACGGCCGTCTCGACAACCACGAGGTCCATCACGCGGGTACCTGCAATGAAATTCTTTATCTCATCGGATCCAACCAGAAGGATGAACGTGAGCGTCGTCTCGGACAGGTTGGGACAGCGGACAAGGTCGCGCAGGATGTCCTCGTCCTCGAAATACGCCTGCGCGATGCGCTCGAGGATCGCGTCAGGCGTGCGGACATCGAGGATGATGTTGCGGAGTGCTATCGGCGAGCAGTGCTCAACGTCCAGGGGAAGCAGTTTCCGTTTCCGGGACCGGGCAAGAATCACTGCCCACTTGGATTGGAAATCCATCTGCCGCCTCACATTATCGCATATCCGGATCGGGACCCGGCATCCACAATATTGAACACAGATGATAGAGCCAACCGCTGCACCGTTTGGCCATCAAACCCGGGGTTATCTGCGTTCATCCGTGGTCTTCGAACAAATTCTTATTTCCCCAGGAGCCGCTTAGACACGAGCGACGCCGTGTTCTTGGCGCGAAACGCCGTGATGAACTCAACGGCCGACTTGTACGCCATATCCTCGATCCTCTTCGCATTCTCCGTGGGAATCGAGTTGATATCGGAGAGGAACTGCTTCGTGGCGAACTTGATGTCCTTGTTCTCCTTCTTTCCCCACTCACGCATGGTGTTCATAAGGTCCGCAGGCAGCCCATCGTGCGCGATGTTCTGCCAGTTGGTACCGACATTGCCTTTTCGGATGCCATAGTCAGCGAACTGTCCAACGAGGTCGAGAGGGGTCCCGGTGATGCCGTGTTGCGCGATACACACTCCCCACTTCTTTATCGCATTGTAGATGTCGCCAGTGCGTTTAAGCTCGATATGGACCTCCTCGCCAGGCTTGTAGTTGCCATGCTTGGAGCCGTTATTGATGGCCAAAAGATCTGCATGTACGCCTGTCTTTTCCAGTCCATCGATGAACTCCACGGCCTCATCCACCGTCGTGATCTCGCCGCCCTCTTTGGTGGACTTGATCTCCCCGACCTCTGCCTCAAGCCCGGCTCCGGCATCAAGCACCATGCGACCGAGCTCCGAGCTTATCTTGACGTTGTCGTGGGTCTCGTTGAACGAGGCATCGATGGCGATCGACGTATAGCCCGCCTCGAGTTCCGCCTTGATGAGGTCGCGGGACTCTCCGACAACCGCAGGGTCCGGGCTCTTGGTTGTCACATGGTCGCCATGGATAAAGAACGGCTTGGTGTACTTTACGGCCTCGGCGTAACCGAAAAGGGTCTCGGCGAATTTATAGGGATCCATACCCGTGTAGCCGCCCTTGAGGTTCCCCTCGCTCTTTGCGAGCTCAAAGCAGACTATCGCGTCAAGATCCTCAGCCGCGCGCATGATGCCAGGTATCACGTGCCTGATCCTCGTGTTACACGCCATGATGATCACTTTATCTTCCTTCAGCACCCTGAAAATATCGTGCGAGGACAGCACGTGCAACTTGCTCGCGCCTCCCAGCTTCTTCTTCGCGTTTGCAGGCATCAGATCCTGAAGTGTCTTGGCCATTGAACCCTCCGTATGATTTTATTGAAGACTGGTGTTCCGGTCGGTGAAATTATACTGAGAGGCAGCCCCCTTGTCAAGCCGCTCCTGGAAAGAGCAGACTCTACTTCGAGCCCGAGACGACCTTGTACCCGGCATCCACTACGGCGGTGGAGAACTTGTCGGTGCCGGCCTTGTTTTCGTCATACGTAACGATCGCTTCGGCTTTCTGTAGATCCACCTGCGCGTCAGTGACGCCCTGCACCGCCTTGAGCGCTTTTGCCACCCGCATCACGCAGTGATTACAGGTCATTCCCTGAATTTTGAGCGTTGTCTTCGTCATGGCGCGATATCCCTCCTTACGGTAGTGGTGTGGTTCTTGTCACTCTTTATATGATACACGATTCGGGGCAGGAGGAAAATATTTTTTTACGTGAACGGTCATGGGCTGGACGCCGTCCAAACATCATTTTATTCCGAATTTGTCCATGCGGTAGATGAGGGTTGGCCTCGTGATGCCGAGGTACTCGGCGGCCCTGGTCTGGTTGCCCTTGTGCTTTTCGAGGGCCTTGATGATAAGGTTTTTCTCGAGGTCTTCGAGCGAAATCCCTTCGTCCGGGAGGTTGAGAATGATGTTCTCGACGCTCGCCTTCTCTTTTCCGAGCTTATCGGGAAGCTCCGCGCGGGTTATGGAGTCTCCCCGTCTGAGCACGGAAGCCCGTTCGATGCTGTTCTCAAGTTCCCGGACATTGCCGGGCCATCCGTACGCCGTTAATACGTCGACCGCTTCGGGATCGATACGGACGTCCGAATCCTTGTTGAACTTCCTGATGAAATGCCGCACCAGCAGCGGGATATCATCCTTGCGTTCGCGGAGCGGCGGCATATGGATGGCAATAACGCTTAGCCGGTAATAGATGTCCTCCCGGAATCTTCCATCCTTCACCGCACGCTCGATGTCCTTGTTCGTGGCCGCGATCACGCGCACATCTACGGGAATGGGAAGGCCGCCGCCCACGCGGTCCACCTGACGTTCCTGAAGTGCCCTGAGGATCTTCGCCTGGAGGTCGATACGGAGGTCGCCGATCTCGTC
>Ga0187779_10000337_pt1 | contig 32561 bp, 23 predicted proteins | sample 1015_Q2_SP10_10__FD_132435 | JGI IMG/M metagenome (GOLD analysis project Ga0187779, IMG submission 132435) | Tropical peat soil microbial communities from peatlands in Department of Meta, Colombia - 1015_Q2_SP10_10_MG | ecosystem: Environmental > Terrestrial > Soil > Wetlands > Peat | place... | reverse complement strand
GCAGCACCATTTTGTCCACGGTTCTGTTTGCCGAATGCTGCTGCTTCAGCATGCCAAACTCGGCGCGCTTCAGGCCAGTTTCTCCCCCGAGTGACGACCCGAAAAGGACGTCAGGCACTCCTCCTAAGACACCGGAGAGCTGCAATCTCGCCTCGCGTTAAACCGGCAAAGCTCGCAACTGCGAAGATCGTGCCCGTCGTCGGTTCATTCAGGCGGTTGAGGATCGTCTGAATTTCCGCCGTTGTAAGCCGGCCTGTCCGGTAATGTTCACGGCAGACGGTTTGCACCTTGCGGGATCTCCGGGTTGACGGTCACGTTGACCGAAGGTGCCCAACCCATGCAATTCGCATGCTGCCAGTGCAACTGAAAGTGCCGGTGGTAGGGTGGTAGAGCTCGGCCGTGCGCGGGAGTTCCGGTCGCGTTTTTGTTCCCCGGCGGATTCTTCATTATTGGTGATACTGGATAGCCGAACCGAGAGTTGCCGGAACTATAGTAGACCTGGCGGAATTGGAGGGTTTCCCAGTGAAACGGCTTCGACGTGATGTTGGTCTGTTTCCATGTTTGTGGCTCGGCCTGTTCGCTGCTTCTACGGTCGCCGCGCAGCCGCCTCCCGCAACTCAACAACCGAAATATCGCACCTCCTTCGCGGTCTACGACCTCGAGGAGAAGACAATCAAGACCGTCTTCACTGCCGACGGCACATGGGAGTGTCCAAGCTGGACTCGCGACGGCAAATACCTCATCTCCGACATGGGCGGCAGCCTCTACCGCATCCCCATCGACGGCGACAACACGGGAGCGCCCGAGAAGATCACGCTCAGCCAGCCGATGCGCGCCACCAACGACCACGCGCTCTCTTATGACGGCAAGCAACTAGCGATCTCCGGCTTTACTGGCGAATTGCTCCACGCCAGCGACGGTTGGCGGATCGGCCCGCACGGCGAAGCCACCTCCCAAGCCGACCTCTTCATCGCCAATCTCGACGGTTCGTATGCGCGACGGCTGCTCATCGGCTGGCTGCATGGCTGGTCGCCCGACGGCAAGTACGTGATCTTCGTCGCAAACCACAAAGGCGACTTCGATCTCTTCCGCGTGAAGGTGGACGGCACCGGTGAAACCACGCTTACTACTAGCTCGGCGCAGGACGACGGCCCCGAATACACCTCCGACGGCAAGTGGATCTACTTCTGCTCGAACCGCTCGGGCAAGTGGGATATCTGGCGCATGCCTGCCGACGGCGCCGGACCGGACGACAAGCTCGCCGAGAACGTGGTAAGCACCACGGCGCAGGATTGGTTTCCGCATGTCTCGCCCAACGGCAAATGGCTTTACGCTATAACCTACCCGCCGGATCAACCGGGCCATCTCTTCATCGGAGCGAATGTAAAGCTCAGCCTGTGGCCGCTCATCGGCGGACCGGGTGGCAAGGCCGGCGAGCTGCAGACCGTCTCTACCTTCTACGGCGGTCAGGGCTCAGGCAACACCAGCGGCTGGTCGCCGGACTCGAAGAGGATCATCTGGTCGGTCTACGAGAATCTGACGGAGCCGGCGAAGTGAACCGGCGCCCAAGCGAATTATTGAAGCTCCGCACTGCGTCGTGCCAACTCGATTCCAGGGTGAGCAGTTCGATGACTACCGAACGTCTCCCAGGGAACTACCGCGATGTATTTCTCTGGGAAACCTTGGCCCCGTTGAGAACCCGAGCGCCGAGTTCTGGGAGATCTGTGAGGATCGCTACCAAGTGCACTCGATGATCCTGACTTCGCAACTCCCCGTCGCGCTGGCACGAGCAGATCGGCGATTCCAGGCTTGCCGACGGCATTCTCGATCGGCTGGTCCACAACGCCCACCGCATCGAGATGCGTAGGGATTCCATTGCATAAGAATCGCGGGAAGGCAAAAGGACAGTTTTCGGACATGCAGCGCTCACACGATCAGGATGCTGCTTGGAGTTGGAATGCTGTCAGCCTGACACGACCAGGTGCGACCATTATCGGCTGAACCGCCTCCTCCATCCAGCCCGTGGCAGGCGGCACACCAGGGCCAGGCTTACTGTACAAGCTCCGGGCACGGGCGTGGCGCACAATCATCTGAATGACTTTCTACTCATACCAAGCCTATATGGATTGCTGGCCCAACCCGTGCCGGGCGGCGTGCCAGCCGTGCCACACAGGTAAGTTGTCATTGCTCTGCCAGAGGCGATCGGCTTTCGCGCTGGCCGAGCGTTGTGCTCGGGAGTGCCGCATCTGTCAAGAGTCCAGAGTTCGCCAGCTCACTCCGCCGGAGGCGGGAGAGTTAAGGGCCCAGACAACGTAAAGGAGAGCGCGGATTCCGCCGGTATTTCAATTTGCTTGTTCCCGGTGAAAGTACCCCCAATGAATCCTGCTGCCGCCCCCACACCTGCCCCGATGGCAGCGCCCTTGCCTCCACCCGCGATGCCGCCAATCAACGCACCCCCAGCTGCTCCTCCGCCCGTTGTGGCAGCTGTCCTTTTGCCCTTTCCCTTTACCGTGCTGCTCAGCACACCGGTCTTGATCTGATAGCTATGGCCCCTTACTGAAATGCTGGTAAGCGCTAAGTCAAGTTGGCCCTCACCTTTAATCTTGCCCTTTTCTTTGGCTGTCACCACGGTGCCACTGACTGTGGATCCGGCCGGCAGCGCCGCCCTTCCTTCCACACTCACGGGTTGCGCCAGTGTAGCCAGAAAAGTCTGGCCGGCCTGGCTGGTCTTGGAACTTAATGCCTGACCCGTTTTGACGGTGAGAACAGTTCCCGCAGGCACGATGATGGGTTGAGGTTTGGGTTTCTCCTGGGGTGGAGGCGGCGTAGACTCCATCGGCTGAGCGGCTTGTTCAGCGGCTGCTGCCTCGGGCTCGACTGTGGTCTGGTCATCGATGCCAGCGACTCCCGGCTCTTCATGGGCGATCTGGTCCACTCGTTGCTGTGCAGCTGGATTCTTAGCCTTGCCGCTTAATGTGACTTTGCCATCTTTGGCGGTCACCTGAACGTCAGAGTCTTTGGTTGCCGGGTCTGCCGCGACCTTGCTTTGGATGTCTTTCGCGATCGCGTCGTCACTTGGACGCTTAGAACATGCGATTGAAACTGCGAACAATGCACTCACGAGACCGATCCGAATGGCTACCTTCGTAATGTTCCGCATAGATCCTCCCGGATTAAATGGCCCAGCTAGGAGTTGAGGCGTTCTCCTGCCGCAAACGCGCCTACGGCGTGATTTGGAATTTCTCGATGGGCCTCAAAAATGAAACCATTGTACGCTAAGTCGGGTGAGGCAACCATTATGCCCCAGGGTCGACCAGGTTCCGCAATACAGCCCGGTTATGATCTACAGCACGCTGGTCGCCTTCGCCGGACGCTGCCTGAGATTCGCACCAACTCTAAATCCGAAACGGCGCGGCACGACCCGTTTCCGCAAGCTTGAGGAGCATCATGAAACTCGCTCTTGTCGGTCTCAGCGGATCCGTCGCTCTTGCGGAGTGGACCTCCAGCATGGGGTGACTGTGAACCTTAGCGGATGGTCCGTCCCTGTACCCGCCGGAGACCTGAGATGTGCGGGTCGGGCAATTCTAGTGAATCAGGCGATTCTTAGAATCAGCAAGTACCTACTATCAATACCCCTCAATCGTTCGATTCCGCCCCGCGCCTCCAGCCTTTGCGCAATTCCACGAGGCGAGTGGGCGCAAGCAGGGCCTTGGGAACCGCAATTTTTGGGCATCAATTCTCATTCTCCGCTCATCTTAGGATCAGGTACAATGCGTCTTCGGGGAATACGGATCCCAGCCACCCACAGACTGGCATCCCCGCGGGGCGATCTCATATACACGAGCCAACGCGTATGGCATGGCCGTTCCTCCGATGTCTCCGACACTGTGGCGTCCTGTGGGCGGTCGTCCTGTCGGCAGCTCTGTGCCAGGCGAGTTCATCTGTCGTACTGATCACGCTGGATGCTGGCTACCGCCAGATGTACAACTTGGATTTTGCCGGGGCGCACCAGACCTTCGAAACCTGGGAGCGGATGAATCCGCAAGATCCGATGGGCCCGGTGTCGAACGCCGCTGCCTACCTGTTCGCCGAGTTCGACCGCCTTCACGTGCTCGAGTCGGAGCTTTTCACTGACGACGTGAGGTTTGAGCAGCGCCCCAAACTGACGCCTGATCCCAGGATTCGTGTTGCATTCGAAAATGAACTGGGCAAGAGCGAGCACATCGCGGAGCAGACCCTCGCCCGGTCCCCGCAGGATGTCACGGCACAATTCGCCAAGGTGCTCGCCTGCGGTCTGCGGGGAGACTACCTGGCTTTGGTGGAGAAGCGGAACCTGGCCGCGCTGAGTTCGATGAAGGGGGCACGATCTCTCGCAGAACAATTACTGGTTCAGGATCCGTCGTTTTACGATGCCTACCTCGCCGTCGGGGTGGAGAACTACCTCCTGAGCAACAACTCGGCGCCGATCCGGTGGTTGCTTCGCCTGGGAGGTGCGCAGACCGACAAAGCGGAAGGCCTGGCCAAGCTGCGTCTGACTGCGCAGAAAGGGCATTACTTGGCACCCTATGCTCGCCTACTGCTGGCGGTGGCCGCGCTCCGCGACCGCGACCGTGATCAAGCCCGAGTGCTGCTCGCAGGACTCGCTCAGGAATTTCCGGGAAATCCGCTCTACCGGAAGGAACTCGCCCACCTCCAACCCTAGCCATTCCCTCCTTTCTCTGGATGGTTCGGGTCGGACCGGCTAACCTTCTGTCGAACTCAACCCAGGATACCCAGTGAAACAGAGCTGGCTTACGCTTGCCTTCCTGGTTGCATTGCTCGCAGTGACTCTCGGGGTCGCACTGGCAATCTTCTGGGTGTTCCTCCAACCCGTAGCCTTCGCGGCGATTCTCGGCGTCGGCCTATACCCGCTGCATGCCGGCATGCAGCGCTGGGTGCGCGCTAAGAGCGGAGCGGCCCTTCTGTCTACCCTGGTGGTCCTGCTCCTGTTTGTGCTCCCTGCAGGCTTCGTGGCCGCCGCAGTGAGTTCTGAGATGGCCACTGCGGGACGATACCTGGCGGAGAGGAGCCGCGAGGCGGGCGGAGTGGGGCAGCTCGCGTCCGAGGCGCTGCACGTGCCCATGGACCAGATCGGACGGCACATCGATCTGCAGAAGACCGGAATCCAAGCCTGGCTCGAGTCCCTGCCGGCCCGGGCGAGCGTGGCGCTCGTGACCAGCGGCGCGCTGCTGGTGAAGGGGCTTGCCGGATTTGCCGGACAGACCGTGATCACGTTCTTCATCCTGTTCTTCCTGTTTCGCGATGGGCCCGCGTTGGTCGACCACATCGCCTCCTTGATGCCCCTGCGCCCAAACCAGATCAATCAGCTCTTTGTCCGCATTCGCGACAGTGTCATCGCCAATCTCTATGGAATTCTCGCCGTCGGGATCGTCCAGGGGCTTCTGACCGGACTTGCCCTCTGGCTGCTCCGCGTGCCCTCGCCGTTGATGCTCGGGGTCCTCGCCGGCTTCTCCTCTCTCATTCCCCTACTGGGCACGTCCCTGGTCTGGGTGCCGGCGGGCATCTACCTGATTGCCTCCGCTCACGCCTGGAAGGGGGTTGCGCTGTTGCTCTGGGGTGCGCTGGTCGTGAGCAGTTCCGACAACGTCGTTCGCCCTCTTATCGTGCAGGGACGCGTCGCCATCCACCCGCTGCTGCTCTTGTTTGCCATGCTTGGAGGCCTCAACATCTTCGGATTTCTCGGCATTTTCATCGGGCCCATCGTGCTGTCGCTGGCGTTTGCGCTGTTTGACATGCTTCGCGAGGAAGTTCACAGCCAGCGCGAGTCGGCGGCGCTTGGTTCCTCGTAGTGCGCCCTGCGCTCATACCGGGGATCTGCCCCTGGCCGCGAGCAGCGCACGCATGCCGACTCAAATAGTTAACAACGGGTGCGGGCCGGGAGGTCCGAGGCCGACTTCCGGTCTTGGCTTTTCTTCGGCAGCAAAAAAACCAGGAATTGAATATGATTGAACATTTGGCAGTCATTGTGGGGAGAACGCAGAAGTGGCACAGACGCAAACCGATGGCCTGGAAGTCCTAGAAACAAGGGAGTGGCTGGATTCTCTCGATTATGTGCTGGAGAAGGGAGGTCCGGACCGTGCCGGCCGGCTGCTCCAGCAGTTGGCGCTGCACGCGCGCCGCGCTGCGGGCGTTAACCTGCCGTTTACCGCCACTACACCCTACCAGAACACCATTACCTCAAAGGCGCAGCCGCCGTTTCCGGGCAGCCAGGAAATGGAACGCAGGATTAAGAGCCTGGTGCGCTGGAATGCGCTGGCCATGGTCGTCCGCGCCAACAAGATTCAGGAAGGAATTGGCGGCCACATCTCGACCTTTGCTTCGGCGGCGACCTTGTACGAAGTAGCTTTCAACCACTTCCTGCATGCCCGCACGGAGGGCGGCGATCGCGATATTGTCTACTACCAGGGCCATGCCGCGCCGGGTATCTACGCGCGCGCCTTCTTGGAAGGCCGCATCCCTCGGCAGCGCCTGGAGAACTTTCGCCGCGAACTGCAACCGGGCGGCGGCCTCTCCTCGTATCCCCACCCGTGGCTGATGCCGGAGTTCTGGGAGTTTCCCACCGTCTCAATGGGTTTGGGACCGATCCAGGCGATCTACCACGCCCGCTTCGTCAAGTACCTGGAGAACCGCGGGCTGAAGAAGACGACCGGCGGCAAGGTATGGGCGTTTTTGGGTGATGGCGAGATGGACGAACCGGAGTCGCTCGGGTCGATCACTCTAGCCGCGCGGGAGCGCCTGGACAATCTCATCTTCGTGGTGAACTGCAACCTGCAGCGGTTGGACGGCCCGGTGCGCGGCAACGGCAAGATCATCCAAGAACTGGAGGCCATCTTCCGCGGCGCCGGTTGGAACGTCATCAAGGTAATCTGGGGCAGCGACTGGGATCCGTTGATCCAGTCCGATCGTGATGGCCTGCTCGTGCGACGGATGGGCGAGATCACGGATGGCCAGTACCAGAAATACTTCGTCGAGAGCGGGGCATACTTCCGCCAGAATTTCTTCGGCACCGATCCGCGGCTGCTGAAGATGGCGGAACGTCTTTCGGATGAGCAACTCGCCCGCATGCGGCTTGGCGGCCACGATCCCATCAAGGTGTACGCCGCGTACAAGGCGGCGGTCGAGCACACCGGATCTCCTACCGTGGTGCTGGCCAAGACCATCAAGGGCTACGGACTGGGCGAAGCGGGCGAAGGCAAGAACATTACTCACCAACAAAAGAAACTGAATGATGACGAGCTGAGCATGTTCCGCTCCCGCTTCGGGATTCCCATCCCGGACGACGAACTCCATGGCGCGCCGTTCTACCGTCCGGCCGACGACAGCGCCGAGATCCGCTACCTGCAGGACCGCCGCCAACAACTGGGCGGGTACATGCCCGAGCGCAAGGTAAGGGCGGCGCCGCTCACCCAAGTACCGGAATCGCACTTCGACGAGTTCTACAAAGGCACCGAAGGGCGGGAAGTGTCGACCACCATGGTGTTTGTGCGCTTGCTGGCCAAGCTCCTGCGCGACCCGGAGATCGGGAAACTGATTGTCCCCATCATTCCCGACGAAGCGCGTACCTTCGGCATGGAGGCGCTGTTCCGCCAGGTCGGCATCTACTCCAGTGTCGGCCAGCTCTACGAGCCGGTCGACATGGACACTCTTCTTTATTACAAGGAGGCCCGGGACGGCCAGATCCTTGAGGAAGGCATCACCGAAGCGGGTTCGATGTGCTCGTTCATCGCGGCGGGAACCGCCTACGCGAACCACGGCATCAACACGATCCCATTCTTTATTTATTACTCGATGTTCGGGTTCCAGCGTATCGGCGACTTGATCTGGGCGGCGGCGGACATGCGGACCCGCGGATTCCTGGTGGGCGGCACCGCCGGACGCACCACCCTCGCCGGCGAAGGCCTGCAGCATCAGGACGGCCACAGCCATGTCCTGGCTTTGTCCGTGCCGAATTGTCTGGCGTACGATCCCGCGTTCGCTTACGAGATTGCCGTCATCGTCCAAGATGGCATCAAGCGCATGTACGTGGATGGTGAGTCGATCTTCTATTACCTGACGGTTACGAACGAGCCGCTCCCCATGCCGGAGATGCCCAGCGCACCGGGGGTTCGCCAGGGCATCCTCCAAGGCCTGTATCGCTTCAAACCCTCGGCCCGGACGGACCGCAACCTGCGCGCTCAGCTGCTTGGCAGCGGAACCATCCTGTTCGAGGTGCTGAAGGCGCAACAGATCCTGGAGGAAAAATACGGCGTGGCCGCCGACGTTTGGAGTGTGACCAGTTACAAACAGCTCTATCGCGATGCTAACGATTGCGAGCGTTGGAACATGCTCCATCCCGGAGACGTTCCGCGGGTTCCCTACCTCACGCAAGCGTTCCAGGAGGTACCGGGTCCCTTCGTAGCCGCTTCCGACTACATGAAGGTACTGCCGGAGAGCATCGCCCAGTGGGTTCCGGGGCGCCTCGTGTCGCTAGGTACCGACGGCTTCGGCCGCAGCGAGAACCGCGCGGCCCTGCGCAATTTCTTCGAGGTCGACGCCAAACACATCGTGCTGGCCACCCTAAACGCGCTGGCCCGGGAGAGCAAGATCAAACTCGAAGTCGTCCAGCAGGCCCTCCGGGATCTGGGCATCAATCCGCGCAAGCCGAATCCGGCCATCAGCTAAGAAAGGTGGAGCGTGACCGAATTCAAACTACCTGCACTGGGAGAGAACATTGAACAGGGCGACCTGGTTCGCCTGATGATCGCGCCCGGCGCCGAAATCGCAGAAGGCCAGCCCGTCATGGAGTTGGAGACGGACAAGGCGGTGATTGAAGTGCCGTCCTCGGTGAGCGGCGTAGTGCAGGAAATCCGTGTCAAGGAAGGCGAGAAGCTCAAAGTTGGGCAGGTCATCTTCACCGTGGAGAATGGCGCGGGAACCAGGGCGAAAGCGGCTGAACCGGCGGCCGCTGGAGACACCGAGCCCGCCCCAAGCGCCCTGCCGCCCGGCACGGAACCCAGGATTGCCGCCCAGAGTTCCCCGGCTTCACCACCCTCGCCGCCTGCCGGCAGAACCCCGCCCACCCCCGGCGCCGCGGAGTTCAGATTGCCCGAACTTGGCGAAAACGTCCACGAGGGCGATCTCGTCCGGCTGATGGTGCAGCCGGGCGCGCGGGTCTCCGAAGGCCAGCCCGTCATGGAACTGGAGACCGACAAGGCGGTCGTCGAAGTTCCGTCCTCGGTTAACGGGGTCGTCAAGGAAGTCCGTGTCCGAGAGGGCAACAAGGTCAAGGTTGGGCAGGTGATATTTACCTTGGAGGGAGGCTCCGCGGCTGCCAGCGAGAAGCGCAGGCCGGAACCGGTGGAGCATGTGTCTGGGCAACAAGCCGCCCGGCTCGCCTTCCACCTGGCGATCCAGGCCGAAGGAAAGACCGAGGAGCAGGCGCTGCCTCCCGACCAGCCGCTGCCGCCCGCTCCTGTTTTCAGCATGCCCGTGCAACTGGGCAAAGTTGCCGGCACCGACCACCGGGAAGCGGTGCCGGCCGCACCGTCGGTTCGCCGCCTGGCTCGCGAACTCGGGTTGGACATTTACAACGTCACCGGAACCGGCCCCGCTGGACGAATCACCGAAGATGATGTGAAGGCATACGCGAAGGCCGCGCTGGCTTCTGCAGTGGCTGTGGCGCAAACCCCGGTCGCCGCACGCATGGCTGAACCCAAGCTGCCCGACTTCGCCAGGTGGGGCAAGGTCGAACGGGTTTCCATGCGTGGCGTTCGCCGCAAGACGGCCGAGCACCTGCGCGAAGCGTGGAACACGATTCCTCATGTCACCCAGCATGACCGTGCTGACATCACGGAGCTCGAACAACTGCGCACCAAGTTCGCACCCCGCGCCGAAGAGGCCGGGGGCAAGATGACGGTCACCGCCATCGCACTCAAGGTGTGCGCTTCCGCGCTGAAGGTCTTCCCTCAGTTCAACGCCTCCATCGACATGGAGAATCAGGAAATCGTCTACAAACAGTACATTCACATCGGCGTAGCCGTTGACACGGATCGCGGATTGCTGGTGCCCGTCATCCACGATGTAGACAAAAAAAACATCGTGGAGCTGGCCGCCGAGCTGGCACAGTTCTCCCGGAAAGCGCGCGACAGAAAGCTCACACCAGAAGAGATGGAGGGCGGCACCTTCACCATCACCAATCTCGGCGGCATCGGAGGCACGGCCTTCACGCCTATCGTCAATCATCCCGAGGTCGCGATTCTGGGTTTGTCGCGCGGGCGCATGGAGCCGGAGTGGATCAAGAGCAAGTTTGAACCCAGGCTGATCCTGCCCTTATCGCTTTCTTACGACCACCGGCTCATCGACGGTGCCGACGCCGCCCGCTTCCTGCGCTGGGTTGCGGAAGCCTTCGAGCAGCCCTTCCTGCTGTCAGTTCAGGGATAAGCGCGGATAGAAAGAGATCATGGTCGATCAATCGAGCATGCGCGTTGCAGTCGTCGGCGGTGGCCCGGGCGGGTATGCGGCTGCGTTCCTGGCCGCCGACCTCGGACTGAGAGTCACCCTCATCGATCCCGAGGTCAATCCCGGCGGTGTCTGTCTCTACCGAGGGTGCATCCCCTCCAAGGCCCTGCTGCACGTGGCCAAGCTGATCGAGGAATCGCACCAGGCGAAGAATTGGGGTATCGAATTCGCCGAGCCCAAGGTTGATCTGTCACGCTTGCGCGCCTGGAAACAAGCGGTGGTGCAGCGCCTCACCGGGGGTCTCGGCCAGCTCTGCAAGCAGCGCTCGGTCGAGTACCTCCAGGGGAGGGCAAGCTTTGAGAACTCGAACACGTTGCGCGTGTCGAAGGCCAACGGCGGCGATGAAATCCTGAGCTTCGATCGTATCATCTTGGCCACTGGGTCCCGTCCGGCGATCATTCCGAGTCTGAAACTTGACAGCCCGTGCCTGCTGGACTCGACCGGCGCGCTTGAGCTGGAGACTATTCCGCAGAACCTGCTGGTGATCGGGGGGGGCTACATCGGACTCGAACTCGGCTCCGTCTACGCCGCCCTTGGCACCAAAGTCACCGTCGTGGAAATGCTTCCCGGGTTGCTTCCCGGAGCCGATCGCGACCTGGTCCTGCCCCTGCACAAGCGGCTGGAAAGGATGTTCGAATCCATCCTGGTCAACACCACCGTGAAATCTCTGCGCGAGGAGAGCGGCGGACTTCGCGCCACCTTCGAAGGTGCTGAAGGCAAGGGACGCGAGAAGATCTTCGAAAAAGTGTTGGTCTCGGTGGGGCGCAAACCGAATTCGGAAATTCCCGGCCTCAAGAAGACGGGCGTGCAGGTGGGGCCCAAAGGCTTCATCCAGGTAAACCCGCAACTGCGAACCGATGACCCTTCGATCTACGCCATCGGTGACGTCATCGGTGAGCCCATGCTTGCCCACAAGGCTATGCACGAAGGACGCACCGCCGCAGAAGCCATCGCCGGCCACAGAGTGGCCTTCGAACCGCACGCCATTCCGGCCGTGGTGTTCACCGATCCAGAGATCGCCTGGGCCGGCCTGACCGAGACAGAAGCCAAAGACAGGGGACGCGAAGTCACCATCGCTAAGTTTCCCTGGGGGGCATCCGGCCGCGCCATCACCCTCGACCGCCCCGAGGGCATGACCAAGCTTATCCTCGACCCGAAATCTGAGCGCGTGCTGGGCGTGGGCATCGTGGGGACGGGTGCCGGTGAACTGATTGCGGAAGGCGTTCTCGCCATCGAGATGGCAGCCCTGGCAGGCGACCTGGAGTTGACCATTCATCCGCATCCGACTTTGTCAGAAACCGTCATGGAAGCCGCGGAGGTGTTCTTCGGGACGAGCACGGACGTGTATCGTCCGAAGCGCCGTTGAGGAGGTCGCCAGCAGCGGCCTTCCCCTTCGAGCTGTCGTTCACGATGCTGCCTGCCGTCATGCGTAAGATCCTTCATTTTCCAGAAGGAGGAGCCATGCCTTCTCTCGGCAACCGACTGTTGATCTGTCTTCTCACCTTGCTCGCCTGCTTGCCTGCAGCGGGCCAGAAACTGCCGGGATCGATTCTCCATCCACAGGCCGGAGCGGCCTCGGCACCGGTCGACCCTCTCGGCCGGCAAACTCCAAGCGGGTGCGTCTTTGGATTCCTCGAAGCGGTGCAACAAGGCAAGTATCAAACCGCCGGCCAGTACCTGCAGCTCAGTGCCTCCCGCCGCCAATCCGAGGGTGAAGAACTTGCCAAGCAGCTGAAGGCGGTGCTGGATCGCGCGCTGGTGGGAAGCTTGAAGAACATCAGCACCCAGCCCGAAGGCTCTAGCCAGGAAGGAGTGCCGCTGAACCAGGAGAAGATCGGCACGGTCTCCAATGGCGAGACCGACGTCGACGTCCTGCTCATTCGTGTCAACGATTCCACTGGCGGGAAAATCTGGCTGTTCTCCGCTGAGACCTTGGCTAAGATTCCCGACGTCTATGCCGACCTGGAGGCCCACCAGGTCGAGACCAGACTTCCCGCCGCGCTGCGAAATGAATTCCTGGGGATGCCGGTGTGGCAGTGGCTGGCTCTGTTTCTGGCCATTCCCGTCTCGGCTGGGCTAGCCTGGCTTCTGATCGAGCTCGCCCTCATTCCCGGTACACTCTGGCGTCGTTACCGGAATTTGCCGCAGCTTCGGCGCTGGGCCCTGGTGTCCGGACCGGTGTGGCTGATCGTCGGCGTAATCATCCACCGCATCCTTGCCGCCTACCTTCGTTTGCCGCTTCTCCACCGGCATTACTACTCCATGGTGGCGCGGGTTGTTTTTATCCTAGGCGCGGGGTGGCTGGCCCTCCGGCTGCTGGCTCGCGGCATGGAGTTGCTGCGCCATCGCGCTCTCGCCCGCGGCCATGCCGGCACCGGCTCCCTGGTGCTGCTGGGCCAGCGCATCCTCAAAGTCTTGGTCATCATCGTCGCCGGGCTGGCGATTCTGAGTGCGCTCGGATTCAACATGACCACGGCCCTGGCTGGCCTCGGCATCGGCGGCCTGGCTGTCGGCTTCGGCGCCCAGAAAACCATCGAGAATTTGTTCGGCGGAGTGTCGGTGTTGGGCGACGAAGTGATTCGCGTGGGCGACTTCTGCCGTGTCGGAGACCGAGCTGGCACGGTTGAGGATATTAGCCTGCGTTCCACTCGCATTCGAACCGTGGAGCGCACCGAACTCTCCGTCCCCAACGGTACCCTGGCCACGATCAACGTCGAGAACTTCACCCGCCGCGACAAAATCCTATTCAATCCCACGTTTGGCCTGCGCTATGAGACCTCCGCCGACCAGATGCGTTACCTGGTGGCTGAAATTCGGCGTCTCCTGTACCAGCACCCCAAAGTGGAGACGAGTTCCGCACGGGCGCGATTTGCCGGGTTTGGCGAGAACGCTCTCTCGGTCGAGATCTTCAGTTTCGTCCTCACCCAGGACTTCGCGGAGTTCACCGCCATTCGCGAAGATCTTCTGCTGCGAATGATGGACATTGTGGCCCGCTCGGGCACGGGATTCGCCTTCCCCTCCCGTACTGTATATTTGGGAAGAGATTCCGGTCTCGACCGGGGAGTCAGCGAAGCAGCCATCCAGAAGGTCCGGCAGTGGCGGCAAGAACGACAGTTGCCTTTCCCCGATTTTGCCCCCACCGAGATTGCCGAGTTGCGCGATTCTCTGCCCTACCCGCCGCCAGACTCGGCGATGGGCAACTCGCGCCGCTGAGCCAGGCTTACTACGGTAACTTGCTCGCGAGTCACCGTACTTCATAGCATCAAAGTGCTATGGCCACGCGTGTGCTCCTGTTGTGCGGAGAAGAAAAGGCGGTCCATGCGGTTGCTCGAATCCTGGACGAGTTGGAGCTCTCGTTCGAGCACTCCAGTGACTCCGCGTTTAGTCTGAAACGGCTCGCCAATCAGCGCTTCGACCTCCTCATTGTCGATTGTGACAATGCGCCCACCGCGACGCAGGTCTTCAACAGCGCTCGCTCGTCCCCGCTCAACAAGACCGCCATTACGATTGCCATCGTCGAGGGAAAGGCGGGCGTGCCCAACGCGTTTCGCTTGGGCGCAAGTCTGGTGCTGACCAAGCCCGTATCCCTGGAGCAGGCGCGCAATACGCTCCGGGCGGCGCTTGGCATGATTCAAAAAGACAGCGAAGCGAAGCCGGCGTCCTCCATGGCTGCGGCAGGCGCTTCTACGATTACCAGCGCAGTCCCGGTAGTGGCGCCGGCGGCGCCTGCGATCGCGGTTCCGGCGCCGGTCCCGCCCGCCAACTCTGCGCCGACTGCTTCCCCGGTGGCATCGGCTGCACCTCCGGTGCCTGCGCCCCCAGCCGCGATGCCTCCGGCTTCGCCGACGCCATTGCCTTTTGAATCGGCGAAGGAGGCGGCAGGTCCTGCGCCGGCACTGGCTCCCGCCTCCGGTGATAAGCTTTCGGCGAGCGTGCGTCTTCCGAATCCTACGTTCACGCGCGAAGCCAAGCCGGCCCTTACCGACTTCTCCGAGAGCCCGTCGTCTCCCTTGCCCAAGGACTCCGACCTTGACCCCAAGTTGGCAACCGATTCTCCCGCGCTCGGCAAGCTGAATTCGTCCTTGAATTGCAGTCGCCTCGAAACCAACCTGGCGAAGTCCAAGCCAGAGTTGGCAAAAGCAGAAGTACCGGAGTGGAGCGACGGCATGCTACCGGCCGTCGAGCATTTCCCAGCAGATGAAACCGGGGAAACGCCCCAGACCCTGAGAAATGGCGCGGTGCCCTCCTTCGGAGGTCTGGCCAAGCGTCCGTTCGCGGGCATCGAAAAGAGGAAGTCCAGGCCGCAGGCCGTTCTGGTGGCTGCGCTCATTCTGGTGCTGATGGCCGCGGGTGGTTATGCGGCCTGGAGGACGCAACCCGGGTTTCATAACCTAGTCGGTGGGGGGTACACAAAGGTCAGGTCGCTCATGGGCAGACAGCCACAGGCGGCTGTGGCGCCGAAACCGCAACCCGCTCCCGACCAACCTGCACCAGTTCCTTCGGCAACGCAGCCTCAGCCGGAGTTGAACCAGACGGCAACAGCGCCGTCACAGACCCCCGCGGGAAACCCCGAGGACGCATCTACTCCCATTGCCAGCACGGTTCCAGCTCTGACGGCGAACGCCCCGAACGACGGCCATGAAGGTGACCGGCCCACGATGAGCTCAGACTCTGCTCAGAATGCGAAAGCGGCAACCGCTCCTTCCCGTTCCGGCGCTGCCAAATCTGTGCCGGTTCTCTCGGCTGCCTCCAACACGCCCGCGACTACCCGGACTTCCAGCGAGTTGCTGGAGGTCCCCGAGGACTACGCCGATGACCAGGTCATCCACCGTGTCCACCCAGTGTACCCCCGGCAGGCGCGCCTCAAGAAGCTGAAGGGTACGGTGGTCCTCGAGGCCATCGTGAACAAACAGGGGAAGGTCGACTCCCTGCAACTGCTCTCGGGCGATCCCATATTGGCCCAAGCGGCCTACGACGCAGTCAAGCAATGGCGCTACAAACCGTACTCCCACAACGGAGAGCCTTCGGAATTTCAGACGCGGGTCACAGTGGATTTCAAACTTCCGTAGCACCGGCATTTTGCGGAACCTGTCACGGTCTGAGACAGTTCTCGGGCTGCGCACGCGGCTTTGCATTACTGCCGTAACTTGCTGCTCCGGATAGCCATACCTACGATTACGCTATGGGTTACCAGGCGTTACTCTTCTGTCCCGATGAGAAGACAGCCCGCTCGGTATCACAGGTGCTCAGTGAACTGGATTTTTCCATCGAGCCCTGTACCGAGCCCTTTGGTGCAGTCAAGAAACTCATGGCACAACGCTTTGATGCGATTGTGGTCGACTGTGACAACGAGCAGAACGCGATGCTGCTGTTCAAGAGCGCGCGTAATTCGGGGGCTAATCAAGCTGCGCTGGCGGTCGCGGTTGTCGAAGGGCAGGCCGGAGTCGCCAAGGCCTTCCGCATCGGCGCCAATCTGGTCCTCACCAAGCCGATCAACGTCGAACAGGCAAAGGGTACGCTGCGGGTCGCTCGTGGATTGCTGAGAAAGGGAAGCGAGGCCGTCCGACCCACGGCCTCCCCCGGGACGGTTCGGACGAATGTCCGGCCAAGTCCCGGTGCGCCGCCCCGTGGTCAAACCCCGGCCATTCCGCCAGCACGCTCGACTACGCCGGCCGCCAAGCCACCGAAGGCGCCATCACCTACAGCAGTCGTGCCGTCAACCAGCGAGGCGCGAGACCAGGATCCAAGAAAAACTCAGGCCCCAGCCGGCGTTCACGAGGCCTCGCCAGCGGCCTCGGCTGTGCCGGCGAAGCCCGCCTACCCCTGGCAACGCGCCGCCCGGCCAGCGGCAGAGCCGACAGCGGTACGCAAAGCCGCAGAGACCCTGAACCCGGAGTTGCTGAAGGCACCCGGCAAGCCGATTTCTTCCGCACCTCCATCGTCTCCCGCTCGTCCAACCGGTGCGACACAATCGTTGGGACCGGCCGCCGCAGCGCCGGCCACTGCCAAAGAAAAAGAAACGGTCAAGCCCAGCGATATCACGGCGGCAAGTCCGGCGGCACAACCGGCAAGACCGCGGCCCCAGAACAGGGTCGCGACGGGAACCGAGGTCGAGGCGCCTACGGCGAGGACTCTGGTCCATCCCGACGTGGAGCCCCCTTCGTTCCCGGTCGGCTCATCCGACTGGGGAGAGGAGGACGAAGGCGGCAATAAAAAGGCGCTCGTGATCGTCGCTGCAGTCGTGCTGCTGGCGGCTTCAGCCGCCTATCTTGGCTGGAGAAACAGCGGCACGAAACACGCCGTGCAACCGTCCCTCTCGCCGGCGGCAGGAACCCTGACCGCTCCGGAGGCTGCGACCGATTCGAAGCCCGAAGACTCCACGCCGGTTGCGCCTACCGAGTCTGCCAATACCTCCGAGGACGCTTCCAGAACGGCTCCTACCGCTACGCCCAAGACATCGCCCGCGATCAAGGCGCATGGCAAGGAATCTTCCGCCGCTGTTCCTGAGACCCCCAAGCAAGAACCTGCTGCGGAACCTCTGGTGGTCAAGCGCGATAAGTCTTCTGCGACGGCTCCTCCCGTCTCCGCAGGGCCCTCCGAGCCAGTCCAGCCGCCCAGCACGGTTGGGGTCGTCGGCTCGGGCGACACCAAGGAATTAGCCAACATCAGCAACCTCGCGGTGGCGGTCCCGAAACCCGTCCCCCAACTGGTAAAGATCTCGCAAGGCGTTTCCGAGGGCCTGATCCTGAAGAAAGTGGCGCCAAAGTATCCTCCGCAGGCTATTCAGTTGCGCCTCCAAGGCTCGGTTGAACTGCAGGCCACCATCAGCAAGCAGGGCAACATCACCGACCTGAAGGTGCTGACCGGTGACAGCATGCTCGCGCACGCCGCCCAGGAGGCGGTGAAGCAGTGGAAATACAAGCCGTTTTATCTGAACGGGGAGCCGGTAGACGTGCAGACCATGATCACGGTCAATTTCACACTGCCCAACTAGCCGCCCGTCCGCCGTGGACGCTCACTTCAGATCAACCCTACCCCTGGTCTCAACTGCAATCGTCGCTACGGAGGCTTACACGCCGCGAACGCCTCTCGGCAAAACGAAATTCGTGGTATAGGGCGTGCAGATCCTCGCTCAACAAACGCACAATCTGCAGGCAGGTGCACGGATGTTCCCGCAGGTAGTTCAGGAAGCGGGCGCGCTCCCAAAAAGCAATCTCCACCGGACACGCTGCCTCCGCACTGACTTTGTGATTGGCCCCGGCGATGCACTCGCTCAGGCCTAGAACGGTACCCGGCCCGGCCTCAGCGAGGACTTGGCCGCCGGCGGCAGCGAATCGGATTCTTACACTGCCTTGCTGGATGAGGTAAACGCCCTGCGAGGCGACGCCCTGCTCGAAGATCAGCGCGCCCGCCGAATAGACGCGAACCTGCCGGCTGGCATCGAATTGCTTCCAGAAATCCCGGATCTCGGGCTGGTGCCAGCCGTCCTCTGCCACGTGATCCCCCGTGGCCCTCCTCAATACGCGAATACCAGCGGGCTATTCTGTGACGGCAGTCACAGTCTGCGGTGACGGACTTGTATTGTGGTTGGCTGCGGTTAAGATCAGGGGAGGTGCACCGGCCTCCTGCGCCACCCCCATCGATGACGCTGATTCGTAGCCTCCGGCCCAACGTGACTCGCGACGAGGCCATTCAGCTCTTCCACGCCGCCGGCCCCGTGCGCTTGCTCCGCGACCTATCCTGGGGCCCGCTGCGCTCCGTGGCCGAGGTCTACATTCCTTTTCACCTGTTTCAGGTCGGCATTCAGAATCGCGGCCGCGCGGAACAGTGCCTCCTCGGACTGGACGCCGTAGCCGGAACGCTGGATCTGTACGAGTTTCAGCACCTGCCCACCGATCCGGAGACGGTGTGCCTGGAAACGCGTAACTGTCCGGCGCCACGCCTGGCGCCCGAGCGCACATCCGAACTGGTGCTGGCTAAGCTCCGCCGCATTCTTTACGGACGAGGGTTTTTCCGCATGCGCGATCTGCACCTCTCGGTGGCGCCCCTTCCCGGCGAACTCCACATCCCGTATTGGTTGGCGTTTCGGGGCTCGGGCCAGGGCACGCGCGTGGCCGTCCTCGATGCCGTGCGCAGGCGCACCGAGGGAGCCAAGGTGCGCCGCCTCATCGAAGCCTGGCTGCTGGATGTGGACGAGCCGTAGCCGCACCCTCCCGGTGTCGCGAGTACTTTCGTAACTCGAATCTCAATTACGCATCAGGTTATCCTTAGCGTCACCCGCCCCCAACGCCAAATCGCGGCTTCCGGTAAGCACGCGCGGGCGAGGGCTTCGCCCGATAAGGCAACACAAAAATGGCGCGCAAAATTGGTCGCTTCGAAATCCTCAGCGAACTCGCGAAAGCCGATTCGGGCTGCGTGTACAAGGCAACAGACCCCGAATCCGGGCAAATCATCGCCCTGAAAACCCTCCATCTCGATGTGTTTGGCGACCATGCAGAAGAAGTCGTGCAGCGCCTTCTGCAGGAGGCGGAAACCACCAAGGACTTGAGCTCCTCCAACATCACGGCGATCTACGGCGCAGGGGAGATTGACGGGGAGTTCTGTTCCGCGATGGAGTATGTGCAGGGCAACAGTATCGCGACCATGCTGGCCCGCAAGGAAGGTTTCTCCATCTGGGACCTTTTAGACATCAGCCGCCAGGTTTGCCAGGCCCTCGACCTGGCCCATCAGCAGAACGTCTTCCACTTCAGTCTGGAACCCGCCAAGATCATGGTGACTTGGGATGGCACGGTGAAAATGCTGAGTTTTGGCATTTCCAGTACCGGCTACGTGGCCGCTCATGCGGTCGGCCCCATCCCATCGGTCCTGCAGTACATGTCCCCCGAGCAGATTGGAGGCGAGATGCTGGACGCACGCTCCAACCTGTTCACCTGGGGTGCAATCCTCTATGAGATGGTCACTGATCAGAAACCGTTCGAGGGCCCTGACGCCGACGCGGTCCGCAGCAAGATTCTGGAAGCGATGCCCGTGCCACCCGCGCAGCTGAACTCCAGGATCAACGAGGTCGCAAGCACCGTGATCATGAAGGCGCTGTCCAAAGATCCCGAGAAGCGCTATCAGAGCGGCCGGGAGATGGTGAACGATCTGGAGAAATGCCGCGAGAACACGGGGAGAGCACCGGCCAAGAAAGCCGGCGGGCCACCCAAGGGAATCGTTGCGCCGGAAAAAGCCAGAGCAGCAGCCGCAACCAAATTTGCGGGCGCTCCTCCGCAGAAGCAATCCCTTCCGGTGGCGCCGGCTTCGCCGGAGTTCGAGGTGTCGCCGGTCGCAACGCCGCATGGTGACCACCCGATGGCTCCCTCGCTCCGCGAGACAGAAACCTTTCAGGCCGACCCCGCACACCCGGCACACGAGCCCGAGATGAAGAAGACGGCGCTTCCGGCCAGGAGAGCGGCGGCGGCCGGAGCCGGAACCGCTGCCGCGAGGCCGGCAGCGCCCCAGCTCGATCCCAGCGTCGCTTCATCGACTGTAAAGGCATCTGTAGAAGCAGCGGAACAGGATAAAGGTGTGTTTTCACCCGATGCGGCCGAGTCTGACACTGACAAACCCCGGATCGCGATCGATCCCCTGATGGCGGACGACGGCGGAGAAGGCCGCCAGGGCGCGAGCTTTTCCGATCTGGAGGAACTGCCGCCGCTGAAAGAGGTCTACATCGCCCCGCCGGCGCCGAAGCCGGAGAACTCCGCGGAGGAACAGGCCCTTCCCTCGATCATTCTTCGGCCGGGAAGTCAGCCAGAAAAGCCCAAGGTTCAGCCGCGCGAGGTCGCGGAAAAGGCGATCAAGGAGATCAAGAGCGTCCCCCCCAAGCTGCTGCTGTACTCTGTCGCCGGAGCAATTGCCCTGATCCTGATCATCGCCGCTGCTCTGGCCTGGCACAGCTATACGCAGAACACCGACGAAGAGGGCCGTGTGCCGGCTCCCTCCGCCGCGCCTCAGAACCAGCCCGCGCCCGCTGAAACTCAGACACTGCCGGCTGAGCCGGCCCCAACACCGGTGCCACAGGCTGAAGGGCCACCGCCGGCTCATCCGGAACCGGCTGCTGCCACCTCCACCCGGGTGGCCGCACAGTCGCGCAACAAGAAGAACGCCAAAAAGGTCGCTCCGGCTCCAGCTATCATTCCCGGCCAGCTTTCGGTTGACTCCACGCCTCAAGGGGCACAGGTTCTAGTGGATGGCCGCAGCGACCCCAACTGGATCACACCTTACAATCTTAGCGACATGAGCCCGGGGCAGCACACCGTAGTGGTCAGCAAGGCAGGCTACGGCCTGGAGACTAGAACCGTCGAAGTCGCCTCCGGCAGCAAGTCCTTCCTGGCGGTTCACCTGGCGTCGTTGTCTTCCTCGGTCATGGTCGGCAGCGACCCGCCGGGCGCCTCTATCTACCTGGACGGCAAGGACACGCAGCGGGTGACCCCGTCGCAAGTAACGCTCGATAGGGGGACTCACACCATCCTGGTTCGCAAGGCCGGCTATCTCGACGAGACCACCTCAGCCACGGCCCAGCCCGGCCAAACCTACCACTTCAGCCCTACTCTCCGACCCCTCGGCGATGCGGATGATATACGGACTGTTGGCAAGGTCAGGAAGCTGTTTGGGGGCAAGAACGCCCAGACTGGCATGGGCAAGGTCAGCATCAAAACCAACCCCAAAGGTGCTCAGATCGCCGTCAACCGGCGCATGCTGGACAAGACTTCTCCGGTCGAAATCCTCCTTAAGCCCGGCAACTACATCGTCGACATCACCCTTACCGGCTATAAGCCGATGCAGAAAGTGATTGTGGTCGAACAGGACGGCAGCGTTTCGCTGGACGAAACCTTGTCACCACAGTAAGCCTCGACGTCGCCCCGGGTTCAACACAACAATCTACATTGCGCTTGTGTTCTGTTTGGCCAACTGGGGAAATGACAATCGTCATCACGGCGCGTGACAGAATCCACTGGCACGCAACCAGATGCTCCGCCATACAAGAGACCTTGAAAGCACCGCGAGCTCCGCGGTTGTCGCCGTCCGCTGTCATCGACTATGCTTGTGAAGAAGGGGCCGATCCGACGTCCTCCCGTCAGCGGCCGGGAATCGAGTTTGGGGCGCGTGCACAGCTTCCAGGGAGTTCGCAGATGACCCTCACGCGATTTGTGACCAAGAGCGCCTTCCGGAACCGGAGGCGCAGCCTGCTGACCGCGGCCAGCATCGCGTTTTCGCTGCTCCTGTTGACCTTCATGATGACCTTCTGGCGCGCATTCTACCTCGACAACGGCAGCGGAGAGTCGACGCAGCGGCTCATCACTCGTCACAAGGTCTCGTTGACCTTCTCCATGCCGATCTACTACGGGGAAAAGATTCGCTCCGCCCCCGGCGTGGTGGCCGTGGTTCCCACCCAGTGGTTTGGCGGAACCTACATCGACGACAAGCCCGAGCACTTCTTTGCCCAGTTTGCCACCGATCCCGAGGAGTTCTTCAGCGTCTACACCGACTTCAAGATTGCTCCCGACCAACTGGCGGCCTGGCAGCACGATCGGGCCGGGGCGGTCGTGGACAGCGAACTGGCCAAAAAGTTCCACTGGAAGCTGGGAGACCGCATCGTCATCATGGGCACCATCTGGCCCGTCAATCTCGAACTCAACATCCGCGGAATCTACACTGCTCCCCAGCCCACCCAGTCCGTGTATTTCGACCGCAAGTATTTCGAGGAGAGCGTCCCCGTGATGAAGGATCAGACGGGCACCTTCGGCATCTTGGCCGATTCCCCTGCGGATGTGCCCAAGATCGCAGCGGCGGTCGATGATATGTTTCACAATTCGCCCCAGCCCACCAAAACCGAGACCGAGAAGGCTTTCGGATTGGATTTCGTCGCCATGATGGGCAACGTCAAGGCGTTTATCCTCAGCATCTGCGGAGCCGTGGTTTTCACCACCTTGCTGGTTTCTGCCAACACCATCGCTATGTCGATCCGCGAACGCACGCGAGAAGTTGCGGTGCTGAAGACCCTCGGCTTCACTCGTCAGACGGTGCTTGGTCTTTTTGTGGGCGAGGCTGTCACTCTGGCCCTGATCGGGGGGCTGGTCGGCGTGATCCTCGGGATGGGACTGGTCTGGATGTTTGCCCATTCGCCACAGGCCGGCTTCTTCGTCGGCATCCGGGTCACTCCGTCTACCATGCTGGCAGCCCTGTTGATGGCCGCGCTGGTGGGCGCACTGAGCGCGCTGGTTCCGTCTTATCACGCTTCGCGGGTAGATATTGTGGAGGGCCTGCGCTACATCGGTTAGCGGAGTTCCAGGGATGGCAATTCCAATCAGCTACAACATCCGCAACCTGATCCTCCGCAAGGGGCTCACCATTATGACCGCGCTGGGCATTGCCCTGACGGTAACCACGGCCGTGTTCCTGATGGCCCTGATCGCCGGGCTCAACCGCGCTTTCGTCGCCAGTGGCGACCCGCTCAATGTCCTGGTCCTACGCAAAGGCTCAACCGCCGAACTCTCCGGGGGTTTCGATGCGTCCCTGTTTCCTACTCTGAAGGAACTTCCTGGCATCGCCAGCGACAGTCGCGGTGAGCCTACCGCTTCCGGCGAGTGGGTCGTGGTAATTGTGCTGCCCCGCAAGGACGGCACCGGGGACGTCAACGTCAGCGTGCGTGGCATGATGGTTCCGGGGGGCCTCGAGCTCCGTCCTCACGTCAAGCTGGTGGAAGGGCGCTGGTTCCAACCGGGACAGCGTGAGGTTGTGGTCGGCCAGAACGTGCACCGCCGTTTCAGCGGCGCCGGCGTGGGCGACACGATGGACTTCGGCAAGGGCCAATGGAAGGTGGTGGGAGTCTTCGACGCGGGTGGGACCGCGTATGACTCCGAAATATGGAGCGACGTGAACCAGATGGCCGCGGATTTCGACCGCCAGGGCGGGTATTCCTCCGCCTATCTGCGCGCCACCGATCCGGTCGCCGCCGACGCTCTCAAGCACCGCGTCAGCGACGACCAGCGGCTGAAGCTCGACGGGATGCTCGAGACCGACTATTACGCCACCCAGACCAAGTCTGGGGCGCCGATAAAGTACATCGGCTTCATCGTGGCCATCATCATGGCGATCGGATCCAGTTTCGCCGCGATGAATACGATGTATGCGGCGGTCGCCTATCGGGGGCGTGAAATTGCAACCTTGCGCGTAATCGGCTTTTCACGGCCGAGCATTTTGACGTCGTTCGTGCTGGAGTCGCTGCTGCTATCGTTTCTCGGCGCTGTCATCGGGATTGTTCTGATGTTGCCCTTCAATGGCATGACCACAGGTGTCGGGAACGCCGTTACTTTCAGCGAGATGGTTTTCAGCCTGAAGATGACCCCTGTCGTGGTTCTGGTCGCCATTCTCTTTGGCCTAGGAATGGGCCTGCTCGGCGGAATTTTCCCCGCCTGGCACGCGGCGCGGCAGAACATTCTGAATGCGTTGCGCGGCTGAGGGGGAAACTGTGCGCCCCGCCAGTGCGTATAAGTAATAATAGAGGAGGAGATCGGGGCTTTCGATAACCAACTTCGCCCGTAACCACTGTGCCGATTGACACCAAACACGAGGATCTCGAGAACCTGCGCATCGATCGCTCCCATCGCGGCGATGCCGAGGGTCAGGTACCCGTCTGGGCCAAGCGGATCATCCTGGGAGGCATATCGGTGGTCGTGCTTCTGGGTGTTGTCGCGCTGGCCTATCGCCTCCTTGCGCCCTCGGTGGCTGAGGTGGAGGTAGTCCGGGCAGTTCCGGAAAGCGGCGACGTCGGCGGCATCGTGCTCTCCAGCACCGGCTATGTCGTCGCCCACCACAAGATCAACGTAAACTCCAAGGTGACCGGCCGGGTCGCCTGGGTGGGTGTGGAGAAGGGCGACAAGGTTGAAGCGGGCCAAGTGCTGGTCCGGCTGGAAGACGAGGAATTCCGAGCCCAGTACGAGCAGGCACAGGGCGCCGTCCAGACAGCCCGAGCCTATCTCGAGGAACTGCAGAACGGATCTCGTCCTCAGGAAATCCAGCAGGCGCAGCACAATCTGGATGAGGCCCGCGCCACCACCGCCAACGACAAGATCACGCTCGACCGCACTCGTGAGCTGACCAACCAGGGCGTGCTCTCCCGCCAGGCCTTGGATGATGCCGGCGCGAAGTACGACGCTGATCAGCAGCGCGTCAACTCGCTCCAGCAGTCTTTGGCCCTGGCCAAGATTGGACCGCGGCCGGAAGAGATCGCCCGCGCCCGCGGCTCCTTGCTCCAGGCCACGGGTCAAGCCGCCTTCGCCAAGTCCCAGCTCGACGCCACCCTTATCCGCGCCCCGGTCAGCGGCACCATCCTGGAACGCAAAGCGGAAAAGGGCGAGCTCATCACCTCGACGTTTGCCAGCGGCGCCGAGGGCGGCCCCCAGGGATCCGTCGTCGCTCTCGCCGACCTCAATGACCTGCAGGTCGAACTCGATATCGCCCAGGACGATTTCGCCAAGCTCCATCCCAGGCAGAAGGCCATCGTCACCGTGGACGCCTTCCCCGACCTCAAGTACAACGGCGTAATTGCGGAAATTTCGCCCGAGGCCAACCGCCAGAAGGCCACTGTCCAGGTCAAAGTGCAGATTCTGAATCCCGATGAGCATCTTCGCCCCGACATGAACTCCACCGTCAAGTTTCTCGCTGAGACGGATAAGAGCACGGTCCAGCAGTCTGGCGTGGTTGTCCCCACCTCCGCGGTGCGCGATCACGATGGCAAGAAAGTCGTCTTCCTCGCCTTTAACGGTAAGGCTCGCATGAGGGAAGTCCACATCGTTAGCCAGCGCCGGGGTGGTTACCTGGTGAATGGCCTGGTGGGGGGCGAGAGCCTCATCACAGCCGGACCTGAGAACCTCAAAGATGGTCAACCGATCAAAATCAAAGGACAGTCTTCATGAGCGCGATGTCCCACACCAATATCGCGACCGGCACGAAAGTCGTCCAGGCGCGTAGTGTTACTAAGGTGTTTAAGCGCGATGCCTTCGAGGTAAAGGCGCTCGACGATGTCTCCATCGACATCGCCCAGGGAGAATTCCTGGCTCTCATGGGGCCTTCGGGCTCGGGCAAGACAACCCTCCTGAACATGATCGCCGCCATTGATCGTCCCAGCTCCGGAGAACTACTGGTCATGGGCGAGAACGTCTTCCGCTTCAACGATGGACAATCGGCCCGCTGGCGCAACGAGCACGTCGGCTATGTCTTCCAGACGTTCAACCTCATCCCCGTGCTCACGGCTTTTGAGAATGTAGAAATGCCTCTGTTGCTCACCAAGCTCTCGCCCGCCCAGAGGCGCGATCACGTCATGACCGCCCTCAAGCTCGTCGGTCTCGAAGACCGCGTCGACCATCTCCCGAAGCAGCTTTCCGGCGGACAGGAGCAGCGTGTCGCCATCGCCCGCGCCATCGTGAGCGACCCCACGCTGTTGCTCGCTGACGAGCCTACCGGCGACCTGGACAGCCACTCTGCCACAGAAGTCTTGGAAATCCTGAAGCGGCTCAACGAAGGCTTCAAAAAAACCATCGTGATGGTCACCCATGACCCGCACGCTGCTTCCTATGCCCACGTGATCCGCCACCTGGAAAAGGGCATGCTTCTGCCCCCCTAGGCGGAGCCTGTTTCGACTCGGATTTCCCGGTCGAGCGACGGCCCCCTCGCCCGTCCGACACCTGCGCGACCGAGATCATTCGCGGCGTCTCGCTGCCTCGCGCCCTCCGCTCTCCGAGCGGTAGTTAAATATTTTCCCGATCCTTATGCGATTCCGCGGCGCCCGTTGCTGTTTCACCTTTTCTTGAACTCTGGCGCGGTTCCCCTCGGCGCCAGCCTGCGCACCGTCCCCATCCACACGATCGCCGCCGCATATCCCGCCAGCACATCACTCGGCCAATGGACGCCCAGATAAATTCGCGACAGACCGATCATTCCCACCACCAGCGCAGCAGCCGCCCATACCGCAACTCGCTGCCACCTTTTCTTCAGCCGCGGGGTCAGCATTCCCGCCAGCAGCCCGTAAAAACAAAGCGAGATCAGGGCATGGCCGCTTGGGAAGGAGTAGCTCTGCGGCTTCGCGATGAAGAACGGATCCGGACGCGTGCGCTGAAAGACGAGTTTCAGGGCGCTGTCCAACACCAGGGCACCCGTCACGGTCAGTAGCAGGAGGCGAACGTAGTCTCTCGCTCCCCGCCAGGAGAAAATCCCCCATAGGAACAAGACTGCGGGCAGGACCGCCGTCCAGTCTCCCAAGTGAGTAACCCCACGCATGAACCCCGTGAGGGCAGGGGACGCATGTTGATGGACGGTGGCGCGGACGGTGTTATCAAATTCCTGGGTGTGCCGTTCCAGCACCTCCCCCGCCAGCCAGGAGAAGAGCGCCAGGCAAGCTAACGCGAGGCCCAGCCCCACCGGCACCACGGACTGCCATCGATAGTTGGAGGGCTCGCGCTCGGTCTCGACCATGGGTCGAGATTAGCAGAGCGCGCCTCGCCGACAACCAACCCCGAGAGTCGGCACGGAAGCGGGCTGTCCCTCGGGGCGCCAAAGACAGTTCTATCGCAACCAAGGCACGCCGGTTCAGGCGCGTGGAATACCGGACCGCACGCGCATTCCGTCCCCGGGTTCTGAGACCCATTGCCAGGCACGACGGCCATTTTCTCGGGTCAACGCGCGCGCCTCGCCGTAGTCCACCAGTCGATTCAGCACCGTGGTCACCGAGGCCAGCGGATCCTTATGCCGCGATAGCATTGGCGGAATTCGCTGCTGGATGAGTTCGCAGACTTCGCGCGCGCCCAGGGGACGGCTGGCTTCCATCAGCACCATGCGGCAAGCCTTGGTGAAGCCTGGTTGCCGCCCGCTGCTCTTGCGGTCGATCAGTTCCAGCAGTTCCTCGCTCAGCACCTCATCGCCAAACAGATTTGCCAGCCCGACAATGGTCTGCTTGACTGTTCCGATCCTTTTCATGATCTCAGACCGCTGGCGCAGCAGTTGGCGCAGCTCCTCGTGGGCTTGGCGTACCACCTCCAGCACGTGCGGATCGTGATGGCCGGGCAGTCCTTCGTTTCCATTGGCCCCGAGTTGGTTGCGTCCCGTCTCCATGGCACTACCCTCCGGGAAAAACAGCCTCTGCGCACCCCAGATGGTGCGCACGACCCCATTCTTTTTCCTGGTACGTTCCCAGTGCCCTCCCGGTTCCGTACCCCGATTCCTGATTTGCCGGTCGCCCCAGGCTCCCGCGTCCTCATCCGAAGAGCAGCCAAGGCCGGATGTGTTGTTTTAGACGTCCCGGCCAACGAAGGGTAAGCGGAGAAACGGAATCGTTGTGATCCCCTGAAACCTGTATCAAGAAGAGTGAGTGAGGGTTATGTTATGTCTCGAGCGTGCGATATCGAGCATGCAGGATCCACTTGATTCCCGCCCAGATCCGCTCAATCAAAGCGCAGGACGGAGACGTGTCTGGCTGAGTTAGGGGATAATAGATGCGTGGTCCCCGGTTGTTGCCTGGGGGCGAAGATGGATGAATGCTGGGGAGTTTTTTCATGATCCGCCACCTAGTAACTCTTCCCGCGCGATGCCTGCTCGTTTTCATATGGTGTGTCGGAAGCGCCGTCATGGCGGCGCAGGGACAGGACTTCAACTACAAGATCTCCACCGCCCAGGCGTGGACAGATACCGGCCTTGATCTTCATCCGGGCGACGAATTGCTGATTTCGGCGGCGGGTGCGAACGGGGATACGGACTGCAATCCCGACGGCAGCGCGGGCGCCCCCGCGGCGGCCGCGAAAGCCCCCCTAGCGACCGCGCCGCCGGGAGCACTGATCGCCCGCCTGGAGGAGAACGCAAGCCCGTTGCTGGTCGGCAGTCACGGCGAGTTGCGAACCACCGAATCCGGGCATCTCTACTTCGGCATCAATGCGGCGGGCACGCCTCCATGCCAGGGAAGCTTTGCGGTGAAAGTCCACTTAACGCCGGGAAAGGGCACACCGAGTGCGGCGGCTGCCAGCGGACCAACCGAGAACCTGACCGCACCGTCCGCCTCAACAGCAGCGCCCGCTGGACAAGCATCCGGCACGACCACCGGCCAGGGTCAGGCCGCCGGATCGGGGCAGGAAGTCAAAGATGTCAAAGGCGCCCTGATGACCGCGGCCCAGACGTGGCTCTCGGGACAACTGGGAACCGGCAGCAGTGCCTCGCCCGCCGCGGCCACCTCGGCCTCGGCGACGGCGGGAACGGCGACCGCCGCCACTCCAGCGCTGACGGTTGCCAGTGCGCCGCTCGACGCTCACCTGCGCAAGGACATCGACGGGCTGCCCCGGCGCGTCAACGACCAGATGCAGAACTTGGGGGACATGGTGAACTTCGTCATCGTGGGCTCGCAAAAGAAAATGCAGGACGCGCTAGCCGCGGCCGACTGGCATGTCGCCGATCGGGACGTCAAAGAATCGGTGATGAAGGCAGTCCTGGAGACTTACGAGAAGAAGGCTTACATGCAGATGCCGATGAGTGACCTCTACCTCTTCGGCCGGATCCAGGATTTCGGTTACGAGCAATCGGAACCCTACGCGGTTGTGGCCAGCCGTCATCACTTCCGCATCTGGAAGGCGCCCTTTCAGTGGAGTGGCCAGGAGGTGTGGGTAGGCGCGGGGACGCATGACATCGGCTTCGAAAAAGACCAGCGCAATGGCAGTATTACCCACAAGATTGATCCTGCGGTCGACGGCGAGCGCGATCACATCGGCTCTACTCTGCAACAGGCCAAGCAGACGAAAACCCTGACCTACTATCTGCCGCCCCACCCCGTCCAGGAATCAAAGAACGCGACCGGAGGCGGATACCACTCGGATGGCAGAATCCTGGTCATCGTTCTGAATTAACCAGGATGCAGGCTCCCCGGTTTCGGAACTTCTCGCCACCCGCCGCCTTCCCGGCGGGCGTCAAAGCACTTTCGCGTACTCGTCCTTGGCCTGCTTGAGCAGGGGGAGATCGGGATCGGCGTCCTTCCATAGGGCGAGAAAATCCTGGTAGGCGAGGCGGGCATGCGGCAGATCGCCCTGGGCAGCGTAGGCGTGCGCCAACCCCAGGTGGGCGATGGAAGACAATGGGTCGACCGGCTGCACCGCGCGGAGATCTAAGATCTTCTGAAAGGATTGCATCGCGTCCGCACCCTGGCCCGCGCGCAGGTAGGTGAGGCCACGTGCATACAACACGCCGCTATTCGCCCGCGCGTACACCGAAGCGGTGTTCAACAGGTCCGTAGCCTTGGCGGTGTCTGCGTGATTCAACGCGACCAGCGCGTTTATCAGCGGGACCAGCACATTCTGCACCAACGCGTCGTAGGGACGGGAGGCCGCAAGACGATTTGCGATCTCTTCGCCCTTGGCGTTGTCCCCAGCCAGAACGAGGGCGATGGCGACGTTGACATCGACATTCGGTGAATCGGACGCTTGCAGCACCCGATCCGCCGTCTCAATCGCCTCTTGCTTGAGACCGAAAACCGCCTCCCAAAGAGCCTGCTGGGCCTGGCCGGCAGTGACCGCCTCCTTCAGGTTGGCCTTCTCCGCCAGGGCTACCACCTTTTGGAGATAGTCGCGCTCCAGTTTCAACTGCCCGTGACACAGAGCCATATTGGCTCGCGCCATGGCCACCACGAATTCGCCCTCGGCTCCGGAATTCTGGACCAGCGCCAGTTCCTTGTCCGCAGTCGCAGCATCGTTCTGCGACCAGGCGAGGCCGGCCAGGATGAGGTGGAGGCTTGCGTTGTTGGGCAGGTGTTTCAACCCTTGGTTGGCCGTGGCTCGCGCCTCATCGACTCGGTTGAGGCCGGCATAGGCGGTTGCCAGGTTCACATAATTGGCCGCTCCATCCGGATCCAACGCCACTGCCTGCCGGGCGTTCTCCAATGCGTTCTCGTACTGGCCCAGAATGGCATTAAAGATGTTGGCCAGATTGTTGTAAGGAATCGAATCGCGCGGGTATGTCTGTTTGTAAAGTTCGTAGGCGGTGATGCCCTTATCCAGCTGCTGCGAGTCGGCATAGTAATGGGCGGTGATGTAAAGCTTTTCGCGTTCACTGGCGCGATCGCGTAGCTCGAACGCCTTCTTCCGGTTCTGCTCCGCCAGCACCGTCTGTCCAAGGTTCGTATAAGCGGTACCCAGCCGAGCGTAGGCCATGGCGAAGTTCGGATCCAGTTCGATGGCGTGCCGGTAGTAGCCGGCCGCGTCCAGTTCCTCTCCGGCGAGGTGCTTGCCGTCTCCCAGAGAGAAGGCCTTGAGTGCCTCCAGCGACGACGTGGTCGCCTCCGACAGCGGCTTGCCGTACCTCTGCACCGAGGCCAGCGACTCCCCTAGCTGGCTGCGCAGGCTGGATGCAGCCTTGTGCAAGGCATTGAGCACCTGCTCCTTGGAGGTGGCCTGAGCGTCGGAGCGGGCCAGCGAGTCTCCCGTCGCTGCATTCACGGCGTCGAGCGTGATGAGATACTGCGTTCCCAGGCTGGCGATCGATCCGGTCAGCATCGCCTTGATGCCGTCACGCTGGCAGATCTCGCGCCCCGCATCGGTGGTCACGCGATCATCGGGCGAGCGCCCCATGAACTGCAGCGTCTCGCGCACCTTCCGCTCAGGGAAGACGTTGATGTAGGGAGACTGCCCGAGGTCGACGGCCAAAGCCTTCTTGAGGGTTCCGTCGAAGACCGGATCGGCGGTGGTGTTGACGAAATCGGTAAGCAGGATGGCGTCCTTCTCGGTGAGCGCATGCCCGCGCCGGACATAGAAGGCGATCACACCTGCTACTATGACCATTAGCAGCCCGGCAGCCGCCAGGTACTTCCCCAGCGCAGACGACTTGGGGCGCGCTTGCGGGACGCGCAGCGTGCCCGAAGAGATGACGGCGTCGAGAGAACCGGAGTCACGCTGCAAGCGCTTCAAATCGGCGCGAACTTCAGCCGCGCTCTGGTAACGGAGATCGCGGTCTTTTTCGAGCAGCTTGTCGATCACTTCTACCAACCTTGGCGGCACATCCGGGTTGAGCCGCACCGCCGCGGTTGGGGTTCGGTTCAGAATGGAGTCGAAGATCACCGCGGGCGTTTCCCCGCGAAAAGGCAGCGTACCCGTCGCCATCTCATAGAGTACGGAGCCGAAGGAAAACAGGTCGCTGCGTGTGTCTAGCTCTTTGCCGCGGGCCTGCTCCGGTGACATGTAGGCCACCGTGCCCACGGTGGAACCGGGAGTCGTCAGCAGGTTGGATTCAACCGTGGCCGCGCCTCCCAGAGTGGTGCCGCCCAGAACGGCCTGAGGCTGGAGCGCATGTTTCGCCAGACCGAAGTCGAGAATCTTGGCCTGGTCGCGCCGGGTCACGAAGATGTTGGCCGGCTTGATGTCACGGTGGATGATGTTCTTGCTGTGGGCCGCATCCAAGGCGTCGGCAATCTGGGTGGCGAGAGGAAGCAGTTGATCGAGTTCCAGCGCCCTGCCCGCAATCCGGTGCTTCAGCGTCTCGCCCTCAAGCAACTCCATGGCGATGAAGTGCCGGCCCTCGGCCTGTCCGATCTCGTATATGGTGCAAATGTTGGGGTGATTGAGCGCTGAGGCGGCGCGCGCCTCGCGCTGAAAGCGTTCCAGGGCACCTGGGTCGTTTTCCATCTCCGGCGGCAGGAACTTCAGGGCAACGTGGCGCCCGAGGTTCACATCTTCCGCCTCGTAGACCACGCCCATCCCGCCGCCACCGAGCTGCGAGAGGATCCGGTAATGCGAAATTGTCTCACCAATCATGAAAGGCCGCCGCCCCGGCGCACCAACTGTCGATGGTAGGCTGGGCTCGGGGACAAGTCAACGCGCAGTCTTTTCCAATGCATGATGAGCCTGAAGCAGGGGGCTTGTTTCCAATACAAGATGAGCCCGGAGGGGTAAGGCATGCTGACGATGAATGATCAGCGTGCACGAAACGGAAAAGTTAAG
>Ga0187779_10000334_pt1 | contig 32581 bp, 31 predicted proteins | sample 1015_Q2_SP10_10__FD_132435 | JGI IMG/M metagenome (GOLD analysis project Ga0187779, IMG submission 132435) | Tropical peat soil microbial communities from peatlands in Department of Meta, Colombia - 1015_Q2_SP10_10_MG | ecosystem: Environmental > Terrestrial > Soil > Wetlands > Peat | place... | reverse complement strand
CCCTCGAGCAGCTTTGCACGAATAGCCTCATAATCATCAATTACAATGCCTAAGTCTATCGGGGTGGATCCTAAGTTTTGGCAGGCTGCAATTAGCATTGGACGGTTAACGTCAGCGATTCTTCCTGCAGAGCCGGAATGGTCCCGTAATTCGTTTCCGGAGGATAGAACTGCCACTCGCGGTTTTCTAACGACGGTTATTTGGTGTGTTCCGAGTGCATTTAGCATTCCTATATCCTGTGGAAGCAGCATTGTTCCGCTTCTGAGAACCGCTGCGCCCTTCGAAACGTCCTCACCACGGCGCGATATGTTCTCTCCCGGCCGGACCTCCGAAAGGATTTCAATCGTCGTGTCATTCAATCGTCTCGTATATTCAACCATAACAACGGCATTCGAGCCTGCTGGTAACTGAGCACCTGTGACGATCGAAGCGCACTGACCCTTCCCCACCTCCACTTGAAGAGTATCCTCAATGAGCAGTTCACCAATCAACCACATGGTAATTGGTGCAGAGAATGATGCACTGTAGGTGTCTTCCGCCTTAACTGCGAAACCGTCCATCGCTGCCCTGTCATATGACGGTACGTCAACAGTTGCGATAACGTCTGATGCGGTAATTCTGCCCAGTGACGCGTCGACAGGCACCTCTTCATCTTCGAGTTTAACGGTGAGTTTCTGCAATAGTAGCTGAATTGCTTCCCGCGTGGGGGTTAGGTGTTTAAAGCCTGCTCCGCGTGCGTCATGTTTATGATGCGATGCGGTTGACTTCATGGCGATATTCCTATTACAGATCTCACTTCGATTCTATTAGAGCTTCAGAATCAAACTTCTCATTGGTCTACAAAAGGCCAAGCTTTGCGGCTATGATCTCAGTGTTTCCTCCTCTTAGAGCAATATCACATACGACACTCAGGCCTAACACGGCTCCGGTTACTATATCAATTCCTGACGTGTGACCGCGTGAAATCAGTGTCTCTAGTGCTAGCACAGTATCCTCAGCAGGATTTAACGTCGACCGAATCACGCGCAACAATTCGCCGTCGACTTGCAGATGTTGAGCGTAGTCTAACAGCTTCGCGCTAATCCAGCTCGTTCTTCGTGCCAGTAATTCAAATCCAAGGTAGACGGGTGTACGGGCAATAGCCGGCGAGAGTGAATTATAGATGACCAGGAAACCGAGCAGAAGGTCGTCGCCCGATGGCGTGAAGCCTAGGCCAAGCCCGACTATCTTACCCGCTGCTGCCGCAAACTCGGGCATGCTGCCATTATCTCTGAGAGGTAGTAACCCATGTATGACAAAGCTACTGATCGAATCATGGACTATAGGCTGATTTTGATCAAGGTTGCTTCGTGAATTTTCGATCAGGTTAAGGATTGTTGAGAGAAGAATTGAGTCTTGCATCAATTTCGGGTAAGGCAGTTCCTTGTCAACTAGGAATTTTTCATCCTCGTCATTTGCACCTGTAACCTCAATTGAAAGGTCTGTAGTGCAAAGTCTTCTTTTGTAGAAGGATACAGGTTCGAGTGGTTTGACTATGTTGGTGAAGTTTCCGGGATATTTCACGTTGATGGTAATTGGTGAACGGAGTGAAAGGTTGGTAATGAAGAGCAGTTGATCATTTCGCATTTTCACATAAAATGAATTTGGGAATGAAGCAATAACATGGCCAACGGACGAATCTTCTTTCAAGTCGGGTGCTTTCGCTGCAAGCGACCCAGTTTGATGCGCATGCAGAGTTAGCAATGGGAGGACTCTTAGATGCCGTATCGTTGCGCGTAGCCTTTGAGCGCGGCTTTGAAGAGTTCTAATGGAAATGCCACTAATCCTGCTCCAATTTGGCCTACCCCAGGATTTTTGTGTGCTATTCCAGTGTTGATTGTTGGCGTGATCCCTGTCCGTACGATTTTTCGTACGTCAATGCCAGTCGGTGTACCTTGCGAATCCAAGAACGGAATAAGGAAGTTGCTGTTCCTAGTCTGAGTGATCTCATACATTTTCTGAGTATTTTCGATTGCGTATGCTACCGAACCACCAACCCAGGATACGATACTTGGTGCTGCTGCCATTGCAAAGCCCCCGAACCCTGCGGTTTCCGTGATCGCACTGTCCCCAATGTCCGGATTTGCGTCCTTCTCAGAGTAGCCCGGGAACCACACGCCTTTAGGTACGGGCGCAGGTGCTACAAACCATTCCTGGTCCAGACCGCTCACCCAGATAGCCGCGTCAGTTCCATTTCTTGTCAGTACGGTTACGACAGTGCAGTAGTCGATATTATGTGCTGCTAGAGTCATCGCCTTCGCGGCGGCCATGACCAGGTTTAGAGCCGTGAAATTGTTCTGGTTCATGAACTCGTATGACTCGTAGAGAGACACCTTGTCAATACTTGCGCTCAGCATGTATGGCGTAATCTCTCGGAGGATTAGCGACGTCGCAGCGTTCAGACGATTATGGCATTCGTCACCCATCGTGAGCGCTTGTGCTATGATGGGCTTAATCGCTACTCCCGTTTTCTTTTCTTTAACCTCGCTCATCGTGGCACCAAGGGTTCGAGAAAGTGTGTCCCGAATCCAGATCAACGTGTGGATCACGTCCGGCGAATACGCACCGTATCTGAGAACCTTGCCCAGTCCTTCGTTCAGGTTCGAGTACGTGTTGATACCAAACTTCCTGTCTCTAATGATAAGTACGGGCATGCTCGGCGAGATTATTCCAGCCATCGGTGCAACACAGGAATGAAGATGGTTTGGTTCAAATGTGATTTTTCCTGAATCAGCAATTTTATGTGCTTCATCCTCATCTGTAGCCCAACCTTCGTACAAAATGGCTCCAATCACTGCACCCTTCATAGGGCCACTCATACGCGCCCACTCGATTGGAGGTCCGGCGTGAAGGAGCATGAACTCTCTCATGTTGGGAATTGTCTCTCGCGCAATCCCAACTCCCTCCCACACAGGGTCTGATTCCATCATTCTTTGAACGGCTAGTTGATTAGCGAGCTCAATCTGCTCTTTGATGGAACTGGACAACTGACTCACTCACTGTTTGAATTACACAACGTATAATTCGATTTTGGCTTGGCTCTACGGATGACTTCTGAGACCCGTTTTAATATCCCAACAACTTCAAGAACGATATTGCTTGCACGTGGTTTTCATTTGACTATCGTAAGAAACGTAGTGAAGACGAACTACTACAGAGATTCGCTTCAACTCCTTCATCTTTCCGAGGAAGCAAAGAAGATTGAAGGAGTGAATGATGCAGCCGTTGTGATGGCAACTTCAACAAACAAGGAGATCCTCAGCAGGCTCAAACTGTTGACCAGTGAGGGCCAAGGCGCATCGTCAAGCGATCTAATCATTGCAGTGTCGGCTGATTTGGAATCTGCAATTGACAACGGAGTTCACAGAATAGAAAACTCACTCAATCAACCTCTGGCCACCTCGACAGGGCACTTTCATACGGTCGAGGCAGCATTGCAGTCGCTGCCTGATGCGAATCTGGCTATAGTCTCTGTACCTGGTGAACATGCTAGACCACTTGTCACATCGCTACTCGAGAGAGGACTCAATGTGCACCTCTTCAGCGATCACGTCTCTCAACAAGACGAGTTTGAGTTGAAGAGACTCGCGAAATCGAAGGGTCTCCTGGTTATGGGTCCAGGAGCGGGAACATCGATCATTGCAGGAAAAGCGATCGCGTTTGCCAACGTTGTTAGAAAGGGAAACGTCGGAATTGTTGCGGCTGCCGGAACTGGTTTGCAGGAGGTAAGTGTCCTCATAAGTGAAGGTGGTATTGGAGTCTCACAGGCATTGGGAACCGGGGGAGGAGACGTAAAGGGCCCGATAGGAGGAATCACTACGCTGCAGGCAATCGAAGCCCTAGAGAGAGATACCGCGACCAATGTCATCGTAATAGTGTCAAAGCCCCCTGATTTGACCGTGAAAAAGAAAATCATCGAATATGCTAATCAGTCGACATCTAAACCGGTTGTCACGTGTTTCCTTGGTGCAGAGTTGTCTGCAGACACAGCTGCTAATGGAACAAGAATTTCATTAACTAGAACTCTTCACGCTGCGGCTCTCGAAACGTTGAGACGTGTCTCTCCTTCAGCAATCTTCGACTCAATTTCAATTTCGCCAGGCGAGCTGTTCGCGGTTGTTAATGAAGTTAGGAAGGGATTGAAAACAGAACAGAGGTATGTGAGAGGATTGTATACTGGCGGAACTCTCGCCTACGAAGCGCTTGTAATCCTAAATCAGCTAATTGGCGACGTCTACTCTAATGCGCCGTTGAACTCCAAGTTCAAGCTACCGAACTCTTCCGAGAGCATCAATGACTCAATCCTAGACCTTGGCGAAGAAGAGTTCACTCTGGGAAGAGCTCATCCTATGATCGATCCCACGGTCCGACAATTGCGCCTAATTCAGGAAGCTAGAGAATCGGCAGTTTCCGTGATAATAATGGACATCATGTTAGGATATGGATCTCACTCTGACCCGGCAGGAGCTATGTGCGATTCAATCTTCAAAGCGCAAACGATTGCTAAGAATGACGATCGTGTACTTCCAATATTGGCGCACGTTTGTGGTACCGATCAAGATCCGCAGCGTAGATCGGATCAGATAGAACGGCTTCGAAAGGTCGGAGTGAAGATTTTTCCAACTAACGCTCTAATGGTGACCGCTAGCGCCCTGATCTCTCGAAGAGACATAACCTTAGCCAGGTTGAACGAGTTCTACAACCACTTCTTATATGGCTCTCCGGGAGTGGCGTGAATGGTTGAGAAAATTCTCAAACTCTTCAACTCAGATCTCAAAGTGATCAATATCGGGCTCGAGATCTTCAAGAACGACTTGGAATCCCAGAAGGTGACCGTAGTGCAAGTCTCATGGCAGCCATATCCAAGACTCGAGAAAGAGTACGAGGATATACTGTCCAAGATTCTCTAGATAACCATTAACAGAAAGTAAAGGAAGTCTTCAACGCGTGGACGTAGAAGACTACAAGTCGATGCTTGCCGGTGTTCTTGGATTTAGCGACTGCTTAAGGATTTCAGGAGGGACTGGTCGTTCTCCGAGCCGTTTCTCGAATTTCGGTTTCACGAAGCTGTACCATTGTTCTTTCGTGTTGAAGAAGACTCTAGCTCCTCCAAGCTCATGTTGAATTTGTGGGTAAGGTTTCTGGAATTGAGCGAGACCGAGACCCCAATATCTGATCCCTGTATAGCTCTCGTACGTCGCCCACCATTCCTGCATCCCCAGATTCTCGAAGGCGTGCTCCATCTTAGCCAAATACATTAGAGCACCAATGCCAGCGCCCCGCTTGAAGGTCATTGTGTGTAAGCTGATGCAAACTTTTTCGTCCCAGAGTCGGGCGTTTGCGATGGCGGCTACTTCGCCTTCTAGGACCCCAATCAGGCAATAGTAGTCTTTAACGCGCTTTCTGTAGGCTGAGAGAATTTCCGCATAGACGCGGGAGGAAACTAGGTCATAGAAGTCTTTCTCCTCATTCATTACGCGCTTAGTGGTCTCGAGCAGCACTTTGGTGTCTTCGGATGTGGCCATCCGTACAACCATTTTCTTACCGTCGGGAAGTTTCAGTAGGCGAGGCTGATATTCCCGAGCTAGGAGAGGCGAGTCTGGAGGTCTAAGGATCGGTTCAAGGTCTTCAACACTAATTTTGACCTCAGTCAGCGTAACTGGACATGGAGGTTTGAACGACATGACTAAACACGACTCTAACCGTTTGTCGTGTCTATTTTAGCCATTTTGACGAGAGTTCATATATGAAAAATGAAGACGCGCACTTGCAGGTTACCCGTTAAAACTCACTTGCAGCCTATGGCGTCTCCGAACCGCGTTTTACGCATTTTCGATTTCTTCTCCATCAAGCGATCGTATTCCCTATCGTCAACAATTGCGACGCACCTTCCGATGCACGCCTCACCGTCCACGAAACGCCAGGGGAAGAATCCAACCGTTGTACGTTGGTTGAGCACTAAGTCTATGTCGCCCCCAACACACTCTGCGTGAATTATTCCGTAGGGAAACATCTCAATGTGCATCAGCTGATACTTGTCGTCCGTGAAGTATTCGTTAAGTTTCTTTCCGTATTTCTCTTGGAAGTGAGTGTCAGCCTCTCGTGCTTGTCTCGGCATCCAGTCCCTTACAATCGTGTTCATTGGGTGGTCTGCACTTCCGCAGTCGACTCCGATCCATTTGATCTTCTTTCGTTTTGCCCATTCGGCGAACTCTCTGTCCGGGCCTGGATGTTTTACCATGTAGCGAATTTCGTCGGCGACAGGTTGGTCCCAACCATATGCGTGGTATCCAGTGTGAATTATGAGAATGTCATTTTCACGCACTTCAACTCTTTCTTCTACCATTTTGGATGTGTAGATGTCGTAATCGTGCGCCGCGTCTGAAATGTCTACGACCGCTGCAGGGCCTACGAGAAAATTCATATCCAGACTTGCAATATCTTTTCCAGAAGTGTGAAAATGTATTTCCCCATCCAAGTGAGTTCCGACATGATTTGAGTGAGTCAAAACCTGGCCGTTCGCACCATTCGGGGCGAGCCGTTTGAAGTATTTTAGTTGAAGTGGCTCGTAAGTCGGCCAAGGCGGCGTTGCAATTCCAATAGGGATTGTCAAATCTATGAATTTCAATGGATGTATTCCTACCGGTGAGGGTATTGGATAGGGTTTTCATCAATTAAAGCATCTTTTGTATCGAGAGTAAGTACAATTCTGAGCCTATGCATTTTCTTTAGGGAGTCGATGGTATCCGACCGAAAGCTTCTTACGCGCATAGCTAGCCACGAAGTCTGGGAAGATATTATGAGTTCTACTGACAAACCGAAATCGAATAGCAAACTCTACATCGGAATCGCAATAATCGCAATCTTAGTAATTGCAATCGGCGCCGGAGTCTACTTGTATAACCCACAACAAGCAACCATGACGACTGCAGAAACGAGCGCCGCAACAACTGCTGCTCCAGCGCCTACAACCTACAAGATCGCTTTCATCAGCAGCGCCTCTCTCGAAGAACCGTGGACTTCCGTGATTCATAACGCTTTGACACAAGCCGTGCAGAACTATGGTGCAGACAAAGTATCCTACAATTATACGGAGAACGTTGATTATTCTGACACGCCGCGAGTGATGCGCGAATATGCCGCAAATGGCTATAACATGATTTTCGTAGACGCATTCGGAGCCGATGATACAGCACGCGCTGCCGCTAAAGATTTCCCGAACACCTTCTTCGTCCTAGGCACTGACAACCACGTCTTCGGTGATAACGTAGCCGTGTTCGACGATTGGATTCATGAACCAGCATACATATGCGGAATGATCGCAGGAAACATAACCAAGAGCAACGTAATCGGCGTCGTCGGCGGAGTTGCAGACCCTGAAGTCAACCGGCTCATCAACGCTTTCAAGGCAGGAGCAAAGTCCGTGAATCCAAATGTGAAGGTTCTCATCACATTCATGGGCGAATGGTTCGACCCTCCTAAAGCAAAGGAGGCTGCTCTCGCCGAAATCAGCAACGGCGCGGATGTGCTATACAGTGAGCGACAGGGCGGTATAGAGGCGGCGGAACTGCAAGGTATACCAGTCTTCGGCAGCTTACAAGATCAATATCAACTAGCTCCCGACGTAGTACTAACTGGCCCCGTTTGGAACATGTGGCCTACAGTCAAGCATGAAGTCGACCTGATGATGCAGGGTAAATGGGTGCCAGAGGACCTAAGGTTCTACTCAATGATGGGCAAAGGCGGTGCTTCACTCGCCCCATGGCATGACTGGCAAACAAGGTTGAAACCAGATATCATCACAAGAATGCAAGCAGCGAATGTGACAGGGATGGTTGACAACATAACGAATCAGATCATGACTGGTGCTTTCACCGTCCCGATGGATGAAAGCGAACCAACAACAGGATAGAGTAGGCTCGCTTACCGAGTCTTCCTCTCCCTTTTTTTGTTTTGACATATCTCGGTGAAGCTGAATGGGTAGTGACGAAGTCATTGTTGAAATGATAGGCATAGTGAAGACGTTCCCGGGAGTCACCGCTAACGATCATGTAAGTTTCCGGCTCAAGCGGGGCGAGATTCATGCTCTGCTTGGAGAGAATGGTGCCGGCAAGACTACTCTGATGAACGTTCTGTATGGTATGTATCGGCCTGATGACGGCGAAATTCGAGTGAACGGCAAACGTGTCCTCTTCGATTCGCCACAAGATGCTATCGCCATGAGAATAGGAATGATACATCAACACTTCATGCTCGTCCCAGCGATGAACGTCATCGAGAATGTGATCTTAGGGCTAAGATCCAACCGGTTCGTGATTGATGAGGCGTCGGCTGACAAGCGAATTATGGAATTAGGATCCACGTACGGTTTGAAGGTTGAGCCGCACAGCTTCATCTGGCAACTAAGTGTGGGTGAACAACAACGCGTGGAAATCCTAAAAGCGGTCTACCGCGAAGCACACATTCTTATCCTCGACGAACCAACCGCGGTGTTGACTCCAAACGAAACGAAAGATCTCTTCCGTATCCTGCGCAGGATGAAAGATGAGGGAAAATCCATCGTCTACATCAGCCACAAACTGGAAGAAGTGATGGAGATCAGCGATACAATAACCGTTCTGAGAAACGGTAAAGCCGTCGCCAATGTCCTGAAGAAAGACACGAACAAGATTGATCTCGCTAAGATGATGGTCGGGAGAGAAGTAATCTTCACTTTATCTAAACCACCGACCAAGTTCGGCGAGCCAGTTCTTCAGGTTTCCAATATTTCCACCCTGAACGATAGGAAGATGCCTGCATTGAGAAACGTATCTTTTGACGTTAAAGGCGGCGAGATTCTGGGCATCGCTGGCGTATCCGGGAACGGACAAAGAGAACTTGCGGATGTCCTTACTGGACGTAGGAAAGTAACTGAGGGCAAGATTACCGTGTGCGGAACCAACGTGACTGATGCTACTCCGAGAGATATGGTGGACCTTAACGTCGGCTTCATCCCGGAGGATCGGGTCGGTGTAGGTCTAGTAATGAACTTGCCAATCTTGAATAATGCAATCATCAAGAAGTATCGGGATTTCTCGAAAGGGCCGCTGTTGGATTACTCAGCAGCTACTGACTACGCAAAACGCATAGTCAAAGAATTTGGCGTAAAGACTCCGAATATCGCTTACCCAACAAGAACACTTTCAGGCGGAAATCTCCAGAAGCTGATCCTTGCTCGTGAACTGGCGAGGGACCCAACTCTATTGATTGCTAGTCAACCCACAAGAGGCTTAGATGTTGGTGCTACTGAAGAGATACGTGCTAGACTTCTCGACGAACGAGGACGGGGACGCGGTGTATTGCTAATCTCGGAAGACCTAGACGAGATACTCTCGCTCAGCGACCGTATAGCAGTCATTTTCCAGGGAGAAATCATGGGAATAGTTGAGACTGAGAACGCGAAACTCGAAGATATCGGTTTGATGATGGCCGGATCGAAAAGGATGGGAGAGAATTAGGTTTTGGAAGTTGTCGTGGAAAAGCGACTGCTTCCGTCTCGTAGTTTGAGTATTGCAGCGCCAGTATTATCTACGTTAGCGGCTTTGCTAATTTCAGCCGTGCCAATCTATCTGGGTGGTGTTAACCCATTGTACGGGTACACTCAGCTACTACGCGGAGCAGTGGGAACCAAACTGGCGTTGACCGAAACATTCGTGATTTTCGCTCCACTTCTTCTTTGTGGGATTGCAGTGGCATTAGCTTTCACTTGTAAGTTCTGGAATATCGGGGCTGAAGGACAACTCTACTGTGGAGGATTAATCGGATCACTTTTCGCTGTGTACGCGACCTCTATTCCATCCGTCATCGCGATACCTGTAATGATGATCTTGGGTTTCGTGGGAGGAGCAGCGTGGGCTGCGTGGCCAGCCATTCTAAAGGTGAAATTGAAAGTTGATGAAGTTGTGACAACCCTGCTCGGAAATTGGGTAATGACCTACGCTGTTGCAGCTATCCTCTTCGGTCCTTGGAAGAATCCAGTAACCGGATGGCCAGAATCGCCAGTAATATCTGACACGACAAACTACCCCATCCTCATACCGGGTTCCAGATTCCATCTGGGTATAATTATCGCAATGTTGGTCGCGGTCGTATTTTACATAATCATTCGAAAGACAAAATGGGGTTTCGAACTTCTTGGAATCGGAGGAAATCCGACCGCCACAAATGCCGCTGGAATAAACGTCTCGAGGCAGATAATCCTTGCAGCAGTTGTGAGTGGTGGAATTGCAGGATTAGCTGGTATTGGTCAGGTTGCAGGCATAGAGTTCCACATGACGACCGATATTTCCCCGGGATTCGGCTACACTGGCGTAGTAATCGCGATGGTGGGCGCTCTAAGCCCAATCGGAGTTGTCTTGGCGTCATTTCTGATGGCTGTAATCGTCCAGGGGACCCAGGCGATGCACCGAGCAACAGGTGTACCTTGGGCTTTAGCCGAGACGATACAGGGAATAATCCTGCTCTGCCTCTTAGTAGGCTTGTTCTTCACAAAATACAAAGTGAGGCTGAGGATGAGATAGTTGTCCATACTCGATATTACTCTAATCACTGGTGTACTCGCAGCGACGTTGAGGCTGGCAACCCCTCTAATTTATGGGACGATTGGAGAGACTTTCTCAGAACGGGCAGGAGTTCTCAACTTAGGTATCGAGGGAATGATGCTGATGGGGGCAAGTACAGGTTTCCTAGTTGGATACAGCAGCGGAAACTTATGGTTGGGCGTCATTGCGGCTGCAATGATGGGTATCGTGTTGGGATTGATAATGGCTTTCCTAACAGTCTCCATAGGAGCTCAACAGCATGTTGCCGGCCTTGGCCTGACAATAGCTTGCTCCGGATTCAGCTTCTACATCTACCGAGTCACGATAGAAAAGGTTGGAGGTGTCCAACCACACGTCGAGCCGTTCGCCACTATTCCTATACCTTACCTGAATCAGATACCCATCATTGGCGAGGTTCTCTTCGATCAGCATGCTTTGGCGTATCTTGGATTAATACTCGTGCCCGTTTCAGCTTTCATTCTCTTTCGAACGAGATTTGGCTTGGCCTTGAGGGCTGTAGGTGAAAATCCGAACGCGGCAGCAACGGCAGGAATAGATGTGTTCAAGATGAGATACTTATGTCTGTGTATAGCTGGTGCACTTAGCGCTATAGGTGGAGCATGGCTGTCTCTCGCCCAGTCAGGAATGTTCCTGCCGGGTCTCACGCAAGGTCGAGGTTGGGTTTGTATTGCACTTGTTGTGTTCGCAAACTGGAGCCCGCTCAGGGTGTTGGCAGGGGCTCTTCTATTCGGCGGAATAGACGCAGTTCAACTATCCCTTCAAAGCGTCGGATGGCAAATTCCGTACCAACTATTCCTAATGCTCCCTTATGTATTGACCATAGCCGCTCTGATCGCAGTATCTAGGCGTGCACGCGCGCCCGCAGCACTCTTATCTTCATACAAGCGAGAAGACTAACAGTAGATTTCTGAAAGTGCTGTCAAGTCCTCTCTACTACTTTTCCATTTCTAACTATGAGCGCTGGCTCTGAATGGTAGGTGAATGCTTCTCGCATACTTATCGCTTGAAGTAATAGTAGATTGGCAGGATTTCCGATGGCAATGCTATGATTCTGAATTCCCAGAACCTTTGCAGCATTCGAAGTGATCATATCATAGAGGATTTCTCTATCTTGTGCTGACATCATCCATAATAGGTGAGATGCTAAGAACGCTACTTCGAGCATGTTGCATCGGCCGTATGGATAGTACGCATCGTCCACGTCATCCTGCGCAAGTGCAACGGGTATTCCAGCGCTTAGAAGCTCTTTCACTTTCACGTGAAGAGGGCCAGTGTGCGGGTTCGTCACGACGCCCATGCCTGCTTCTTTTAGAATAGCGACGAATTTCCTATGATAGACCTCGCTATAGAGTGCTGTAGCCCTTGCATGACAAGCAGCTGTTCTTCCAATCCAACCCTTCTTGATTGCAGAGGTGGCGAGATATTCTGTTGTTCGTAGTTCCGGATCGGCGGCGTCGTCTGTAAGCATAGAAACGTCAGCGTCGTACTTGGTGGCAATCTCAAAGGCGATATCAATATGTCGTCTAGCATCTTCGTTAGTATACTCTATCCAAGGTATTCCGCCAATTATGTCCGCACCTAGGTCCATGGATTTGTAAAGCAGTTCTTCCGTTCCCTGTTCTCGCAGAATTCCATCTTGCGGGAACGCGACAACTTGGACTCCGATTCGATCCTTGAACTCCTGTCTGATCTTGAGTAGAGCATTGATTCCAATCAATTTTGCCTTTGTGTCAACGTCTGCAAATGCCCTAACGTGGCTCACTCCATATCGCTCAGCCTCAGTGAGTAGTTTGCGAACGCGAGATATGATCTCTGATTCAACATAATGTTCCTTGACTCTCGACGCCACTTCGATTGCTGTCATTGAGCTTCCTCCAGCCTGATATTCACTCAGAACTGACTCTTCAGCAAGGGATCCTGTCATTACTTTGTCGAGATGGAGATGCGCGATTACGTGTGGTTCCGTCGCGAGTCTGCACTGCGCGTCGATGTCTCTATCTGCAGAATCTGTAAGTTTTTCTTCTATTGCCTCGAATTTGCCATTTGATATCCCAATGTCAACGATTTTCCCAGAGCGTAGTCGAGCATTGTGAACTAGGAAATCGAACTTCATAGGTAGTCGCTCGTGAATTACGCATTTTAATTTGATGCTTCTGCATCATGCACCGAAATTAGCTCCCATTTTTGAGTGAGAACATTTCATTAATACGCGGCCGTTTCACCGTCCAAACAGCTCCGAACGTGCATTACCGAGATGTGCACGGATACATATCGATCTAAATCATTATATCCTCGCATTTTCCTTTCCTTGCTCATGTCGGTCACATCTCGCTCTGCACTAACGAAGATTCAAGGGATAATACTCGTAATAGTTGTAGTGTGTGCAATTGCGGTTGGGGCATACTCCTACTATGCGCTCAGTACACCCACGAAAACTAACTTAATCATATCGACCACCACAAGCTTGTATGAAACAGGACTTCTTGACGCGCTTAAAACGGATTTTGAGGCAAAGAATCCCACGATGAACGTTTCATTCATCGCCCAGGGAACAGGCCTAGCAATTCAGACAGCAATGCGTGGGGACGCTGACATGATTCTCGTGCACGCTCCCTCCAGTGAGTATGTTTTCCTCAATGGGAGCTACGGCGTGAACCGGAAAATCTTTGCTTACAACTTCTTCACAATCGTCGGGCCAGCCAGCGACCCAGCGAAGATTACTGGCTTGGGAGCTAAGGAGGCGCTGATGGCAATCATGGCTGCTGGTTCGAACGGTACGGCACTTTGGGTTTCTAGAGGAGACAACTCCGGTACCTACACGAAGGAGGTCAGCCTATGGAAGTCTATCGGTGTTAGCGTTGCGCAACTTCATGCGCAGAAATGGTACATAGAAGCCGGTAGTGGGATGACCGCGACATTAGAGCTGGCTAACGAGAAGCAGGCCTACACCTTGTCTGACGTAGGCACCTACCTTGTGAATTACAACAATCACAACATCAATCTCGTCAGGCTAGTTCAAGAGAGCAAGTCACTGCTCAATGTTTACAGTGCGATAGCTGATAATCCTCTCAACGCGAACATGACGAAGGCTAACTTTGCAGGAGCGATGGTGTTCATTAGATACTTGGTTTCCAATCAAACACAGCAACTCATCGCCAGCTACGGCGTAGCCCAGTACGGACAATCTTTGTTCTCTCCGTACGTTCCGTTGGCTGCTAGTCAGAGCAACATGACTCTGCTGGGATGGATACATAATTACGCTTTCTTCCAAGGCTCAGAGTGCCCCCCGCAGTTCCGATATGAAGCGAGTGATCTGTATTCAACGGGGGTAATAGTTTTCATGTCAGCTCTATCTTGGGTCATGGAGAGGAAGATGCTGCTCTGGATCCTATTCTCCAAGGCTTAATCCAAGCCATTCAGTTAATCATTTCCGGGGATCCGGAAGTATACCGAATCACAGAACTTTCTCTAATCGTTTCCGTCTCCGGAACCCTGATCTCATGTGTATGGAGTGTCCCGATCTCTGCTTTTCTTGCTCTTCGGAATGTGCCCGGCAAAAGGACGATAAAGGGAATCTTCACGGCTCTAATAGGAATCCCCACAGTTGCTCTTGGTTTATCTTTGTACCTATTATTGTCGAGAACTGGTCCACTTGGCTACTTTCAGCTAATGTACACTCCTTATGCGATAATAGCTGGGCAGTGCATACTAGTTACCCCAATTATTGTAAGCTTCACAACTAGCGCGCTTGAATCTGTTGACCCGGACGTGAGAACTCTTGCACGAACTCTAGGTGCCTCAGGATTTCAAACTGACGCCTTGGTGTTGCGTGAGGCTAGATGGGGAGTGGTCCTTGCGGTAATTGCCGCCTTTAATCGTGCATTCGCTGAACTTGGCGTTGCAATGATGCTTGGAGGAAACATTAGAAACGTCACGCGAGTACTCACCACGGCCATCGCGTTACAGACATCCATGGGAGACATTCCGCTCAGCATCGCGTTGAGCATAATCTTACTCAGTATTGTAATGACGCTCAGCATCATTGTGAGCCTTGCGAGGAGACGATGACTTCGCCATCTTGTCTAGACGCCAGAAAAATCAGTAAGAGATTTGATGGATCAGTAGTACTCGATCATGTCAGCCTGAAAGCTCATGTCTCAAGGATAACTTCTATCATCGGAGTTAACGGTGCCGGAAAGACAACCTTACTGAAGATACTCGCTGGACTTGAGGAAATGAACGACGGATTCGTCTTGATTGATTCAAATGAAATCTCCGCCAGTGCCCTAAGAACTCACTCTACCATGATATTTCAGAAGAGTATCATGATTAGTGGAACAGTTTACGATAATGTAGCGTATGGATTACGAGTGAACGGTGTTCCGTCTCAATACATCAAAGAGAAGGTAAGAGATGCGCTTGACACGGTAAACCTTGCCAATTTTGAGAAACGGAAGGCACGCAAGCTCTCAAGCGGGGAACAGCAAAGAGTCGCTATAGCACGGGCACTTGTGATCGAACGCAAAATACTCCTCATAGACGAGCCGACTGCTAATTTGGATCCGGCAAATGCGATGCTAGTTGAACAGACAATCAAAAGCGCTGCTCGGTCTCGAATCCTGATCTTAAGCACTCATAACTTGGCCCAAGCAAAACGCCTATCACATCAAGTGATTCATCTTTACAAAGGATGCGTCATTGAGGATAGAGACGCCGAGGATTTCTTCACAAGTCCTCATGACGAGAAAACGAGGCTTTTCGTTGATGGCGAGCTCCAATGACGCCCACGGTCATATCTAATCTCACGGCAGAAGCCTGCGTTACGATCACGGGGAAGCTATGAACGTTGGATATACCGTTTAAATCGAGCATTTCGCTAGCTTGATCTGGCGCGCATGATCAGTGACAGCTTTAACCGATTCCTTCTCACGTACAGCTCGGAAACTGCGCATCTCTGTCACTGATCGATGTAACTTTCGATGCCAATTCTGCATGCCCAAAACACCCGTATGGCTACCTCGCAGTGATATCCTAACGTATGAAGAGATTCGTCGCGTCACAGCTTTGCTAGCAAAACGCGGCGTCAGCAGGATCAGATTAAGTGGCGGAGAGCCATTGATGCGCCGGGACATAGAGAAACTTGTGGCAATGCTCTCCGAAATCGATGGAATTCACTCCCTCAGCATGACGACTAATGGTTTTCTTCTTGCTGAGAAGGCATTCGCGCTTAAACAGGCGGGTCTCAACGGATTGACCGTGAGTCTTCACAGTCTGAAGTCTGAACGATTTAGCGAAATTACGGGAGGGGGGCCTCTGGATCGAGTATTAGCTGGAATAAACGCGGCGAAAGCAAGTGGATTCGATTCGCTGAAGATAAATGCTGTGATCATTCGCGGTTGCAACGAGGATGAGATCTTGGATTTAGCGTCTTTATCGTCTGCCGGAGACGTTACCGTTCGATTCATCGAGTACATGCCGTTTGACGGTCAACGTTTGTGGGGGATGGAGAAAGTTTTCAGTGGAAAGGAGATTGTCAGCAGACTAAGCGAGCACTATGAGTTGGAATTGATGCGTCGCGAGAGTGGGAGTACCGCGCAAATCTACAAGATAGCCGGTAGTCTGGGACGAATTGGAATTATAACCTCAATTACCGAACCATTCTGCAGTGATTGTGATCGTATTCGTCTCTCTGCTGATGGGAAGATCGTTCCCTGCCTGTTTGACAAAACAGGATTCGACCTGAGACCTCTGCTTAGAGGTGGAGGCACGGATCAAGAATTACAAGACTTCATCACAGAAGCAGTTCGAAGTAAAGCTCCTGGTGTAGAGACCCTTCTCAAGAAGTACAAGACGCTTGAGCATGTGAGACCAATGCACACGATCGGCGGTTAGTTACGGAATCGTTCAGTCCGAGTCATATCCGTCTGCACTTAGAGAGTTTAATAGTCAGGCTAAGGTATTTCCCATAAAATCAGCAGTAGAACAACATCTCTTCGTACTAATTCAACATCAACAGATGGATAACTAATGAGCGTACCAAACCTTGTTAGAATAGGTAAGAAACCTATCATGAACTACGTGACCGCCTGCGTCACTCTCTTCAACTCTGGAAATGAAGAAGTTATGGTTAGAGCCCGAGGCCAAGCAATTGAGAAGGCTATCGATACCGTTCAAATGTTAAGGCGAGGTTTCTTGAAAGATGTGAACGTTCAGAGTATCAACTTGGGATCGGAAGATGTAACACGTCTCGACGGAACTCGAGGCAATATTTCAATCATCGAGATCGTTCTCTCGCGAGAAGTCGCTGAAGCCGAAGAGGGTGAGGACGAAAATATAGAAGCAATCGAAGTACGTTAACGACCTGTCTTCACTGAAACTTTAATTCGCGCGCTGGGCAAGGCAACAAAACTCTTTTACAATGTCACCCTATCCGTCTTCAAGGTAGCGCGCTTGACTGAAAAAGCAACGCAACCGAAAATCATTGTAACCCCACCTGGCCCAAAAGCACGAGAACTGCTCAAGAAGGACGCAGATGTTATTTCCGGTTCAGCGGTCAGATGGTACCCTCTTGTCGCGGAATCAGGTTCAGGGTGTATAGTTAGGGACGTCGACGGAAACGAGTATATTGATTTCAACTCTGGATTAGTTGTCTTAGCCGTTGGCCATTCGCATCCTCGAGTCGTGAAAGCTATCAAAGAACAAGCAGAGAAACTAATACACTACTCTTGGACGGATTTCTATTACAAGCCAATAATCGATTTTGGGATGCGCCTTATCGAGATTACGCCGGGGACACATCCGAAGAAGGTGTTCTTTTCCAACAGCGGGGCTGAAGCAAACGAGGCTGCGATGAAGGCTGTGCGCTGGCACACTCGAAAACCATTATTCCTTGCGTACACGGGAGCGTTCCACGGACGAACATTCGGCACGATGAGTCTAACGGCAAGCAAACCAGTTCAACGGCGGCATTTCTTTCCGCTAATCCCAGAAGTCACACACGTCCCGTATCCTTACTGTTACAGATGTCCGTTCAGCCTGAAATATCCTGGGTGTAACATGTGGTGCGTAGACTTCATTGAAGAAGAGGTACTCAAGAAGTTTCATCCACCAGAAGACACAGCAGCAATGTTCATTGAGCCGATTCAGGGGGAGGGTGGATACGTCGTCCCGCCAGAAGACTACTTCCAGCGCTTGAAGAAGACCCTTGACAAATATAGTATCCTAATGGTTGATGACGAGATTCAATCCGGTATGGGCCGATCGGGTAAATGGTTCGCGATTGAACACTGGGGAGTCATACCCGATATTATCACCTCATCCAAAGCACTTGCATCAGGTCTCCCTATAGGAGTCACAATTTCCAAATCGGAAATCATGGACTGGGAAGGAGGATCTCATGCGAACACATTCGGCGGCAACCCCGTTGCTTGCAACGTAGGTCTGCAGGTTATTGACATAATCAAAGAAGAGAAACTGTTAGAGAACGCCACGCGACAAGGTACGTACATGATGAAACGCTTGAAGGAAATCCAGCAGAAATACGCTATCATCGGTGACGTTCGCGGTAAAGGACTCATGATAGGAGTAGAGTTCGTGAAGAATCAGGAAACAAAGGACCCGGCTTCCGACGAAGTAATCGACGTTATGAACAAGTGTTTCAAACGAGGCCTCGCCATAATAACCGCGGGCAAATCTACTATGAGATTTGCTCCACCGTTAATCATCACTAAGGAACTGATTGATGTCGGTCTAGACATTTTTGAAGGTGCAGTGAAAGATGTGTCAGCCGACCTTAAGTAGGAACAGCATAGCCTAAGACAAATTACATTCTGACAACTCCGATTAAGGATAGTGATCGCAATGGAAGTGAGAAGAGTTGCAGTTCTAGGAGCCGGCCTAATGGGGCACGGTATCGCTCAGGTCTGTGCCCAGATTGGAAAATACGAGGTTAACATGCGTGATGTTGAGCAACGTTTCCTAGATAGCGGAATAGCGATGATTAACGACAGCCTTGCACGTATCGTAAGGAAGGGTATTCTGAGCGAGGAGGAATCAAAGAAAGTTCTCGCCCGGATTCACCCAACACTGGAACTTAACCAGGCAGTACAGGATGCGGATTTCGTGATCGAGGCTGTAACAGAGAATCCAACGCTCAAAAAATCCCTTCTGATGGACGTAGGTAAGTTCGCTCCGTCAGCAACCGTAATCGCATCGAACACTTCGTCCATTAGTATAACGGAAATTGGCGCAGCTACCGGCAGACCAAGTCAAGTCTGTGGAATGCATTTCTTCAACCCCCCACAGTTGATGAAACTTGTTGAAATTGTCCGCGGCCTGAAGACGTCAGACGAGACCGTGGAACTTGTTAGGGAAATTTCAATCAAGCTGGGAAAAGATCCAGTATTGGTGAAGAAGGATACGCCCGGATTTATTGTAAACAGGATTCTCTCACAGGCACTTAACGAAGCTGTATACCTCGTTGCAGAAGGAATTGCAACTCCAGAAGACGTGGACAAGGCTTGCGAATTGGGATTAAACTGGCCGATGGGTCCGCTGAAGTTACTAGATTATATAGGAATCGATACGGATCTATTCATAACGGAAATCATGGTCAAGGAGACAGGCGACCCGAAGTTCCGCCCTAGCAACCTCCTCAAACAAATGGTGAGAGCGAATCTTCTTGGCAGAAAGACCGGTCGAGGATTTTATGACTGGAGTAAACAATGATTGCTGTACGGAATCTCCAACTGCGGAAATTTCAGCTAGGCGGCCGTGTGTTAGGAATCGCTCAGAAGTGAAGAAGGTACGCAATTATCAGCGCTATGATGCTCGTTGCTATCGATACGATGAACGCTTCTCGCATGTGCGCTATGAATCGCACTAGTGACCGGAACATTATCCCAACTCATTTGCGATGGCTCACTACAAGGCAATAATAGGACACTGTCACCCGAGTTTCCATATTTCGGTATCTTCCACGTTAGTCCTAATGAGGGTCTCGTTGCACTTGCTCTAGTTGTGGAACGAGGTTACTTCATGCTTGTTCCAAAGTCGTATATCGTACTATCCATCGTTATTCCTCCAATCGCAATGCCAGTGCCCTTTGCAAGTTTTCACTGTGATCCATTGCTATCACATAAGCTACAATCACGTATGCGCTGATGTCGTTGCTGGTAACTTCAATTCCGCAATTTTGCAAGTATAGTTTTTCCAAATCGAGCTTATATCTCGTTACTCGTGACGTTTGATAAGGGCAACTCATGGCTCAGAGAACCCATCAAAAACCCAAGGTCATAGTTTCATGGTCCTCTGGAAAAGATAGTGCAATGGCACTGCACAAAATACTGGAATCAAATGAATTCGAAATTCTTGCAATTCTCACTACCGTATCGGATAAGTTTCGAAGGGTTTCGATGCATGGTGTCCGAGAAGCATTGTTAGATCAGCAAGCAGACTCGATAGGAATCTCCGTGGAGAAAGTCAGAATCCCGTATCCTTGTCCGAATGAAACTTACGAGCAGAAAATGGCCGAGTTACTCAGTAAGTATAAATCGAAAGGGGTGTCTCACGTTGTCTTTGGTGACTTGTTCCTCGAAGGTATACGGAGGTACCGTGAGGATAAATTGGCCCAAGTCGGGATATCCCCCATTTTTCCTCTCTGGAAGGAGAATACCAAGGAACTCGCGAGAGCGATCATTAGGGTCGGTTTTAAAGCGGTCGTGACCTGCGTTGATCCAAGACAGCTTGATCCGAGGTTCGCTGGCCGGTACTTTGACGAAATGTTCCTGAACGAGCTTCCTGACAATGTTGATCCTTGTGGGGAGAATGGCGAATTTCACACTTTCGTGTTCGACGGACCAATATTCCGAAATCGTGTTGAAGTAAGCTTAGGCGACAGAGTTGTGAGGGATGGTTTTAACTTCGTCGATTTGGTGCCTCGGAATCGAGTTGGTTAATGTTTTCTTCTCTTAATAAGTACAGGGATCAGCAATATGAGAACAAATACGAGAATGATTGACCACGGAATCCAAGCAGGCATTGCTGGTTCAACAGTTACGTTGATTGGTTCTCTGTCTGTCCAGTTCCCACCCGTTGCCACAACGTACGCGCTGAAACTTTGAGGTGCTGCTGCAGGAGTAGCTTCTACGGTGAGAACAGCGACATTAGAAGAATCGGGTCTCACGCATTGCGGGTCGAAAGTTGTTATGAATCCCGATGTCGGAAAATCTTCGACAGCAAAACAAATTTGGTGGGTTGATGGCGAATTTAAGATCTTCAGGCTTACGTTGCCGCTGTCACCGACTTTGATTGTAATCGAAGTTGGAGTGACTATTAGAGCGGGTTCAGATTGCTGGCTACTGCTGGTAGTTGCGCTTGTAGAATAGACGCCAGTTGTCGCGATGAGGAATAGCGCGATAAAGACGAGACGAAAATGGATTGTCATCTTTTTTCACTAGATCTGCGTCGATGCAGAATCATTATCGCAAACCCCAAAGTGGATGCAATAGTAACGATGGGATCGAAGCGAAATTCCGGCGTTGCGGTGGCGCCCACTTGGATTGTCGCATTGCTTATGGTCTGGTAATCGAGCAGGTACATTCCGTTTGTTCCGCCTGCTCGTATAACATAAACGTGGATTTGCAACGGCCACGTCATGTTGACCGTTGGTGAGTTTAGCGGATTCACAGCTGTTACGTTGAATTCTGTGGCATTGTGGCCAATTGGGGTGTCGCTCGAAGATATGATATAGCCTGATCGCAGATCCACTAAATCAACTCTAACCGCGTAATAGTCTTCTCCATTTGAAACGCAGGAACCTGCAACAGTAGTATCCACTTGAATCTGTTGACCAGGCATGACCTGACTCGGGTAGTTATATGAAACGCCACTGACTTGACAGCGCGCTCCTGCCACTGTTGAGCTAGCGAGCACGACTAGAAGTATAAGCGGTAGGCTAGAAGACATTGCGGTCCTTGAAAACAACAAATATCGCCTCGTCCTGGTCAAGCGCCGTGTGTATATGAATTCCGTCTACCTCGGACTTAACCAGCAATCTCGAACAGAGGCATTGACATAAACATGTCAAAATCAGTGTGTGATATCGAACAAATTCGCAATACCTATTACCCTGCGGACCCCTTATTACGTGTAGGCAAGTTCAATGCCTGTAGAACGGAACGAAGCATTGCTCTGTGCCGTTTGTCGAGAACCCGTTCTGGAAGTGTATGATTCTGGTGGCAGCACTATCGGTTTCGTGTGCTCAAAATGTCGGCTCAAGTCCCTCGTAAAGGATGCTAAGCATCTCGTTCTGCTAGCATAAACGGAATCCAAATACCTTGAGCCTACGACGACATTACGAAGCGGTTTTCTCAAATTGTTGTCCACAACTTACGCAGAATCGTGATCCGGATTCGCGTTGAAATCCACATTGTGTGCAGAATCGACTCGAGGTCCAGTAAGTGACGACCTGTTGATCCGTATTACCCCAACGAATAGGCGATAGTGAGATGGCTTTCTTTATCAAACGTAACAGGATGATCCAACTGAAGGCAGTCATGAGGAGTAGACCGACAAGCCCGGTAAATCCCTCTAGGGTGAATGCTATTGTATCGTAGAGACCATGGAGTAGGATAGCAATTGATAGTCCAGTGAGGATAAGCTTTCTTTCATGTCGCTTGGAGGTCAAGCAGAACGGCTTAGCCATACCGAGGTAGAATCCCATAATTCCTCCGTAAGCTGCGTGACTTGGAACCGACAAAAATGCGCGGACGAGCGCCGTCGAGATTGTCCCGAAACCAAGGACGTAGAAAATGTTCTCAACAGTTGCGAAACCCAGGCCTGCCGCAACACCATATACTATTCCGTCCATCGCTTCATTGAAGCTTGACGAATTGTAGGCCTTGACTCTAACAGCAAGATATTTCATACCCTCCTCGACAACTGCGATCGAAACAAATGTAGTTATTAGAATATTGCCAGACCCGAGTAGTAGTTCGATGATAGTCGCGGGAATAATCCCTAAGGCTCCTAGAAGGAACGTGATTGCAATTAGCTGCTTGGGTTCGCGTTTGTACTTCTCTCTCAGCAGAATGTACTTCAGCAATAATGCTGCGGGAGCGATGGCAAGCAATAATAAGAGAAGTAAGTCTGCGATCTTCTACCTCTCCATATCACCGCGGAAAACAGTTGAATCCGTCTAATAAGCTGGCTAGTGAAGAGTTTCTCAGTAGTCGCTGCTCACGCTATAGCGAGGTGAGGCGGTGCAGGTCTTCAGGAGTGTCCACATCCTTTATGACGGTATCAGTGCCAACCTCGACAAGTCTAATTTCGTTCTCGTGTTTCTTAATCACCGACTTCAATCCATGAGTCTCTTCACTGATTTGGGCGATTTCACTGAATAACCTCTTGTCGATGAGGATGGGATGGCCATGTCTTCCGTTGTGAGCTGCAACCAATATGGTTCCACCATCTAGGATGTAGGCGTTAACAACCTTGTCTATGCCTCGGGAATCTATCCCTGCTATGTCTCCCGGCAGGACTAACACGGCCCTAGTTTCAGGGACAACCTCACTAAGACCTGCCTTTAGTGACGAACTCTGACCTTTCTCGAACTCTCTGTTTACAATTATGCGGCAGGGTAAGTTGACTAGAGCTTGTCTTATTCGACTCTCATCCCATCCCAATACGACTATGGTTTCATCGACTTTTGACTCTAAAGCCGCTCCTACTACGCGCCTGATCATCGGTTTGCCTTTGACTCTCGCGAGAAGCTTGTTATGTCCTCTCATTCGTGTTGATTTGCCGGCTGCTAAAACTATGAGAGTTATCATCCTCCACCAATCTCATTGGAACATTGGGAGGAATCTTGCTTTACCGGGTCTCGCAAGGATTTGGTCGTCTTGGAAGATTACTGATCCTCTGTGGATGGTTAGCCAGGGCCATCCACGTAACCTCCAGCCCTCATATGGTGTCCAACCAACCTTGTAGTGAAGGTCGCTGCCTCGGACTCTGCGTGTAAGCTTCAAGTCGACTATCACAAGGTCAGCATCAGACCCTTTTCGAATCGTGCCTTTCATCGGATAAAGTCCGAAAACTCTTGCAGGGTTCTCACTAATCACCTGCTGGAGCTTCCACATACTGATCCGTCCTTTGTTAACGCCTTCACTTAGAAGAAGTGGAAGCATAGTTTCAATAGTCGGTATGCCTCCCCAGGCTTTCCAAATATCACTCCACCCAACATCTTTCTCTGTCCGCTCTCCTGGGGCGTGCTCAGACGTCACCAGGTCGACTGTGCCATCGCGTAAGCCCCTCCACAACGTCTCCAAATCGTGCACTGTCCTGAGTGACGGGTTCATTTTCAAGTACGGGCCTAATTTCTTCATGTCCTTCCCAGTAAGAGTGAGATAATGAGGGCAAGTTTCCACTGTTACCTTGACCCGTTTGTTCTTTGCCTTACTAACCAATCCGACGGCTTCAGCGGTTGATATGTGTGAGATGTGAACCCGCGCTTGCAGTTCATCAGCAAAACGAATGACTTTCTTGATAGCCCGATCCTCCGCAGCATTGGGTTTCCATTCCAAGTGTGCTGGAGGATCTTTTCTTCCCTCAGCTGTGAGCCTCTTTAAGTTCTCGTTAGCCAATTCCTCATCTTCTGCGTGCACGTTCAGAATTGATTCGTGCGCGGTTGTTTCGCGCATCAATGATCGCAGGGTATGGTCATCGGCGTAATACGGCTTACACGTGAACGTTTTGAAGGACCTGACACCGATGTCCGCAATCTTCCCAATATTCACCGAGTTCTTGAGGTTCATCATTCCTGAATGCAGAGAGAAATCGATGAGGGACATCTTCTTGCCGAGCCGTATCTTATTTCTCACTCTTTCGGGAGTGTCAACTGGCGTGGAGAGAACCATTTCGACTACTGTCGTCACGCCGCCCGCTGCAGCTGCGACCGTACCACTGGTGAAATCCTCGCGGTAGGTGAAATTTGGATCATGTAAATGTGCGTGAGCATCAACTACGCCTGGCAGGACAAAATTGTTCTTAGCATCAATCTTTTCGTCGAAACGTGTCACTTTTCTCTTGCTTGTTGATTCTATCTTTCCCGCTTCAACGACTATGTTAGTTCTGACGAGATTTCCGTTGACGAGAATTCTAGCATTCTCTATTAATGTCGTCATAATCTTGTCCCCTCCCATTTCAATGTCGCTCGAATCATCAATAGAGGTTGAGTGATAATCAGATCCTAAAGGTGTGTCCTATTGCCAAATATGCATATCTTCAGTGGATCCGTCTGACTCGTCGGTAAACCTGCTATTTAAGCGGACTGCGACGTTGAAGGTGAAATTCAGAAGTAATTCCGATAATTTGATTATTCTATTACACTCTCGTGGCATGGGATAAAATTGGTTGATCTGCTGATCAAGAACGGCATCGTTGTAACAATGGACAGTAGACGGCGCGTTCTTGAGGGACACAGTCTGGCAGTCGATGACGGTCGAATAGCAGAAATCGGAAGAACCGATGAACTCCAAAAAAAGCATCCGAATGTTAAGTCTGTGGATGCTACAGGACAAATTGTAATGCCTGGTCTGATTTGCAGTCATTCGCATCTGTACGGAATGCTTCTAAGAGGTGCGTCACTGCAGATTGCACCACCATCGGATTTCACCCAAATCTTACAGAGAATATGGTGGCCTGTGGACGAGGCAATGGACTATGAGGATGCATATGCTAGCGCGCTCGTTGCAACAGTGGAATTCGCGAAGTCAGGTGTAACGATGTTCGCAGATACGTATTCCGGACCTAACTCCATTCCAGGCGTCCTTGATAAAATGTGTGACGCCGTCGAAAGTGTGGGGATACGGAGTTTCCTGGCATTTGAAGCGACAGAGCGACACTCGAAAGATGAAGGATGGCGTGGCATCAAGGAGAATTCCCGGTTTGCTGAGAAGGTCTCAAAGAGACCTGATTCGAAGACGAAGGCGCTGTTCAGCATTCACGCGTCCTTCACTGTCTCTGACGAGCTAATTCGTGAGGTTAAGAAAACAGCCGAAAGATTCCATTCCCCGATTACTATACACGCTTCAGAGGGACTAGTCGACTTACATCACAATCTTGAAAACTACGGCAAAAGGACGATTGAACGATTGTCAGATGTGGGATTACTTGGGCCAGACGTAATTTTGGCGCATTGTGTGCATCTGAATTCGAATGAAATTGGTCTTATTGCGAAAACGAAGACAGGTGTCGCTCATAATCCGATGAGTAACATGCTGAACGCAGTTGGTGTTTCACCCGTTCAACAAATGATTGCCCAGAACATCACGGTTGGACTAGGAAACGACGGTTACATCTTCGACATGTTCGAGAATATGAGAACAGCTTTCCTGCTTCATCGTTTATGCAGTAGGAACCCTAACGCCATCGATGGGTATAGTGTTCTCGAAATGGCAACTATTAACGGCGCAAGGCTCTATGGAATGGAGAAAGACGTAGGCTCAATAGAAGTCGGCAAGAAAGCGGACATCATCCTGATCAAGCCGAATATTCTACCAACGCCATTGACCCAAGACACTGCGATCGGCCACATTATCAACACGGTAGATGGTGACGACGTAGAACACGTCTTTGTCGAGGGGGAACAAATAGTCAAGAATAAACAGCTCCTATCATTCGATGAGCAAAAAGCCCAAGAAATATCACAGATCACAGCTGCTAATCTCTGGGCGCGACTAAAGACGGCCACTGCTCAAGTCGATCGAGTACACAATCTGTAAGATGACAATGGAATACAATCACGTTGTAACTTCCTTCCTACAAAGAGGTCCGTTCATCTTGCTCCTTCGGCGGAGCAAAAAAGTTGGCACATACCAAGGAAGATGGGCGGGGGTAAGCGGTTTCTTACAGAAGGATGAGGATCCGAATGAAAGAGCAAAAACTGAGATAAGCGAAGAGACCGGTCTAGTATCAAATGAATTATCGCTGATTAGGTCCGGCGAAACTGTGCGAGTCTATGATCCAGAGAAGGAAACCGTCTGGATTGTGCACCCTTTCCTTTTCGCGACTAATCAGCCCGCTATAAGTGTCAATTGGGAAAATTCTGAGTACGAATGGGTAGAACCTGAACAATTGGCTTATTTCGAAACCGTTCCGAGTTTACGGCAGACGTTTGACAGGGTCCGCTGGGACCTGGCAAACCCTCCAGCGAACCTATCGAAAGCAATCGAAATAGTAGATGGGATAGCCCACGATAAGATCCATGGAGCCAGTTACCTCGGAAAGAGAACGATAGACGCGATAGGTACAGCCGCGTGTCTTTCTATCGCACAAACCAACATCGACCTCTTCAGGGACCTTTTGATGATCGTGACAAGAATGCGAAACGTACAGCCAAACATGGCGTCGATCAGGAATATTGCAGGAAGATTACTTTATGACATTGATTTAGCATGTCAAACGGCAGTATCCATTACAGAATACAAAAATCTAATTGAACAATTAACGCGAAAGACGTTAGCAAGTTGCACTAGCGCTGCAGAACTCGTGTCTGAGAAGCTAAGCAGCATCATAATTCGGAAGCGTCGTATCCTTACGCACAGCTACAGCGGCACTGTGAAGAGAGCGATTCACCTTTGCCGGAACAGAGAATTACAAGTTTACGTGACAGAATCAGGCCCGATGTTTGAAGGCAAAAGACTAGCTCGTGAGCTGACAGATCTCGGTTTCAAAACAACCGTCATATCCGATAATGCAATTTACGATTTTCCAGTAAAATTCGACGCTGTTGTAGTAGGTGCTGATAGCGTTCTATGCGATGGCTCCATTATCAATAAGATCGGGACTAAAGCAGTTGCTCGAAACGCCAAACAACATTCGATTCCAGTTTACGTCGCTGCTGAAAGATCTAAACTTGATACAATGCAATTCCTGGGTTCCCCACTTCAACTGAACGAAATATTCGACCTTACCCCCAGTGACCTAATTACATCGATCATAACCGAACGGGGAGAGATGAATCCTTACGATGTAAGGGATCAGATGAAGAGCCTAGTAAGAGAACTTTATACTTAGCCACACTTCGTTGAAACCTGTCCTGGAGAATGGCAATTGAGTGGAATCCCAGAGGTAGACATCAGAATACGGCGATTAGTGCAAGCAATCTTTCGATCCCAAGGGATACTGCGCCAATACTTCACTGATCTTTTTCCGTACATGCGCCAAGCCGTACGCAAGTTCAACCTGGAAGAAGTGTGGGATAAGGTCTACGAGGATGTTGTCAGTGGAGATTACGAACTGGATCGCCTCTGCCTTTTCCTAAATAGACTATACGTGGAAGACAGAGAACTATTCGCCTCCTTCTTGGGATATGTAACCAAAGAAGTGCTTGATCGATTTCATGAGCCGAAAGAGAACCTAAATTGGTTTTTCCAGGAATTGAAAAATGCGGGATTCGAATGGAACGGCAAGAGAATTGTTCCGACTCAATCTTGACTTGCAACCTTTTCACAAAGAACAAAGGAAAGACGTATGGAGTACTATCACACAAACGTAATACGCTAACAAATCGCTTCATGCTAGTGTTTTGAGCGGATCACAAACGATGAGAAAATAGGGGAGCCCCCTACTGTATCACTGACAGATTATTAGACAATTACCGACATGGTGTTCTCCGCGTGGGCATTGAAGAGTTGTAGTAACCAGCGGCGTAGGACTCGTGTAGACATAGCCCAGCGGCAGCCCATAACATGCATAATTGTAGGCCAATAGGGGATAAGCGTACGTTGGGTAGGGGTACTGGTAGGGGGAATAGTAGGGGTACTGTGGGTAACAGCATCCACATTGACACATAGCTTTGCACCATTTTGTACCAGCTCAAAGGCTCCAATTAAATCTGCAGTAAATATCGCATACTAGTGTCAATTAACGTGCGGAATAATGACCTCCAAGTGTGGCTTTCTTGCGCTCGTTGTGCGAACCAGCACACGATCACTTCAGACGCAGTTGCAAAAAGATGAGCCCACTCTTTCGTAGACGGATACTGTTGTAGTGCACATCAGGGGTTCACTCCACCGTGCAAGTTGGTAGTAGTCCGACGCACCAAACTATTAGTTGCAGCATGAGGTTATCAGAAGAGTTTGATATGGGACTTAGGGCAGTTATCTTCGACTTGGACGGAACAATAACGCACTTCAACATCGATTACGTGGGAATGCGAAAAGCTGCTCTGGCTGAACTCGATAAGATGAATTTGCGCACGCCTGAATTGACAGAGCAATTGTATCTGTATGTTATCCTAGAAAAGGTAAAAAGAACTGCCGATGCTCTCACCTATGAAAAACTCCGAGAAAGAATCTATGGACGTCTTGAAGCTATAGAGATCAAAGCCGCTCGGGAAGTGACTCTTCACCCCAATATTGAAGAAATCCTGCGTGAACTAAGAGACCGCGGGATCAGACTTGGACTAGTCACAAATAACGGTCGTTCCGGCGCAAATCTCACATTGGATCGATTCAAATTAAAGGCCTTCTTTGACACTATCGTGACGCGAGATGATTGCCAGGAAATGAAACCCGCACCTGCGCCGGTTATCATGGTGCTTGCAAGGTTGAATGCGCAAGCTGAAGACTCGATCCTCGTCGGTGATGGAGTAATGGATATGATAGCCGCTAAGGCTGCCGGACTGCGTTCTGTAGCGGTAGCGACAGGTCCCTCTGGCATGCAACACCTGTTACAAGCCGAGCCGGACTATGTTATTGCATCGATAAGCGATCTCCCAGAATTAGTTAATCTACTGGAATTTGGATCTGGTCAAAACGCGTCAAAGACAAACATGGCACCATAACAAATGAGAATGATCCCGAAAACTATGAGAAGCCCTCTGTAGTATCTCGATCCAAAAACCTTCATGCCCTTCCTGGAAAAATGAGCCAGACCCGTAAGGAAAGCATAATCCATCCATACGTGTGAAACGTACATTAAAATGACGCCAAGGAGAGCGCCGAAAATCAGTGCTTGGATAATGAGTGCTGAACCAATAGTTAACCACCATAAAATGAAATACGGGTTCAATCCTGTCAAGGCAAGGCCCAGCATTAGTGAACTGGCGGGGAGATGCCTTCTCTGTGGAGCTTGCTCAGGACTATTACGCGTCAAGGACCTGTATATCTGAAACGTTCCAAAGGCAATCAATCCTGCCCCTCCGGCTATTCCGATTGAGGACTTGACAAAGGGCTGATCGATAGTAGCGAGCAAACCAAAAGCAAGGGCTAGAACTAAAGGCAATTCTACCAGGGTGTGCCCGATTGCAACGAAAAATCCCGACCGTGCGCCCTCCTTTGAACCATGCATCAGGATTGCGAAAGTAAGCGGACCAGGTGCAAGAGCACCTGATGCTGTTATGACGATTACCGTCACGATAAAATCAGTCAGATTCACGTACTAATATTCCCTTTCCTCTAGATCTCTTTCCGAGAGGATTATGATATCCGCGGGTGCTAGTAAGCTATTCTAGGTCGAGAGGTTTTCCGACTCTGCCCAAAGCCCTAACGATATCGTGTTTACTGAGCAATCCTACGACGGTTCCTTCGTTGTCTACGACCGGCAAACTCCCAATTCCTCTCCTTATGATTGTCTGTGCAGCTTGGGCTAAATCATCGTCTTGTTTAGTTGATACTGGGTCCCGCGTCATCAAATCGTGCGTCGTAATCATAGCAACTTCTCTCTTGGACCCTGAACTGAACACTAGGTGATGTTGAACTGCGTCGATCTTCTTTTGTCCTATCGAGAGAAGGTCAGATAGCGTCAGAATTCCGATCAACTCATCGTCAATTACCGGCACACTTGACTGCTTAAACACGATAGCTTGCGCCACATGAACGACGGGATAGCTGCCTTTAGCAAAGATGAAATCCCTCGCCATGAAGTCACTAACTTTGAAGGCGTTAGGGACTCTTCTCGAGAAGTAATTGCATAGATCCGTCTCGGTGACTATGCCTATGAACGGGTGTTCGTTTGTCACAATTGCGCACGTTAGGTTCTCTGTATCAAAGAGACGCGCGGCATTGAAGACGGCTAAGTCTTGACGAATCTCCGGCACTGATTTGGATGAGGCTTCTGAAACAGAAATTTCTTCCAGTTTTCTATTCGTCGAATCGTCCATCAGAAATCGCGCCAAGTCTCTCTTGGAAATTAACCCAACAGGACGTTTCTTCTCATCGACGACGATAAGTTGTGAAACCCCACGTTGGGACATAGTGTCCCGGGCTTGCAGAAGAGTATCTGACTGAGGAATATTCACAACCCATCCAGTCATGATACTGCTCACTGTATCTTTCTGTGATACAGCCTGCAAGTCCACCAACAATTGTAACCTTCTTTCAGTCAACCGAGACGGATGAATGGCTGGCGATATAAACGCAGATTGGTGGTTTCTTTTCTGGTAAGCAATATTCCGAAATTTCCATTTAGAGCTTGCTTAGTGAAGAGTTTGCATTGGAACAGAGCGGATTCTGATTCCTCGATTGGCGAGGTAAGACAACAACCAGTCGCGGTTTTCCATTTCGAAGGCAACCTCTGGAGGAACGAGTCCCGTGGCTTCAACTTGATTAGTTCCGAGGAGCAGCGCAGCCGCAGCGCATGGGTAGGAAGTTGTCCGCGCCATAGAGGTGATGTGATTTCTTGAATCGTAATGGTCAATCATATCGTATCTGTTGCGTACGACTTTTCCGTTCCTCTTTCCCATCACATCGACTCGTAAGAGTGTTAGGTCCTTTTCATTTCTCAGCGAGAGACGATCTGAAAGTACTTGCGCAGCGAACTTGCGCGGTATGATCTTATGGCCATTATGACTGATCGGTTCAAGTTCAAGTAATCCGGATTCAATTAGCGTTCTGATTTGTGCAACGTGTCCGGGCCAACGTATTGTTTTTTCGTCCATTTCCTTAACGTGGGGGATTGTTTGGATGAGCGTGGATAAACCATCAGTATAGAAACATTCACAGCAACCTATGGGTGGAGGGAAAGTCACTTCTTCCAACCCTGAGAGGGCCTCGACGTCAGTAATCCGACCATTCCTCACGATCCTGGCCTTCCGCAAGTATTCTTCAAGAACTGCTTCGAACGAGAAGACAATTCGATAATTCAGTGGTGGTTTCGGTCGTTCTGGTATTCCTCCCGTTTTTATGTGGACCTCACGAACGCTGTCAAGTTGATCAACTGCTCCCCGAGCAAGAATATTTGATAAACCAGGAGCTAGACCGCAAGCAGGTATGATTGTTATCCCTCTTCTCTCTGCAACTCGACTGACGCTATTGTGTTCATAACGCCATCCGTAGATTAGATCTACGTAGTCAACGGGTGCAGCTAGTGCAGCTTTGATAGAATACTCACACAAGTCATATGGTAATGCTCCAATTCCCACGTCGGATCGTCTAAGAAGTTCAAGAGTCTGAACTCGATGTCGAACATCATGTTTTTTCAAACTGAGTTTCGGAGAGATTATGCCTCGGCCTGCTTTCCTCAGACGCGAAACATCTACATCGCACAGGGTTACTGTTTCAACATCTCTTGATTTCACTAGATCACGCGCAATGGTTGATCCCATGAGCCCCGCACCGAATATCACAGCCTTCAACGGCCACGCATCCTATTCAGTCACGGAAAAGGAAGGCCACTTAATCTAGTTCGCGATTGAATTCTCTAGTCGGGGCAATCATCGTGAAATGAGTTGTAATGTGTATCGGTCCGTAAGAGTTACGATTAAGATCACTTAAGAGAAGGTCACTTGTGATAGCAGTATGAAGCCGCAAGAGGTTAATGAGGAACGGTCTTTGGATTGTTATCAACGGTTTGCGAAAGTTCTAGTCCTGTTCGGAGGAATTCTAGGTCTCGTGATCTCAGTGATCTCGTTGAGTATGGTTCCCTTCTTGGCTGGTCCTCTG
>Ga0187779_10000332_pt1 | contig 32612 bp, 34 predicted proteins | sample 1015_Q2_SP10_10__FD_132435 | JGI IMG/M metagenome (GOLD analysis project Ga0187779, IMG submission 132435) | Tropical peat soil microbial communities from peatlands in Department of Meta, Colombia - 1015_Q2_SP10_10_MG | ecosystem: Environmental > Terrestrial > Soil > Wetlands > Peat | place... | reverse complement strand
GCGCGCGAGGGGATCCACCTGTACACGGCGCGGGAGCCCGGCGTGTCGCCGGCCGCCGAGACCGTACCCTAACCGCAGCGCTCGCGGGGCGGCGAGCGGAGTCCTGCGAGAGCACGCTGGCCCAGGTCAGCGTGGCCTCGCCCCGAGTACGCGCACTGGCCATCTCACTCGCCTCGCTGCCCTAATGACTGTTGGCTGGGCGACCTTCTTCGCGAGGCTTCCCTCGCGGCGCTTTGGTCCAGCTCGCCCGAGAGGTCGCTGAGACGGCGCCCGCACGCTCATGGGTCACTCCCGCACTGGCGCAGCCGAGCCTCTGCACCCCTGGTGCGGGATGCTCTGACCTCGACGCGTTGGACGAAGAAGTCGTGCCGGTGCTCTATGTCGAGGATGCCCGTCGGGCTGTCGGCTGGTATGAGCGCCTCGGGTTCGTCAAGGAGTGGGAGCATCAGTTCGAGCCTGGCTTTCCCTCGTTCGTCTCGGTCGCACGTGGACGGGTCAGGCTCTACCTCTCGGAGCACAAGGGTGACGCTCGGCCAGACACGTTCATCCATCTCTACGCCAGGACGTCGATCGCGTGGCGGAAGAGTTCGGCGTCCTTGTCGATGGGGATGGACTTGCCGGACGCGAGACTGCCCTCGTAGACCCAGACGGCAACCGGCTGCGCGTCGCAGCCCGTCGCTCCCGGGCACATTCCTGAGCGCTCGCCCAGGGGATGATCTTGCGCGACCTACGCGAGGATTTCGGACGCGTGAGCCCTGAACAGCGCGTGAACATCTGCGCCCGGCTCATGGATCGCCTCGATCAGCGACGCGATCCTCGGCGGCATCACCAGCAGGTACTCCGCCTCTTCACCGCCGGCGTTCCGATACGTGTGCGGCGTGCCCCGCCGTGCCAACACCGCCGACCCTGGCCCCGCCTCCAGCTGCTCGTCGCCGAGCCGAAACCCGAGCGTTCCTCGGAGCACGTACCACGCCTCGTCGTCCTCGTGGTGAACGTGCATCGGAGCGATCCAGCGATCTCCGACCTCGGCGGTCCACTGCATGATGACGAAATCGTCGCCGGAACCGCCGAGCCGGCTGCCCAACCGTGTCGCCACCGCCAAAGCCTACGCGATGCCTACCGAGCCACCTCTCGCCTCGGAGCCGAGTCGGAGCCTCAGGGGCAAACACGACCCTGAAAGCGCGGATTGACTCCTGCCGTCCCAGCAGGCGAGAATTGCCAGGTGGTGGGTGTCCGGGGGTGCGCCCAGGGGGCTGAGATGGCTTGGAGCTGAATGGCACGTGTTTCGGACGCGTTCGTGCGAGGTGGTGTCCCACGGCCTCGCACCGGGTCGCCGATGCGGCTCGCGTCTTGTACGAGCGCATGGTCGACACGCTGTGGTTGCCATGAGGCGCGAATGACGGAGTGTGACCGACGGTCTGATCGGCAGCTCGCAATCGAGAGAGAGAGGAACCTAGGCATGCACGTTTGTTCTCGGGGTCGCAGAATCGCGCCGGCGATTTCCCTTTTGTGGGTCGCCGCCCTTCTGGTCTTCTACTGCACCGGCACCGCGTTCGCCGCGGTGAACTCGAAGCCGAAGCCCAAACATCGTGTCTCGGTCGCCGGGACGTGGTCCGGGCAGTACAGCGGCGCTTTCACGGGTACGTTCACACTTCACTGGACGTTGTCGAAGTCCAGTCTGAGCGGATCGATCGTCCTCTCGAACCCGAACGGAACGTACAGCGTCACCGGCAGCGTGCACGGCACCGCCATCACATTCGGGGCCGTCGGCGCGGGCGCCACCTACACGGGCTCGCAGTCGGGCAAGTCGATGTCGGGCAGCTACAAGACCCCGCGAGGCGTCGGCACCTGGAGCGCTCACAAGACCTCGTGACGGTCAGCGACCTCCATGCTCGCGACTGACATCTCGAGCCTCAGGAAGGTTGAGCGTGGCGAGCTCGTCCTCGACACGGGTTTGACCTACGAGGGAATCACCCCCGTCCGCATCCGCGCGAAGAAGCGTCAGGGGCGATACGAGTTCTCGGATGAGGGCGGCGCAGTTGCAGCGGCCGGCGTCGACCGGAAGCAGGTCAGGTTCCCCGACTCGATCGCCACAGGGAAGTGCTCGGCAAACGTGAGCAGACACGGAGTGGTCTCGCTGCCGGGCTTCGCCAGCTCGGGCGACCAATGGCTTGCCCGGCTGCCGGAGCTCGTCGCCGACAGCTCGCTCGCACTCTACGAGGCGCTACTCGAGCTCGAGGACTGACGGCTGTGTCGGGCCGACGGTGATTTGACGACCGAGGAGGAGATGGTGGAACAGCGCAGCCGGCCCCGCACGGGCATTCCCGCCACCGAGCTGCAGGACCGGCGCGAGCGGCTGCTCGAGCACGTGCGGCGCAAAGGCCTGTCCGGATACGTCCTCTTCGGCGCGGACTACATCCAGTACTTCACCGGCTTCTGGTTCCTCTCGAACGAACGGCCGGTGATCTACGCCGAGAGTGTCGGGCGCGAGTCCGCGGTGTTCGTGCCGGAGTTCGAGGTCGAGCGCACGCGCGCCGAGGCCGACTTCGCACGGATCGAGTCATATCCGGAGTACCCGGGGATCGAGCACCCGATGCTGGTCTTCGCCCACGTCCTGCGCGACCTCGGGATCCGGGAGGCGATCGGCGCCGACGGCGACGGCTATCCCGGCATCCTCGGCTACAAGGGTCCGGCGCTCAGCGACGTCGCGGGGGTCTCGGTCGCGCCGCTCGGCGACCTGATCGAAGGAATGATGGCGCGCAAGAGCGCGAGCGAGATCGCGCTCATCCGCGAGAGCGCTCGCTGGTGCGCGCATGCGCACCGGCTGCTGCAGGAGTACTCCCGGCCCGGCGCGACCGAGGCCGAGGCCAGCCTCCGGGCCGGCCGGGAGGCGACGCTCGCGATGCTGGAGGCGCTCGGCGACGCGTACGGCGGCGGGCTCTCGTCCTCCTCCGGCGCGTCTGCCGGCTATCGCGGCCAGATCGGGCTGCGCAGCTCGTGGGCGCACGCCGTCGCGCACAACATCGAGTTCCAGGCGGGCGACGTGCTCGTGACGGAGACGAGCGCGCCGATCTGGGGCTACAACGCGGAGCTCGAGCGCGCGATGATCATCGGCCCTCCGACCGACGAGATGCGGCGTCTCTTCGACCACACCGTCGCCGCGCAGCGGGCCGCCTTCGACGCGATCCGGCCCGGCGCCACCTGCGCCGACGTGGACGGCGCCGTCATGCGCTACTTCGAGCAGAACGACCTGCTCCGGTACTGGCGCCAGCACACCGGCCACGGGATCGGCCTCCGCAACCACGAGGCGCCCTTCCTCGACGTCGGCGACCACACGCCGCTCGAGCCGGGCATGGTCTTCACCATCGAGCCGGGTCTCTACGACTCGGCGATCGGCGGCTTCCGTCACTCGGACACCGTCGTCGTCACCGCGGACGGCATGGACGTCCTCACCGACTACCCGAGCGACATCGACAGCCTTACCCTCCCGGTCTGATCTGTTGGGGGACGGTTAAGCCCGGGGTGGGCGGCTTGCCGCAGCGTATGCCGCGTACGAGACTGTGACCGTGGCGGCGGTCGCCGACGCGAGCACCGGCATTGGGGGTGGCTCGACGCCCGAGCCGGTCGTTGCGGTACGGGGGCTGAGGAAGCGCTACGGCCGGCTGGACGCGGTGGCCGGGATCGACCTCGAGGTGTACAGGGGCGAGATCTTCGCCTTCCTCGGCCCGAACGGCGCCGGGAAGACGACCACCGTCGAGATCCTCGAGGGCTTCCGGACGCGCAGCGACGGCGAGGTCAGCGTCCTCGGCGTCGATCCCGCCAGGGGCGACGGTGCCTGGCGGAACCGGGTCGGCGCCGTGCTGCAGGAGTCGCAGCCGGAGCCCGGCCTGACCGTCCGCGAGTGCCTTCAGCTCTACGCCGGGTACTACACCGAGCCCCGCGAGATCGACGAGACGATCACCCTCGTCGGGCTCGAGGAGAAAGCCGACACGCTCGGCGAGCAGCTCTCGGGCGGCCAGCGGCGCCGGCTCGACGTCGCCCTCGCCCTCATCGGCGATCCCGACCTGATCTTCCTCGACGAGCCGACGACAGGCTTCGACCCGTCCGCGCGACGGACGGCCTGGAGCGTGATCGACGGCCTCCGCTCGCTCGGGAAGACCGTGTTCCTGACGACCCACTACATGGACGAGGCGGAGCAGCTCGCCGATCGCATCGCCGTGATCGCCGCCGGCCGCATCGTCGCCGAGGGCACGCCGGGCACGCTCGGCGGCCGCCACCGGATGGCCGCCACGGTTCGCTTCACGCTCCCCGACGCGACCCGCCCGGCCGAGCTGCCGCAGGAGCTGCGCGCGCTCGCCGTCGGCGAGGACGGGCAGCGGGTCACGCTCGCAACCCAGACGCCGCTCCTTCACGTCCATACGCTGGCCGAGTGGGCACTCGCCCGCGGCGTCGACCTACCCGACCTCGACATCCGCCGCCCGACGCTCGAGGACGTCTACCTCGAGCTCACCGACGACAAGCAGGAGGGCTGAGGTGATTCTCCTTCTCCGCTGGCTTCACCGTCGCCTCCGGAGGCCACCCGCGACGGCGGCACCGGCGGCGGGGCGGGGGCGGCTCGCGCTCGTCCTCCACCAGGCGCGCTACGACCTGCGCGCCTTCCTGCGCAACAAACAGAGCCGCTTCTTCACGCTCATCCTGCCGCTGCTGTTCCTCGTCATCTTCGTCAGCGTCTTCGGCAACCACGTCGTCGGCCCCGACGGCGTCAAAGCCTCGACCTATTACGTGCCGGGTTTATCGGCGATGGCGGTGATCGCGGCGTCGTTCGTCAACCTCGTCATCTCGATCACCACCCAGCGCGAGTCGGGCGTCCTCAAGCGCCGCCGCTCGACCCCCGTCCCGGCGTGGGTGCTGATCGCCGGACGCACGCTGACGGCGATGGGCGTCTCGCTCGTCACGATGGCCGTGCTGCTGGCGGTCGGCCGCTTCGCCTACGGCGTTCACCTGCCGACGAGGACGATCCCCGGCGTCGCGGTCACCGCCGTCGTCGGCGCAGCCGCCTTCTGCGTCCTCGGGTACGCGCTGTCGACGGCGATCAAGTCGGCCGACGCGGCGCAGCCGATGGTGCAGGCGATCATGCTGCCGCTCTACTTCGTCTCCGGCGTCTTCATCCCCAACGTGAACCTGCCGAGCTGGCTCCGGCACGTCGCCGAGGTCTTCCCCGTCCAGCACCTCGCCGACGGCCTTCATCACGCATACGACCCGTCCGCGACCGGCGTGGGCATCGTCTGGACCGACATCGGCGTCCTCGCGCTGTGGGCCGCAATCGGCCTCGCGGTGGCGCTCCGCCGCTTCAGCTGGACGCCGGCCGCGGCAACCGGATAGCCCGACGCTCCGGTAGCCCCGACCCCCGGTGCCAGGCACGGTGCCAGGCACCCTGCCGAAAGGCTCGCGACTTTCCCGCAAGCCGGAACGGAAAGCTGGCGCCGGCGGCTCCGCCGCCGAGTCTGTCGTCGATTGCCGCTTACGGCCCTGCAACGGCTTCGCGACTCCGCCGAAACCCCCTGACACCCTGGTGCCAGGCACCGTGCCTGGCACCAGGGGTAGTAGCTCTACTGGCCGAGGGCGAGCCGGGCGGCGAGAGGCTCGGGCAGACCGGCGGCGCGGATCTCCGCCTGCGTCCGGGCGATGTCGTACTCGACCCGGCGGAAGCTCGCGTGCCCGGCGGCGAGGTCGAGCAGGAGCCAGGCCGCACGCACGTCGCCGTCCCGCGGCTGCCCGACCGAGCCGGGGTTGAGCAGCCGGCGCGCGCCGGAGAGCTCGAGCTCGGTTCCCGCCGGCGCGAGCGCTCCCTCGTGCACGCGCTCGCCCAGCGCGACCTGCAGGGCCGCGTGACTGTGCCCGACGAGCACGAGCGCGGCGTCCGTCAGCGCGAGCGTCGCGGCCGCGGCCTCGTCCGAGAGCACGTACTCCCAGACCGGGTCGCGCGCGCTTCCGTGATAGAGCGCGACGCCTTCCCGCTCGCCCGCCGACTCGAGCGAGTCGAGATAGGTGCGCGCCTGCGGCGAGAGCACCTCGCGCGTCCACGCCGCTGCGGCGGCCGCGTCCCCGCTGAACTCGAACAGGTCGAGCGTCCCCCGTACCGCGAGGTCGTGATTGCCGCAGAGACAGATCTGCGCGCGCGCCGCGACGAGCTCGCAGCACTCGCTCGGCCGCGGCCCGTACCCGACGAGGTCTCCGAGACACCACAGCTCGTCCGGCGCGTCGGCGTCGACCGCGGCGAGGACGGCCTCGAGCGCGGCGAGGTTGCCGTGGATGTCAGAGATGACGGCGGCGCGCATCGCGGCGCAAGGTTAGTGGTCGCGACGCGAGCAGGCCGGCGACAACCGGGACCGTCGCGGGCAGCGTCGACGTGACGGCGAGGAGCAGGCCCCATGCGCCGGCCGCGGCTCCGGTCGCGACCGCCGCCCGCAGCCGCGCGCGCGCGACGACGCCGAGCAGCGCCGGCGCGAGCAGATCGAGCCAGCCCATCGTCGCCGAGCCGAAGGTCGCGTCCTGCAGCGGCGGCAGCGGATGGCCCGCCGCCGACGGCAGGACGGCGTAGTGGAGTGCAGTCGACGCGGGCTCCACCTGCGGTGTTCCCCACACGAGCACGACGTCGACCACCGCGACGGCGAGAAGACCGAGCTCGATCGACCAGGCGGGTGCGGCGAGCCCGACGGCGGCCGCGAGTGCGAGGCAGGCGCCGGCGATCAGAAGCAGGCCGGCCGCCTGCGCGACGAGGCCGGAGGCGAGCCAGGCGACGAGCCAGAGCGCGAGCGCGGCGGGCGGCCACGCCCAGGGGAAGCGGTGCCGGCCGAGCGGCCCGGCCGCCGCCGCCAGCAGCGGCGCGGCGACCGCGCCGAGAAGCGCGAGCGCGTGCGGCCCGCCCCCGGTCACTCGGAGGAGGAGCACGCCCAGTCCGAGCGCCGCCGCCGGCACGGCAACGCCCAGGGCGCCCGGCCCGCGCGACCGGGCGGGGCGCGCCGGGGCGGCGACCGCCGCCGCCTGCGCCGCGCAGAGCACGGCATACGACGGCACGAGGCCGAGCACTACGGGTGTTCGTGCGGGGGCGCCTCGGGGAGGTTGCGGATCCCCTCGGTCGTCTGCCACTTCGACCACGAGTCCTGCAGCGCCGCGATCAGCTCTTCGAGAAAGCGCGGCGACGCGTTCACGCGCGCGACGACGGCGCCGGGCACGTCCCCCTCCTCGACCTCGTGCTCGATACGCGCGAAGGTGAGCGTGAACTCGTAGCGCGAGAAGCTGATGTTGGCGAAGTTCGCGTAGACCCCGCCGATGTCCGCCGGGTCGAGGTGGATGTTGAGCCGGCGCTCGCCCGGCTCGGCCTCGGGTGCGAGCTCGTCGTCCACGCCGCCACGATACTAGAGGGATGGAGCCGAACCTCCGCATCCGTCAGGCCCTCCGCCTTCTGGCCGCCGTGGCGGTCACGATCGGCGGCGGCGCGGTCGGCTTCCGGCTGGTCCTCCACGAGAGCTGGTCCCAGTCCGTCTACCGTGCCGTGGTCACGGCCACGCTCGCGGGGCTCGACACCGTACCGAGGACGGACGGCGCACGCGCCCTCTCCATCCTGCTGGTGCTCGCGGGTCTGACGATCATCGCCTACGCCGGCGCGGTTATCGTCGAGGCGATCGCCGGCGGCGTCCTGACCGGCGTCCTGGCGGAACGGCGAAGGGAGCGGACGATCGAGCGCCTGCGCGACCACTTCATCATCTGCGGCTACGGCCGAGTCGGCCGCCGCGTGGCCGACGAGTTCCGCGCGGCCGGCGTGCCGTACGTCGTGCTCGACTTCAGCGCCGAGGCGATCGCCAACGCCAAGGAGCACGGCGACCTGCTCGTCGAGGGCAACGCGACCGAGGACAGGGATCTCGAGCGGGCCGGGCTCGACCGTGCGCGCGGTCTCGTCGCGTCGTCCGACTCCGATGCCGACAATCTCTACGTCACGCTCTCGGCGCGTGCAACCGTGCCCGGGCTGTACATCGTCGCGCGCGCCTCCGACGAGGACGCCGAGAAGAAGCTGAAGCTCGCCGGCGCCGACCGCGTCGTCCTTCCCTACGCGACCGCCGGCCGCGTGATGGCGAACCTCGTGCTCAAGCCGCAGGTGACGGCGTTTCTCGACGCCGTGACGACGGCGGCCGGTCCCGATCTCCACCTCGCCGAGATCCAGGTTCCGGAGACGAGCGCCCCGGCCGGGCACACGATCCGCGAGATCCGCGTCCGCCACGAGACGGGCGCGATCGTCGTGGCCCTGCGAAAGAGGGACGGGACGTTCGACACGACGCCGGAGCCGGAGGCGCTGATCGAGGCGGGCGACGTCCTGGTCGGCGTCGGCACGACGGAGGAGCTGCGGCGGCTCGAGGATCTCTTCGCGCCCCGCGGGCCAGTTGCCGGCTGATCCCGTCACCCGCCTCGCCGCCGCGCTCGCCGACGGGATGGGAACTGCTGTCGAGCTCGAGCGGCCGAGCGACCCGGCGCACGGCGACTACGCCACGAGCGCGGCGCTGCGCCTCGCCGGCGCGCAGCGGCGGCCGCCGCGCGAGCTCGCGGCCGAGCTCGCCGCCCGCGCCGCACAGCTGCCGGAGGTGGAGCGCGCCGAGATCGCAGGTCCCGGCTTCGTCAACCTCTTTCTCGCCGACACCTGGTTCGAGGCCACGCTCGCGGCGATGCTCGAGGCGGGCGCCGGCTTCGGCGGCGGCTCGGCGGAGGCGCGGCAGCGGATCCAGATCGAGATGGTGTCGGCGAACCCGACGGGGCCGATCACGGTCGCCTCGGCGCGCAACGGCGCCTACGGCGACTCCGTCGCGCGGCTGTTGGCGTTCGCCGGTCACGACGTCGCGCGCGAGTACTACTACAACGACTCCGGCGCGCAGATGGACAGGTTCCGTGCATCGGTGGAGACGGCACGCCGCGGCGAGCCGCCGCCGGAGGACGGCTACCACGGGGCGTACGTCGCAGAGCTGGCGGCGCTCCCCGGCGACCCGGTGCCGGAGATGCTGCACCGGATCGAGGGCTCGCTCGAGCGCTTCCGCATCCATTTCGACTCCTGGGTGCGGCAGAGCGTGCTCGAGCAGCGGCTGCCGGAGCTGCTGCCGCGACTCGACACGTACGAGCGGGACGGAGCATTGTGGGCGCGCTCCTCGGCGTACGGCGACGACGAGGACCGCGTCCTCATCCGGTCGGGCGGCGGCGCACCCACCTACCGCGCGGCCGACGTCGTGTACCTCGTCGACAAGCTCGACCGCGGCTTCGACCGCGCCGTCTACGTGCTCGGCGCCGACCACCACGGCACGCGCAACTGGTATGCGGCCGTCGCATGCATGCTCGGCTACGACCCGGCGCGCGTGGAGGTCCTCCTGTATCAGCTCGTGCACCTGCTCAAGGGAGGCGAGCAGACGAAGATCTCGAAGCGGCGCGGCGACGTCGTGTTCCTCGACGACTTCGTGGAAGAGATCGGCGTCGACGCGGCCCGCTGGTATCTCGTCAACCGCGGCCCGGACCAGACGATCGAGGTCGACGTCGACCTTGCCGCGGAGCGGTCGCAGAAGAACCCGGTGTACTACGTGCAGTACGCGCATGCGCGCATTGCTGGGATCCTCCGCAACGCCGGCGACGCGGCGGTCTCGGCGAAGCCGGCAGCTCCGCTCGCGGCCGAGGAGCGCGAGCTCGTGAAACGTCTCGCGGAGCTGCCCGCGGTCGCTGCCGACGCCGCCGAGAAGCGGGGGCCGCAGGCTGTTCCCGCGTACGCGATCCGCGTCGCCGACGACTTCCACCGCTTCTACCACGAGCACCGCGTGCTCGAGAGCGAGCAGCAGGCGTTCCGGCTCGCCCTCTGCCGCGCGACGCAGTCGGTCATCGCGCGCTGCCTCGATCTCGTGGGCGTCGCCGCCCCGGAGCGCATGTAACACTCCCTTGCCGTGAGCAGGCCCGCCCCGGACAGGAACATCGCGCTCGAGCTCGTCCGCGTGACCGAGGCGGGCGCCATGGCGGCGGCGCGCTGGATCGGGCGCGGCGAGAAGGAGTCCGCCGACCAGGCTGCCGTCGACGCCATGCGCAGCGTGCTCGACACGGTCGGCATGCGCGGCGTGGTCGTGATCGGCGAGGGGGAGAAGGACGAAGCGCCGATGCTCTACAACGGCGAGCAGGTCGGGAACGGCGACGGGCCGGAGGTCGACGTTGCGGTCGATCCGCTCGAGGGCACCCGGCTGACCGCGCTGGGGCAACCGAACGCGATCGCCGTGATCGCGGTCGCCGAGCGGGGGACGATGCTCTTCCCGGGTGCGGCGCTGTACATGGAGAAGATCGCCGTCGGACCGCGCGCGATCGACGCGATCGACATCACGCGGAGTCCGACGGAGAACGTGCAGCGGGTTGCCGAGGCGCTCGAGAAGACGGCGCGGGAGGTGGACGTCGTGGTGCTCGAGCGCGGCCGCCACGACGAGCTGATCGCGGAGCTGCGGCAGGCGGGTGCACGCGTTCGGCTGATCCGCGACGGCGACGTCGCACCGGCGATCGCGGCGGCGCAGCCCGGCACCGGGGTCGACATGCTGTACGGAATCGGCGGCACGCCGGAAGGCGTCATCTCGGCCGCCGCCCTGAAATGCGTGGGAGGCGGCATCCAGGCGAGGCTCTGGCCGCGGGACGACGGCGAGCGGCGGCTGCTCCTGGCAGCCGGCCTCGACCCGACACGGGTCCTCCGTACGAACGACCTCGTCGCGGGCGAGGACGTGTTCGTCGCGGCGACCGGCGTCACCACCGGCGCGCTCCTCGCGGGCGTGCAATACACGCCGGGCGGCGCGCTCACCGACTCGATCGTGATGCGCTCGCGCTCGGGCACGGTGCGCCGCATCGCCGCGCAGCATGCGCTCGAGAAGCTCTCGGCCCTGACGGGTCTCGAGTACAGATAGTGAAAGGGCGCCTTGCGGCGCCCATTCACTAGACGGCGATCGCCTCGCGTTCCATGTCGGGCGCGTACAGGCCCGTCCGCGCGGCCGAGTTCATCTTCGCCCGGTGGTAGTAGGCGCGTTGGCCGGCCTCGACCTGCTCGGGCTTGCCGTCCCAGGCCTTCAACGCCGGCGCCTGGAGCGCGCGCCCGTACGAGAACGAGAGCTGCCACGGATGCGGGCCCCTCGCGTTCATCGCGTTCAGGTGCGCAGTTGCGTCCTCGTCCGACTGACCGCCCGAGAGGAAGACGATGCCGGGCACAGCCGCCGGCACGTGCCGGTAGAAGCACTCGAGCGTCGCGTCGGCAACCGCGTCGACGCCCGCGCGGTCGGCAGCCTCGTATCCGGACAGCACCATGTTCGGCTTGAGCAGCGTCCCGCGCAGGTCGATCCGCTGATCGTGCAGCTCGGTGTAGAGGGCCTGCAGCACGCGTCCGGTGACCGCGAACGCGCGGGCGAGGGTGTGCGTGCCGTCCATCAGCACCTCGGGCTCGACGATCGGGACGATCCCGGCCTCCTGGCAGAGGGCGGCATAGCGGGCGAGCGCGTGCGCGTTCACCCAGACGCAGTAGTCGCTCGGGAGGTCGTCGGTGATCGAGTAGGTCGCGCGCCACTTGGCGAAGCGTGCGCCGAGGCCGCGATATTCCTCGAGCCGCGCTCGCAGACCGTCGAGCCCTTCCGTGACGGTCTCGCCCGCGGCGTTTGCCAGCGGCTTCGCGCCCGCGTCGACCTTGATCCCGGGAATGATCCCCTTCGCCGCGAGCAGCTGCGGGAACGGCGTACCGTCGAGAGCGCGCTGGCGGATCGTCTCGTCGAACAGGATGACGCCGGAGATGTACTCCTCGCTGCCGGGCGTCGTGAAGAGCAGGTCGCGGTACGCGCGCCGGTTCTCCTCGGTCGACTCGAGGCCGATCGAGTCGAATCGCTTCTTGATCGTGCCGGTGCTCTCGTCGGCGGCGAGGATCCCCTTGCCGGCGGCGACGAGCGCCTTCGCGGTTTCGTGCAGCTCGTGCTGGGCCATGCGTGCCTCTTCCGGTCGGATGTGTGCTCCGACGGCAATTATCGCGGCAGTGGCCCGAGCCGCATCGGGGAGAGGCCGCAGCGTCGAGGCGGGCGTGCGGTGCGCCCGCCCCGTCGCGCGATCAGCGAGAGCTGCGCCGGCCCTTCCCCCAAAGGGCGTTGCGGCGGCTCTCCCGGCGGCTCTTTCCCCAAAGAGCGTTGTGCCGGCTTCCCCCGAAGGTCGTCATGGAAATGTGAGATGCCTCACATGGCCACTTCTTGCACAAGGCTAGAATCGGTCTCTCGGCGCGGACGTAGCTCAGCTGGTAGAGCACTGGCTTCCCAAGCCAGGTGTCGCGGGTTCGAATCCCGTCGTCCGCTTGGGGAGAATCACTGGGTCGAGGGACGCGGCCAGGTCTCGGCGAGCCGGCGCCGCGCCTCCGCCAGGAACTGCGGGATGACCTTCACGTCGGCGAGCACCGGCATGAAGTTCGTGTCGCCGCCCCAGCGCGGGACGACGTGGAGGTGACCGTGGTCGAGGATGCCGGCGCCGGCCGGCCTGCCGATGTTCCAGCCGAGGTTGAACCCCTGCGGCCGGTAGACCGCCGTGAGGGCGTCGAGCCCCTGGGCGCCGAGCCGGTGCACCTCGAGGATCTCGAGCTCGTCGAGCTCGGCGAAGTTGACGCCGTGCCGGTACGGCGCCACGAGCAGGTGCCCGGACGAGTAGGGGAACTTGTTCAGGAGCACGAAGGCGCGCTCGCCTCGGTGGACGACGAGGTGCTCCTCGTCGTCTCCCGCCGCGGCGCGGCAGAAGACGCAGCCTTCGGCCTCGTCCGGGCCCTGTACGTACTCCAATCGCCAGGGCGCCCACAGCCGTTCCACGACGGAGAGGCTACAGCCCGCGCTTCCCGGGCAGCTCAGCCGGCCGCGAGCGGCGTCACACGCACGTGCTCGGGCAGGCGGCGCTCGAGCGCGAGCGCCGCACCGGCGCAGAGGAGGTTCACGGCGGCGGCGGCGGGCCAGAGCAGGAGCGGGTCGTGCTGCAGGAAGGCGCCGCCGACGGCGGGGCCGACGATCCAGCCGGCCTGCCAGGAGAGGCTTGCGAGCGCGAGATAGCGGCCGACGAGCTGCGGCGGGGCGAGGTCCGCGGAGAGAGGCGCGTGGATCGCACCGTGCAGGCTCTCCCCGAGCGCGAAGACGAGCATGGCCGCGGCGAAGACCGCGGCCGCCGCCGTGGCGGCGAACCACTCTCCGCCCGCCCACACGCCGAGCAGGGCGACCGACCAGAGCACCCCCATCACGGCGAGCCCCCGCATGCGGCGCCGGCCCTCGGCGAGCTTCACGAGCGGCAGCTGGAAGACGACGATGCCGATCGAGTCGAGTGCGAAGATCACGCCGATCTCGCGCTCGTTCACGTGGGCGACGTTCTTCGCGAACGCCGGCAGCAGCTCCACCATCAGCGCGATCGACGACGCCATGAACATCGCGTTCAGGAGCGAGAAGCCGATGAACGTCCGGTCGCGGGTGACGTCGCGCCAGCGACCCCCGGCACGGTCGGGATGGAGCTCGGGAGCGCGGACCCGGGTGACGACGAGCAGGTACGCGACGAACGTCGCGCTGTTGACGGCGAAGAGGACCGTGAAGCTCGACGGGTGCGCGACGGAGGCGATCAGCCCGGCGACGACGCCGCCGACGGCGACGCCGAGGTTCATGACCAGGCGCTGCAGTGCGTACGCGCCGGGACGCCGGCCGGGCGGTGCGAGGCCGGCGAGCAGTGCGGATTGCGCGGGCCAGAAGGAGCCGCTGCCGGCGCCCCACACGACGTAGAGCGCGAACGCCTGCCACGCGACCCGGATGCCCGGCATGAGCAGGAACGCGACGGTCATGACGCAGAGCGCGACCGTGAGCACGCGCTTCGGTCCGATCCGGTCGGAGAGCGTGCCCGCGAGGAAGCCGCTGCAGAGCGCGCTCGCCGACTGCGTCGCCGCGGCGAGCCCGGCGAGTTCGAGCGAGATGCCGCGCACGTTGTGCAGATAGATGATCAGAAACGGGAGCACGATTCCGTTCCCGAACGCGTTCACGAGCGCCCCGCCCTGGAGGACGTACACGTCGCGCGAGAGCTGCGGGTCGAGGCTGCGCAGGTATGAGCGCACGACGCGAGGCTACGAGATGATGCGCCCGGCAGGATTCGAACCTGCGACCTCGCGCTCCGGAGGCGCGCGCTCTATCCCCTGAGCTACGGGCGCCCGGGAGGCCCAGTCTAGCCGGGCTCGCTACCAGCGGCTGTTGCCGCCGCGGCGCGGATTCGTGTAGGGGAGGAGCCAGAGCAACGCCGCGACGGCGCTCCAGCTCACCGCTGCGCCGACCGCGCCTGCCGGCAGCGCGACGAAGAGGAGCGAGAGACCGCCGACGGCCGAGAGCACGAGCACGTTCGCGACCACGAGGAGGCGGACGACGAGCAGCGAAACGGGCGATTGTGCTGCGGCCCATGCCGCTACCGACCAGCGCCTCGCCATCAGTGGCGGCCGCCGCCCGGCCATGCCGACCGCGCGGCGACCACGAGCATCGAACCGCGCCGGGCTAAGAACGGCATGAGAAAGGACGCCCCCGACCGCTCTTTCTCATCCGGCTCATAGGTCGGTGCACGAGGCTGCTTGCGACCGGATCGACCATGAGGAGGACGCGCGCATGAACGCCATCACCGATCGCCTGCCGTCCGGGTTGACCGCACGGCGCGTGCCGCACTGGCTGGGCCGCCTCGGGGTCGTGAACGGTCTCCTCGCCGTGCTGCTCGTCGGCGCCGGCGTGGCCGCGTACCTGACGATCGGCACCGGCAGCTCGACGTCGAATGCCGCCGTCCGTACGGCGACCGTCCAGCGCGGGGTCGTCCTCTCGACCCTGTCGGCCACCGGGACGCTGCAGGCCGCGACGCAGCTCTCGCTCGACTTCGCGTCGAGCGGCCAGATCGTGTCGGTGACCGTCAAGGCCGGCCAGCACGTGAAGAAGGGCCAGGTGCTCGGCCGGATCGACTCGACCTCGGCTCACCAGTCGCTCCTGCAGGCCGAGGCCTCGCTGAAGACGGCGCAGGCGAACCTGCAGACGACGCTCACGGGTGAGACGCCGCAGCAGCGTGCGCAGGACGCCGTCACGGTTGCGCAGGCGCGCCAGTCGGTCGTGAACGCGAAAAATTCGCTCGCCGCCACGAAGCAGTCGATCGCGCTCGACAAGGTGACGACCGCGGCGAGCCTGAGCCAGACGCAGAAGCAGCTCCGCGCCGACCAGGGACAGCTTCAGGTCGACCTCGCCAAGCAGAAGTCGGACTCGGCGACGTTCGCGAACGTCGACGCTGCCACGACCGCCGTCGCAACCGACAAGGCGCAGCTCGCGAACGACCAGGCGAAGCAGCAGACCGATCAGCAGTCACAGCTCACGTGGCAGCAGCAGCTCTCGAGCGACCAAGCGAGCCTCAAGACGGCGCAGACGAACAACGACGTCGCCGGGATCACGGCCTACACGAATGCGACGAACTCCGACCAGGGCCAGCTCAACACGCTGGCGAAGATCCTGCAGAGCGACGGCTTCGCGATCAGTCAGGACCAGAGCAAGCTGAGCGCCGACCAGGCCTCGCAGTCGGCGCTGACCGGCGACGCCGCAGCCGTCAAGGCCGACGAGCAGAAGCTCGCCCAGGACCACACGTCGATCGCGAGCGGAAAGACCAGCCGGAGCGCGACACAGCTCAAGGATGCGCAGAGCTTGCAGTCGGCGACCCAGCAGGTCGCCTCGGCCCAGCTCGGCCTGAAGTCGACGCTCGCGTCGATCGCGATGAAGCAGGCGCCGCCGACGCCGTCGGCGCTCGCCGGTGCGCAGGCGAGCGTGCTGCAGGCGCAGATCTCGCTCGCGAACGCGCAGAAGGCGTACGCGCAGACGACGCTGCGCGCGCCGGTGGCCGGCGTCGTCGCAGCGGTCAACGGCACCGTCGGCACGCAGGCCACCGGCGGCGGCAGCTCGTCGAGCAACTCCTCGGCGGCGAGCTCCTCGAGCGGAAACGGCTCGTCCAGCGCGAGCTCCGGGTTCGTGACCCTCACAGGCCTGCAGGGAATGCAGGTGCTCGCCCCCTTCGCCGAGACGGACGTCGTCAACATCCAGCCCGGCGAGGCGGCGACCGTGACGGTCGACGCCCTCCCGGATGTGCAGCTCGCGGCGCACCTGCTCTCCGTGTCCGACGTCGCGTCGTCCTCCTCGAGCGTCGTCACCTACAGCGCGATCTTCGCGCTCGACCGCAGCGAGCCGAACCTGAAGCCCGGGATGACGGCGAACGTCGACGTCGTCACCGGCGAGGCCGACAACGTCCTGCACGTGCCGACGGCGGCCGTGCGCGGCAGCGGCACCAATGCGACCGTCACCGTGCTCCGGAACGGCAAGCAGACGACCGTGCCGGTCGTCGCCGGCCTCCAGGGCGACTCGTCGACCGCGATCCTCAGCGGCCTCAAGGTGAACCAGACCGTCGTGCTGCCCTCCGTCTCGATCTCCGCCGCCACCACCGGCGGGACGGGCGGGACGACCACGACGTCGGGCTTCACCGGCGGCCGCGGCGGCGGCGGCGTCTTCTTCGGCGGAGGCGGGTTCGGCGGATGAGCAGCCGCCCCCGCCGCCGTCGGGCGACCCTCGCCCTCAAGGGCGTCTCGAAGAGCTACGGCTCCGGCGACATCGCCGTGCGGGCGCTGCGCGACATCGACCTCGTGGTAGAGCGCGGCGACTTCGTCGCCGTGATGGGCAGCTCGGGCAGCGGCAAGTCGACGCTGATGAACCTGATCGGCTGCCTCGACGCGCCGACGGAGGGCCGCTACCTGCTCGAGGGCATAGACGTGAGCCAGCTCGACGACTTCGAGCTCGCCTTCATCCGCAACCGGAAGATCGGCTTCGTCTTCCAGAGCTACAACCTCGTGCCGCGCACGAGTGCGCTGCGCAACGTCGAGCTGCCGCTCATCTACGCGCGGGTCCCGAAGCACGAGCGCCGGCAGCTCGCCGAGGACGCGCTCGTCGCGGTCGGCGTCGGCGACCGGATGCACCATCTCCCGTCCGAGCTCTCCGGAGGCCAGCAGCAGCGCGTCGCGATCGCGCGCGCGATCGTCACCGAGCCGGCGATCGTGCTCGGCGACGAGCCGACCGGCAACCTCGACAGCGTCTCCGGCACCGAGGTGATGCAGATCTTCTCGCGGCTCAACGTCGCCGGCCGGACGATCGTGATGATCACCCACGAGCTCGACATCGCCGAGTACGCGAAGCGCGTCATCCACCTCGTCGACGGCCGGATCGATTCCGACAGGCGCACGGCGCCGGTGCACGGACTGCCGCCGAAGCTCGCCGAGGCAGACGTCGCGAGGACGGAGTCCGCGTGAGCGTTGCCGAGGCCTTCCGGATGGCTGTGCAGGGAGTGCTCTCGAACCGCCTTCGCTCGCTGCTGACGATGCTCGGGATCACGATCGGCGTCGCTGCCGTGATCATCCTCGTCGCGGTCGGCCACGGCTCGGCGGTCGCGGTGTCGAACCGGATCGAGGCGCTCGGCACGAACGTCGTCACGATCCAGCCCGGCGGCTTCGGCTTCGGCCGCGGCACCGGCGGCTTTCGCAGCTCGTTCACGCAGCTGACGATGAAGGACGTGAAGGCGCTCGAGGACCCGACCGCAGCGCCCGACGTTCTCTCGGTGACCCCGGTCGTGAACGGCTCGGTCACCGCCACCTATGGCTCTGCGAGCTACTCCCCGAGCCAGTTCATCGGCACGACGCCCTCCTACGAGGAGGCGCGTAAGTCGCCCGTCGAGGCGGGGACCTTCATCACGCAGGCGGACGAGTCGACGCACGCGCGGGTCGTCGTGCTCGGCGAGACGGTCGTGCTCAACCTGTTCGGGAACGTCGACCCGCTCGGTCAGACGATCAAGCTCAACGGCACGAGCTTCACCGTCGAGGGCGTCCTCGTCCCCAAGGGGACGAACGGCATTCAGGACCAGGACGACATCATCATCGCGCCCCTCACGACGACGCAGGACCTCATCACCGGGGTCACCGGCGGCCTCAGCCAGATCATCATCGAGGCGAAGTCGTCGCATCAGGTGAACGCGGCCCAGAACGAGGCGACGACGATCCTGACGCCGACCCACTCCTCGAACGGCACCGCCAACTTCCGGGTCCTGAACCAGGCGTCGCTCCTGGCGACGTCGTCCTCGACGAACCACGTCTTCACCGTCCTGCTGGCGGCGGTCGCCGCCATCTCCCTCCTCGTCGGCGGAATCGGCGTCATGAACATCATGCTCGTGACGGTCACCGAGCGGACGCGCGAGATCGGCATCCGCAAGGCGCTCGGCGCCCGCCGCACCGACATCCTTGGCCAGTTCCTCACGGAGTCGGTGCTGCTCTCGGTCTGCGGCGGCGTCCTCGGCGTCGCGGCAGGCCTGGTCGGCAGTCGGTTCAAGATCGTCGGCGTCCAGCCCGTCGTCGAGTCGTACTCGGTGCTGCTCGCACTCGCGGTCGGCATCGCCGTCGGCCTCTTCTTCGGCATCTACCCGGCCAACCGGGCGGCCTCTCTCAGGCCGATCGAAGCACTGCGCTACGAATAGGAGCCCTGCACCATGACAACCGCTGACACCGATTTCGCACTCTCGGGCGACGATGACGACGACGCGCTCGAGCTCCAGGCGCTCGCGTTGCGCCGTCGGCGCCGGTTGCCGCTCCTGACCGCCCTGCTCGCGGTCGGAGTCGTGGCGGCCGGTGCGTTCATCGTCGGCGCGGAGGTGCAGAAGCACTGGGGTACGAGCGCTTCGTCCGGCGGCTCGGGCACCGCCGCCACGTTCGCATCGCGCTTCCGCGGAGCGGGCGGCACGACGACCGGCACGACCACGACCGGGACCCGCGGCGGCTTCGGCGGCGGCACCTTTGCGGGCGGCGGCGCCACGATCGGCACCGTCACCGTCATCAAGGGCTCGACGCTCTACGTCACCGACACGAGCGGCAACACCGTCAAGATCACCACGTCGCCGGCGTCGACCGTCTCGAAGACCGTCACCGCCAACCTGCAGGCCGTCCGTCCCGGCGACACGGTGGTCGTGCGCGGCACGCAGCAGAAGAACGGCAGCATCACTGCCTCGTCGATCAGCGTCGGAACCGCCGGCGCGACCGGGTTCGGCGGCGGCGCCACCGGCTTCGGCGGCCGGGGCGGCAGCGGCGGTGCCACCGGCTTCGGCGGCAGCGGCAGCAGCGGCGGCGCCACGGGCTTCGGCAGCGGAGGCAGCGGTGGCTGATCGCGGCTCGTCTTTGCGAACCCCTTACGGGAGTTTTAGGTCGTTCTTAAGGGCCGCCAGCATGCTGCGGCAGATGGCCAAGCGATTGATCTGGAGGGGTGCACCCGTCGTGGTGGCGGCGTGCGCGATCGTGGGCGTCGCCTCCGCCGCGTCGCCGGTGAGCGGCTCCATCTCCGGCCCCGTCGCCTCGGTGAAGGGCTCGACCTTCGTCGTCACGACGACGCTCAGCCCGACGGGCAAGTCGACCGTGTCGGTGGGCAAGTCGACGACGATCACCGCCCAGGAGACGCTCGGGCAGAGCGCCCTCAAGGTCGGCGGCTGTGCGATGGCGTCCGGCCAGAAGAACAGCAAGGGCGTCGTGGCGGCGCAGCGGATCTCGCTCTCGACGCCCGTGAAGGGCAAGTGCACGGCCGGCTTCGCCGGTCGCGGCGGGCGGCCCGGCGGCACCGGCGGGACGCCGGGCGGCGGCACCGGCGGGCAGCGGCCTCCTACCGGCAGCAGCGGCGGCGGCTTCGGGAACTTCGCGAACTTCGGCTTCGCCTTCGGCACGATCTCGTCGGTGAAGGGCGACGCCCTGACCGTCAAGGGGACGTTCAACGGCAAGGCCGTGACGACGTCCGTCACCGTCTCGTCGAAGACGGAGATCTCGAAGACCGTCACGGTCGGTGCCTCGGCGATCGCCGTGAAGGACTGCGCGTTCGTCCGCGGCACGAGCGCCGACAAGGGCGTCACGGTCACGGCGCAGGACGTCAGCATCACGAAGCCGACCTCGACCGGCTGCCGGTTCGGCTTCCGCGGTCCCTGACCGATGTCGTAGCCTCCGTGCGTGGAGGCGCAGGCGGCCATGGTCACGCTCGAGCTCGCCGAGACGTTCGTCATCTCGCGCGGCGCGAGCGACACCGAGGACGTCGTCCACGTCGAGGTCGAGCACAGCGGTGTGCACGGCTACGGAGAGGCGGCCCCGATCGAGCGCTACGGCGAGTCGGCCGAATCCGCGCTCGCCTACGTCCGGGAGCAGGCGCACCAGCTCGGAGACGACCCGTTCGCGCTCGAGGGCGTGATGGCGCGGCTGCCGGCACGAGAGTATGCGGCGCGTGCAGCGCTCGACGCGGCGCTCCACGATCTCCAGGGCAAGCTGCTCGGGCAGCCCGTGTGGCGCCTGCTCGGCCTTCGGCGCACGGGCCCGCCGACGACGTGGACGATCTGGCTGGGAGATCCCGACGACATGGCACGGCGGGCCGAGACGGTGCGCGGCCGCTTCAAGCGGCTGAAGCTGAAGCTCGGCGGCGGCGACGGCCGGGACGTCGAGCGCGTGCGCGCGGTGAGCGAGGTCGCCGGCGTGCCGCTCCAGGTCGACGTGAACGAGGCCTGGAGCCTCGACGAGGCGCTCGACACGCTGCCGCGGCTCGCCGCGCTCGGAGTCGACTACTGCGAGCAGCCGCTCCCGGCCGGCGATCCGGGCGGGCCCGAGCTGAAAGCGCGCTCCTCGCTGCCGATCTACGTCGACGAGGACTGCCACACCCTCGCGGACGTCGCGGCGTGCGCCGAGCGGGCGCACGGCATCAACGTGAAGCTCGCGAAGTCCGGCGGCATCCGCGAGGCGGTGCGCATGGTGCACGCCGCCCGCGCGCTCGGGCTGGGGACGATGCTCGGCTGCATGGTCGAGTCGGGGCTCGGCATCGCCGCAGGGGCGCACATCTCGAGCCTGTTCGACCACGTCGATCTCGACGGCAACATCCTCATCGCGCGCGACCCGTGGCCGGGCGTCGCCTTCGTCGACGGCGTGCAGGTTCCCTCCGACCAACCGGGCCTCGGTGTCCGCCGCGCGCTACCTGATCCTCGCTGAGGGCTTCAGCGCCGACGCGCACTACGGCAAGACGATGCGCGGCGTGCTGCGCTACCGCCGCGATGCGGTGGTGGCGATCCTCGACTCGGAGCGGCAGCCGGGCGACACCGAAGAGGGCGTGCCGGTCGTCCCGACCGTCGCCGATGCGCTCGCCTTCGGCCCGAACACGGCGCTCGTCGGCGTCGCCACGCAGGGCGGGCGCTTTCCACCGGCGTGGATCGAGATCCTCAAGACGTGCATCGCGAGCGGGCTGGACGTCGAGAACGGGTTGCACGTCTTTCTCGCAAACGATCCCGAGCTGCGCGAGCTGGCGGCACGGCGCAACGTGGAGCTGCGCGACCTGCGCCGGCCGCCGCACGACCTCTCGACCGCGACGGGGGCGAACCTCGAGGTGCCCGCGACGATCGTGCTCACCGTCGGCTCGGACTGCGCGATCGGCAAGATGACGGTCTCGCTCGAGCTCGACCTCGAGGCCCGTTCCCGCGGCGTCGAGTCCGTGTTCGTGCCGACCGGGCAGACGGGGATCGCGATCGCCGGCTGGGGGATCGCGGTCGACGCCGTCGTCGCGGACTTCATCGCCGGCGCGGCCGAGCGGCTCGTCGTCGAAGGAGCGGAACGCGGAGGCGAGCTCCTCTGGGTCGAGGGCCAGGGGGCGATCCTGCACCCGATCTACTCGGGTGTGACGCTCGGGCTCTACCACGGCAGCGTGCCGCACACACTCGTGCTCTGCCATCAGGCCGGCAGCACCCACATCGAGGGCGCCGGCGGCGGGCCGCATCCGATCCCGCCCCTCTCCGAGCTCGTCGAGCTGCACGAGCGCCTCGCGCTGCCCGCGCGGCCGGCGAAGGTGGCCGCGGTGGCCCTGAACACCCGCCTGCTCGACGAGCGGGCCGCGCGGGCGGCGATCGCAGCCGCGGAGGAGGAGACCGGCCTACCCGCCGACGATCCCGTGCGGTTCGGCGCCGCCAAGCTGACGGACGCCGTGCTGCTCACTCCCACGGGGTAGGACCGGCCGGCGCCGAAGATGGGCCGCTCGGCCTGCGACCGCCGGGCCTCCGGCGCCGATGTAAGCGGAAGCTGAACGCTTGCGTCGCTTTCTGACCGGAGGGGTCTATCGTGAAAAGGGTTCTCACGCTGTGCATGTTCGTGCTCGCGCTCGCGTCCGCAGGCACGGCATCGGCCGGACCACGCATCGGGTTCGCCGAGGACGCGACGAAGTACGCCGACGACGGCGGCCAGAAGCTCTTCACCGAGATGAACAAGCTCGGCACGACGACGAACCGCGTCGCGGTGTTCTGGAACGCGGACGCGCCGACGACCATCCAGGACCAGGCGTTCCTCGACCGGATGATGCCGGTCGCGGAGCAGCACAACATCCAGATCGTCTTCGCCGTGTATCCACTCAAGGCGACGATGGCCCCGACGACGCCGACTGCGGTCGGCGAGTTCTGCAGCTACGCGGTCGCGGTCATGCAGCGCTATCCGTACGTCCGGAAGGTGATCATCGGCAACGAGCCGAACCAGCCGCACTTCTGGCAGCCGATCTGGAACGCCGACGGATCGCCGGCCTCGCCCGCGGCCATGGAGGCGGTGCTCGCGAGCTGCTATGACAAGCTGAAGGCGTTCGACCCCACCATCGACGTGATCGGCGTCGGGCTCTCGCCGCGGGGGAACGACAATCCGCACGCGTCGAGCAACGCCTCGATCTCGCCGGTCCGCTGGATCGCCGCCCTCGGCAAGGCGTACCGCGCGAGCGGACGGACCGCACCGCTGTTCGACGAGTGGTCGTGGCACTGCTATCCGAACGTGAACACCGACGAGGTGGAGACGGGCTATGCGTGGCCGAACACGGGCTGCGTCAACGCGGCGCGCGTCAAGCTCGCGCTCTGGGACGCGTTCCACGGCACGGGCCAGCCGGTGACCGACGGGTACCTCGGCCTCGACTCGGTGAGCGGCACGCTGTTTCCCTCGCTGAAGACGTTCATCGACGAGACGGGCTGGCAGGTCGACACCTCCGGCCTTCCCGGCTACACCAACAGCGAGAACGTGCCGACGATCAGCGAGGCGAAGCAGGCGGAGGACTACGAGAAGCTCGTGCGCCTCGCGGACTGCGAGCCGACGCTGACCGACTTCCACATCTTCCACGAGATCGACGAGTCCGACCGCACAGGCTTCCAGAGCGGCGTGCTCCGGATCGACTTCAGCGAGCGGCCCTCGGCGGTCGACGCGGCCAACTCGGTCCAGCACGCGATCGCGGCGGACAACGGCTCCTGCTCCGGCGGGGTCTGGCAGACGCTCGGCTCGACGGTGTTCTCGCCGACGGCGGTCGTGCCTCTCTACAAGACGTTCCCGTACAAGAACCCGCTGCCGTTCGCGGCGGTGACGCTGAACGGCGGCGCCAGGTACGTGAGCCTGCGCGCCGGCGAGGGCTTCAGCTATCGCGTCACCTTCAAGGCCGGAGGCAAGACGAAGTCGTTCACCGGAGCGGCGCCGCGCACCGTCGGCTCCGTGAAGGTCCCGGCCGGCTTCGGCAAGGGAACGGCGACGGTGGTGCTCACGGCCGAGACGAACTCGGCTCGCACGAGCACGCAGACGCTCGCGCTCGGCAAGTAGGCAGGCACTGTGCCCGGGCCGCCGCCGTGGTCGCGCCGGCGGCGGCCCGGGAGGGCTCTTGACACGAACGTCTGTTCGCTCTAGCATGACGAACACATGTTCGTGAAGCTGCTCGCCCTGCTCGTGCTCGCCGCGCTCGCGGTGGGGATCGTGGCCCACAGCTCGCACGGCGCCGGCCCCGAGCGGGCCTACGTCGTGAAGCCCGCCGACACGCTCTGGTCGATCGCGGCCCGCACGTACGGCGGTGACACCCGCGAGGGCGTCTGGGAGCTCGAGCAGCGCAACCACCTGCGCTCAGCGACGCTCGTGCCGGGTCAGAGGCTCGTCCTGCCGTAAGGGGTGGCGCCGCCTACATGCCGCGGTACGGATGCCCGGCCATCGCGTCCGGATCGAGCAGCACGTTGACGATCGCGGGCTCGCCGGAGGAGAGCGCCCGCTCGAGCGCGGGGCGGAGCTCGTCGGCCCGCTCGACGTGCTCGCCGTGGCCGCCGAAGGCGTCGACGAGCCGGTCGTAGCGGGACGGCGCGAGCCGCGTCGCGATCTCTCCCTCGGCACCGTAGATGCCGATCTGCGGGATCCGGATCTCGCCCCAGGCGGCGTCGTTCCCGATCACGAACACGGCGGGCAGGCCGAACCGGGTGAGCGTCTCGAACTCGAAGCCGTTCAGGCCGAAGGCGCCGTCGCCCGCGACGACGACGACCTGCGCCTCCGGCTCGGCCACCTTGACGCCGAGGGCGTAGGGCGGGCCGACGCCGAGGCATCCGAAGGGCCCGGGGTCGAGCCAGCGTCCCGGCCGGTGCACGCGTAACACGCGCGAGACGGCTGCGACGACGTCGCCGCCGTCGCCGATCACGATCGTGTCCGGATCGAGGACGGCGTCGAGCTCGGCGCCGAGCCGGTAGTGGTGGAGAGGCCCCCGGTCCGACTCGATCTCGGCGCGGTGCTCGTCCCACCACGCCCGCTCGGCCTCGCGCAGCTGCGCGAGCCAGCCGGTCCTGTCCGACACGGGGCGGACGGAGTCGGCGAGCGCGCCGAGGACCGCGGCGCAGTCGCCGGGGATGCCGACGTCGGGCACGCGGTTGCGACCGAGCTCCGACGCGTCGGCGTGGATCTGGATCAGCGCCGTCTCACGCGGCAGCCGCCCGAAACGGAGCCGGAAGTCGAGGCCGGTGCCGGCGACGCAGACCACGTCGGCGGCCTCGAGCGCCGCCCCGCGCGCGTGCGCGAAGACGAGCTCGTCCTCCGGGGGCAGCGCGCCCCGCGCCGACCCCTGCAGGAACACCGGCAGCCGGCCGGCGTCGACGAGCGCGCGGAGCTGCTCCCAGGCGCCGTCCCACCAGATGCCGCTGCCCGCCACGAGCGCCGGACGCTCCGCGCGCGAGAGCAGGTCTGCAGCACGCGCGATCTCGTCGGGATCGCCGAACGCGCGCGCCTCCGTGCGTGCGGGCCGGATCGCTCCCGGGTCGTCGGCGTCCGCGAACAGCACGTCCATCGGCAGCTCGAGGTAGACGGGCCCGCGAGGGGGTGCGAGCGCATGTCGGAAGGCCGCGGCGACGAAGTCCGGGATCCGCTCGGGGTCGGTGCAGACCTCGGCCCGCTTCGTGATCGGCGCGAAGAGCGAGAGCTGGTCGAGCTCCTGCAGCGCTCCTCGTCCGGCCTGCACGAGCGGCCGCGCACCGCCGAGCACGACGAGCGGCGTCTGCGCGACGAAGCAGTTCGCGACGGCCGTCGACGTCCCGGTGACACCGGGACCCGCGGTCACGATCGCGACGCCGCACGTGCGCCGCATCCGGCCCCAGGCCTCCGCCGCGTGCGCCGCCGCCTGCTCGTGGCGGACGTCGAGGACGCGGACGCCCTCCAGCCGGCAGCCCTCGTAGACGGGCATCACGTGGCCCCCCGAGAGCGTGAACACCGCGTCGACGCCTTGCGCCGCAACGGCCCGTGCGACGAGCCGTCCGCCCTGGAGCCTGTCCGCCACAGCGACCGAGCCTACAGCGGCTCCTATGCTTGCGCCGTGGATCTCGACCTCGTCTTCCTCGGCACGTCGGCTTCGATGCCGACGGCGCTGCGCGCGCCGGCGGCCCTTCTCGTCCGGCGCGGCGGCGAGCGGCTCCTCTTCGACTGCGCGGAGGGGACGCAGCGTCAGCTCCAGCGCTCGTCCGTGGGGCTGCCGGACCTCGAGGAGATCTTTCTGACCCATCTCCATGCAGACCACTTCCTCGGGCTGCCCGGGATGCTGAAGACGTTCGCGCTGCGCGGGCGGGAGGAGCCCGCGGTGACGGTGTACGGGCCGACCGGCCTTCGCCTCCTGTTCTCGAAGCTGAAGCCGTTCCTCGGCCGGCTCCCGTATCCGCTGACGACGGTCGAGCTGGCACCCGGCGAGGTGCTGGAGCGCGGCGACTACCGGCTCGAGACGTTCGCGGTCGACCACGGCGTCGCCGCGGTCGGCTACGCGCTCGTCGAAGAGGTGCGGCCCGGCCGCTTCGACGTCGAGGCCGCGGACGCGCTCGGCGTGCCGCCCGGCCGTGAGCGCGGACAGCTGCAGCAGGGCGAGTCGGTGACGCTCGCCGGCGGCGTCGTCGTCGCGCCGGAGGCGGTGCTCGGCCCACCGCGGCCGGGCCGGAAGATCGTGCTCACAGGGGACACGGCGCCGGCGCCCTCGGTCGTGCAGGCGGCCTACGGCGCCGACGTGCTCGTGCACGAGGCGACGTTCGCGAACGAGGAGAAGGAGCGTGCACGCGAGACGCTCCACGCGACGGCGGCGGAGGCGGCGGAGGTGGCGAGGCTGGCGGAGGTGCGCCTGCTCGCGCTCACGCACGTCTCGACGCGCTATTTCGGCTCGGAGCTCGCGCGCGAGGCGCGCGAGATCTTCGCGGAGACGGTCGTGCCGCGTGACTTCGACGTGATCGAGGTGCCGTTCCCGGAGCGGGGGGCGCCGGAGCTCGTCAAGGGTGGCGCCCGCTCCGAGACGACCGAGTCCGTATGATCAGCTCGCGATGACGAGGATGGTGCAGGTCGCGCTGGCGGGCGACGTCGCCGAGGCCGAGGAGCTGCAGGAGATCCTGCGCAACGCGGGCATCGAGGCGGAGCTCGATGCCGCCGGCGCGGACGATCCGCTGACCGTGCTCGTCCCGGAGGCGGAGCTCGAGGCCGCTCAGGACGCCATCGAGGCGCTGAGCGAGCCCGACGAGATCATCTCCGAGCCATAGGCGCAGGCCGGCAGCCCGACTTCGGCCCGCGCGCCGCGCGCTACGACGAGCTCCGCCCGCCGGACGCGCTCTGGTGGGAGGTGTTCGAGCTGCTCGTCCGCGAGGGAGACTTGCGCGGACGGCGCGTGCTCGACGTCGGCTGCGGCACCGGGGTGCTCGCCGCCGCTCTTGCCGAGCGGGAGGCCGCCCGGGTGTGGGGGATCGACGCGGAGCCGGCGATGCTCGACGTCGCCCGCGCGCGCGTGCCGGCCGGCGTCGGTCTGAGGGTCGGATCGGCGGACGCGCTGCCGTTCCGCGACGCCTGGTTCGAGCGGGCGGTGCTGCGGCTCGTGATCCACCTCGTCGACCGCGCCCGGGCCCTGCCCGAGCTGGCCCGTGTGATCGCCCCGGGCGGCCGCGCGGCGATCGCGACCTTCGACCCGACTCATTTCGAGCGCTTCTGGCTCAACCGCCTCTTCCCGTCCCTCGAGGAGATCGACAGGGCCCGCTTCCCCGAGCCGGGCGCGCTGACGCGGGAGCTCGCCGCCGCCGGCTTCACCGCGGTGCGCGTCGTTCGGCTCTCGCAGCAGAGGGAGCTGGACCGCGGAACGGCGCTCGAGCGGATCCGGGGTCGCCACATCTCCACCTTCGACCTGCTGAGCGAGGAGGAGATCGCCGCCGGTATCGGGCGCGCCGAGCGCGAGCTGCCCCCGACGCTCGACGTGGCGCTCGAGTGGGCGATCGTCGTGGCCGACCGCTGATAGCACGGCGACATTGGCGTCCATCCTCCGCGGCCGGTACTGTGGTCGCGACACGAACCCCTTTAACCCGGTCCAGCGAGGCCGGAAAGGAGTCGGCTGATGACGCACGCCCCCGCACCGTCGATCCTCGCCGCGCCGTGAGCACGGTGGAGGTATCGGGAAAGCTTCTCCTCGATGCCGACGCGCTCTCGCGGACACTCTCGCGGATCGCACACGAGATCATCGAGGCCGACCCCGACGTCGCCGACGTCGCGCTCGTCGGCATCCAGACGCGCGGCGTGCCGCTCGCGCAGCGGCTGGCGCGGCTGATCGGCGACCGCGCCGGCACGACGCCCGCGCTCGGCACGGTCGACATCACCTTCTACCGCGACGACGTGCGCGTCCGCGGCGGCGAGGCGCCACTGCACGCCCAGCCGATCGTCCGGGAGACGCAGCTCGACTTCCCGCTCGAGGGGCGCACCGTCGTGCTCGTCGACGACGTCCTCTACACGGGGCGCACGATCCGCGCTGCGATCGAGGCGCTCTTCGACTACGGGCGCCCGGCCCGCGTCCAGCTCGCCGTCCTCGTCGATCGCGGCCACCGCGAGCTGCCGATCCGCCCCGACTACGTCGGCAAGAACCTGCCGACCTCGCGGGAGGAGCGGATCCAGGTGCAGCTCGTCGAGGTCGACGAGGTCGACGCCGTCCTGCTCGTGCCTTCACCGGAAGAGGAGCTCCGATGACATCGATCCGTCTCGTCAACGACGAGCTGCGGCCGCCCGGGCCACCGCCTCGCCGTCACCTCATCTCGGTCGCCGATCTCCGCCGCGACGACGTCGAGCGTCTGCTCGACACCGCGCGCACGTTCGAGTCGGCGCTCGACCGCGAAGTGAAGAAGCTGCCGACGCTGAAGGGAAGGCTCGTCGTCAATCTCTTCTTCGAGTCGTCGACGCGCACGTCCTCGAGCTTCGAGCTTGCGGCGAAGCGGCTCTCGGCCGACACGCTCAGCATCAAGGCCGCAGGCTCTTCCGTCGACAAGGGCGAGTCGCTGAAGGACACGGCGCTCACGCTCGGCGCCTACGACCCGGACGTGATCGTGATCCGGCATCCGCAGATCGGCGCGCCCCAACTCGTCGCGCGCGTGACCGAGGCGCATGTCGTCAACGCGGGCGACGGGAAGCACCAGCATCCGACGCAGGCGCTGCTCGACCTGTACACGATCCAGCAGCAGCTCGGCCGTCTTGAAGGGCTGCACGTCGCAATCGTCGGCGACGTCCTCCACAGCCGGGTCGCGCGCTCGCTCATCCAGGCGTTCGCGCTCGTCGGCATGCGCTGCACGCTCGTCGGCCCGCCGGCGCTGCTGCCGCGCGGCATGGCTGCGGAGATGACGACCGACATCGCCGCGATCCAGGCCGCCGACGTCGTCTACGTCCTCCGCATGCAGCACGAGCGCATGGAAGCCGGCGCCAACTACGTGCCGAGCCTGCGCGAGTACACGGCGCGCTGGGGGATCACGCCCGAGCGGCTGCGCGCGGGCCAGAAGGTGATGCACCCGGGACCGATGAACCGCGGCGTCGAGATCGACCCGCGCGTCGCCGACTCGGCGGACGCGCTCGTCGAGGCGCAGGTGCGCTCCGGGCTCGTGGTGCGGATGGCGGTGCTCTACGACGTGCTGACCGGAGGCCCGGTGGGAGTCGAGGCCCTCGCGGCGGCGGAGGTGGCGTGATGCTGTGGGTCAGGGAACGTCCCGGTGCGAACATCGTCTTCCGCGGCGCGCGCGTGCTCGACCCCACTGAGGGGATCGACGCGACGCTCGACGTGCGCATCGACGACGGGGTCATCTCCGCGATCGCGGAGAGCGTCGACACGAACGAGCACCGTGTCGTCGACGCTGCCGGCCTCGTCCTCGCACCCGCGTTCGTCGACCCGCACGTGCACCTGCGCACGCCGGGCCGGGAGGACGAGGAGACGATCGCGAGCGGCACGGCCGCCGCCGCGGCGGGCGGCTACTGCGCGATCTTCGCAATGCCGAACACCGACCCCGTCCTCGACTCCGCGGCCACGCTCGGCGCGCTCGCCGAGGCTGCGGAGCGGGATGCCGACGTGCCGGTCGGCTTCCTCGCCGCGATCACCCGCGGCCAGGGCGGGCAGGAGCTGACCGAGATGGCGGAGCTTGCCGATGCAGGCGCGGCCGCCTTCTCGGACGACGGGGTGCCGGTCGTGTCCGCCGGCCTGATGCGGCGCGCGCTCCAGTACGCGTCGATCACCGGCCGCCCCCTCGCCCTCCACTGCGAGGAGCCGTCCCTGTCGCGCGGAGGCCACGTCCACGAAGGCTCGGTCGCGGCCGAGTTGGGCTTCGCCGGCTACCCGTCCGTGGCCGAGTCGGTCATGGTCGAGCGCGACCTTGCGCTGGCGGCCTACGAGGAGCAGGGCATCCACCTGCTGCACCTGTCCGCGGCGGAGTCGGTGGCGGCCCTGCGGCGCGCTCGGGACGCGGGCATCCGTGCGACGGCGGAGGTGACGCCGCATCATCTCGTGCTCACCGACGAGGCCGTGCGCTCGCTCGACTCGAACGTGAAGATGAACCCACCCCTACGCGCCGAGCGGGACCGGCTCGCGCTCCTCGACGCGCTTCGCGACGGCACGGTGGAGGCGATCGCAACCGATCATGCGCCGCACGCCCGGCACGAGAAGGAGGTGCCGTTCGAGGACGCGCCGTTCGGCGTGACGGGACTCGAGACCGCCTTCGCGGTGCTCCACACGCGCCTCGTCCGGCCGGGCCTGCTGCCGCTCGCGACGCTCCTCGAGCGGATGTCCGCCGGTCCGGCTCGCATCTTCGGGCTCGCGAGGCCGCGCGTCGCCGTCGGTGCGAAGGCCGACGTCGTCCTGCTCGACCTCGGCCGCGAATGGCAGGTGCGCGAAGAGTCGTTCCGGTCGCGGTCGCCCAACTCGTGGCTGCTCGGCGAGACGCTCGCCGGGGAGGTCGCGCTCACCCTCGCCGGCGGCGCCGTGGTCCACGAGCGGTGACGGGGTATCTCGCGCTCGAGGACGGGAGCGTCTTCCGCGGCGAGTCGGTCGGCGCCGGCGGCTTCGCCGCCGGCGAGGCCGTCTTCACCACCGGCATGTCCGGCTACCAGGAGGCCGTCACCGATCCGAGCTTCGCCGAGCAGATCGTCTGCTTCACGGCGCCGATGGTCGGAAACTACGGCGTCGCCGACGAACGCTCGGAGTCCCGCCGGGTGCACGCGCGTGCGGTGGTGATGCGCGAGGCCCGCGGGCCTGCATGGACGGACTGGCTGCACGACCACGGGATCGTGGCGCTGACCGGCATCGATACACGCTCGCTCGTGCTGAAGCTGCGCGGTGCGGGCTCGATGCGCGCCGTCGCGGTCGCCGGCGAGTCGTCGCTCGACGAGGCCGTGACCCTCGCACGCACCGTTCCGCCGATGGCGGGGCGTGCCCTGGTAGCGGCTGTCTCGACAAAGGAGCCGTACGTCCACAGCGATTCGGGCCGAGCCCGAGTCGCTGTCGTCGACTACGGCGTAAAGGGCTCCGTGCTGCGCCGCCTCGCCGCTGCAGGCGCCGCCGTCACCGTCCATCCGCACGACGTCGACGCGGACGAGCTGGCAGGCTTCGACGGCGTGCTCCTGTCTCCGGGCCCCGGAGACCCGGAGCCTCTCGTCGACGAGGCGGCGACGGTGCGGGAGCTGATCGGCCGCACGAACGTGCTCGGCATCTGCCTCGGCCACCAGCTGCTCGCGGTCGCCACGGGCCACGAGACCTTCAAGCTCCCGTTCGGTCACCGCGGCTCGAACCACCCGGTGCTGCAGCGGAGGAACGGCCGCGTGCTCGTCACGAGCCAGAACCACGGCTTCGCCGTGCGGGCGAGCGACGCGGACGAGGCGACACACGTCTCTCTCTACGACGGCACGGTCGAGGGGCTCGAGTTTCCCGAGCTGCGCGCGCGGTCGCTGCAGTTCCATCCGGAGGCGGGCCCCGGCCCGCATGACGCCTGGCCGCTGCTCGAAGCGTGGGTCGACGAGGTCGCCGCCCGTGCCTAGGCGCACCGACATCGAGACGATCTGCATCGTCGGCTCCGGCCCGATCGTGATCGGCCAGGCCGCCGAGTTCGACTACGCCGGCTGCCAGGCGCTGAAGGTGCTGCGCGAGGACGGCTTTCGCACCGTCGTCGTCAACTCGAACCCGGCGACGATCATGACCGACCCCGGCTTCGCCGACCGCACGTACCTCGAGCCGCTCGACCTCGAAGGCGTCAGCGACGTCCTGCGCCGCGAGCGGCCGCAGGCGCTGCTGCCGACGATGGGCGGGCAGACCGCGCTCAACCTCGCGCGCGAGCTCGCGAAGTCGGGCGTGCTCGCGGAGCTCGGCGTCGAGCTGCTCGGCGCGAACCTCGAGGTGATCGAGCGCGCCGAGGACCGCCGGCTCTTCAAGGCGGCCGTCGAGTCCTGCGGGCTGAAGGTGCCCAGGTCGACGATCGTCACGGACGTCGGCGGCCTGGAGGGCCTGACGACGCCCTGCGTCGTGCGGCCGGCGTTCACGCTCGGCGGCCACGGCGGCGGCTTCGCGACCACGCTCGAGCAGCTCGTGGGCCAGGTCGAGGCCGGGCTGAGGGAGAGCCCGATCGGGCAGGTGCTCGTCGAGGAGTCGGTGCGCGGCTGGGACGAGTTCGAGCTCGAGGTCGTCCGCGACCGCGTCGACAACGTCGTGATCGTCTGCTCGATCGAGAACCTCGACCCGATGGGCGTGCACACCGGCGACTCGGTCACCGTCGCCCCGCAGATGACCCTCTCCGACGAGGCGTATCAGGAGCTGCGCGACGCGGCCGCGGCCGTGATCCGCGCGGTCGGCGTCGACACCGGCGGCTCGAACATCCAGTTCGCGCGCGACCGCGAGACGGGCGAGGTGCGCGTGATCGAG
>Ga0187779_10000331_pt1 | contig 32614 bp, 25 predicted proteins | sample 1015_Q2_SP10_10__FD_132435 | JGI IMG/M metagenome (GOLD analysis project Ga0187779, IMG submission 132435) | Tropical peat soil microbial communities from peatlands in Department of Meta, Colombia - 1015_Q2_SP10_10_MG | ecosystem: Environmental > Terrestrial > Soil > Wetlands > Peat | place... | reverse complement strand
CTAGGACAAAGCAGGCTGAACGAGGACACGCTGGGATCAACGTACCGTTGCGAAACCAGGATGCTGGAGTGTCCAGCGATCTTCTAAATCGCGACAGCATCTCCCCCCAACCGTGTCAGCATCGCGTGTCTCAGGGAGTAAAGCACGAGCTGCTTAACGCAGGTCTTCCCTGCGAAAATCGGCCGAGTGAAAAGCCTGAGGAGCCAGCACGCTGAGGCCCTGAAAAACTCAGACCCTTTTCGCCTCCATCGCAGCGCAATTCGCGCAGAACGTACTGGTTATGGTTAGCTCTTCGAGGACTTGATCAGCTGGAGGGTTAGCCTATCGCTGCCTTCCTCGATCAGGTAGAACTTATCGGCTTCCACGTTGTGAAACGTCTGCTGCAGACCGCTTGGCCACCTGACCTCGACTGTTTCGGCGCGAGTTGATTTCCCCAATCCGAAGCTGGCGCGCAGGTCGCTCTGAGAAAGATAGCTTCCGCCACCTGCAATTTCGCGAATTTGCGAAAGGCCGTCCGCGACGATGCTTACGCGAGCTCCCATTGCATCCCGATTGCTTTTGTTACCTACGAGCTTGAAGTTCAAGAAATGAGCCCCGTTGCCACCGCTGTTGTGGAGGAGCAGAGGTTCGTCTCCGTTGTTAGCGACCACGACGTCCACGAAGCCGTCATTGTCAAAATCCGCAAAGGCGACACCGCGGCCGACATAGGGAGTCTTAAATCCATCCCCCGCTGACCTGCTTACGTCTGTGAACTTACCGTTGTGTTCGTTGTGAAAAAGAGAATTGAGCTGCTTGTAGTGAACTTCCGGAGTGGCCTGTTCGACCTCAGGGTAAACGTGACCGTTCGCGATGAAGATGTCGAGCCAGCCGTCGTTGTCGAAATCGAAAAATCCGCCGCCGAAGCTCAGAACGTCGTGAGTGGCGCGGGTGATGCCTGCCTGATCGCTGACCTCGTCGAAAAAACCGTGGCCATCGTTTTGCCAGATGTGGTCGGAGGAGCGCTGAAAATCGGAGATGTAGAGATCGAGCCAGCCATCGTTATTGAAGTCGCCGAGGGAGATACACATCGCGGCCATGGCACCGCCACGAGCGTTGTAGGCCATGCCGGTGGCTTCCCCAATCTCCTTGAAAGTGCCGTCGTGTTCATTGTGGTAGAGGTAGGCGCTGATGCCATCGTTAGCCACGAACAGATCCGGCCAGCCATCGTTGTCATAGTCAGCGGCGCCGACGGAAAGATTCTTCCCCGCAGGCTGGTAGATCCGGGCCTTGACCGTGACATTGGTAAAGGTTCCGTCGCCATTGTTGTGGTAGAGGGCATCCGGACTGCCGTGGTAAGCACTGGGAGGGCAACTGCTTTGAACACCATTTAAGCCGCAATAGCGCTTGTCCCCCAATTCGACATAGCTGCCGACATAGAGATCGAGTCGGCCGTCGCGATCGTAGTCGAAGAAAGTCGCACCGGAGTGGAATGCCCCAGACTCCAAACCGGCCACTCCCGCCTTGTCGGTTACGTCGGTGAACGTCCCATTTCCGTTGTTGTGATAAAGAACGTTGCGGCCGTACTGGGTAACAAACAAATCGGGAAATCCATCGTTGTCGTAATCGCCCCAGACGCAACCCATGCCGTAACCGGTTCCAGGCACGCCGGCTTTCTCCGTGACATCGGTGAATGTGCCGTCGCCGTTGTTGCGATACAGGGCGTTGCGAACGGAGACACCGGTGTTGTAAAGGTCGCGACCGTTCACGAAGTAAATGTCAGGCCGGCCGTCGCCATCAAAGTCGGCCACGCAGACGCCGGGACCAAACTCTTCCCGGTTGATGGAGATACCTTTGTTGCCTTTGAAATGAACGAACTTGATGCCCGCAGCTGCAGTAACGTTGGTAAATTCAATCGAACCCGCCTTTTCGGCCTGGGCATGAACGCGGGTGGGGAACGTGACAGGAAAGATCCATACCAGCAGAAGCGCCACGAAGGCCCGCTTCGGGATCAGTGCATTGAAGGGAATGGGTGGATCTGGTCGGGATCGAACCGACGACCTCTTCCATGCCATTTCCATCAACGAATTGTAGCAGCGCTACGCTGAGCGGGACCAAGCGACACCCAAGCGCAGTGTTCATGCAAGCTTAACGCGTGTTTCCTTTCCTTGAGCTGGGTCCGAGCGACACAGAGCGAAGCCATGCGAGACAGGCAGATGACCCGGTTAGTCAGAAGATGAGAAGGTCGATCCCCGATCACTTAGAGTGTGTGGCAGGCTCGCGGACGGTGACAATTAATTGTTTATCCACAAGAGACTCTTCCTTCCCGCCGTTTGAAGCGAGGACCTGGGGGAGATGGCAGAGTCATCTCCGTGTGTCCGCTGAGGGACCCCGGCCCAAAGTTGGGGGCGCAGCTACCGCCGCAAAGGGGAGACTACTTAGGTGCGAGTCTTGCCTTGCCAAAGGTATGGCTGAAGTTACGTCGGTAACTTTGGCTGTCGGTTCATTTTCCCTGTGGAGATGAAAAGTGGTGCGCACCGGACTGGAGGAAAGCCGTAACCTTGATCCGCCGGTTAACATTCGACTGCAAACATGAGATCTTCCATCTAGTTCCTTTTGGCCCCGCGCTTGCTTCCACCGTTTACGTCATTCAGGTCCGGTGGACGATGAATCTTCTGTCAGCAGTACATCAGTTGGCATGGACACAGCATCCGACGATCTGGTTGTGCGAGTCGTGCGCAATCCTGTGGCTTGTAATCCGAGCGGTTCGCTCCCCCTGGGTTCGGACCGGCGTTCTGCTGGTGCTCTGTGGACTGATGCTCAATGGCGTGGTGACTGCCGCCAACGCTGGAACAATGCCCGTTGTCGGAATGCCCTCCACACTTCATCCTGCGAGCCCGATGTGGCGGGCGGCGACCTCGAAAACGCGGCTGCCATTTCTAGCAGACCAAGCGCGGCTAGGACTGTTCAGCGCGGGCGATCTCATGATGTTCTTCGGGGGCATCCTCATTGTTGCGATTTGCCTACAGAGCAGGGCAGCCGAATTAGCAAAAGGCAGCGCGGGATTGCGTAAGAAAACATCTGTCATCCTTAACAGCCGCGTGACATCGACCTCAGACCCTGAAATGCTTCCCCGAAGGGTACGCTAACAGAAGCGTAGCCAATCAAAGCTGGCAAGAGGTAGTGGAATCGGACGTTAGCCAAGACCGACCTTGCAGTACGTGGAATCTACAAGCGGAAGGTGCTATGACAACCGAAAGCATTCCGGGACCGCTCAGGTGGAAGGAACTCTATCATGTTGCCATGCTGGAGTCTGACTCGACCAAATTGCCGTCACTGCTCGACCATGCAATCAACGCGGTACTCGACCAGATCGAGGAGACACTCACCCATGGCGAGCTCGAAGAGCTGAACCACGCCCTCAATGGCCTGCGGTCACGCCGAAAAGAAGTCAGCTGTTCGAAGAGCGGACGAGTCCACAGCCCTGACCAAACCAAGGCAGCCTGAACCGGGCCAGCCCAGAAGATTTGTCAACAGCAGATATTTGACCATAATGCCCGGCGTTCACAGTGCACGAGAGTGATCCTCTTCGTATCTGAAACGGTGGTTCCAAATTCCGGCTCGCGGAAGCAAAAAGAGTTGGCTACTTCAAAGCGTCGCTGGCAGCCCGAGCCTGGTCGGCGGCACGGTGCGCTTCGTATTTCTTGCTGGGCTTGCTGGAGATCCTATCACTGACTTCTTGGCAGCAGCGCGAATTACACCGCTGGATGGACAGACTAAAGGCACCGCGACCTGGACCCGTCTGTAACCTGACAGGAAGAATGTCAATCTAGCGCCAGTTTAACAACAGAGCGATACCTCAGCCGGGCAGAAAAATAGGGCGGGTCGTCGCGGACCCCGCCCTAGTCGTTCTTCGTTGGTCACGTCGACAGGCCTCAATCCGCCGACGCCGTCACGCACTCTAGCATCGTGACCAAAAGAGTCAACTGTAAGAAATACCAACCGTACGACTGCTAAAAGTGCCAGTTGTCTTCTCGCGAACTGTCCTCCACCCTCTGATAGCGGCGACGACCAGCAGGAGCCCCATACAACTCACCCGGTCGTCCAGTTTCCCCCCACGCGCTGTGGCGCGGCTCTCGATCCTTGGATTCGGTGAATGTTGGCTAAACCATTTCTAGGAGCTTGCGAGAGCTCGGCACAAGGCGGTCCTCAAGCCAGATGCCGGCTACATCGTTGCGTTCTATCCTCCCGCTGGTGTTCTAAAGATGCCACCGGGGTTTAGCGGCGATCATCGACCTTGCCCAACCGGATATTTCAGTGGCTCCCTGCGGAGGCAATCGACCCTGAAGGACGATCGCAATTGTACATAAGATAGGCGATCCGAAATGCTCCAGTGTTACGCTTCAGTATCGCTATATAGGTTCCCGTTGCCTCTATGGGCCCAGACGACGTTTCCCACATGCTGCGCTTGTACGTGCCGATGTCGTAAGCGATCTCTCCATGTCTGGCTGTCTCCAAGTGCGTAAACGAAAATTCCCTGATTTGGGAAGGCCCTTTAAGTAAGGTCTGGTAGAACTGCGCAATTGCCGCACGGCCAGCAATCGGGGGATGAAAGAACGGCATCTCGACAGCATCAGCCTGATAAAGGCCAGTCAATGTGGGTAGATCTGCGTTCAGCACGGCCTTGCGGTACATTTCGGACACCTCAACGATCTCGGTATCAAGCTTTGCTGTCGGCAAGGCAGAAACCGAAGCTTGTTGTCCGAGCGACATGGTCGATACGAAGATGCTGATTAAGGCCCCGGACGCCCAAGTGACAGTCTTGTTGAACAGAAACAGGGTAAAGGCGGTACCGCATGCCCAACTCGCAATCCTGATCAGCCAGCGTGCCGATATGGTCGTGGATTTCCGGTTCTTCACCGAGTTCCCTTGCTCCTTGAACACATCTGCCGACCGTACTTCCGCTGCTAGTAACTTCTTCATTGCTTTTCTCCTCAGATGAAAATTGCCGCTACGCCGTTGGGGAAATCGGCGCTCGGATTCCGGTGCCAGGTTTGGATTTCCTGTCCCGGAATGGGAGAATCATTGGCTAGGCGAAGGGACTTGGGCAATGACGATTAGCGACAAACGATTGACAAATCGTGCCACGGATACCGTAGCCCGAGGGATACCGAGCTTTCCAACGAATGACCTGCGCGTTTTCCTCGCGGCCTTCGAGCGCCTAGGGTACAAACCCGAGTCGCTGTTGGCCGCAGCGGGACTGCGCAGATGCACGATCGATGATCCAGACGCCCGGATTACATGTGAAGCGTTCGGGGTGGTCGTAGGTTGCGCCATGCAGCAGCGACCGATAAAGAATGTGGGTACACGGATTGCGGCTGAGACGCCTTTTGGATCATTTCCGCTCCTCGACTATCTGGTCATCACTTCCAACAGCGTCGGCGAGGGTTTCAAACAACTCGCACAGTATTTCCGTGTGGTGCGCAGCCCCGGCAACATCGAGGTGCACGAAGACGAGCACCCAATCCTAGTTGTTGTCTCCGCAGTCAGCAGCGTTGCGGCGGAGTTTTCTATCGCGCTCGATGTATTGCATTTCCGCAAAGAGACCGGGGGCCGTTTCCAGCCAGAATGGGTCAGCTTTGCGCACCAACCGGAGGATCAGCTAGAAATCGAAGGCATACTGGGTTGCCCTATTCGGGCACATGCGTCATGGAACGGTCTGGCCATAAGCGGCGACGCATGGCGGCAGCCACTGCTCAGGAGAGATCCGATTCTCCGCAATTTGCTGGAGCAGCAGGCTAACGAGATCATTGCGCGCATCCCATCCGAAGACAGCGTAGCCGCAAGAGTGCGGCGCGTTTTGGCGAAGCGGATACCCAGGGGGGACACGCGAATAGACTCGGTTGCCAGGGAACTCGTAACTACCACACGGACGCTGCAGCGTCGCTTGGATGGGGAAGGATTCTCTTATCAGGATCTTGTCGAGCAATCGAGGAAGGAGGCGGCACAAAGGTATCTCAGCGAGTTCTCGTTGTCCATCGCGGAAATCGGTTACCTGCTCGACTACTCGGAACCGAGCGCTTTCCATCGCGCGTTCAAGCGCTGGTACGGTCTGACTCCGCAGGCCTTTCGGCAAGCGCAACATGCGACGAAGTCGGGTGTAACCGCGCATCATTAAGAACCGCTGCGCGTTTCTGTTCCTCATCCGGACCGCAAGAAGTTGGGAAACACACGACATAACAACCCGACTAAATCTGCCGATTCGTGTCCTCTCAAGTGCTGGGATAATCGTTGCAACCATTGGCTTCGGGTTGTTGTTTCGAAGTGTAGGTTCAAGGTTCGATTCCCTCTGCGCCCACCCATTATTTCAACTGGCGTCAGTGGAAGGCGAGCGTGACGGACGGCAGCAAGAATTCGCGATCTGGGCCAACTACATCCCAGCAGCCGGTCGGTTGCTTCCACAGACAAAGCACGGCAGCAGATTCAGAAGAGTACCCTAAACGATAGAACAGAATCCCACAGCTGTACAACAACTGGTTCCTATCGAACGGGAGACATCCGCAGAACGCTAGGAAGTCGTTTCTGTGATGCAGATCACAGACGATTGTTCGCAAGCGACGTACACTTTGACTCGAGGTGGCCCAGGTCAGTCGCGAAACTTTGGAGCGAGGAGTTTTGCCATGGTTCACGTTCTCGTCCGTCACAACGTCTCCGACTACGGCAAATGGAGGTCGGTTTTCGATGCCGATCTGGAGTTTCGGCACCGGGGCGGGGAGATTAATTGCCGCGTCTTTCACAACGCCGATAATCTCAACGATCTTACCTTGCTCTTCGAGTGGGAAAACTTGGAGCAGGCGCAGCGATACATGAATTCCATGGAACTGCGCGATAAGATGAAACGGGCTGGGGTTGCCAGTACGCCCGACATCCAATACCTCGGGGAAATGTACACAGTGCGCCGTAGCGCGGCGGACTGAGTCTACCTTCTCGCGAATGCGTGACTGTTAACCCTGCGGTTCCCAGGGAATCAACGGAGCATAACAATCCATTAGCTTCTCCGTGACCATCTGATGACTCCGCGTCCTTGTCGCCCACAGTGATCGGATCGCAAAAGAAGCAGGCGCTAGAAATCCCGGCAGGGTCAGTGATCAGAACCGCGCTGTAGATTGTGCCCGTGGACTCGTCCTTGACTGTAATCATCGTGAGCAAAGCCATTTTCGAAATCACTGCGCTCCGTGGCGTGAAAACCTGAGCTGCGGATCAACGCTCTAAGCTGGCGAAACATTCCTGCTCGTGGTTACAAGCGGTCGTGACGCCCATCACTGCCTACGGTCGAGGCCTGGACGACCATAGTTATGCACACCACGTATGCTCTTTTCGGATCGTGGCATGAAAGCCTTCCTCGTTGTTGTGCCGGCCTGCTCGCCAGCATTGCCGCCGATCTCGGCGAAACATAACCGTCGGCCCTCAGGCCGCTTCCCTTCTTTTCCTCGTCCGTCAGGCCGGACTGTTACGCCCGGGCGGAGGCTCCTGTGCTAGCCGGCGACGCGATGGAGGTCCACGGTTCGGGCAGTGACCATGGGTCTGCCCCTGCCGGCATTCTGGATGCGGGTGGACTCGGGAAGCTCATCGAATTGCTGCTATGCCGGGGCTATGAAGTCGTCGGGCCCACAGTCCGGGATGGGGCTATCGTTTGCGAATGTGTCCATTCACTGGCCGACCTGCCCGCCGGGTGGACGGACGAGCAGGGCCCAGGATATTACCGGTTGAGGCGCCGCGATGATCCGTCTTGGTTCGGTTATTCGGTGGGACCTCAGAGCTGGAAAAGGTATCTGCACCCACCGGAAGTGCGACTCTGGTCAGCCCAGCGTCAGGGCGAAAGCTTTCGCATCCTGAATAACGAGCTGCCTCGCCGCAAGTACGCATTTCTGGGAGTCCGTGCGTGTGAACTAGTGGCCATCGCGCGGCAGGACCGGGTGCTGATCGATGATCGATATAAAGATCCCATCTACGAAGGATGCCGTCGAGACTTGTTCACGATTGCGGTGCAATGCACGCAGGCGGCGGCCACGTGTTTCTGCGCCTCGATGGGCACGGGGCCACGGGTAGATGGTGGCTGCGACCTCATCTTCACCGAACTCGCAGGATCCAGTGGGCACCGCTTCGTCGTGGAAACGAGAAGTAAACTCGGCGCGGAGGTCCTTTCTGAAGTGCAGGTAGCTCCTGCGACCGGGCAAGATCTGCAGGAAGCCCGGACAGCGGTGGATGCGGCGGCGCAGCAGCAGGTGCGTAGCATCAACAGGGCCACCGTCAGAGAGGTTCTCCTCCAAAACTTTGACCATGCACATTGGGACCAGGTCGCCAGCCGCTGCCTGACCTGCGGAAATTGCACGATGGTTTGTCCGACCTGCTTCTGCACGACCGTCGAGGACGCAAGCGACATCACTGGCGATCATGCGGAACGGTGGCGCCGCTGGGACTCGTGTTTCACGCTGGCTTTTTCTTACATTCATGGCGGCAGCGTCCGTACATCCGGCAAGTCCCGTTACCGGCAGTGGATCACTCATAAGCTCGCCTCGTGGATCGACCAGTTCGGCTCGTCGGGCTGTGTCGGCTGCGGACGCTGCATCACGTGGTGCCCAGTTGGAATCGACATTACTGAAGAAGCCCGTGCCTTTCAGGGGGGAGACCATGGAAACCCTTGAGCGGATCATCGCAGAACATCCTTTTTTTGCTGGTTTCGATCGGGGTTTCACCCACCTCATGGTGAGTTGTGCCTCCAATGTGCGATTCGCGGCAGGCGAATACATTTTTCATGAAGGAGACCCGGCAGACACTTTCTACCTGCTCCGAGAGGGAATGGTCGCGGTGGAAGTCCCGGCGCCGCAGCACAAGCCGATCGTTGTGGCGACGCTCGGAGTGGGCGAGATCCTGGGATGGTCCTGGATACTGCCTCCCTTTCAATGGAAACACCAAGCGCGCGCGGTTAGCGACGTTCGCGCCATCGCTCTCGATGGGAAGTGTCTGCGGAGCAAGTGCGAAGAAAACCACGACCTTGGTTTCGAGGTCGTGAAACGATTCGCACGGATCATCGAACAGCGGCTGGAGACCACGCGTCTGCAGTTGCTTGATGTGTATGGTGCAAGGCGATGAACGTGGCGGCCATCACGCCTGACGACCCGATGCTTCCGCACCTTTACCGGGTCACTGACGTCGGTAAGGAGACGCCGGACACGTTTACGCTAACGCTCAAGTCAACAGGGAGACCCAACGGCAGTACATTTCAGCCGGGACAATTTAGCATGCTGTGGGTGTTTGGCGTGGGCGAGTTGCCCATCTCCATCAGCGGCGACGCCACGGAGCAAGATCGACTGGTGTACACCGTGCGCTCGGTCGGCCAGGCAACGCACGCCCTGGTGAGCCGCCGGGTAGGCGAGAGCGTAGGCGTGCGCGGACCGCTGGGGACAGGCTGGCCAAAGGCTTTAGCGCGCGGCCGGGATGTCATTGTTGTGGCGGGTGGGATTGGGCTGGCGCCGCTCCGGCCCATGATCTACGAAGTTCTCCGCCATCGTGAAGACTATGGACGGCTGGTGGTGCTCTACGGTGCGCGCAGCCCGCGGGATCTCCTCTATCGCAAAGAGCTGGCGGCGTGGGCACGTCAGGGTGAAACCCAGGTGCTGACCACCGTCGACTACGGCGGGCTGGGATGGCGAGGGCACGTCGGGGTAGTGACTACCTTGTTCAAGTATGCGCGCCTGCAGCCAGAGCGCTCCCTGGCCATGGTGTGTGGGCCGGAGATCATGATGCGCTTCGTCACCCAGGAACTGGAGAACCAGGGCTTGTCCCGGGACCGCATCTATCTCTCGGTCGAACGCAACATGAAGTGTGGAGTCGGCTTTTGCGGGCATTGCCAGTACGGGCCACACTTTATCTGCAAGGATGGCCCGGTTTTCTCCTACCTGCGGATCCGACCGCTACTGGAGAAGTATGAGCTCTAAATCCAAAGGCAAGCCCAAGATCGCGGTTTTCAAGTTCGCGTCCTGTGATGGGTGCCAGCTCAGCCTCCTGGACGCGGAGGATGAGCTGCTGGCAGTGGCGGAAGCCATTGAGATTGCTTACTTTCCTGAAGCCACGCGTGCCATGGGGAAGGGGCCGTACGACATCGGGCTCGTGGAGGGATCAATCACCACTCACCAAGATGCGCAACGGATCCAGGAGGTGCGGCGGCAGTGCAAGACGCTGGTCACCATCGGAGCTTGCGCCACGGCCGGCGGCATCCAGGCCTTGCGCAACTGGAGAGATGTGGACGAGTTTGTCCGCCTGGTGTACCCAACTCCCCAATTCATCAGCACCCTGAAGCTCTCCACGCCGATCGCGGAGCATGTGCCGGTCGACTTCGAGCTGCGCGGCTGCCCCATTAACAAGTCTCACCTGATCGAGCTAATCGTGGCGACCCTGGCGGGGCGCAAGCCCGCCATTCCATCGTACAGCGTGTGCATGGAATGCAAGCGCAGAGCGAACGTGTGTATTGCCGTGGCCAGGAGCGTGGCATGCCTGGGCCCGGCTACGCAGGCGGGATGCGGCGCCCTGTGCCCCAGCTACGACCGTGGCTGCTACGGCTGTTACGGTCCCATGGAAACTGCCAACACGGCGTCGCTGCGAAACCAGCTCCGCGTCTTGGGACAGACGGATGATCAGATCGTCCGCGCCATGCGGGGTTTCAACGCTTGGGCATGGCAGTTCCGCAAAGCCAGCGAGGAGTCAGAACACCCATGAACGGGCGCGGGGGCAGAACCATTCGAGTCGATACACTGGCGCGGGTCGAGGGCGAAGGCTCCCTCTATATCAAGATGGCCGGCGACCGTGTGGCCGATGTCAAACTGAAGATCTTCGAACCGCCAAGGCTGTTTGAGGCGTTTCTGCGTGGGCGTCACTGTACGGAGGCCCCAGACATCACGGCGCGCATCTGCGGCATCTGTCCGGTCGCTTACCAGATGAGCGCAGTGCACGCGGTTGAGCGCGCCCTCGGCATCCACATCGACCCGGCGGTTCGCCTCCTCCGCCGTTTGTTTTACTGTGGCGAATGGATCGAGAGTCATGCCCTGCACATTTACATGCTACACGCGCCAGATTTCCTGGCTTACGAGGACGCGATCGCCATGGCGCGGGATCACCGGCCGATTGTGGAAAGGGCACTGCGCCTGAAAAAAATCGGCAACCGGATCGTGCAGTTGCTGGGCGGGCGCGAGATTCATCCTTTGTCGGCCACCATCGGAGGATTCTACAAGACTCCGACGAAGCAGACGTTACTCGAACTGAGAACCGATCTGGAGTGGGCGCTCGAAGCCTCGCTGGAAACGGTCCGCTGGACCGCATCCCTGCAGTTCCCCAACTTCGAGCAGGATTACGAATTTGTAGCGCTTCGTCATCCCGATGAGTACCCGCTCAACGAAGGGCGCCTTGTGTCCAACCGGGGACTAGACATCGACGTCGCCGAGTACGAGGACCATTTTCTCGAGTTGCACGTCAAACACTCGAATGCCCTGCACTCGGTCGTGCGCGGCAGAAGTTCCTACCTGGTTGGCCCGCTGGCCCGGTTCAACCTGAACTTTGAAAGGCTGCCGGACGTAGCCCGCAAAGCTGCCATAGAGGCAGGGCTGCGGCCACCGATAAAGAATCTCTTTCGCAGCATCGTCGTGCGCGCCGTCGAACTGGTGTTCGCCTGCAGCGAGGCACTGCGCGCGATCGGCGAATACGAACCGCCGCCGGCGCCACGCATCGAGGCATCCAGCCGCACCGGTGTGGGGCAAGCCATTACAGAAGCGCCCCGCGGTATCCTCTACCACCGTTATGCTCTGGATGAAAAGGGGCTGATTCTTGCGGCCAAGATCGTCCCACCCACATCTCAGAATCTGAAGCGAATCGAGGATGACTTGCGGGAATACGCCGCTCAAGTGGCGGCCTGGCCCATCGAAGAAGCCACTTGGAAGTGCGAGCAGGCAGTGCGCTGCTACGATCCGTGTATTTCGTGCGCCACCCATTTTCTAAAGCTGGTCGTACAGCCCGACGACGCAAGCAGAGGCTGAAGCATGTTGGTGATCGGCTGCGGAAATCGGCAGCGGGGCGACGACGCCGCGGGCATACTCGCTGCGGAGAGGCTTCGGGAACTGGGCGTGCCCGCCCAGATCTGCGGCGGCGAGGCTGCTGCGCTCCTCGAGACGTGGAACGGAGCGAATGACGTGATCGTCATCGATGCCGTTCTCACCGGCGCTATCCCCGGAACTTTGCACATATGGGACGGATCTCAGGCTCTGCCCTCCTCCTTCTCGGTTAGCTCCACGCACGGGCTAGGCGTGGCTGAGGCGATCGAATTGGCCCGTGCGCTGGGTCGCCTTCCTGCGCGGCTGCGCGTCTGGGGAATTGAAGCCGCGCAATTCGATCTAGGGAGCGACGTCTCACCGGCGATCCGCCAGGCGACGGAGCAGGCTGCCCTGGAGATTGCCGCTGAAGCGAATTCGCTAGCGAGGAGCTAGGGGGCCGGTGGATGCGCTGGCCACCGCAGAATGCGCCATCCTCACGAGGGCATCCCTTTCCACGCGGCAATCCACGCGGTGCGTCGCGTAGAAATATACCCCGCCATGCAGAAGTCAAAGGCTGCACAAAAGACCCCGTAAGCGAGCGGGATCGCGGTCAACCAGCCGGGCGCGAATGAGGGTGCTCCATGCGCCTGAAGTTCGTGCAGCAGGTCCCACAGTCCATGCAGCGAATATCCGACGATCAGGGCGAACGGCAGACGCGTGCCCAGCAGGCCTATCCCGACAAATGCCCCGACGACAGTCGTTTCCAGCCTCCATGCCGTCGCCACCCCGAAGTAGGCCGCAAAGGCCAGGTAGAACGAGGCGATCAGGATGAGGAACATCGCGTAGAAGATCTGCTCTGCTTTGGGGCTGAGGAATCGGCGGGCAATGAGGATGGCACCCGCCGCCGCCATGAGCCCGATCACGGCGTAAAGGATCACGATCACGACAAATCCCAGCATGCTGTATCTCTGGTCCATCGGTCCGCCTCCGTCGTCCAGTCTTTACCGGCTCGAGTGTCCGCGGCCGGATCCCGACCCGCATGCGGAGACTACTCGCCGAACGGTACATCGATCAAGCGGCTAAGAGACCCGGGGCTGCGCCGGAGGTGCACAATTGGGTAGAGGGCACGACGGAAGTCATGCCCTTTATAAGAAGAGATCCTGACTTCTAGATCCTCAATCTTGATACTGCCAGCTTCGCTGCATGATAGCCGCACATGCCGTGGACCCCTCCTCCCGGTGGTGTTGAGGACGAGCAGATATACACGTCGCGAGCCGAAGTTGCGTAGTGGCGCCACGTGGGACGGAACAGCAAGGTTGCAAGGGTCAATGCGCCACCGTTGATATCTCCCCCGACCAGATTCGCATCCATCTTCTCCAGCACCGCCGGAGAGCAGACGTTACGGGCCAGCACGCAATCGCGGAAGCCGGGGGCGAAGCGTTCGATCTGTGACTCCAGCCGCTCAAGCATGTTGAAGTTTGATCCGTTAGGCACATGGCAGTATGCCCACGCGATGTGCTTGCCGAGAGGTGCGCGGCTTGGGTCGAATAGAGTGGGTTGCGACAATACGACAAACGGGCGCTCAGCATGCTTTCCGTGTCGCACGGCATTCTCCGACTCGGCAATTTCATCGAAACTGCCTCCGAGATGAAGGGTTGCCGCTCGACGACATTCGGGGGATTTCCACGGAATGGGCTCTGACAGCGCGTAGTCGACCTTGAAGGTCCCGGGGCCGTAAGAAAATGCGGCAAGCCGCCGTTTGTAGAAGGAGGGGAAGCGACCCTCGCCCAGACGCAATAATTGTCTCGGCGTCACGTCGCAACAGACCACTGCATAACCGGTGAGTTCGTCTAGGCTCTCGATGCGAGTCGAAGTCTTGACCACTGCGCCGAAGGTAGATAGATATTGGCATAGGGCATTGGTAATTGCTTGCGACCCGGTGCGGGCAATTGGCCAGCCTATGACGTGCGCGGCCGCTCCAAGCAACACGGCAAAGCTCGAACTGAGTGCGTCATCCATGCTCAGGAAGGAGTGAGCGGCTAGTCCGGCCCACAGCGCTTTCGTGCGGCCACAGCTGAAATAGCGGTTGGCTGTGACCCTAGCGGAGGGTACCGCGCTCAGGCCAAACTTCACCATGAGGATGGGATGCAGAGGAATCGTAGGTTGCGGGGCTAAGACTTCGGGCACGAACTCATACCAATGTTCAGCGAGCGGTTCCATCAACCTGCGCCATGACTTGCCGTCTTTGCCTAAAGCAACCTCTGCGTCTCTTGGGTCGCGCTCCAACATCACCGCACTGCTGTCGTCTAAGGGATGAGCCAATGGTGCCGGAGATTGAATCCACTCCAGTCCGTGTTGCTGCAGGGGCAGCGAAGAGAAGAAAGGAGAACCTGCGCCGAGAGGATGCACTGCAGATCCGAAATCGTGATGAAAGCCCGGCAGGGTTAGTTCGAGCGTGCGCGCAGCGCCACCGGGGATTAGCTCGGCTTCGAAGATCTCCACTTGCAAACCGTGTTGAGCAAGAACCAGCGCAGCCGATAGTCCGTTCGGGCCGGCACCCACAACGCACGCTCGCTTACTCATCGCCGCTCCCAACCAGATGAATCCTCCGCCTCAGGGGACGTGGCTTGGGACCCGCGGGTGCGGTCGACAATGAATCGGTGCCGTGGTCGGGTGTGTGTCACGGTCCCCTAGCAATAACTGAGAGCATCGCCATCGCGCCCACGCTCACGGTGAGATTGACTCTCCAGTTGGATAAACAGCCCGGCCGCCACAGCAATGGAGTTATAGACAGTCGCCCGCACTAGATCTTGCACCATTTTGCGGTATTAAGGCCCGGGACAGTTGAAGCGCTCGCACAAACCCGCCGCAGGGAATGGTCTGTTGCTTGTGATGATACATGGGGGGTGGAGGAGGAACGGCTGATCGCGGCCGCCGCCCCGAAAACAGTGCGCGCTCGGCGTTGCGGAGATGGTGTATCTAGAAGCTGAACTTCAATGCAACTTGAATCATCCGCGGACTCGAGTCGAAGCCCACGATCCGGCCGAAATCGCCGGGGCTGAGAACGTTGCCGGCGGCATCCACCTCGGCCATGTTTATGTTACTGACGGGGTTGTCTCGGTTCGGGTGATTCAGTAGATTGAAGAAATCTGCTCGAAACTGGATAGTCTTCGAGTCCTTTAGGGGAAAGTGCTTGGCGACGGAAAAGTCCAGATTCGTCTGCCGAGGCCCCCGCAGCACGTTGCGCCCCACGTTCCCGAAGTCGGTTTCAGTATCTCCAGCGAGGGCCGTCGGGTCGCGCGCGCTCGGAATGCGCTGGCCAGCCTGCACGATTGCTTGCGCGAAGGCGAAGGGATTGAAGTAGTAGCCGGAGGGAATGTTGCTCAGCGCGGTTCTCCGATTCGCCCCCGCAGCCCAGTTAGGGCGAGCTCCCGCCAAGCCGTACACTGCCCCCCCAGCCGGATCGATGAGGTCCACGGGCACGCCCGACAAGGCGGTCGCTACCCCGGATACCTGCCAATTGGAAAGCAATACTCGTCCTGCCCTTGAACCGCTGGCAAATGCCGCTCCGGGCAAATTCCAGACGTAGCTAAGGACTAGCGCGTGAGTACGGTCGAAGTCGGAAAGGCCACGGTTGGCGCGGGGATCCAGATAGTTTGCCCACACATTCCCGGTGTCAAGCCCACCACTCCGGTCAGTGGTTCCATCGGAATTCGCGCCGCCTCCGGGATTCGACGTGTCGTCAATGGACTTCGAGAATGTGTAAGCCAGGGAGATTTGCAATCCCCGCGACAGACGCCGGTTGAGTGTGGCCTGGAGGGAGTCATAGGTGGATTGAGCCGTTGATTGGTTCAGGCTAAAGAACCCGGGGTCCACACCCTGCATGGGGGAGCGCAACGGTGCATTTTCGAATGTGTTGGTTGTGATGACCTCCCCAGTTACAGGATTTGTGATGGGAAGGATTCGGCTGGCGATGCGCGCCTGATTCACCGTGACACTGCGGAAGAGCCGGACACCGCGCGATCCTGCATAAGCCACCTGCAGAACCGTGTCCTGCAAGACCTCGTACTGCACGCCACCATTGAACTGTTGATAATAAGGAGAACGGTTGTTGCGATCCAGGACCGCGGCAGCGAGGGGGATTCCGGTCTGAACGACGGGGAAGCTGGCACTGGGCGGGGCGCCGGGAAAGGGATCTTCGAAGCGCTGCTCGCCATACGCAGAAATCTGGAAGAATGGTGGCGCGAAGTAGTTCAAGCCGAGGTTCAGGAACGAGGGACGAGAAAAGAAGATACCGTAGCCGGCGTGAACGGCCAGTCGGGCCGAATCCAGGGGTGACCAGGCGATGCCCAGGCGCGGTCCGAAGTTTAAGGGCCCGTTGCTCCTCAACACGCGCTTGCCGACACGAGTAACGCCGGGGAGGCTGTATTGGGGAGGAGCGTTGCCGGCCTCGATGATGCCTTGCGCGGGTGGGCCTAGCGGGAACCCATCTTCGTCAACCCCCATTCGGGGCTGATAGAAAGCTGGATCAAAGCCCCCAATCCAGCCATGAGCCTCGTAAGGAGGCATGTTCAGTTCGTAGCGCACGCCCAGGCCAAGTGTCAGCCTGGGCGTGATCTTCCAGTCGTCCTGAGCGAACAGATGATAGTCCGTGGTGCGAAGGTCGGCATCACTGAAGCCGGTCCCAAGCGAGGAAAATTCTGTGTCGCCAGCTAGAAAGTCCTGGAACGAGCCAAAGTCTACTTCGCCGTAAGAATTCACCGCTGCGTTGACTTGCCACTGTGAGTGCCGAATTTCGCCCCCCAAGCGAACATAGTGCTTGCCGCGCAGTAGCGACAAGCAGTCCATGAAGGTCAGCGAGGGGGAGATGCCACGTAGGAGAAGGTCGTTGGTTCCGATCGAGCCTCCACCGGAATCCCGCGCCAGGACAATGAGGGGTAAACCGGGAAAGTCTGATGCCGAAACCCGGTTTATGCCAAGCTGGCTGTCTTTCAGGGGTTCGTCCGGGACTTCGTTGCTTCGAATGAAGTTGTAGCCGAACCGGGACTGGTTCACGGTTTTCGGACTGAAGGCGTGGATCACCTGCAGAGACAGAACCCGGTTGTTCACCTGTAAATGCGTGCCGAATCCGGGAAGACTGGGTGGGAGTCCGAACTCCGATCCTCCCAGAGCGCTAAACAGTGGGGAATTGGCAAAAAAGAACTTTGCGACCAGCGAGTCATTAGCGCCGAGCCGGTAGTCGATGTTGGTGTTGAACTGCTCTTCCCCGTACGTGGAGACAGCAGTCCCGGTAATCAGGCCGTCCGGGGTCTGAGGCGTGGGGATAAGAAACCGCCCGTTCGGCAGGGTGAAGTTCAGAAGCCGCAGGGACGCAGGGTCGATACTGGATACACCGCAGTCTGCCATCAGAGCCGCGGGTGTTCGGTCATTGGTCAGACAGGGATCAATCAGCACATTCCGATAAAGGCTCTGATCGGTGGCGCCATTGGACTCCCTTCTGCCCTGATAGGACACAAAGTAGAAAGCCCGGCCTCTACGAAGCGGACCACCCACGGTCGCCCCGTAAACATTGCGTTTTAGAGTTGGGCGTCCGAGACCGACGGCCTTCAAGTTGGGGTCGTCGGCATTGAGCGCCGTGTTCTGAAAATATTCGTACATGCTTCCGTGGAGAGCATTCGTGCCGCTGCTGGTAATGAGCTCGATGCTGCCACCACCCGCACCGCTCACTGACGCGTCATACATCGATGTCTGCACCTTCACTTCGGTGATCGTTTCTTGCGCCGGAACGGCTACATTTGCGAAGTCGTGCACGGAAATATTGTTGGCGTCGACACCGTTGACCTGGTAGCTGTTTTGGGTAACTCGGGCGCCATTGACGCTGAGATTTGGGGAGTTGCGTCCGATCGCGCTGTTGTTAAGCAGGGGAGCGCTGACACCAGGGGCGAACGTCAGCAACTGCAGGGCATTGTGGGCGGCAGTCGGCAATTGAGAAACGCTCGTGCCATCAAGCGTGACCCCCAGTTCCGTGCTGTCGGTGCGGACGAGTGGAGGAGCGTCGCTGACGTTGACTTCCGTACTGGTGCGGGCGACGCGAAGGACAGCGTTGAGACGGGTCGAGTCGGATAGGCCCACCGTCACACGGGGAAAGACCGCATCGGCAAAACCACCCGCCCGGATTCGTATTTCGTACAAGCCAGGCGTGAGAGAGAGCAGAGCGAAATCGCCCGAGCCATCCGTCGTGGCCGTACGCTTTTCTCCGGTGGCCAGGTTCTCGGCGGTGACCGCCGCCTTGGCAACAGCCGCCTCCTGCAGGTCGCGGATGGTCCCGGTGATGCGACCCGTGGTTTCGGTTTGGGCCGAAGCGAGGATCGATATGAGCACGCAGAGGCAGGCGGCCAGACTTTGACGGTGTCTTGAAACAGCACGCATGAGTTGGACCCGCCGATGTCCCGTGCCCGTCGCGGCGCGATCGGGTTGGGATCAGTCATTTCTTCAAATTGCTGCTCGCATGCTCACCTGGGGAGGCCGACTCGCTTTACTAAGTCTTCAAACCTGGGATCCGAACGGAGTGCGTCCCAGATAGGATCCGAGTTCAGATCCGTCAAGTTGCCGTCACGCACCTGATAGGCCTTTTCTAGCCAGGCAAACGCGCGGTCCTTTTGACCCGACAAACCGTGGACGAACGCGATGAAAGCAGGAGGGACGAATCTTCCCCCGGCGTCCAAATGCTCGAAGGCCAACGCCCATTCGCGATACGCGGCTCTGTAACCCTGCTGCAGGAGCGCTCGATCCATGGCGTTGGCGGTCTCTCGAAATTCAAGCATTCGCATCATTTCCGCGAACTCGCGGACGGCCTCGTCATGTCTGCCTGCTGCCGCGTAAGCATGGCCCAGATCCCAGTGCGCGTAAATGCCGAACACGCCTAGCTTGACGTCGTTCTGATACATCTCGATAGCTTGGTCGTACTGTCTGCGGCGGTAGTAGGTATTTGGCACCCATTCATGCCCCGGATCGAGGGCGAGCACAAGTTGGAACTCTCGCAGACCTTCCTCAAACCTTCCCATGGCGTCCAGATAGTCGGCGTATTGCGCGTGCGCATGGGCGAAGCTGGGATTGAGTTCAATCGAGTGCCGGAGTTCTGTCTCCGCGGCGGACCAGTTCCAGTCTCTGTGGTACAGCAACTCGGCCAGCTCCAGGTGGGCATCGGCGAGACTCTCGTCCAGCGCAATCGCGCGGTGCAGAGCTTCTCGAGCGCTTTCAATGCGCTCCGGCGACACGGGATCCCATTGCACGCTCTTGGCCAATCCCACATACCCCGGGGCGTAGTACGGATCGATCTGAATGGCCTGCTCGAAGCAACTCTGTGCCGCCTTCATCCCGTCGATGTACAGTTTCTGCTTGCCATTTGTCCACTCAAGGGCGTCGGACAGCTCAAGCTGACGATTCCCTCGAAGATAGACTTCCAACGCTTGCAGATTGAGGCGCCGCGCCTTACCCAATCGGGCCTGCTCCTGGGTTGTCAGCTTGACTCGGATTTCGCTGGCAATCGCGCTCGCCACCGCGCTCTGCAACGTCAGCAGGTCCTGTAAATCGCGGTCGTAACTCTCGGCCCAGACATTGGTGTCGTTGGCGGCATAAATCAGCTGAGCTGTAACGCGGACTCGATCTCCCGACCGCAAGATCGACCCCTCGACGATCGCGTCAGCGTGCAGCTCGCGCGCAATCGCCGGCAGTGACTTCTTGCTTTCCTTGTACGGCATCACGGAGGTTCGGGAGATCACATTGAGTGCGCTGATCCGGGAGAGCTCTGTAATCAGTTCTTCCGTCATGGCATCGGCGAAATACTCCTGCGCCGGATCGCCGGAGAGATTCTGAAGCGGGAGCACCGCAAGCGAGTGGATAGGAGGTAAGCCAGCCTTTCGCGACAACCATCCGCGAAGACCATCCCCTTTCAACACGAAAAACATACTCAACAGCAGGACCGCCCCCCCGAGCCCAGCTAATCCTCGGACCCAGCTCGGCTGGTGGCCGGCTCGGGCGGGTTCCCATTCTGTCGATGCCGCCATCGACGCCGGCCAACCGCCGTTTGTCCGTGCAACCGGCGCCACCAGCCGATAACCACGCTTGGGGATGGTTTGGATGAATCGCGGCTGCTTCGCGTCGTCCTCAAACACGCGACGCAGTTCGGAGACCGACCGTATCAGAACATCGTCAGAAACAAAGGTTTCCGGCCACACGGCGCTAAGAATCTTCTCTTTCGACACAGGCTCGCCCGGCTGAGAGGCCAGACAGACTAAAACCTCCATTACCTTGGGCTCGACACGGATCGTAGTGCCGTTCAACGCCAAAGTATTGAGGCTCGGATCAACCCGCCAGTCTCCGACTTGAAACTTGCCGTTCAATTCTTTCTCCCAGGTGACGGGATAACGCCTAAAGCTCAACTAGTCCGGCAGCCCCACACGGCGAACCAAGTCTGCGAATCTGGGATCCGAACGGAGAGGCTCATAGAAAGGGTTCCCCTTCAGCCAAAGCAGTCCCCCGTCCGCGCCCAGGCTGTATTTGTGTCGATACGCGTCTTCTAGCCAGTAGAAGGCACGGTCCCTGTCTCCAATGAGGCTATCCATCTCCGCCAAGGTGCCCGGCATATAAATTTTTCCTTGCTTCTGGAGGTTCTCAAGAACGGCAGCCTGCAGGCGCATCGCGGCCTGAAATCCCCTTCGCCTAAAGGTGTTGTCCAAGGGGGCAACGAGTGCCGTGAAGCCGTAGAGCTTCAATGTTTCCTCCAGTTCTCCCATCGCCTCCGCATACCTCCCGGCTAGGGCGTATGTCTGGAAAAGGCCATAGTGACCAAAGCCGTCATCGGGCTGGCGTTCCAGGTCCCGCAGCGACAACCGAATGGAGTCCTCGTATTTCCCTTGATAAAAATAGAAGTTGGCCAGGTGATCATTGTTAGGATCGAGTTCCTGCGCACGTTGCAGCTCTTGAACGCCCTGGTCAGGGCGGCCGAGGGCTATCAGAAAATATCCCAAGGCGTCATGACTTTCGGCTCGATTGGGATTGAGAGAAATCGCGCGCCGTAACTCCACCTCGGCTTCGGACCACTTCCAATCATCACAATCCAGGTCCGCAAGGAGCTCGTGGACCTCTGGTGAGCCCGGATCAAGTTCTGAAGCCCTATCGGCAGCTGTCTTCCCGATGTCGTGATCCTGCGGTGATGGACGCAACAAGGTCGGTGCAGCACGATTTAGGCCGTGAGCATAAGCCAATCCGATGTAGGCAGGAGCAAAGCCAGGATCCTCGTCGATGGCACGCCGAAAATATTCTCCCGCCATCCGAGTTTCTTCGTCTCCAAATCCCCGGCCCATCCGGTGCAAGTGGTAATTCCCCTCAAGGTAATTGTCGAGCGTGGTCACACTGACGGCTCGGGTTGCGTTCAACCGCGCCTGCTCGGCGGGGGCTACCTGGACTCGTATCTCATCCGCAATCGCGTTGGCGAGTGTGCCTTGCAGAGCGAGCACATCACGCAAATCGCGTTCGTAACTCTGGGCCCAGATGTTCTTGTCCTGAGGTGCGTAGATCAACTGGGCGGTAATGCGAACGCGGTTGCCGGAACGCTGCACCGAACCTTCAATAATTCCATCCACGTTCAGTTCGCTGGCGATTTGCCTCAATGGCTCATGACTGTCCTGATAGACTTCTGAGGACCGGCGCGAAATTACCTTCAGGGCGCTGATTTGAGACAGGTCAGTAATGAGCTCTTCCGTCATTCCATTCGCGAAATAATTCTGTGCCGGATCATCGGAGAGATTCTTGAGCGGCAGGACAGCGATGGACTGAATCCGCCGAACGTTCTCCCTCGGCGCGAGTGTGTGCCAGATGCCCATGGGCTTTAGTCCGAGAACCGCTAGGAGAAGCACGGCTGCTCCGGCGCCAACCCACAGTCCGGTTCCCAGGGCTCGGCGGGAGGCGATCGCCCCTCGCGCCGGCTTGGTTCTATGCAGAAGCCCCCCAGCGGCCTTTGCCCCATTCGCCACCTCCACCGGCGCCACCAGCCGGTAACCCCGCTTGGGGATAGTCTGAATGAAGCGAGAGTCCCTGGCGTCGTCTTCAAACACCCGGCGTAGTTCCGAGACCGAGCGCACCAGCACGTCGTCAGACACGAATGTGTCGGGCCAGACGGTCCGCAACAACTGTTCTTTCGAAACCGCTTCGCCCGCCTGTTCAGCCAAGCAGACGAGGACCTGCATGATCTTGGGCTCGAGGTGAGCGGTCCAGCCCGCTTGGGAGACGGTATTCAGGCCGGGCTTAACCAGCCAGGAACCAACCTGGAAGCCGTCGATAATGTGCTTGGTACTCATTGGGGCAGACCCAGCCTGTGCATCAGGTGTTGTAACTGCAACCTATAGTCCCGCTCCTCCTGGGGGAGGATATACAACCAATCGAACACCGCCGGCGGCTTCGACGTTGCGTCAAGGCCTGTCAGCGCCTTGGGTGCGCCGTTCAACAGGACGACGGGCGTTACCCGACAGCGCGTGGGGGTGGTCTGGACAAAGTGGGGAGTTTTGGCGGCGTCCTGCGGGACGCTGTGTTCTTTCGAGTAGGGCTCGCCGGGGTGACGGGCAAGGCACACCAACACTCCCATCACCTTCGGTTCCAGACGAAGCGACGTGCCTCTGTGAGAAACGGTATTCAGGCCGGGTTCTACCAGCCAAGGCCCCATGCGGAAGTCGCCCTTCACGACTCCCTCCACCCCGCGAATCTCGCAGATTATAAACCTATTTGTCTACTTTTCAACCCGTTCTCCCGCCCCCCCCGCCCCCCCCGACCCCTCCCTCGGAGAAACCTCCGGCAAACCTCGGACTATCCTCAGGACTCGCCGTTGCGCGACAGGTAGTGTCGACCCTGATGTTGGCCGCTGCTGTGCCCAAACGCAGACAAATCTTTGAACAACCCGCCGGGTGCTAAGCCTGAGAGGTTACACAAATGCGGGGTTGGTCCTCACCTCGATGGCCAAGCAAATTGACCCGAAAGGGTAGGGGAACTGTGGGTTGCCAAGAAGCAGAAAGCACGATTTATGACAGAGAAAGCTGTTCTTACCACCATGTTTGACGTCTGTGTCGTGTCGGAAAACCGGCTACTGCGGGATGTCCTGACCAAGCTACTCCGCAAGAAAGCCGGCGTTCGCAGTGTCAGCGCCTTGCCTTTCTCCGGCTACACCGTGAATCAAGTTGCCAAAGGGCAGGCTCATATCCTGCTGCTCGATCCGGCAGGTGCTACGCGACCGATTCTGCAGGTGGTGGCTGAGGCCAAAGACGCTGTTCCCGAGCTGCAAGTGATTCTCATCGGCATGCAGGCAGACCCTGAGACGTTTGTCCGCTGCGTTGGAGCGGGCATCGCTGGCTATGTCCTTAAGGATGCTTCGGGGAACGAACTTGCACAGGCATTGATCTCTGTTGCGCATGGCCTGGCTGTTTGCCCGCCGGACCTGTGCCTAGGCCTTTTTCAATATGTTGCTCGAGAAAGCAAGCGACTCGCGGAGCGTTCTCCCTGCCGCCGGCTGGGGCTGACCAGTCGCGAACAACAGCTCGCAAGTCAAATCCAGGCAGGATTTACTAATAAGGAAATCGCAACGAAGTTCCATCTTTCTGAGCAGACAGTAAAAAACCACATCCACCGGATTTTGCGAAAGGTTGGTGCATCTGATCGCCACACGGCAGCTGAGATTTGTCGGGTCCAGGGCTTCCTGGCGGGTTGAGGCGCTCTTGTCGAATTCTACTCAAACCTCGGCCCTTGCTCGGGACTTCGCTTCGATTTGTAGCCTGCCGCGTTGCGTTGGGCCAATGGAGGTGACCGCCCGGCTTTGCGCCCGGCAGCGGAGACGGCCAAGGGCTTGGGGTGGTCTAAAAAACTGCACCTGGAGTCGGCTCAGCCTTGAGGTGCCTATGAAGAGGTGCCTATGAAGAAGAAGAGAGACATCTTCGCGTGCCTGTCTGGACCCCTGGCGCTGTTGGTCCTCACCGGTTGTCCCACTCCGCCCTCTCTCTCCCCCCGATCCTTGACTTTTCCTCCTCAGGTGGTGAACCCCACCGGCCCGGCCAGTGCACCGCAGGCGGTTACCCTGCATGCGGGGAGTGGGAGTCGAGTGGTGGGCTCGATCACGGTCACCGGCCCTTACTCCCAGACCAACAACTGTCCCAGCACGCTTGCGTCCGGAACCAGTTGCGCCATCCAGGTGACGTTTGCTCCCAACGCGGTGGGCAATATCTATGGCGAGCTTGACGCCAGCGGCCTGAGCTCCAGCTTGACCGGCGCAGGCCTGCCGCCGGTCGGGTTCTCGCCGGGCAGCTTGGATTTCGGTACTGTGGGCATCGGCGGTACCGGAGCGGCGCAGTCGGTGACCCTGACCAACAATCAGGCCACCGCACTGGCGATCACTGCCATCGCCACCAGTGGTGACTACTCCCAGGCCAATAACTGTCCGTCCTCCCTGGCTGCGGGGGCCACCTGCACCCTCAACGTGACTTTCCAGCCCACGGGGAAGGGAACGATTGCGGGCGCTATCACGGTTTCCACCGACGCCACTTTGGCCGCACAACCCCTAGGCCTGACGGGCATAGGTTCTGGCCCGGCCACGCCAAACGTCTCATTTACCCCTGCCGGCCTCGACTTTGGAAGCCTGGAAGCCGGAACCACCAGCTCTGTCAAGGCCATAACGTTGAGAAACACAAGTTCCACCGCCAGTCTGAACATCACAAGCATCGCTGCTTCGGCCGGATACGCGTCCACCGATACCTGTGCGGACAAGATACTTCCCGCGAATGGCACCTGCACGATTTCCGTGAAATTTCAGCCTGTGGCGAATTTAGTTCCTATCCCCTATCCCGGAGCTATTACGGTAGTGGATGGCGACGGCACAAGCCCGCAGGTCATCGGTCTTTCAGGAACCGGCGTGGCGCCGGTGAGCCCCTCGCCCGTTGCAATGGACTTTGGGACGATGGTCTCCAACGCAACCTCTGCCCCGCAGACAATTACCTTCACCAATGTTGACGCTGGTTCGGAGAGCCTGACACTGACGTCCTACGGGCCCTTCACAATCGGGAACAACAGCTGCGGCGGAAGTCTTGCCCCGGCTGGAAAATGCTCGGCAGATGTCACTTTCGGTCCAGGCGGGGTAGGGCCCGCGACCGGAGTGATGATGGCGGACTTCTCCAGCGGGGGATTCCTGAATCCGCAGGCTGTCAGCCTAACTGGCTGCCGCACCGAAGTCATTCGCACACCTCAAAGTTTGAACTTCGGAGCTGTCGCCCTTGGAAAGACGAGCGATCCTGAGACTGTGACCGTCAGTGGCGGAACCTTCAACTTTTCCGGCATCACCTTGACCGGCCCCAATTCCGCGGAATTTGCCATCGCTGACAATTCCTGCGGCAGCACATTGAGCAGTGGCTCGTGCACCTTGGATCTGACTTTCACGCCAACGGGCGCTGGCACCCGGACTGCGTCCCTCGAAATCGCCGATGACCAGCACTGCAGTCCACAGACGGTGAGCCTCACGGGTGGTTCATCCGTCGGCCCATTTGTGCTCACCGGAGTCCCGAACGGCACCGGAAGTGGGAATCTGACCAGCAATCCCGCCGGTTTGAACTGTGGCAGCCAGGGGACGGACTGCTCAGCGAACTTTGCTACGGGGACTGTGGTCAAAGTGAGTGCCGCTCCCGACGCGAATTCCACCTTTGCCGGCTTTGGCGGTGCATGCAGCGGTACCGGCAGTTGCAATCTGACGATGAATGCAGACCGCCAGGTCACGGCTGCCTTCAATCTAGATCCCTCACTCACCCTGAACCTTGGCGGAAATGCCAGCGGCACCGGCACCGTGACCAGTAATCCGCCGGGGATCAACTGCCAGAACCCACCCGGCGGAACCGCGTGCCAGGCCTACTTTCCGCCGGGTACTTCGGTGCAGCTTACCGCCACCCCGGGTCCGGGATCAGTCTTCGGAAGTTGGAGCGGGGCCTGCTCCGGAACCGGGGCGTGCACGCTCACAATGAATGCCGACCAGAGCGTCACGGCCACGTTCAATGGACCTCCAACGGTAAGTGTGAATCTTAGTGGCACCGGCGCGGGGAGCGTTGTCAGTACGCCTGCGGGCATCAACTGTCCCGCCGGAAAATGCTCGTCGACTTTCCCCTCAGGAACCGCAGTAACCCTCGCCGCCACTGCCGGGGGCGGTTCCGGGTTCGATGGCTGGAACGGGCCGTGTTCCGGCACGGGGTCGTGCTCTTTCAATTTAGCGACCGATCAAAGTGTCGGGGCGGTCTTTGACCTGCCCGACTTCTCGGTAACTGTGTCTCCCCCGGGGGTTGCGCCAATTGTGCCGGGTGGGCAGGCAACCTTCAACATCGCCATTGCTGAAACGGGAGGCTTCAACCAACCTGTGACGCTGGGCTGTTCCGCACCCACGATCCAGGGAGTCAACTGCTCGCTGGCACCGCCCTCTGTCATGCCCGGCGGCAGCGCTACCCTGACGGTGACGACGAAGGGGCCATCCGCCGCCCTTGCGCCCTTTTCCGGAACTAGAGATGTGCGTCCTCTGTGGGCTGCGTGGATCTCCTTTCCCATGCTGGCCGCATTGGGACTTGGCACGACGGGTTCGACTCGTAGGAGACGCCGCCTGGTCCGGCTGGTCTTTTATGGCCTGCTGCTCTGCTTGGTTGCCCTTCAGATAGCTTGCAGTAGCTCGAGCAATCCTTCGAACCCGGGAACGCCTGCCGGCACCTATACGGTGAACATTAATGCGACCTCCGGAACGACGTTACAGCACCCGACATCGGTGACCGTAACGGTGCAGTGAAGGCACCGAGTGAAGGCACCTGAGGAGGAGCAATGCAAGGAGGAGCGATGCAACTCGCACCGCGGATCACGCAATGGGCGCTCCTGGGGGTGCTGGTGGTGAATGCGCTCCCCCTCCGCATGACCGACGCGCTCTGGGCCGAAGACGACCCCGCCACGGTGCAGGTGCCCGCACCCTCCGGGCCCTATGGAGTGGGTACGCTCTGGTTGCGGCTGGTCGACACAGCGCGCAACGATCCCTTTCTGCACGATGGAAGCAAGCGCGAACTGATGGTGCGCTTCTGGTATCCAGCGCTGCGTGTCCGCGGATGCCCTCCGGCCGAGTACGCCTCTCCCAAGGTGTGGGCCAATGTGTCGGAGCTAATGGGAATGCCAAGCTTGACCGTGCGCACCAATAGCTGCGCGAACCTTCCGGTTTTGATGGGACGACATCCCGTGATTTTGGTGTCGCACGCATACACCGGAATGTTCACGGACTACACCTTTCTCCTGGAGGACCTTGCCAGCCGCGGGTACGTGGTCGCTTCTGTCGCACATACTTACGAGACCACGGCGGCGGAGTTTCCGGACGGCAGACTGCTCACCTCCGCTCTCGGCAGCCAGTACGCGGAAGGGACTTTGCAGACGGATCAACAGTCCTTACAGTTTGCGATGTCGATTCGAACCCGCGACCTGGCATTCGTCGTCGCCGAACTCGAGCGGCTGGATGCCGGCGGCAGCCCATTCGCAGGCAAGCTCGATCTGCGGCGCACCGGGATTGTTGGCCATTCCATGGGTGGGGACACGGCCATGACCAGTCTGGGGCAGCTGGTCGAAGTCAAGGCGGCGGTACTTCTAGATCCCGCGTTGTTGTCGCCTCTTTCGACCCGGGGTACGGAGAAACCACTCCTGCTCGTGTCGGAAGGGCGCGAGGAATGGTCAGAGGCGGAGTGCGAACTGTGGAGTCGACTGCGCGGACCTCATGTGGCATTGATATTTCGCGGGGCCGAGCACATGACGTCTTCTGACGCCGTCTGGCTTGGCTTCTACGTCCCTGGACTCCACGTTGAAACAGGCACGATGGGGCCGGAGGTGACGATTTCTGCAATCAGGGACTATGTTGCGGATTTCTTCGATGCCTACCTCTCGGGCAAGCCACCGGGGCTGCTGTTGAATGGTTTGTCGACCAAGTACGCAGACGTGAGAGTCACAACCCGGACACATGCCTTGTGCGGGCAAGCGCCGCCGGGCCCACAACGGGCGATGCTCCGGCCCTAGAGAACCCTGGCGGGCAGGGTGGCGGAGCCCCTTACGCCCAGCGCCGCGGGACGCCAAACGGATGCGCGTTCGCTGCCTTTGTCCTGTCACGGCATGATGACGGCTGCTCCGTCGATCGAATCCCCTTTGATGGCGGCCAGTGCTTCATTTGCTTGATCAAGAGAAAAAGTGGTTACCTTGGGCCGAAGGTGAATTTCGGCGGCGAGGTTCAGGAAGTCACGGGCATCGGTCCGAGTCATGTTGGCCACGCTGCGTATTTGGCGCTCCCCCCAGAGCAAGCGATCGTAATCGAACTCGGGAATGCGATCGAGGTGGATTGCATTGATAGCAACCACGCCGCCCTTTCGCAAGCTGGACAGAGCCATGACGACCACGTTGCCACTTGGAGCGAAAGTGACGGCGCGATCAAGTTCCACTGGGGGCCGTTCCAGGTCCGACCCGACCCATTTCGCCCCCAGTTCCTCCGCGAGTTTGCGGTGCGATGCGCCACGGGTTGAGACGTAGACGTCGCATTTCCAAGCGTGGAGCACCTCGATGGCTAGATGCGCCGATGCGCCGAAGCCAAACAGCCCCACTCGTTCGCCCTTCTCCACGCCGGCCACGCGCAGACTGCGAAAGCCGATTATGCCGGCGCACAACAGGGGCGCCGCGTGCAGATCGTCCAGCGTCGTTGGCAGGGGGAAGACAAAATCCGATCGCGCGGCCGCGAACTCCGCGTATCCGCCGTCAACGCTGTAGCCGGTGAATGTCGGCGAGTCGCAGAGGTTTTCCAGATTCTGCTTGCAGTACCAGCAGGTGCCGTCTGTCCCGCCGACCCAGGAGACGCCGACCCGAGTGCCGGCCGGGATTCCCGCTACATCTCCTCCGATCATCTCTCCCACGATCTGGTGGCCCGGGATCAGTTTTGCTCGCAGTGCGGTGAGTTCGCCTTCGATTATGTGCAGGTCCGTTCGGCAGACCCCGCAGGCCCGTACACGCAACAGCGCCTGGCCGTGGCCAGGCACAGGCCTCGGCACTTCCTCGACACGCAGAGGGCGATCCAAGACCTTTCCTGGAGTGGGAAGCACCGCGGCTTTCACACCAATTCCTCGGGCGCTGTAGACTTGCGAGGCTTATCCGCCCTGAACTCTACCACATGCGGAGGCGCCGGAAAGGCGAGAAACACCCTGCAGAGAGGGCCTGCTAGGGATTCTGCCAGGGGTTGGATTGTCTAATCCATCGGGGGGAGCAGAACCGCACGACGATACTGACGCATACGCAAACCCCAGGAAGGAAGGAGCGAAAAGTCCAACTACCTGCCCATGATCAAGGAGTGTTGCATTGGAGGCTGAAACATCTGGAGGCCGCGTAGGTAGGCGCCCTGCGATCCAGAATTTACTCCTTCTTTTTGCCTTCCAGAAGCCTCCGAGGGGGCTCGTCGTCGGACAATAGCGGGATCACAAGAAGCAGTGACTCGATTTCTCGACGAACGCGTTCACAGTCCGCTTCCTTCTGGTGCAGAAGGGCATACGCATCTCTCATCTTGGTCTCCTATCGGCATAATGGCGTTCTTGCGCTTCTTACGGCTTTCGGGATAAGCGGGTCTCCAGCGTGTAATCTTCTTAAGGAGAGCGGTGGGAAGAAGGAATCGCAGCCATACAACGACCTGCCATGCTACTGCTCGTAGGCGCCAACGTCGATGGTGCTGCCATGGGTGCGTGGATTGCCGGCAAAATCCAGAGTACCCACGACTGGCCCCAGATTGTTGTTGCCCCGGTTGACAGCGGGCGAAGTCGCCTCAATGCGCAGATCAGGTGTCGTTAGGCTTAGGAATTGGGGATCTGCGTATTGAGAGTGAGAGTCCATCCCAGTGGCTGACTGGTAGGATCCGAATCCAGTTTGGCTTGTGCCATTCCAGATGAAGTCGACGGTGGAGGAGTTCAGCGACGAGTAGTAGAGGTTATAGTCGGCGGTCACCGGGTTCGGTTCGCTGGTCGTGAAGTTATTGATGAACAATCCTTGGGCCGTGGCGTACACGATGTTGTTCTCGAAGATGTTGTTCGTCGCGTAATACTGGACCTGGAACTCGCCGCTGCCCGTGTTCTGGGTGTCATTTTCGAACAAGGTGTTGTTAACGATACTGCATTTGTCGGTTCCGCCCACGTTACTGGCATAGCCTCCGATTGAGATTCCCACCGAGTTCGAGTGATAGACCAGGTTGTTGCGCACGATCACGGAGCTGGCAACGTGTCCTGCGTGTTCGCTCGCGACCTCAATGCCCAGATCCGTCTGGTAGACACGATTGCGCTCTACCGTGATTTGGGCGCCACCGTCCACATAGATCCCGTCCGCGTCATACTCGTTGCCTTCGCCCGGGTTGTTGATGGCGCTGATATTGTAGATGGTGTTGCCGCTGATCTCGCCGTTGCGGGCAAAGTCCACAGACGGGCTGGGCGCAACGCCCTCAAAGCCGATGGCGTCGATCCCGATGTTGTCGTTGTCGTGGACGATGTTGTTGGTAATGGCAAAGTCCGTCACGTTGCCATCCACGTTCACTGATTCGCTATTGCCGGTTCTCAAGTTGTAAACCTGGTTGCTATCGATCGTGATGCTGTCCAGAGATGTGGTTGCTGTTCCATAAACGGCAATCCCAAAGGCGTTCCCGCTTTGTTCGGATGTGGTCACGATGTCATGGACGATATTGCTCTGGATCCGGATGTTGCTCCCTGAGCCCGATATCCAGATCCCCGCCGGGGTGGCGGATGCGTTCGCTGTCTGGTAATTGCGGATTTCGAAGCCTTCAATCGTGATGTAGCTTTGGTTTGCGATGTTGAAGAGGCCTTGGGTTCCGGAGCTGGGAACGGCCAGGCCCGACCCGTCTACAACCGCGGTTTCGCCCGGGTAGTTCTGAAATGTAATAGGTCCCCCGCCCGCCGATCCTGAGACCGCAATCGTTACCACCTCGCTGTACACCCCGCTCCGTACATATACAGTGTCTCCGGCCTGGACAGAGTTCGCAGCGTGCTGGATCGTTCTCCAGGGCGAGTCGATGGTTCCCGGGTTGGAATCATTGCCTGTGGTGGAGACATAGAAGCCGGCAATATTGACTGTGGAAATTGTCACCTGGGCGGATGCGGATTTGGTGGAATCCGCTTGCGAGATGGCGGTGACGGTCACGGTGGCGGGGTTGGGTAAGGTGGCTGGAGCGGTGTAGAGGCCCGAGGTCGAGATTGTGCCCGAGGTGGAATTGCCGCCGGTCACGCTATTTACCTGCCAGGTGACGGCCGTATTGCTGGCGTTCTGCACCGTGGCCGTGAACTGCTGCGTGGCTCCTGTAGTCACATTGGCTGAGGTGGGTGAGATGGTGATGCTGACCACGGCTGGGGTGGTCGTGATCGTCACCTGGGCGGATGCGGATTTGGTGGAATCCGCTTGCGAGATGGCGGTGACGGTCACGGTGGCCGGGTTGGGTACGGTGGCTGGAGCGGCGTAGAGGCCCGAGGTCGAGATTGTGCCCGAGGTGGAATTGCCGCCGGTCACGCTATTTACCTGCCAGGTGACGGCCGTATTGCTGGCGTTCTGCACCGTGGCCGTGAACTGCAAAGTCTTCCCTACCGTTACTGTCTTCGAGGCAGTTGAGATGGTAACGGTCACCGTGGCCGGCGTGGTTGTATCCATCATCGCCGACGGCGTGCCACAGCCGACGCTCGGTAGAACGCTTGCCACCACAGCGGCGAGCAACACACTGCTGACGAGCAGGTTAGCGGCCGTGACGAGTCTAAGCTGGCTACGAAGAATTCTCATGGAAAGCCCAGCCACAAGCTTGGATTCCGGCCATCAGAGCGGGTGAGGAACTGGCCTAGTTGATCTCGTTATCATCCTGCGGCTTTGTTGGCGGGCTCGCGCAGAAGGTACAAAGTGCCGAACTGCATCACCGCCTACCCTGATCCTCATAGGACCTTTATCCGCAAGGACATATAGGTACTACCTCGTGCCAGTAAACCGATGTCATGGCTAGCGCGCCAGATTCCATTGGGTTATACCCACGTGGGAATCCGTACCTGCCTGGTTCTGTGCTGACGGCCTGCCCTCGGCAGCCGATCTTCCGACGATTGGGTTACCGCGACACTGCGGCGGGGTATTTTCGGTGTGTCCTACGGTGCTGGGTGGATGCCGGTGTGCATCAAGAGCAAGTGGGCATACCCAAACAGCCGGGGGACGTAGGCGTTCGGTTGACTTTCGTAAGAGGTTGGGATCAGCCTTGGCCGGACCAGATCAACGTACTGGAGAGGCCATCCGACTGACCATGGAGAGAACTTTTTCTTGTTCTTGCGCGAAAATACGGGGCCGCAGGCGCCTACTCCACGGTCACCGACTTGGCGAGGTTCCTGGGTTGGTCGACGTCGCAGCCGCGGCGCACGGCGATGTGGTAGGCCAGCAACTGCAGGGGCACGATCTCCAGGATGGGCGCCAGG
>Ga0187779_10000330_pt1 | contig 32628 bp, 30 predicted proteins | sample 1015_Q2_SP10_10__FD_132435 | JGI IMG/M metagenome (GOLD analysis project Ga0187779, IMG submission 132435) | Tropical peat soil microbial communities from peatlands in Department of Meta, Colombia - 1015_Q2_SP10_10_MG | ecosystem: Environmental > Terrestrial > Soil > Wetlands > Peat | place... | reverse complement strand
TAACTTCCCGCGCGCCTACTTGCCGGAGAGCCTCGATTTCAGCTTCAGCGGCCTGAAGACGGCGGTCGCAAACTATCACCGGGAAGGGAATAAGACTCGGCTGCAGGATGTCTGCGCCAGCTTTCAGCAGGCGGTGGTCGACGTCCTCGTGAGAAAGACCGAGTGGGCCATCCGGAAGGAACGGGTCGGAAGGGTCACCCTCTCGGGTGGAGTGGCTGCAAACAGCGCGCTGAGAAGTGCGTTCGTGCGCATGGCTCAAGAGAGGGAAGTGAAGGTATTTAGTCCGTCCGTACAGCTCTGCACAGACAATGCAGCGATGATCGCTGCCGCGGGGTACCACCACTTTATGGAGAATGACACAAGGGGAGAGGATCTGAACCCGGTGGCATATCTGCCGCTCTGAAGGAGTACGGAGGAATTTTATCCTGCCCGGAGAGAGGATACAAGACCTTCCATCGGAAAAAATGAAGGCTCGTTATCTGTTATTATAGGGGACTATGAAGGGTTACGTGCTCATCATCGGCATTCTTGCGATAATCGTCTCATCGCTCATTACGCTTAATATCTTTTTCCAGAATACGCTCCAGATGGAGATGGCGGAACAGTTCAACAAGCAACAGCTGCTCCTCGCGAACGCCCAGGCCTCGAATATCCAGTCCTACATCAATGATCTCAGGGGTCATCTTGTCCATACCGCCCGCTTCATTTCGGGCCTCCGGATGGACGAAAGAAAGGGGTTCCTCTGGCTTGCCGATGAACTTTTCAGAGAGAGGGAAAGCGTAAGCACGGATCTCATCTTCCTCAATAAGGAGGGCGAGGTTCTCTTCTCGAAGGGGAAGGGAGCGATCAAAAAATCGGACATCAAATCCCTGTCGGAAAAGGCAGGGACATGTTCGAATGAAGTCATCATGGAGCAGAAAGATCAGACTCTTTACATGACCGCGCCGATATGCCGGGAGGGTATATTCGATGGTGCCGTTATCCTCGGCATCGGGATTCAGGAAATGGCCCGTGAGTTCCTCGCTCCGATTAAGTCGGGGTCGAGAGGATATGCCTGGATGATGGATGACAAGGGTGACCTCCTCTACCATCCGACGCAGCCGGGGATGATGGGGCGAAACCTTTACAAAGCCGGGGCTTCCTGTTTCACCTGTCACAGGTCCTTCGAAATCGAGAAGAAGATTATAGAAGGCAGGGTTGAACACTTCGGCATCTATCTCGCCCCGTCAGGTGAAGACAAGGTCCTTGCTTACTCCGTCGCACCGATCGGACCGCTGAAGTGGATCGTGGCCGTCTCTGCTCCTTACTCTGAGGTGACGATATCGATTCAGAGGGCGATGAAGTTTTACTCGTGGCTGATCATCGCCATCTTTGCGACCACGAGCATCGTATCGGCGATGCTGATCGTCTTTCACCGAAAGAAGGTGAAGGCGGAAGAGGCGGTTCGCCACCAGGTGGAACTCGAGGGGTATGCCGAGAATCTCGAGCGGGAGGTCGCGAGGAGGACGCAGGAGCTTTCATCAGAGAAGGAGAAGCTCAATACGATCGTCAGCGCAATCGGGAGCGGCATAGTCCTGACGGATAACGAGGGAAAAATTAAATGGGTAAACCAGGCGATGCACGAGCTGGCGGGGCAAGACATTACCGGAACGAAGAGCAACGATGTCTTCACGGATTTCACCGTCGTCGGCTCATATGTCCTGAATGAGATGCAGACGGAGATCGTTTCGAATTTTCTCGGAAGGACGGATAAATTCTATCAGCTGACCACCGCTCCAGTGAGGGGCGAAGACGGAGAACTGCACGGCTGCATCCGGCTCATCCAGGATGTGACGGAGATGAAGAGGATGGAGGATCAGATGATGCATTCGGAGAAACTCGCATCCCTCGGCAGACTGACCGCGGGAGTCGCCCACGAAATAGGGAATCCGCTCACCTCCGTATTTTCTTTCGTCCAGATATTAAAGGATATGGAGCAGGATGAGTTTAAGAAGGAGAGTCTCGAGACGATCTATTTCCACATCAATAGGATAGCCGACATACTGAAACAATTTTCGGGCTTCTCGAAAATGGCGCCCGTCGAACTGAAGAAGTGGAAGGTGAATAACCTCATAGAGACTTCCCTCTCGCTCATCCAGTACGACAAGAGGGCGAAGGAGATCTCGATCGTCAGGGATCTGTCCCCCGACCTGCCGGACATCGCGACCGACGGGAGCCAGCTTTCTCAGGTGTTTGTCAATCTCATCCTCAATGCCGTGGATGCAATGCCGAATGGAGGGACGCTCACGATCAGGAGCCGGGTTGATGACGGTTCTATCGTGATCCGATTCGAGGACACCGGAATCGGAATCAAGAGGGAGAACATCTCGAGGATATTCGACCCCTTCTTCACGACGAAGGAGAAGGGCACGGGATTGGGACTGGCGGTGAGTTATAGTATCGTCAAGAAACTGAACGGCGATCTGACCGTAGAGTCCGAACCGAACAAGGGGACAAAATTTACGGTGAGCCTGCACGGTAACGGAGATCAATGAAACCGAGGATCCTTGTAGTAGACGACGAAAAAGATATTTGCAAGGCCCTTGAGTTCCTCCTCAGACACGAGGGATATTCGGTCACCCTTGCCTACAGCGGTGAAGAGGCGATAGAAAAGCTCGGGAAGGAACACTTCGATGTCGTCCTCACCGACCTCAAGATGGAAAAAGTGGACGGGTTTGCCGTACTCGAGAAGGCGAAGGAATTGAGTTCCGATACCCAGGTGCTCATCATGACCGCCTTCGCGTCCGTCGAGTCAGCGGTTACGGCGATGAAGAAGGGTGCCTATGACTACGTGCAGAAGCCCTTTCACAACGAAGAGATCAAACTCACGATAAAGAGGGTGCTCGAGCAGAAACGACTCGTGGAGGAAAATATCGCGCTGAAGCAGCAGCTGAGCCAGCGGCTCGGATACAAGGAGATCATCGCCGAATCGTCGGCGATGATGCAGATCTTCGAAACCCTCGAGAAGGTGATACCGACGAAGAGCAACATCCTGATCCTCGGGGAGAGCGGAACCGGAAAGGGGCTCATCGCCGAGCTGATTCATTGTAACAGTCCGAGGAGGAACAATCCGTTCATATCGATAAACTGCTCCGCCATACCCGAGGGGCTCCTCGAGTCCGAGCTGTTCGGATACAAGAAGGGGGCCTTTACCGGAGCGGTGGCGGATAAACCCGGTCTCATTGTCATGGCCCATCAGGGGACGCTCTTCCTCGACGAGATCGGCGATATGCCCCTCAATCTCCAGGCGAAGATCCTGAAGGTTCTCGAATCGTCCGAGGTCGTCCCGCTCGGCGACACCCGTTCCCGGGTGATCGATGTCAGGCTGATAACGGCGACGAACCAGGATCTTGAGCAGAAGGTGAGGGAAAAGACCTTCCGGGAGGACCTCTTTTACCGGCTGAACGTCATCGAAGTGCGGGTGCCGCCCCTGCGGGAGAGAAGGGACGACATCCCCCTTATCGTGAACTCTTTCATAAAGAAGTTCTCCGAGGAGAACAAGAAGGCGGTCAAGGGGGTCGAAAACGGCGCGATGCGCTATATCATGCAGTATCCGTGGCCCGGGAATGTGAGGGAACTTAAGAACGTGATCGAGCGGGCGGTGGTTTTGTCTCCCGGAGAGGTTATCACAGCCCGTGAACTGCCCGATAAGATGCAGAAGAACGAAAGCGTCCTCAGGGAGCAGCAGGGAGTTTCTCCCCTGAAGATATCCATCGAGGACTTCGAAAAGTCCCGTATCGAGACTGTCTATAATACGCAGAACAGGAATAAGGAGGAGACGGCGAGGATACTCGGCATAGACTTGGCGACCCTTTACCGGAAATTGAAAAAGTACGGGATAGGGGAATGAGCCGTGATTATGGGTTCGCCGGTTCCGGGATCATAAGAGATGAAGAAAGTATTCATCATCGGCTGCATCGCGGGAGGGATACTGGGAGTGACGGTCGCGCTCAGCATGGACTTCTTTCTCGGAGGCGCCATAGGGAGCGGCTGGCGGGACGCGGTCGCCCATGACCTCGGCGCTCTCTTCGGGAGGCAGTTCGGGAAGAACTCTCTCCCCGTCATCACGGGCGTCGTTGTCGTTGTGGGGTTCATCGGCGCCGTCGGATCATTCCTCGGCGGCATATTCGGCGTAATGATAGCCACCCTCTTCTCTCTCTTGACGAAGGGACACCAGGGATAATCCCTTCTCGGCGCGGTAGAGCGGGTATTTTCAAAAAGATCGATATGAAGAACGTCTCGGTAACGGTTCAGAAGGAGTTCTGCGAAGAATGTTCTCTCGCACTGCGGCGGTTTATCGGCAAGATGGACGGTGTTGACTCTATCGAAGTGGGGGAGGGAAAGATCGTAATCAGTTTTGACGGCTCAAGAATCAGTGAAGAGGACATCCTGAAGATAACGAAGGAGAGCATAGAAAAGCTCGGCTACACGATGAACGGGCAGCCATAGTCACTGCCGGCTGCTCCATTCGTTTTATCGCGTTTCTTCATGATTCTGCCGTTTCCTCCGTCAACTTCCTCCCAAATAATGCTCTGGTGCTAACCTTTATTGAGATCGCTGCACTGAGCGCCGCAGCAGCACAATTCTCCCCTTGCCTTTCTAAACGCCTCGCGTCCTTCCTGAAAAGAGAAGATGGCGATACCGATGGCACCAAGAGAATCCATCAGGCCAAGGCCGGTCGCTTCATAACCAAAGCTTGCGATCAGGAGTACGATCGAAAGATAGAGACATGTCTTCGTACAGGCTGCATCGGCAAGTAGCGCCCGGGACGAAAACCGCTTGCCGATCTTCACCTTGTAATGAATAAGCATCCACATCGTTACGATCGAAACGGCAGCCACGACGATGCCCCACAGGGTCGTTGCGGGCCTACGGCCTTTGTAAATATCTGCAAGCGCGGTGAACACCAACCCGATGGTGAGGATATAAAATGCGGTTCCGGTAATCCTGAGAGCGGTGCCCTCGAATCTGCCCTGGTCTTCGGAACTGTTTCTTCTCATCCTCCGGATCATGTGCCATATCCCGGCACCTGATATTACCTCAACAAAAGAATCCATTCCGAAACCGAAAAGGGCGACTGTCCGGTCCTCGATGCCGAAAAAGACGGAGACCAGCCCCTCAACGAGATTATAGAAGATCGTGATGAGAGCGAGAGCCGTTGCCCACCGATAAAATGAGGCTTTTCCCGTGTTCGGACTCTGACTATTTTGCACCTCCTATAATAACATCCCGGCTGCGTCATCCCTCAATTCGTTTAACCTGTCCCGGAGTGACAGGTTCTTTTCATAATTTCTTCATGAAGGTGGGGTATTTTTAATTATGAAGTTGGACTTTTCCAGCAGAGTCCTTGTGGGCGCAGTAATATCCGCTGTCGCCGTCATCATTCTAGGGGGAGGTGTGAATATGTCGACGAGACACGATGATACCGAGGCCGGCATCGGCCTGCCGTCTTCGGATACTGATCCTTCGGGCAAATTCGAAACAGCTACCTTTGCGCTGGGCTGATTCTGGGGTTCCGACTCCCAGTTTGGGAGCCTGCCCGGTGTTGTCCGGACGCGGGTGGGATACGCCGGAGGCACGAAGAAGAATCCGAGTTATCACGACCTGCGAGATCACTCCGAGGCGGTTCAGATCGATTTTGATCCATCCCGCATCTCCTATAGAGAATTGCTCGACATCTTCTGGAAGGGGCACGACCCGAGGAGAACTTCGTGGTCACGCCAGTATAGGGCTGCGATATTCTATCACAACGAAGAGCAGAGGAAGGTTGCTCTGGAAACGAGGGACGAACTTGCCGCCACAATGGATGGAAGAATCGCGACCGCGATAGAATCATTTACGGGATTCACTAACGCCGAGGACTACCATCAGAAGCACAGTCTGAGACTATATCCCGAAATAATGAAGGAGTTCAGCGCTATCTATCCAGACATGAAGATTCTGCTTAACTCCTCGGCAGTTACACGCGTCAACGGTTATCTGGGCGGATACGGCTCATGCGATTCTCTCAACACAGAGATAGAGGACTTCGGGCTTTCACAGCGTTCAAAGGAGACGTTGATCGCCCTTGTCTGCGGTCACAAGGCATCAGTCGCCTGCCCGGTTCACTGAAGGGAATTTTTCGCCCGTGACACCGCTTAACGTTCGTGAAGTCATCCGGCGTCCGGGTCATTCTCCGGGATGTCCAAAGAATACAAGAATAGGACTCCACATAAGAATATTGTCGAAAATGCACCATTTTCAGGAGAATTTGCCCGCTTTTTTGTTCGCATTCGTCGGGATGGGTATAAGTCGGCCGGAACCCGCATGCATGTTGGTTGCGAATATTCTCAACCGGGGTTAGCATAAATTATGAAGGGAAAGAACATGCAGGAAAGGAGGTCTTTCTTATGAATGTCACTCAGACCATAGAAGAAAGGTCCTTCGAAGAGAAACGATCTGTTAAAGCCGTGATCGGTGACTTTTTGGGGGAAGGTCTCGCAGGAATGACAGCGGTAATCCTGACGATTGTCGGCCTCTCGGGTTTCAGTCCCGAGGTGATGCTTTCGATCGCCACGGTGGCCGTAGGAATAGCCTTTCTCCTCGAAGCGGGAGCTGTGTCGATGCGATTCCCCCCGTTTCTCGCAGAAAGAGGAAAGAAGTTTTTTGCGGAAGGCCCGGGTACGGGTGCTGCTGCAGAGTTCGTAGGCGGGCTTGCTGGGATTCTTTTGGGTGTTCTCTCGCTCATAGGCTTATCGAGGATGGTCCTCGTGAGCGTCGGCGTGATCGTTTATGGATTCACCCTTGTAATGAGTAGCGGCTCATTATTGCGATTCAGTCTGCTTTTGCGCGATGAAATGTCCGACAATGATCATCGCAATGTCCTTCGTGAAGCGGTCTCGACGGCTGCTAATTTCGAGTTTCTCTTTGGCTTGTCTGTTGTGCTCCTCGGGATTATCGCTCTTTCGGGAAGCTTGTTTGCCGAGACTTTGAATTTCGCAGCGCTTCTGATCCTTGGCGTGAGCGGTTTTCTCACCGCGACCTCTGTCACTGCGAAGATGAGTCGTGTTTTCAGAGAATAAGAAAAGATCGGGGGGATGTAGAGGAAGCGAGAGCGGGCGCGTAAAGATGATGCGAGAAATCGGGCGACCGCGAGGTAATTACAGCCGCCAAGAATTATGTAAGGAGGTGTCCCGATGAGAGAACAGGCGAGGATAAGGCGTGATGGAATACGGAGCTGGTTGACTGGGAAAGAACCGCCCGCAGGAGTTGCCGGGAATCGGAAGGCGGCTGTGGCACGTTTGTCGGGAACGGCAAACTTCGCACGCACAGGAAGAATCGCGTTTCCGATCGCGGTTTGTGTTGCCGGCTTCCTCTTGTTTACGGTCGTTATGCTTGCGATACCGGCCGCATCTTCAGCGGAGGTCGCCGTAGGCATATCGGTAACGTTCGCGCCGCCGGCACTGCCTGTCTATGTTCAGCCTCCTTGCCCCAGCCCTGGCTATATATGGACACCGGGCTATTGGGCATGGGACCCGGAGATCGGCTACTATTGGGTGCCCGGCACTTGGGTGCTGGCTCCTTTTCCGGGTGCTCTCTGGACCCCTGGGTATTGGGGCTGGAGCAACGGGCTCTTCGTATGGTACCCCGGTTATTGGGGCACCGTGGTTGGCTTCTATGGTGGTATTAACTATGGCTTTGGTTACACGGGTTACGGCTATCACGGCGGGTATTGGAGTCATGGCGCGTTCTATTACAACCGTGCGGTGACTAACGTCAATGTCACGAATATTACAAACGTCTACAACCAGACCGTAACCGGTGCTGTAACCCGAACCCGGGTCAGTTACAACGGCGGCCCGGGCGGCATTGCCGTTCGCCCGACCGCTTCACAGCAGGCTGCGGCCCGCGAGCGACACTCCGCTCCGACTGACGTACAAAGGCAGCATGAGCGAACCGCCGGACTTGACCCCAAGCAACGTGCGGCTGAAAACCATGGTCGCCCTGCCGTCGCTGCGACGACGAAGCCCGGCGTGACCACCGGTCCGGGCGTGGTACGGGCAAGCAGAGCGGGCGCTCCGTATAAGGCGCCGCAGGGCGGTACAGGCGGAACTAACGCTCCCGCTCGAACGACGCATCCTACGAGTACGGAGAGACAACCACGAGTCAGCGGGCCCGAGCACGCATCACCGCCTCCGCATGCGAGTCATCCCGTTGCCCCGCGGAACGAGCCTCAGCGCCCTGCATACCGGCCGGCCGAGACTCATCCGGCGCCTGAGCACTCCGGAGTCACTCATCAGCCTAATACATATCACGCAGCACCGCCGCATCCGGAGACACCGCGCTCACCTACGGAAAGCAGACACGAGGAAGGTGGTCAGCACTGAGTGGATGGGCTTCCGGCGTGGTACTCTTTAGGGTGAACCTGTGAAGTGGCAGCGCGATGTCATTTTGTCGATATCAAAACCGTTGCTTGTTTGCCACGGCACAGGGTTTCTCTCGTGATAGGATGGTCAGCGGAAATCCGACCGTTCGCAGTTACGCGCAGTAATGGAGGCAGCCTGATAGAAATATCGAACGGTCTTCAGAGAGTACTTTCTTCAGAGCTTGTTGAGTACTCACAACCGCAGCAAGGGTGACGTCCAGGAAGCTGTCGACTTTGAATATCACCCTGAATGTATTATTACCGAGAAGGACACCTTCCACCGCGTCAAGGCTTTGCAGAAAGTTAAGTTCGTCGAGAGTAAGGGAATGGTCATATACGATAAGTGAGAATATTGCTCCACCATCTTCCATCTTCATGTCAATCCACCTTTCTTTCCTCGGGACTCCGGAGGTCTGATAAGTCAGTGCGAACAGGACATTCTTTGTGATTGGCATTCTTGCAATATTTTTGTGCCATGAAGGAGCCGAGAATAACTCCCCCAAACCTGCAACATGGCATAAGCCACTCTCTATAATGGCAGCACACATCGCTTAAGACTTCGTAACTCTTTTTATTCCTGTTCATGCAATTGCCACTTACGAGGTCTTTTCTCTACGTGAGAAACACCTGGTCCGGATTCTCTCACGGACAAATAAGCGACGAGATGTGGACATTGTCTATATCCTTTGCTGAAACAGCAGGTCTCTAACTTGCTGATGGTGGGGACGCACATCACCTCTGATGCGACGCATATCCCGACATATCCTTCCTTAAAATATGGACAACTCACGGACATTTCTCATAAATGATAAACTATCTTTCCTCTCTGTTCTATCAGCGAAAGTCTCATTTTTGTGTAGGAAATTCTATCTGATCTTTATCGGTTCTTGTCCTACGAGGCATGTGACGTGCTCGTCGTCATCCATTAACAGCGCTGGCCCGCATTCCCTGAGACTTTTTGAACCGGAGGACATGGCGAATATTATCGGGCCGGGGGCTCAAGATTCCTTTCTTGACAGGCATTCTTCTCTTGTCACAGTTCAGTTTATGGTATATTTATGCATGGCATTTATGAAGCTCCGAGATAGGCGGCATGAATCGGCGACGATGCGACACGTCCATCACGCGATTCTTTTCTGTTTGCTCTTCGCCACAGGCCTGGCCGGCTGCGCCACCACACCGGTTCCTGAGAAGGCGCCAATCGCCGAGCCTGAGAATCATGAGGTCGATCCCAGGGAATTAGCCGGCAGGGCTTCGAATGTGACGGGGTTTACGAACCTCGTTTACGCAGAAGAAACGACCAAACAGTTCAAAATAAACCATGACAAGATAAGGATCACCATCATGCCCCAGTCTCCCGAATCTGCCAGAAAAGAGGTTCAGTCGTTTTACGCCGCTTATTGCGAGGCCGAGAACGGACAGCTGATAACAGGCCTACCGGTCTCCAGAATTCCGGAAAATCTTCCCGCATACATAAAGCCTCCCTATGCCCAGAAGTTCAAAAAAAAATATGATCTCCCGACGTCCGTGCTGTGGTGTCAGGACAAGGAAGACGTTTACTTCGGGGTCGAAATGAAAAATCAGACAGGGGGCGATGAAAGTCCTGAACTGACAATCACTATATACACCGAAAGTTTCGTTGAGAAGCACATGCTCTGGACGTCCGAGAAGGATATGATCTCGAAGATCGAACGGGAAATCGAGAAGGACAAGCAGGAAATGCCTTACTCTCTGGGAGTTATCGAGATCCCCACCGTGAAGCTCGCGGCAAAGGCCTCACGACCGGATTCGGATGGACGTCAGCGTCTCGAGCTCAGCATCGAGAACCGCGGAACCACGCGACTGCAGATAAGGATGGACACGGACAATAAGTTCGTCGCGAGGGACGGGAAGTCCTACGGCATTTTGTGGGAAATGAACAAAGACGGGGAATCAATAAAGGCGACGTCCTCCGGAGAGGGCTGTCAATTGACCAACAAGAACACGCTCTTCATTGTCAATCCCGGCTCAAAATGCACTCTGTCTGCTCCGATCAACGTCCCGGGCGTGAACCAGCTGCCTCTCGACGGTAAAATTTTGTTCGATTCGTTCACGTTCGATATGCACAGGGTCAGCTCCTATGAGGACAAGACTTCTCCAATTGTCCGCTCACCCCAGTAAAGGAGGTTATCCCCCTCTTCAGGACGAGACTCGAACGCGCCCGACATGAGAGTCCGGAGCGGAAATGCTGCGAGTGGAGACGAGGAGAACCTAAATTCACGGGTACGAATCTTCCGTCGACTTCTGTGAGAGGCGGTCCTGCCGGTAGTCGCTCTCATCTCATCGCTATCACTTACTGATGCCTTCCATGGCAGCCCTGAGAGAACGGAGGTATACTCATTATAGGAAGGAGGATTAAGCCATGAGGATTCTCGTAATCGGAGGCACTGGAACAGTGGGTTCCCAGGTCGTGCGCGAGTTGCTTGCTCGCAAAGCGGTGGTCAGGGTACTTACGCGCAGCGAGGAAAAGACGAAGGGTCTTCCGGCGGGGGCTGAAGGTGTTGTCGGTGACCTTCTAAATCCTGACGCGGTTCGCTCTGTATTCAAAGGCATAGACGGTGTTTTCCTGCTGGTGGCGGTAAGCACTACGGAAACTCATGAAGGCCTGATGGCCGTGAACGGTATGCGTATGCACGGGGTGAACCGCATCGTATACATGTCCGTGCATAATCTCGATCAGGCGCTCCATCTCCCTCACTTCGGATCGAAGCTGCCCATTGAGGCCGCGGTGAAGGCCTCCGGAATTCCCTACACGATACTCCGGCCCAATAACTTCTATCAGAACGATTACTGGTACAAGGAAGCCATGCTGAACTCTGGCGTTTATCCTCAACCCATTGGTGACGTGGGGCTATCGCGGGTGGACATTCGCGACATCGCAGAGGCTGCGGCGATCGCCTTAACGACTACGGGCCATGACGGGAGGACGTATAATCTCGTGGGACCGGAAGCACTGACAGGGGATAGCACCGCCAATGTCTGGAGCCGCGCTCTGGGTAAGACGATATCCTATGGTGGTAATGATCTCGATGCGTGGGAGAAGCTGTCGCTCCAGTCGATGCCGGCATGGATGGTGTTCGATTTCAGGCTCATGTATGCTTTTTTCCAGGACAAAGGCCTTAAGGCCGACCAGTCTGACACGGAACGTCTGACAAAGCTCCTCGGTCACTCGCCGCGGAGCTTCACGGAATTCGCCATGGAGACCGCAAGAGGGTGGAAGAACTGATGTCTGCTGATGAGTGCGCAGACAGTCCGCTCTTGAAAAACGCGAATATGTCAGCGGGTCACGTCTGCTCGAGGACGCGGGCGGATGATGCATGCCCGTGTAATCATATACCTCTGTGAGGTAATGCGGGAAAGGAGGACCATATTATGAAAACCATACCTCTCGGACCTGCTCTCTTTTTGGTCTTTGCCGTGGGGTGTCAGTCGACGGGTAAGACGACCTTATCGAAGCAGGAGGCATTGGCCCGGTGCGGGGGAGTTACCCCTGGCTCTCTCGGGGTCATTGTCGCCGGAACCGACAACGAGTTCTTTACGGCCAGTTCTCGTCAATCGATCAAGATCAAGCCGGGCATCGAGATCAAGGGTGTAGCAGCCAAGGATGGGAAGCCGCATAAACTGACTCTGATGAGCAGGGACAACTCTGTGAATCTGGATTGCCGTTGTCCTGCCGGCTGCGGCGAGTCCGGGGACGGCTGCGTTTACATCGTCGTTGAAGGCAGCCGTGATGCCTTTTGTGTCGGAGATTGCGAATCAGACACCGGTTGCTGCTTCGGCTGCGGATGGCATTGACGCAGAGGAGGGATAGAGCATAGTCAGCTTTGACAGTGCGAGAATTTCGGAGAGGACATCCTGAAGCTCACGAGGGAGAGTATGTAAAAGCTCGTCTACAAGCTGAATGAGCAGCCATAGTCAATTTGTAATAATTATCGATTTTCCGCCTGAAAAAGTAATTTCGAGAGTCGGTTTCCGAATCCATCACACCTCTCCCTTCATCGGTTTTCGCTGATCGGCTCGATGCGAACAGCGCAGAGTGGCGCTGAGCCATCATGTGCGATGCCGATCAAGTTATTGACGTTTGCCAGGGGAAAGTGGACGGGGGCGCAAACTACACCCGGCTTGACGTCGCCCGTGATATGCGTCTTCACGACCATTGAACCGCGGCGTGAGGTGACGGTGACGAATCTGTTGTTGGCGATGTGGTACCGGGCCGCGTCCTTCTCGTTTATTTCGATGAACCCTTCGGGTTTGACCTTCCTGAGATTTCTTGAGGCGAGCGAGAGCGTACCGGAGTGTTGCATGAGGCTGACGGCGATCATGAGGAGGGGATACTCCTCATCCGTGGTTTCGAACTGACGGTACGCCGTCTGGGCAAACCGCGGGAGATCTGCGTAAGCGTCGACTTCGATTTTCATCATCTCCTTCCTCAGGGAATGGAGATCGTTCTTACCGATGCCGTAGTCGAAGAGGCCTGCAAGCTCGCTGAGCGCCTGCCATGCCGGCTGGGCTTCGCCCGGAGGGGTGAGCATCTTCCTTGTCATCTGGGAGGTGTCTGCAGCGTTCACATAGGTTCCGTCCGTTTCGACCCAGGTCGCAGCGGGAAGCACAACGTGGGCAAGCTTCGCCGTCTCCGTAAGCCGAACGTCCTGGACAACAACGAAGTCGAGAGCGCTCACTGTGCGCCTCGCCCGGGAGGCATCGGGAAAGTTGACGACGGGGTCTTCTCCCATCACAAAGAGGGCATTTATTCGGTCCGGTTCATAGAGCATCTGATAGGCGTTTTTGCCGCCCGGGGTCAGTCTCTGAAATCCCGGAAGGTGGCCGGGAGCCGCCCCCATCTTCCACATACCGAAACTGTTACTGTACTCGCTCGGTATCTGAAGTCCCCGGGGGCCATCCCCCGTGAGCATGAGGAGATCCGCAGCGGTCAGGACGGTGTTTTTCCCCTTCTCGTTTTCGTTGGCCCCGAGGGTCATGGCGATGACCCTCGGAGAAGCTCCCAGGAAGAGCGAAGCAGCATCCCGAACTTCTCCCTCATTCAGACCGGTCACGGATGCAACGTACGACGGCGTAAAGGATTTCACGGATGCAGCGAGTTCGTCGAAACGGGGGACGGGGGGCCCGTCCTTTTTTGACCGGGTTCCCTGTTCGACAGCGAGGCGGATGATACCCTTCAGGAGTACCTCTGAGGTTCCGGGATTGACCGCTAACCACTGGTCGGCATGGACAGCCAGTTTGGTCCTTCTCGGATGGACGACAATGAGTTTCGTCCCCTGGTGTTTCGCCCTGATGAAGTTCAACGACCAGACCGGGTGGGTCGCGTCTATTTCAGACTCCACGACGATGACCGAGCCAGCGCCCAGGGGCGTGGATTGATCTATGGGCAGTGAAGTAATCCCGAAGACCTCTTCGACCGCCTCCTGCACCTTTGCGAAACCGAAGTGCGAGATCGAATCGATGTTATGGCTTCCGATTACCTGGCGCATGAATTTCTGCAGCATGAAGTTGTCCTCGTTGCTGAATCGCGGGGAGGCGATTGCTCCGATACGTTCCGGACCTTTCTTCTCCTTTATCCACCTGAGCGAGTCGGTGATCTGTCCGAGGGCTTCCTCCCACGATGCCCGCTGAAGGAGCCCCTCACGCCGGATGAGGGGAGTGGTCAGGCGGTCATCGGTATAAATGAAGTCATAACCGTAGCGGCCTTTTGCACAGAGGTTACCCCTATTAGCCCCGTGGGGGTGCCTGCCGCGGGAGCGGATGATCGTCTGGTCGTGGATGTCGAGGTCGAGGGTGCAACCCACCCCGCAAAAGGGGCAGATGGCATGACGGGTCTCCATGAACCAGACACGTGAACGGTGTTTGGATGGCCTCGGCGTGAGGGCGCCTACCGGACAGACATCCATACACTGGCCGCAGAACTCGCAATTGAGGGTCTCGTTAAATGCAGTGGAGACTATCGTCTCCGCGCCCCGATGCTGGAAGTTGAGCGCGCCCACGCCCTGCTGTTCCCAGCAGATCCTCACGCACTTTCCGCAAAGAAGGCAGCGGTTTGTGTTCGTATCGATGAGCGGGTTTTCGTGTTGGGGGGCGCTGTTGCGGGGGGATTTGAACCGGCCTCTCGTAGATCCGTATTTGTACGCAAGATCCTGAAGGACGCACTCGCCGGCCTTGTCGCAGATGGAACATTCGAGAGGGTGGTTGGCGAGAATGAGTTCAAGCATGGTCTGACGAAGTTTATTCACCTGCTGCGTGTTCGTATGCACCTTCATCCCGTTATCGACAGGGGTCGAGCACGAAGCAAAGAGCCGGGGCTGGCCCTCGAGTTCGACAAGGCACATGCGGCAGCCGCCGTGGCGCTCGAGACGGGGATCATAGCATAAATGTGGGATGTAGATGCCGTGATCGAGGGCGGCCCTCAGTATCGATGTCCCTTTCGGAACAGTCAGGGTCTTACCGTCTATGGTCAGCTCTATCATGCCGTTACCTCCTCCTCGGTCAGAGGGGAACCGGCCCTGATCCGAATGGCGCCAAACTTGCAGGTTTCGTAACACATGCGGCAGACGATGCATCGGGATCGGTCTATCCGATGGGGCTTCTTCTTTTCCCCTGTTATGGCCGAAACAGGACACTTGAGCGCACAGGCGGTGCAGCCCGTGCAGGTTTCCGGGTCTATCTCGAAGGTCGTGAGGTCCCGGCAGACCCCGGTAGGACAGCGTCTGTTGACAATATGCTCCTCATACTCGTGCCGAAAGTACCTGATGGTGCTGAGCACGGGGTTGGGCGCTGTTTGACCCAGGCCGCAGAGCGAAGCCTTGCGAACGTCATCGGCCAGGTCTTCCAGGTCTGCAAGATCCTCAAGGCTCGCCCGCCCCTCCGTTATGTCCTCGAGAATACTCAACATGACCTTTGTCCCTTCCCTGCAGGCGACACACTTCCCGCACGATTCGTCCTTGGTGAAACCGAGGAAGAACTTCGCGACATCGACCATGCAACTCCGGTCGCTCATCACCACCATGCCGCCTGAACCAACAATCGCCCCCGTTTTTACGATGTCTTCGTACGTGACGGGCGTGTCAAGCATATCATGAGGGATACAGCCCCCTGAGGGGCCGCCGAGCTGCACAGCCTTCAGCTTCCTGCCCTTCGGCACGCCTCCCCCTATGTCCTCAATGATCTGCCTGAGCGGGATCCCCATCGGAATCTCTATGAGCCCGATGTTCTGGATATCACCCGTGAGGGCGAATACCTTCGTGCCGGTCGATTTTTCTGTTCCGACACTCTTGAACCAATCCGCTCCTTTCAGGATTATCTGGGGTATGTTCGCGAGGGTTTCGACGTTGTTGATAACAGTCGGTCTCTTCCAGAGACCCTGATGCACGGGAAAGGGAGGCTTCGGAACGGGGTTGCCACGATCGCCCTCTATCGAGGAGATCAGCGCCGTCTCTTCTCCGCAGACGAAGGCCCCGGCTCCCCGGTAAATCTCGATGTCCATCGAGACATCCGTGCCGAAGAGGTTCCTGCCGAGCAGACCATATGCCCTCGCCTGTCCAAGGGCCGCGTCGAGCGTCTCTATCGCGAGGGGATATTCGGCCCGGACGTAAATGTATCCCTTCGGAGCGCCGATAGCCTTTGCGGCGATGATCATCCCCTCGATGACCGCATGGGGGTCGGACTCCATCACCCCCCTGTCCATGAAGGCCCCGGGATCGCCCTCGTCTCCGTTGCAAATGATGTACTTCAGCCTGGCGGGGTTTCTGGAGCAGAGCTCCCATTTCATCCCGGTGGGGAAGCCAGCACCGCCGCGGCCGCGAATGCCCGACTGCATCACCTCGCGAATGACCTCTTCGGGCTTCATATGGAGAACCGCTTTGGCAGCCGCCCGATAGCCATCGCGGGAGATATAGTGGTCGATGCTGAAGGGGTCGATGCGACCGAGATTCCGCAGGGCGCGTATCTCCTGTTTCTCAAAAAACGGAATGTCCCTCATGAGCGGGACTCTCGTCTTTGTGGCGGGGTTGAGGTACATGAGCTTCTCTATCGGCCGACCGTTCACGACGTGCTCTTCGACAATCAGAGCGGCGTCTTCCGGTTTGACCTTCTGATAGAAGACCCCGCCGGGATCGACCACGAGTGTGGGGCCATTTGCGCAGAACCCCTTGCATCCCGTGAGCGTTATCGCCGCATCCGTGATGCCTCGTTTCTTCAGTTCCTCCTCAAGGGAATTCCTCACCGCAGCGCTTTTCGTGGCACGGCAGCCTGTTCCGCCGCACAAGAGGAGATTTACACGCACACGCCGCCGCAGTTCGAAATCTTGCTTGATCTTCTCCAGGTCCGATTCGCTCCGTATCAGCATCATGCACTCCTCCTGGTCTCATCAATCTTTTTCGTTATCGCATCCGGCGTGAGAAGTCCTTCGATCGCTCCGTCGAAATCCGTCACCGGCGCGAGGCTGCATGCACCGACGCACCGCACCGTCTCAACGGAGAAGAACTTGTCCTTCGTCATGGTCTCGTTGTCCTGCATGCCGAGGTATCCCTTGACCCGCCGGTAGTTCTGTTCTGCGCCTTTTACGTGACAGGCGGTGCCGGTACAGATTCGTATGCGGTGCTTGCCCTTCGGCGTCATGGTGAACATGAAGTAGAAGGTCACCACCCCGGAGACCTTGCCGACCGGTACATTCAATTCCCTGCTGACCAGCTTCTGTATCGACGGCGGCAGGTAGCCGGTCACATCCTGTATATCCTGAAGCACCGGTATGAGGCGCTCCGGCCGCTTCCTGTTCTCTTTCAAAATGGCATTGATCTTGTCGAGGTCGAATTCATCCTGAGCCGCGTACACCCGGGCGGCCTTCTTGTAGGAAAGGGCCTTCCCGACAACATCACCGAGAATCTCAGGGAAGAAGGGCTTGGCGAGGAAGTCGATCGCACCGACCTGCAGGGTATCCCGTATCGCCTCGGGTGAAGGGTAGCCGGTCAGCACGATCACGCCGATAGCTGGATTGATGATCTTTGCGTTTCGGATGAGGCGAATGCCGTCAAGCTTCAGCATCACGAGTTCGGTTATCATGAGGTCGTAAGAGGCGGCCTTCAGTTTTTCGAGGGCTTTTTCTGCGTCGATCTCGCCCTCCACCTCGTACCCATTGCTCTCGAGTGCCCGTTTACAGCTCTTGACTACCGCCTCGTCATCGTCTACGACGAGAATCCGTGTTTTCACAATCTCCTCCCGTTCATGATGCTCCTTTTATTTCTACTCCGTCACTGTCTGATTGACCGGATCGTCTCACGCAAAGACCGCGTGAGGTCGACACGTGTATGCAAACGGCAATTCATTCGACTGTGCATTCCGACATGACCGAAGACCGTGGTGCGGAAGGACGGAGTAACAATTCCAAAAGAAATCTCGGCGCATTGGCAAGAACAACGACTATCTTTCGCCAGCCGTAGAGGATAGGCCACCGAAGCAGATTTTGAGATGCATGAACTAACGTCGGCACGGCAACTGCATTCTTCTTGAAAGGGTGATCCTAACTGAGCACATACTCCTCGAGCAGGTTGATGGTATGTTCCTGTTGGGCGATAATCTTCTTGACCACATCTCCGAGTGTCACGATACCGACCAATCTGCCGTCATCAAGAACGGGCAGATGGCGGATTTGCTTAGCCGTCATGAGCGCCATGGCCTCCTGGAGGGTATTCTTCGGGGTCACGTAAAAAACTGCCCTCGTCATGAGTTCACTCACCGCAGTCTCCTTCGAAGACTTTCCCTTCAGGATCACCTTCCGCGCATAGTCGCGTTCCGAGAAGATCCCAACGACCTTCTCATTGTCTATGACAAGCAGGGCGCCCACGCTCTTGTCAGCCATCATTTCGAGAGCCCGGTATACCGTTGACTGCGGAGAGATGGACCAGATGCTCTTACCCTTTGTCCTCAACAGTTCTTCGATAGTCAAGATTGAATCGATCATTGACTTAATCATCGAGTCGCCTCCTCTCTCTCAGAAAATGCCCGTTGTCTTCCGGGAAGGGTATGAAAAGATATGAATGGTCGGAATGCGGAATCGTTCCGGAAGCTGAATCTGCCCACAGGACTCATACACGCCACGCTGCCACCTCCTGACGAGGCTTACCTTCGGTCGGAATAGTCTTGATATTTTTTTATATCATGGTCACCAGCTCCTGTCAATGTGAAGTTTCGATAGCAAAATGACTTCATAACTGTCATTTTAGGGCAGAAATTCCGAGAGTTCCATAACGTTCCCGTTGACTCATCATCCCTCGCTTTTTATAATTCTCATGAAAAGGCAGCAGCGTATACAAGGGCGGAGGCTTCAAGAAATCCGGTTGCACTGAGTTTCACTGACATGTATGAACCATTCATCTCATCGAGCAGGACAATCCCGCACTGCAGGCGCGATTTTGCGGAGTGGCACAGAGGTATTTCGCATTATGGCTTCTGGGCGGTCTTGGTGAATGACCGGGGCTGGCTTGAACTTCTTCGAAACGCGCGTTCACATGTGGAGCGATTTCTCCATCCGGGATACCGGCGAGCACCGCACATTACGGTGGCCGCCTGCGGTCTGTTCAGTGAAGAACATTTTTCTACCGAGCTTCAGAGACGTCAGACCACAGCGCTGCAGGAAGCGAAACTGCAGCCGTTCTTCTTAAACGCAGGCGTGCTCGACAGTTTCGCGTCCGCACCATACATTACCGTCGAGGATCCGGAAGGGTCACTCGATGAGCTTCGTTCGATTCTCGCCGCTATCTCTAAAGAAGATAATCCGGCGGATTATAAGCCCCATATCACGCTGGGATTATATCGGAAAGCCTTCGAGACGCTGTCGGTGGCAAATCATCTTCGAAAGTTTCGGTCTGCATCGACGAAGCAGCTGTCAGTCACGGAACTTGCGTTCTGCGTCTATGAGACGAGCGACATTCAGGGTCCGTTCATTGTCGTGAAACGTGTCGCATTAGCTGGCTCTGGCTGATAAGAGTGGATGTGAGATGACCGGAACGCAGAATAGAGTATCCGGAATGCCGGATACAAATAATGGACCCCGCCCGGTAAAGGCCCTAGTTATCGCTCTCTGTCTCACCGGTATATTTCTCCGTCTCTATTTCTATGCGATAGATCGGTCTCTTTGGATAGACGAAGCCAGGCTGGCCCTTAATCTCGTAAATCGTTCATTCCTCGATCTGCTCAAGCCCCTCGATTTTGACCAGGGAGCACCGATCGGCTTCCTGCTATTGGAGAAGACAGTCATGAGTTTGCTCGGAAGAAGCGATTACACCCTCAGACTCGTTCCGCTCCTGGCCGGCATTGCCTCGGTTCCGTTAGTCTATGCCACCGCAAGACGATATACGGGAAAACTGGCATCGTTTACTTCGCTAGGATTATTCGCTCTGTCGCCGCGACTCATCTACTATTCTTCAGAGTTGAAACAGTACTCGACTGACGTCGTAATGACCTTGTTGCTGTTATTCATCGTTCCGGAATGCTTGGAAGAGAGACCGAAGCCGCGCGCCTTCGTTGCACTGGGCGTTGCAGGGTCTTTCGCGATCTGGATTTCGCATCCCACATTATTCGTGTCCGCGGGGATTTTGCTGACATTGGGCCTGGCATTTGCTCTGCGGAAAGACTCCTATCGCCTCTTGTGGGTAATCGGAATTGGAGGGTTATGGACGATAAACCTGGTTCTCATCTACCTTATTTCCCTGCAATACCTCACTGCAAATAATACCCTTCTCAATTTTTGGAGCAGAGGGTTCGCGCCGCTGCCGCCGTGGAGCAACTTCACTTGGTACTATGAGGCCTTGGGCGGGATGTTGCATGACCCCGCAGGACTGCCTATGAGCGCGATCACCGTGAGCCTGTTACTTCTTGGCGTCTTATCATACGCTCTCAGGCGCTGGCAGCTGACATTCGCATTACTCGTTCCTTTCCTGTTGACCCTCATCGCCTCTGCCTTCAGGAACTATCCGTTCAGCGGACGGTTGCTACTGTTTCTCATTCCGCTTCTGTTACTCCTGTTGGCCGAAGGAGTAGAACGAGTTCGGGTCTCATTGCTGAGAGTGAATAGACCGATGGCATTCGTTGTATCAGCCTTCCTAGTGGTCTATCTCTTTTATGATCCTGTTATCGTTACGTATAAAAGACTGCGATCCCCGCCAATGGGAGAACACATCAAACCCTTACTGGCCCGTGTAAGTAGAGACCGTCTAGGCGCTGATAGTATCTATGTATACTATGGAGCCGGACCCGCGTTTGAGTTTTATGCGCCTCTCTATGGATTTGCCCGCAACGATTATATTCTCGGCTCATCTGCTCGAAACGATCCGGACAAATATCTCCGCGACATTGACAAGCTGAAAGGCGGTCGACGCGTCTGGTTTGTTTTCTCGCACAATTGCAGTTGGTGTGCCGTGAACGAACAGCTTTTTATCCTGGAACATCTCGATAAGATCGGACTAAGAAGAAGTGAATTTCTATCCGATGCCGCTTCTCTGTACCTATATGATTTGACTCCGTTGCGATAAAAACCGGCGATAGAGCCATGCTCCGAGTCTCTTCGTTGCCGGGCCCTGACATGACAACGAAGAAGAATAGCTTTGTCCCGATGCATAGAACACCTAACGAACGAGTAAGGGATCTTACAATCTGGACTTCACCGACAAGCAGAGAGTTATCGAGAATTGCAATTGGTAAAGATTTACGAAAGAAATCGGCAATAATGTCAGAAAGGCACGGATGTGCCAGCTCCACGTCCGACTACGGCAGCTTTCTCACTTCCCTAACCCAGGCCCATGTGGGGAGAGGGGAATGATTTGTCCACTAAATGAGAGGCAAATATTATATTGACATTCAGCCAGAGCTGACGTATTATAGTTGTATATACAACATATGGGGTTGAAAATGAACAAACGAGAAGCGTCAATTCTTGCCAAAGCGGTTGCTGAAGAATGCTTGGGTTATCGGGTACGGCTCCTGAACAGGGTGATAACCAACATTTACGATAGAGCCATGCAGCCACTCGGCCTCAAAGCCAACCAAGCGAACATTCTGACTATGCTCTCGTATATCGGCCGCGCATCTTCTGCTGACATCTCCAGGGTGCTGGTGATGGAGAAGTCGACGGTAAGCCGTACCGTGGACCGGATGAAGAAAAATGGCTGGATCAATGTCGAGGGACATGGCAATGGGCCGTCCCAGACAATTACCGTCACCGTTCAAGGGAGGAAGCTCATCGCGGCTGCCCATGATCAATGGAAGAAGGCACAGAAGCAGACCGCAGAACTCTTGGGTGAGGAGGGCGTTGCCGCGATCCTGACGCTCCATGAGAAGGTAAACCGGGGAGAAACAAAAAGGTAAATTTGTTTGCAGAGAATGCTGTATATGCACCATTGGAGGTTACATTATGGAACTGAATAATCACCCGACGGTAAAACGCTATCACGAGAGAAGAATAGCAACGACATCTCAGCCGACCCCGTTGAAGCTCTGCACTCGGGAACTGCGCGAGATGTGCCTTGAAGCAGGTGCTGATGACACGGGGTTTGTGGAGATCACGCGTCCGACACTGTCTGATCAAAATGCTGACATCCTGAATGTATTCCCTTGGACCAAGACGCTTATCAGTTTTGCGGGACGGATAAACAGGGAAAACCTGCGAAGTCCGGCACGCTCCATCGCGAGCCTCGAACTGCATCAGGTGGAAGAACGGCTGGCACATGCCGCCCACGCACTGACAGCGGCCCTTGAGCGTAAGGGTGTTCGTGCCGCAACTCCGGCGGTTGGTTTTCCCATGGAAATGGACCGCTGGCGAGGCAAGATGCATGTAGTGTCACACAAACCGATAGCCGTTGAAGCCGGACTCGGGAAGATGGGCCTCCACCGCAATGTCATCCATCCCGTGTTCGGAAGTTTTGTGCTGCTCAATACTGTGCTTATCGATGCCGAGGTGGACAAATACAGTACTCCTCTGGACTATAACCCTTGCCTTGACTGCAAGCTGTGCTCGGCAGCGTGCCCCACGGGAGCCATCGCTCCGGATGGATTTTTTCATCCCGTAAACTGCCTCACCCATACCTATCGGGAACTTATAGGCGGATTCACGAACTGGATTGAAAATGTCGCGGACAGCAAGAGCGCAATCGATTACCGGACCAGAATAAGCGATGCCGAAACCGTATCCATGTGGCAGAGCCTTGCGTACGGGCCGTGCTACAAGTCGGTTTATTGTATGGCCGTCTGCCCGGCGGGGGACGAAGTGATCGCACAGTACCTTGAGGACAAAAAGGCGTTTATCAGGGACGTGGTTAGACCGCTTCAGCAAAGGACAGAGACTGTGTATGTCCTGCCTGGTTCGGACGCCGAGAGTCATGTCCTGCGCACGTTCCCTCATAAGAAGATAAAGCGCGTGGGAAACGGCATCAGACAGCCGTCCGTGGCATTTTTCCTCGCTTCCATGCCGATGGCATTCCAGCGGCATCAGTCCGAAGGACTGAGCGCAACCTATCATTTCACCTTCAGCGGCAGTGAGAAGGCCGAAGCAACGGTCGTTATCAAAAATAAATCAATCAGAATAGAACATGGACATGAAGGCGTCCCGGACGTTCGCGTGCATGCAGATTCAATAACCTGGCTGCGCGTGCTCAACAAGGAAACTTCGATGCTCAAGGAAATCGTCCTAAGAAGGATTCGCGTGAAAGGGCCGTTGAAACTGTTCAAGGCATTTGGGAAATGTTTCGCATAAGCAAAGAGCGAAATTGAAGTATGACTTTGAAAACCACTAATGTAAATACGAAAGAAGCGGTCATAATTGCATGCCCGAAAATTGGGTTTTTGCCCTGAAATTTGTTGTTGAACCGTAATCCAAAATCTGTTCGCTCGAAGGTGCATTGTAACAACTTCAGGGGTGTCTAATTGCGGGAGAGACATTGTGTACGTGACAAAACCAGACAAATGTGATGTTCAGGCAGGACATCTCGGTGTTTGCTCTACCGACGACTGCTCAGCAGTTTGGAAAGAATATTAAGAAACCAGTTTCCTGATAGGTTAGCCTTTCTTAATCCTGTGCTCTCTATGTTTACTGCTTCACCTTCGCAAGCAGTCGTTTTTTCTCTATGTCTGCCAGCCGTGCCTCCTTGGCAGCCTGCGCTGCTTGGAGCTGACTGTCGCAGTTTGTGGCTGGATCGCAACTTTTTGCGATTCGATCAGTCACCTCCTTGGACTGCTTTAGAAAATCTTCCTTCATTTGCGCGAAGAAGGCATCCCTCTCTTCCTCCGAGGCAAACTCCTCAGGAATCAACGTAATCGTGACCAGCGGCTCGTATTCGTGAGCCGCTCCGCTGGAGGAATCCACTACCACACCAATAAGCCCTCCAAATAGGATGTTCCCGAAAGTCATCGCCTGGAAGTGCGATTCAAGCGTCCCAGCGGACTCCTGATAACCATCTTTGGTGCATGAGACTGAAATAGGATCGCTGCTCTTTTTCACGGTGATGGAACCCGGCGTCGAGTTTACCTCCGCTATTTTTTGACCAACACGCGAGAGGATGCATCGTGCGCCAGGCGGCTTGGTATCGACGGTCATGGTCTGCGATGAGCCCTTCGTGATCGTTGCGCAGCCCGAAAGTATAGCAACGCTGACAACGGTAACAATCAATATCAGAGAAATCGTCGGACACTTAAGCTGCGAAGTTTCCCCCATGACTCCCCCTTTTCTCTGAGCGATGCTCGTTGCTAATTAACTTCTTTCTTTTCCCCCAGACTTCTAATTGTGATATACACAATTATATCACCACAGGAAGGTGTTTAGTTCAGGAAGGAAACCTTCGCAGATATCAGCGGCGCTGTTATACCATTTTCCCTCTCGGAGTCAGCCATGACAGGACTGCGGCGTATATGAACAGTACGGGCACGTCACCCAATAGATGCCCTCTATGTTCCGAATAAACGAGAGCTTGAACGGCCATAATCCCGCCATGAACAATGCTTGACCAGACTGTGAACCAAATGAGCCTGAGATGCTCAAGAGGATTCCGGGCTGCGATTATCAAAAATACTCCTAGTGTCGCATAGATTCCAAGAATCATCTGCAAGTAAAGATCAGGCCCATCCGTGTGCCATGTCCAACCCGATGGCCAAAATATAGTAAGTGGATACACCACAACTACGAAGGACGCACCAATCACTACCAAAGCAATTTTTAGATATCTGAGTCGTGCATATTCTTCCATCACTCCCCCCTTTTGATAGACGCTTGTTGCTAATTTACCCTTCGGAAATTTCTTCCCTTTTCCAATTAAATGTTAATCGGTGGGGTCGCCGGTCTCCCGAGAGACTAAAAGGTTGGCGACCCCAACAATACTGATCCTCACTGGCAACAGAAAAGGCTCGTTAGCGCCTTGGCGGTTTATATCCGGCCTTTCCTGCCTTCTTCATTGCCTCCGTCGCTTCTTCCGCAGTCATAAGGGGAGTCGTTTTAAATGCTTTTATTGCACCTCCCGCGGAGATGGCCATGGAAAAAGCTGCTGCACTTACGTTATCTGGAAACTGACCGATAGCCACTACATCGTAATCTCCGAAAGCAAACCAAAAGTCCACAAGGCTGCCTCCAAGTTTCTCGACAGCCTTTTGAACTGAGTCTCGGCGATTCTGAGGATTCTTGATGAGGCCCGCCACGGCCTCTGCTGTATACGCAGCTTGTGCCATATAGTAATTCATAATGCCTCCTTTCTGTCCACACGAACTACAGTTTAATAAAGCCCTTGTCTATTCACATATAGCAAGGGATCCCCCCATTGAAAATCTATCATCGAATAACTTTGACTGCAATTGCATTTCTTTAGATCTAATTTCAAACTTAAAAGGCTATTAATCCCTCCCCTCTTGTCATCGCCGACCATTCAACAAGTTTTCCAGGTAACATCGCGCTCTAATCAATAAAAAACCGAGCTACGAAGAGCGTCCTTCGGTAGCTCGGCCATCTTACTTCCTAAGACCCGCCGCTTTCCGCACTTCCCTAGCAGAAAGATTGGCTTCGTCGGGACTTATTCCCCTCTCAATTCCCTTATAGCACTTCTACTGCCCATTGTCAATTTTATATATCTCCTTATTTTTAAATTATTTTTATGGGCATTCTTGTCCTATGGTATGGTGGAAAAGTCTTCATTACCGTAACCATCAGCTTGAAAGCAGGAGACAACGATGCCGCTTTCAGGAAGGAACTGAAAAAAATATCTGAAGCTTGAGACCGATAGCTCTCAACCATAGAACGGGACAAAGTAGTCGTTCCGACACGCGGATGTTCTAACAGCTTTCCTCCCAGCAGTCTCAGGGAATAATATCTTTGGTTCATATATAATAGTGACTGATGCAAATATGCCTGAACAAGTCTCTCGCATGACATTCCCTTCATAATGGATGAGCATTCCCATGAAAAGAAATCTAATGTAATCGTCGATATTCTTGAGTTATGCGTCTCGATAGACAGAAAGGCGATAACCGTCTATGAGAACTTCGCGAAAACCTGTAACCATGAAGAACTGAGAGAGTTCTGGAAACAAAAATCCAAGGAGGAAAAGAGGCACGTCGGTCTCTGGAAACAATTACTGGCACTCGCTGAAAGCGGTGCCATTCCGAATATCTTCGACGAACCGCTGAGGATCGCGGAAGAACTCAGATCCATAATTTCTAAGATTGACACCTTGTTTCAGTCGGTCGAGAACTGCCGTGACGTCACGAAATCCTTCCTCCTGGCCCTCAGATTGGAATTCTATGCACTGCATCCGGCATTCGCAATGCTCTTTCGCTTCGTCAATGATACAAACCAGGAGAAGCTCTTCGAAGAGCACTATGATCAGCATTTGAGGGATTTCTTTGAAGTGATTAAACGTCATGATGCGCTCACCCCTGAATTAGAATTTCTCGCCGAGACTATTTCGCACCTCTGGCGGGATAACGAACGCCTGGCCACTGAAATTAATACGGATGGTCTGACGAAGATCTTCAACAGGAAGGGTTTTTTTGACACGATAAGACCGCTCTCGTATGTGGCTCAAAGGAATCATCTCTTTGTTGCGGTCATGATGATAGATATTGATGATTTCAAGAAGCTGAATGATATCCACGGACATCAGGCGGGTGATAGGGCACTCGCGCAGGTGGCAAATCTCATCAGGGCCAACATAAGACAATCCGATATTCTCGGCAGATACGGGGGCGAAGAATTTTGCCTCTTCATCCCCTACAACACAGAAAAGGGGTCCTTACTGAAGGTTGCCGAAAAAATCAGGAAAGAAATAGAAGACGGAACGAAGACTCTTGTTCCTGTGACCGTAAGCATAGGAGTCGCTTCGGGTTTCATGGAAAAGGATGTCGAAAAAGAACTTGATGAATTAATCAGGCAGGCGGACGAGAGCCTTTATGAGGCGAAGAGCTCGGGTAAGAATGTCGTTGTCCTCAAGTAGGCTGCGGATGGTTTCGTTGCGAATATTCAATTGAAGACCATTCGCAATTTCTCCATTCGCGGCGGAAGATTCAAGTGATATTTGAAGTGCGGGGACAATTTATGGTGCTTCGCTGTCGGACGAAAGCCTACAATAAAATCATATCCTGTCTGATTCCCAGCATGCTCTCTCCGCGCTATAGTAAGTATAGGACTTGAGTTCATCCGGCAGATCCGGGGACACAGCAGCCGGGCGCGAGAGGCGCCGGGATTTTTGAGGACTCCTTGTGTGAAAGAGGCCCCGGATCTCTTTCAAATGTAAGGGACAGGGTATGAAAACGATAGCCGCAGCACTTCTCTCTGTCGTATTGCTGTGCATGCTAGCTGACAATCTTTCCGGCGAGACATGCGGTGGAGTGGATGAATCGCTCCAGACGGCACAGTCCCAATTTGAGGCCGGCGAGTATTCCTCTGCCATCGCGACTCTTCGAGTAGCCATATCGCGGAATCCCGATAGAGCCGATCTGCATTATTGGCTCGGCCGCGCCTACTATGAATTGCATGATTATGACAGCGCCATCAGGCACGGCAAACGTTCCACGCAGCTCGATCAGCGCAATTTTCTTTATCATCAATGGCTCGGTCGTGCCTACGGCGGTAAGGCGGGACGCGAGCGCAGTTTATTCGTAGCCCTTAAGGTTCAGAAGGAATTTGAAGAGGCCGTCCGCCTGAACCCCTCGGACGTCGGTGCAAGGCGGGATCTTCAACAGTTCTATATGGCCGCCCCCTGGATTATCGATGGCAGTGATAAGGCCCGTGAGATGGTGGATGCCATAGCTGCGATAGATCCGGTTGAAGGCCATCTCGCACGTGCCGCATGGTATCTCAAGGATGTGAAGAAACAGGACCTTGCAGAAGCTGAATACGTCCTTGTCTTGGATGCCAAGTCCTGTCGGCTTGAGCCGTATTTCGAGGTAGCGGCTTTTTATGAGGACAAAAAAAATGGCCCTGCTATCGTGAGGACTATAGAGAGGGCAGAACAGGTGGATTCTTCTGATTTGCGGCTCACTTACTATCGTGGCGTAGCGGGCGTAATAGCCGGTGAAGACCTGAGCGCTGCCGAGAAGTCTTTGAAGTCCTATCTTACCGGCAGTCCGGAGCGGAGCGACTGGCCTTCACACGCAGCAGCCAGCGTCTGGCTCGGACGGCTATACGAAAAGGAGGGAAAGCTCGTTGAGGCGACTGAGCAATATAGGGCTGGGGTACGCATCGATCCTGAGCACAAAGAAGCTAGGGAAGGACTTGAACGCCTTGAAAAGTCATCCCGGTAGTTGTTAAGCCTTTATCCGGTCCGCTGTCTGAAAATTCCATGAGCTCTTCCAGATCCGTCTCATGGCACGTCACACCCTCCCCGTGAAAGCTGAACGGGGATGTCGGGATGAGAAAATATCAAGTCTCTCGGGTGGGCGCCGAGGCCGATGGTGCTATAATAACCGCTGTGGAAGTGATAACCGCAACAGGCCTGACAAAGAATTACGGTCCGCTGAAGGCGGTGGATCATCTCGATTTTGTCATCGGGAAAGGCGAGTGTTTCGGCTTCCTCGGGCCGAATGGCGCCGGCAAGACGACGGTCATGCGGATGATCTCCTGTTTCATGCCTCCGACCTCAGGAGAACTGAAGGTCTTCGACAGGAACGTCATCGAGAGCCCCGCCGAGATAAAATCCCGTGTCGGGGTGATGCCCCAGGACAACAACCTCGACCCCGACCTCAATGTCTTCGAAAACCTGGTGGTCTACGGCCGGTATTTTGATATCACGAAGAAACAGGCGACCCCCCTCATATGGGAACTCCTTGACTTCGTCGAACTGAGAGAGAAGGCCCGCGTGAAGATAGAGAGCCTTTCCGGAGGAATGAAGCACAGACTGCTCCTCGCCCGGTCTCTCCTGAACAACCCGGAGTTGCTCATCCTTGACGAGCCGACTACCGGCCTGGATCCGCACAGCAGACGAGCCGTCTGGGAAAAACTGAATCACCTGAAGGCGAAGGAGACGACCCTCCTCCTCACCACGCATTACATGGAGGAGGCGGAGCGTCTCTGCGACAGGGTGGCGATCATGGATTCAGGAAAGATCGTGACGATCGACTCGCCTCCGGTGCTCATGGGGACGCACGGAGGGAACCTCGAGGAGGTCTATCTGAAACTCACCGGGAGGCACCTTGAAGATTAAGAAGGCATACCGTGTCTGGCAACGACACGCCACCGTCTACACAAAGCTCTATAAATCGAGCCTCGCGCTGAACTTCGTAGAACCTATCCTCTACCTTGCGGCGCTCGGTCTCGGTCTCGGCGCCTTCATAAAGGAGATAAACGGCATGCCCTACATAAACTTCGTCGCCCCCGGGATCATCGCGTCTTCCTCGATGTTCGCGACTGTTTATGAATGCACATACGGCACCTACGTGAGGATGACCTACCAGAAAACCTTTGATGCGATTCTCTCGACACCGGTAAACATCGATGACCTCATAGCCGGGGAACTCATGTGGGGCGCCACAAAGAGCATGCTCTACGGAACAACGATCATTGTCGTCATCTCCGTCTTCGGACTAGTCGGCTCTCCTCTCATCATCATGACACTGCCGGTCCTCTTCCTGAGCGGTCTCATCTTCGCCGAGTTGTCACTCCTCTGCGCTGCGACCGTGCCGGGGATCGACTCCTTTAATTACTTCTACACCCTTCTCCTGACCCCGATGTTTCTCTTCTCGGGGATCTTCTTCCCGGTGAACACCCTGCCTCCCGTCATCGCCAAGATAGCTTATTTCACCCCTCTCTATCACCTCGTGAATATCTGCAGGGCCTTCTCCGCAGGGAATATCGTGAGTGTCGCGGGGGACATCTCTTGGATCCTGGTCGTTGCAGCTTTGTTGTCCCCCTATCCTTTCAGGCTTATGCGCCGGCGGATTATTAAATAGCGCAGAGGATAAGACTTGGTCCATCAGACAGCGTCCAGCGGACGGATGATTTACGGTGCATTGGCAGATATAGTCGTCCTCGTTCATTTCTCCTGGATAGTCTTCCTGTTTCTCGGAGGGATTTGGGGCGTAAGGAAAAGGCCGGTACGAATTCTCCATATCGCCGGTCTCGCCTTCGCGCTTATTATAGCCGTCTTTGACTGGTACTGTCCGCTCACCCATCTCGAGGTATATCTCAGGTCAAGGAGCGACCCGACCCGGACCTACGCCGGCTCGTTCATTATCCACTACCTCCAAAAACTGATCTATATTGATCTCTCGCGGAATGTGATGGCTCTCGCTACCATCGTCCTCTGTGGAATAAATGCATGGCTCTATCTGAGAAGGGCTAAAAACTAACCGTCAATATGGCTCTCCCGGTTAACCGTGTATCGGGAGCGAATGCCGTTGCCGTCTGACGCCGCTCTTTCATAAAACGGTGAAAGTGTTGTAGCGTATAATCAAACATTCATGGAAGGAGGGAGCGATGAACGCGGTGTTTGAAGCGATCAGGAAGAGGCGGTCCGTGAGGTCCTATGAAACCAAGCCTGTTCCGGGAGATACCATTCGTGCCATCATAGAGGCGGGCAATGAGGCGCCATCGGCGATGAACAGCCAGCCCTGGAGGTTTGTCGTTGTCGAGGACAAGGGTGCCAAAGAGAGACTGCTGCAGGCCGCCCTGCCCCATGCAAAAAAGATTCTCGAGATGGCGAAGGACCTCGACCCTCAGAGACATGAAATGATCATGAAGCGTTTCAGCGAGTTGAAAGACCCCGTTTACTATTCGGCGCCGGTGGTTATCTTTGTGATCGGTTCGGGGCGTTATGCCGCCCATTCCTGCCCACTGGCCTGTGAGAATATGATGCTCGCCGCTCACGCATTGGGACTCGGAAGCTGCTGGGTCGGTTTCGGCTCGATGGTCACGGATGATGCGGAAGTGAGGAAACTCCTCGAACTGAAAGAGGACGAGGCGATCTTCGGACCGCTGCTCCTCGGGTACCCGAAGGTCTATCCCGAGCGTCCACCGAAGAAAGAGGCCAGAGTCAAATGGATTTGATTTTAATTGCCGTCAGGAGGAGACAATGAAAAAATCATTCGGTCCAAAGACTATGCTGTATCCGACTCCCGTATGGGTCGTCGGCACGTATGACAAGGACGGAAGGCCTAATGTCATGACGATCGCCTGGGGCGGAATCTGCTGTTCTCAGCCGCCGTGCGTAGCGATCTCTCTAAGAAAGGCGACTTACACCTACGGCAATGTCGTTGAGAGAAAGGCATTCACGGTGAACATTCCGTCTGAGGCGCAGATCAAGGAGGCTGACTATTTCGGATTGGTCTCGGGAAAGACGGTGGACAAGCTTTCAGCAACCGGGCTTACTCCGATAAAAGGCAGCCTCGTCGATGCCCCCTATATCGAGGCGTTCCCCGTGGTCCTGGAATGCAGAGTCATCCATACCACGGAAATCGGATTGCATACGCAATTTGTGGGTGAGATCATGGATGTCAAGGCGGACGAATCCGTACTGAATGAAAGGGGCCTTCCCGACATAGGAAAGATAAGACCGGTGATCTTCAGTCCCGAGACGCGCACGTATCACAGGGTCGGAGACCACCTCGGAGAGGCCTTTTCTATCGGAAAGAGGCGGTGACGGAAAAGCTTCGGTTCGCACAGGTTGGGAAAAGCTGAACCTGCGGGAGGAGGCTGTTTCTGCCCCGGAATGATCCCGGTTTCCGTAATAACTTTCATTTGACAAATGAAAGTTTTTCATCTATATTTGTACCAAAGGCTGTAGTTCATCCTCAGTGCCGATAAACGTTTGACCAAAGCCCCCTGTTGCGATCGCTGGGGGAGGATCGGAGGAAAATATGGATAAGATTTTGCGGATCGATATGGGTGCGGAAGGCGGCCCTAAGGCTAAGGAAACGCCTCTGGGCGAATACGCGGGGTTCGGGGGCAGGGCGTTGACATCTGCGATCGTTTCGAAAGAGGTCCCACCGCTCTGTCATCCCCTGGGAGGCGAGAACAAGCTCGTCATCGCGCCCGGGCTCCTGAGCGGGACCGCCGGCGCCCAGTCGGGACGGATCTCAGTGGGCGGCAAGAGCCCGCTCACCGGAGGGATTAAGGAGTCCAATTCGGGAGGACAGGCCTCCCAGGTCCTGGCAAGGCTCGGCTACAACGCCATCGTGCTCGAAGGAAAGCCGAAGGACGACGACCTCTACAAGGTCTTCATCAACAAGGATGGCGTCAAGATCGCCAAGGACAACAGCCTCAAGCTCATGCCGAACTACGATCTTGTCGAGAAGATGAAGAAGGAATACGGCGATAAGATGTGCTGCATCTCGATCGGACCGGCGGGCGAGATGAAGATGGGCGCAGCTACCATCGCTTTCACCGACATGGAACTCAGGCCGACCCGCCACGCAGGCCGCGGAGGCTTGGGCGCGGTCATGGGAGCAAAGAACATCAAGGTGATCGTCCTCGATTCCACCGGCATGCCGGTGCGGCCGCCCAAGGACCCGGACAAGTTCATGGATGCGAACAAACGGTTCGTCGATGGCCTGAAGAAGCACCCGGTCACGGGCCAGGGCCTTCCGGCGTACGGTACGAACGTGCTTACGAATATTCTGAACGAGGTGGGCGGATATCCCACCTATAATTTCAAACAGGGCCGTTTTGACGGTGC
>Ga0187779_10000329_pt1 | contig 32630 bp, 39 predicted proteins | sample 1015_Q2_SP10_10__FD_132435 | JGI IMG/M metagenome (GOLD analysis project Ga0187779, IMG submission 132435) | Tropical peat soil microbial communities from peatlands in Department of Meta, Colombia - 1015_Q2_SP10_10_MG | ecosystem: Environmental > Terrestrial > Soil > Wetlands > Peat | place... | reverse complement strand
GCCGGAGGCGGCGGCTGCGGCGCGATAGGGCGCTCGTTGTGGACCGGAGGCGGCGGCGCAGGCTGAGACGGCGCGCTGGGCGCCGTGGGAGCTGTCTGCGGCGGCGGGCGGTGCTCCTCCTGACGTTGCACAGGCGGTTGTGAGGGCGGTGCGCCCTGCTGGCGTTGCTGCTGGCCCGACGGCGCCTGCTGTTGCTGCTGCTGAGGCGGCGGGCCGCCCTGCGCGGCGCGCGGCGGATGGCTGCCGACCTTGCCACGCTCGCCTTTGCCGAGCGGCGTTGGCTGCGGCGCAGCCGCTGACGCCGACGGCTGGATCACAGCGGTGCGCTGGACCGCGACGGCATTGGCGCCGCTCGGCGCGGCGCGACGGCCGCGGCGATCGCCACCCTGCTGGCGTCCCGCCTGCAATTGCTGCGGCGAGACGCGCACGGCGCCGGACACGCCTTGCGTCCCGGCAAGCACGCGCGGGCTGACCCGGTAGGTCGGCACCGCGGCGCGGCTTGAGCGCGCGATGAAGGCCGGCGAGACGCCGGCATTGATGGCGGCGCGGCCGCGGCCATAGCCGAGCGTGCGGTTGACGACGCGGCTGCTGCGGAAGGCGAAGTCGTGGCGGTCGCGCCGCACCATGTAGGTGCGCCAGCGCGGCGCGCCGATGTAGCGCGGCGGGACGAAGACCCAGTACGACGCATCGTCGTCGTATTCGTCCACCAGCTCATCCGGCGGCAGCGGCGCCCAGCCGACATAGTCGCCGCCGTAGCGCCAATCGACCCAGGCCGGCGCCCATTCGTCGCCGGGTATCCAGAACCAGCCGAGCTCGCGGCTGCGCGCCCAGCGGCCGTAGTGATAGACGACCCAGCCGAAGTCTTCCTCTTCCGGGTCGGAGATCCAGTACCAGCCCCATTCGTCGGTGTAGACCCAGTGGCCGTACTGATAGGGACGCCAGTCCGGCGGCACGTTGTCCGGCACCCATACTTCGCCGAATCGCTCGCTGCGGGCCCAGTGGCCATAGGAATCCAGCGCCTCCTGGAACTCGGCCGACATCTGCGCCTGCGCGGCCGTCACCGCGCCCGGAATAACTGGCACGCTCAGCGACACGACAGCAAGCGCAAGGCTCGTCAACAATCCAAGCAGCAGGCGGCGAAAGGCGCATCCGAGCATCGTCGGCTCCAAGAATGGTCGAATCATCGGCACAACACCGTAATTCGATTTCACGGGAAGGGTAATGCGCCGAAAGTGAATGGAGGCTGAGGAACGGAGCGCAATACCGCCGCAATTATAAACGCAGCACGCCGGCGCGGCCGGCTTCGGTGCCATAGGCAAGAATCTGGCCCGACGTGTTCCACCCGACTGCGCTGACCGGCTCGCCATCGCCCTGCCGCACCAGAATGAGCGCGCCGTCCTCGATGCGCACCAGAATCACCGCGCCGTCGGCATAACCGGTGGCGACCACCGGCTGTTTCGGATGGCAGGCGACAACCGTCACGCGCGCATCGCGGCGGCCGAGGATCGTCGGCTGGCGGCCCATTGGCCCGTCCTTGCCATCGAACGGCCACAGGATGAGCTGCTCGGAGCCCGACGTCGCAAGGAAATCGCCATCCGCCGTCCACGACAGCGACCGCACGCGCGCCGAGTAGCCGGACATGCGCATGTGCTGGCCGTCGGGCAGGCGCCAGCCATGCAACATCGGTTCCTGCATCATGGTGACAATGAAACGGCCATCCGGGCTCGCGGTGATGCCGAGGTGCGAGCCCTTCCATTCGAGCTTTTGCGGTGCCGCGCCGGCGGCATTCGGGAACCAGAGCGTGCAGCCATTGTAATGCGCGACCGCAAGGCGGAAGCCCTTGGGCAGGAAAGCGAGACCGGCCACCGTCGAGGGCGCTTCGAAACTGCGCGCCTCATCCTTCTTCGTCAGCACGAACGCGGACTTGCCGGCCGACCAGGCGACCGAGCCATCGGGCGCGAGCGCCACCTGATCGATCCAGCGCTTCTTCTCGTCGGTGGCGATAATCCGGTGCTCGGCTTTGCCATCGGTCGTGGCCACCGTACCATCGTCCCCGCCGGTGACGATACGCTCGCTGTCGGTCACGCTGGCGAGAATCGCGCCTTTGTGGACGGCGACGCGCCGCTCGCCATCCTCGCCGGCAAACAACAGCGTTTCTTCGCCGAGCACGAAGACCGGAACGTCTTTGATGAAATGCACGCTCACCACCGTGCCACCGGCGTCGAGACGACGCACGCGGTCATCGAGGGAAGGAGGGATGGTGGAGGTGTCGCTCATGCTCTGCTTCCGCCCTCATGCCGAGGAGTGTCGCACAGCGACGCGTCTCGAAGGATGGAGCGCCCCATGGCTCGAGACGCGTCTTCGGCGCTCCTCACCATGAGGCCGAATGATCTACGCCACGCAGGTCTCGAAACCCTGACGAATCTTGTCTTCCGGCAGCTGGCGACCGATGAAGACGATGCGGCTTTCGCGCTTCTCGTCGTCGCGCCATTTGCGCTGGTGGTCGCCGTCCAGGATCATGTGCACGCCCTGGAATACGAAGCGCTCGGGATCGTCCTTGAAGGCAAGGATGCCCTTGCAGCGCAGGATATTCGGGCCTTCGGTCGCGACCAAATCCTGAATCCACGGAAAGAACTTGTCGGGGTTCAGGGGCTTGTCCGTGCGCAGCGCGACGGACTGCATGTCTTCATCGTGATAGTGCTTGAGGCCGCCGCCATGATGATGGTGGGCGCCATGATCGCCATGGCTATGATCGTGATGATGATGGTGGCCGTGGTCATGATTATGCTCCTCTTGGCCCTCCAAAAAGCTTGGCTCGATTTCGAGAATGCGGTCGAGATCGAAGGCATTGCGGCCGAGCACTTCGTCGATCGCGATCTGCGAGCGCTGCGTGCGATGCAGCTTGGCATAGGGATTGATGCCGCGGATGCGCGCCTCGATGTCGCGCAATTCCTCGGCGCCGACAAGATCGGTCTTGTTGATCAAGATGACGTCGGCAAAGGCAATCTGGTTCTTGGCCTCGGGCGCGTCCTTGAGGCGGTCCTTGAGCCATTTGGCGTCAGCCACCGTGACGACGGCGTCGAGCTTGGTTTTTGAGCCGACGTTCTCATCCATGAAGAAGGTCTGCGCGACCGGCGCCGGATCGGCGAGGCCTGTAGTCTCGACGATGATGGCGTCGAACTTGCCCTTCCGCCGCATCAGCCCGTCGATGATGCGCACGAGATCGCCGCGCACGGTGCAGCAGATGCAGCCGTTGTTCATCTCAAACACTTCCTCGTCGGCGTTGACGACGAGCTCGTTGTCGATGCCGATCTCGCCGAATTCGTTGACGATGACGGCGAACTTCTTGCCGTGCGGCTCGGACAGGATACGGTTGAGCAACGTCGTCTTGCCGGCACCGAGATAGCCGGTGAGCACGGTGACGGGGATTTTCTCGTTGGAGGACGCGGGGGCAGCGGGCATTGGCGGCTAAGGTACTCCAGTGACGGGTGAGATATAGGGGTTAAGACCCGCGGTTGCAAAAGGCCCCGGCGCCGTCACAGCGTGCGCTGCTTGACCCCGCATTCCTTGCAGGTGAATTCGACGCGGGTCTCGCCTTTCGGCGCCTTGACGCGATTGGGCGCGCCGCATTTGCCGCATCGTGTTTCGATGCGCGTTTCGCCCTGCGTCACGGTGAGGGATTTGCGCTCCATCGCCTCTTTGATGAGACGCTCGGTTTCCTCACGCATTTGCTGCTTCGACATGCCGTCTGATTTGCTTTTCATGCGGCACCCTCTAGCAGAACCGCGCGGCGCCTGCACAGGCCGTGCTAGCATTTCTCCCATGCCCCATTTCGATGAAAAACCGCTGCCCGCCGTCGGCGCCTACTGGATCGAGGAGGCCGATTATCCGGCCGCGCTTAAGATTTTCGACGACGGCAACACGCTGCCGCGCACATGGCCAGAATGGCTGAAGATGGCCGAGGAGATGAAGAAGGGTCTCGAAGCCTATGGCCATCCGGTGATGAAGGTGAGCATCGATCCGAAAACCTTCCCGGCTTGGTGCGCCACGCATGGGACGACGCCGGGCCGGCAGGGGCGCAAGCTGTTCGTCGCCCAGGCCGTCAAGGAGCGCTACGGCGACCGGAGCTGAAAACAGGCCGGGCGCGGATTGCTCCACGCCCGGCTGTTCTTGTCGGTTCACTGCGTCAGTATCAGTAACAGACGCGATGCGAGCGGATGATCTCGTTGCCGCTCCGGGTCATCACGCGCTCACGCACGATCCGGCAATCCGGGCCATAGTCGTGATAATAGGTTCGGCCATAGCCGCCCCAATAGGCCGGGCCAACGCCCGCGCCTACCGGACCAACCTGCACGCCGACGCCGCCTGGATCAGCGCCGACCCAAACCTGCGCGCTCGCAGGGACAGCTGCCGCACCGGCGATCGCCAGCGCTGCTGCCGCAAAGAGAATACGTTTCATAGGCCTCTCCTTCTCTCTGATACCCGAGCGTCAACGCGAGGCGCGCAAGACCTGTTTCCTTTGTTACGATTAATTTAGGTTCCGGGAACATCGCGATGGAACACGACGGTAATCGTGCGATGAACCAAAGCGCCGCTTCGGGCGACGAATCTCAAGCGCGCAATAGACCACGCATGACCGCACAGACCGTCGATATCGTTTCTGCCGACGCCGCGCCCTCGCCCGCCGGACCGTGGAAGTTCTGGGGTACGGTGCTGTGGTCGATCGCCATTCTCGCGGTCATGATGGTCGTCGGCGCTGGCAGCACATTCGCCGCCTTGCTGTGGCTCAACCCCGATCCGAATCTGTCGGTGCAGCAACTGCACGACCTGATCCTGTCGAAGACCGTGCTGTTGTCGGCAACTTTCGCCGCGGCTACGGTCAGCGGCCTCGCGGTTCTCGCGCTCGCAGTGCGGCTGTCGCGGCTGAGCGCGAAGGACTACCTTGGTCTCATGCTGCCGCAGCGGCGCGATGTCCTCACCGGCCTCGCTGCGCTTGCTGCGCTCTACTTGATATTCGCCGTCGTCACTCATTTCGTCTCGCCGAACGCGACGGACTGGTTCTCGACGAGCTATCGCAGCGCCCGCGACACCGGGATGCTGCCGGCGCTGGCGGCGATGATCATCATCTTTGCGCCGGTCGGCGAGGAACTGATCGTGCGCGGCTTCATGCTGCGCGGTTGGGCAGCGTCACGGCTCGGGCCCACAACCGCTATCGTGCTGACGTCGATGTTGTGGACCGTGTTGCACACGCAATACGAGGTACTCGCGCTCGCTTACGTGTTCTCGATCGGCCTCCTGTTCGGCTGGCTGCGCCAGCGCACCGGTTCGACGGTGCTGACGATGATGCTGCACGCCACGCAGAACGGCGTGGCGCTCATCCAGATCGCGCTGACGGCGTGGCTGAGCTGACGCGCGCTATTTCTTGGTCAGCGTATAGACGTAGTCGTTGAGGCCGACCTGCGCGGTGCGGTCGTCAACGAAATGGAAATCGAATTCGCAGCCGGTCTCGAGCGTGCGTACGCTCTTGCCCTTGAAGCCGAGGGACGCCGCGACCTTGTCGGGCTCGACCGACTTGTCCTTGCGCCGCATTTCGTCGAAGGCGCCCTGGAACAGCAGGTCGGCAGTGTAATCGCGCATCGCATAGTGCGCGCCCTTGCACAGGAACGGATCGGGGCCGCTGATGCCCTTGGCGCCGATGGTGATCGACTTGCCCATCAGCCGCGTGCGTTCTGTCTCGTTCGGCTCGCGCGACGGCGTCGACCATGGCGCGACGACCGCATTACTGAAGGTCCATTTGCCGAGATAGCTCGGCTCGGCCGCGTTTGCCTGCAGGCTCAGCACGGCGAGCGCCGCGCCGAGTGCGGCCCGAATGACGGTTGGCAAGACTGCCTCCCCCGAATGACCGGCCCGACCGATAACGCGTGAGGGCCGCGCGGTAAAGCCGTGCCCCCGCTTGGCCGCCCGCGCGGCGCAGGGCTATGCTTGTCGCCAAGGCGTCGCGATGAGCGCCGGTTTTGGGTGGAACGTCATGAACTATTCGACCGATTTCCCGTCGATCAAGGATCAGGTGTCGCCGGAGGAATGGCAGGCGCGGCTCGAGCTCGCCGCCTGCTACCGGCTGATCGACAAATACGGCATGACGGACCTCATCTACAATCACATCACCGCGCGCGTCCCCGGCAAAGACGACGTGGTGCTGCTCAATCTCTATGGCCTGCTCTACAAGGAAATCACCGCCTCGAGCCTGGTGAAGATCCACGTCGACGGCGAGATCATCTGGAAGCCGGACACCGACTACGACATCAACAAGTCGGGCTACATCATCCACGGCGCGATCCACAAGGCGCGCCCCGACGTCGGTTGCGTGATCCATACGCATACGCGCGCGGGCATCGCGGTGTCGGCGATGACGTGCGGACTGCTGCCACTGTCGCAGACCTCGATCCGTTTCGTCGGCCACATCGGCTATCACGGCTATGAAGGGCCGGCGATCGACCTCGACGAGCGCGAACAGATTGTCGCCGACCTCGGCCCGCACAACGCGCTGATCATGAACAACCACGGCCTGCTCACTTGCGGGCCGAGCGTGCCCGAGGCGTTCAATACGATGTATCAGCTCGAACTGTCCTGCCGCTCGCAGGTCGATGCGATGGCCGCGCGCACCGAGCTCACCATGCCGGGCGAGAACGTTCTCGCCCACACCGCGCATCTCTATCAGCCGAGCACGCGGCGACCCTACGGCGTGCTGGAATGGCCGGCGATGCTGCGGCTGCTCGAAGCCGAGCAGAAGATGACCGATTACCCGCCGTACTGGCACTGAGCGGGACAACAGACCGGGGAACGATCATGTCGAGACTGTTGGCGAGGCTGATGACCGCTGCAGCGCTGTTGCTGGCGCCAGCGACCGCCACAATGGCGGACGACTATCCGACCAAGCCGATCCGCCTCATCATCCCGTTCCCGCCCGGCGGCAGCAACGACGTCGTCGGCCGGCTGGTTGCCAAGGAATTGGGCGACCAGCTTGGCCAGCCGGTGTTCGTCGACAATCGCGGCGGCGCCGGCGGCATGATCGGCACCGACGCGATCGCCAAGGCGATCCCGGACGGCTACACGCTCGGCATCGTGTCGATCGCACACGCGGTCAATCCGGCGTTGCACCCGATCACTTACGACCCGATCAAGTCGTTCGAGGCGGTCTCGATCCTCGCCACCGGGCCGAACGTGCTGGTGGTCAATCCCGAGCTGCCGGTGAAGTCGGTCAAGGAGCTGGTCGCGCTCGCCAAGCAGAAGCCGGGCGAGCTCAACTATGCTTCGGCCGGCATCGGCAGCTTCCAGCATCTCGGCGGCGAGCTGTTCAAGCTCAAGGCCGGTGTCAACATCGTGCACGTGCCCTACAAAGGCGGCGGACCGGCGATGCAGGACGTGCTCGCCGGCCACGTCAAGATCATGTTCTCGTCGCTGATCCAGACGACGCCGTTCATCAAGTCGGGCCAGTTACGCCCGCTCGGCACCGGCGGCAGCAAGCGCAGCGCTGTGCTCCCCGACGTGCCAACCATCGCGGAAGCGGGCGTGCCGGATTACACCGCGACCAACTGGTGGGGCATCGTTGCACCAGCGGGAACGCCGAAGCCCGTGCTCGACAAGCTCTACGAGAAGATCCAGCTGGCGCTGAAGGCGCCCTCGCTCCAGGAGGCTTTCGCCCGCGAAGGTGCCTCGGCCGTGACGATGACGCCTGCGGAATTTCAGGACTTCATGAAGGCCGAGATCGCCAAATGGGCGACCGTGGTCAAGGAAGGCCACATCACGGCGCAGTAGCGGTGGCGACTATCTGATTGGCGGCGCGTACATAATGCCGCCGGCGGTCCAGAGCTGATTGAGCCCGCGCGGGATGCCGAGCTTCGAGCCGGTTCCGACATTGCGCTCATAGACTTCGCCGTAGTTGCCGACGTGGCGGATGATGCGTACCGCCCAGTCCTTCGGCAGGCCGAGTTCCTCGCCGAAATTGCCGTCGTTGCCGACGAAGCGCATCACTTCGGGCTTGGTCGACTTCACTGCCTGATCGATGTTCTTTGAGTTAATGCCGAGCTCCTCGGCGTCGATCATGGCGAACAAGGTCCATTTCACGATGAGCAGCCAATCATCGTCCTTCTGGCGGACGACCGGCGCGAGCGGCTCCTTCGAAATGACGTCGGCCAGAATTATCTGGTCAGCGGGTTTCGGCATCTTTATCCGCAGCGCGTAAAGCTGCGAGATGTCCGTGGTCAGCGTGTCGCATTGCCCGTCGACATAGGCTTTGAACACCTCGTCGACGTTGCGAAAGCGTTTCTCCTCATACTTCATGTTGTTGGCGCGGAAGTAGTCCGCCAGATTGAGGATGGTCGTGGTCTGGCCTTGCACGCAGACCTTACTGCCATCGAGCTCGAGCGCGGAGGTCTTGTTGCGCGAGCGCGGCACCATGAAGCCTTGGCCGTCGTAATACGACACGCCGGCGAAATGCAGCGCGTATTGCGTCTCCCGCGACATGGTCCAGGTCGAATTGCGCGCCAGCACGTCGACCTTGCGCTTGGCCAGTTCCTCGAAGCGCTCTTTGGCGTCGAGCGGCACGAAATTCACTTTCTTCGGATCGTCGAAGATCGCCGCGGCAATGGCACGACAGAAGTCGACGTCGAAGCCCGACCAGTTGCCTTTGTCGTCCTGCGCGGAGAAGCCAGGCAGCCCGGTGTTGACGCCGCAATAAACGGCGTCGCGCCGCACGGTACGCTTGAGTGTCTTGGTGTCGTAGCGGATGTAGGTGATGGCCGCCGCGGTCACAGCGACGGCGATCGCGCAGCCGATCAGCAGGCCGGTGCGAAAATTCCAGCCGAAGAACGCCCCCCGCTTCGCCATGACTAGACCTGCGGGCCTTGCAGGATGATCACCTTGGTGCCGACCGGGACGCGGTCATAGAGATCCGACACGTCCGGATTGGTCAGACGGAAGCAGCCGGACGACACCTTGGTGCCGATGGTCTGCGGCATGTTGGTGCCGTGGATGCGATAGACGGTGTTGCCGAGATAGAGCGCGCGGGCGCCGAGCGGATTGCCGGGACCGCCAGCCATCCAGCGCGGCAGATAAGGCTGGCGCTGGATCATTTCTGGCGGCGGCGTCCAATCCGGCCATTCCTGCTTGCGCGTGATGCGCACCAGGCCCTGCCACTGGAAGCCATCGCGGCCGACGCCGATGCCATAGCGCAGCGCACGGCCGTTGCCCTGGACGATGTAGAGGAAGCGCTCGTTGGTATTGACGATGACCGTGCCGGGAGGCTCGGCGGTGCGATAGAACACCACCGTCTTCTGCCATCTCGGATCGAGTTGCTCCTCGTCGGAGTTCGGCACATAGCCGGGCTGTTCGTCTTCACCTCTGAATTGTGCCTGCGCCTGCGGCGCGAGGAACAGGGTTAAGAGAATGAGTGCGAGGAAGAGGCGCGACATTTGCGGGCTCCACGGAAAGAGGTGATTTGTCCGTCAGGGGGGGCCGATTCATGGCCGGTTGGCAGAATAATGGACCTTTTTTCCGGGTGCTGCCAGCCGGTCAAAAGGACGCGTCACAGGCCTATGACAGCGGCGCATAGCGCCAAGTCGCTACAATTTTAACTCGCATTTTGCGGGTTATTTCATGCGTCCGGGGCATGGTGGCGGCTTGTTTCATCCCTGGACGGGCTGGCCCTATGTCGCTTTCGATTGCCGAAAACTTCCTCCGCAACGCACGCGAACAGCATTCGCAGACTGACATCAATTCGAGCCTGCTCAAGGCGCTTGCCGAGTTGACGCGCGACGTGAAGCGGCTGGATGAGGAGATGCGCCGCGTGCGGCGCGACGTGCAGATGGCCCGGCGCTTCTGATCGAGCACTGCTCCACACGACCTCAAACACAAGGCCGCGCACCCACTACCGGCGGGTGCGCGGCCTGTTTTACGATGCGGTCATGTGGGGAGAACGCCGATGACAATCAGACTGAAGCTGTGCGCCGCGCTGGCCGCGGCGTTGACGCTGGTCGCGAGCGCGGATGCATTCGCTGAGACCTATCCCGACCGTCCGGTGAAAGTGCTGGTCGGTTATCCGCCCGGCGGGCCGGTCGACATCATTGCGCGCGTCGTCAGCGACAGGCTCGCGGAGATCTGGGGCAAGCCGGTCGTCGTCGAAAATCTGAGCGGCGCTGGCGGCAACATTGCGGGCGACCGCGTCGCGAAAGCGGCCCCCGATGGCTACACGCTGATCATGGCAACCAACGCGCTGCTGTCGATCAATCCGAGTCTCTACAGCCAGATGTCGTTCGATCCGAACAAAGACCTCATCCCGATTTCGGAAGCGGTCGATTCCCCGAACATCCTGGTCGTACCGAGCGATCTACCGGTCAAGAGCGTCGAGGAGCTCGTCGTCTATTGCCGCGCACATCCCGGCGGCACCTTCGCCTCGGCCGGCGTCGGCACGACGCAGCACCTCGCCGGTGAACTGTTCAAGGCAATGGCAAAGATCGACATCCGCCACGTGCCCTATCGCGGCGCGGCGCCCGTCATCACTGATATGCTGGGCGGACGCCTGACGATGTATTTTGGTGCGGTGGCACCGCTGATTCCGCAGGTGAAAGCCGGCAAGGTGCGCGCGCTCGCCGTCACATCGGAAAAGCGCTTCCCGGCGACGCCCGAACTGCCGACCATGATCGAGGCCGGCTATCCCGGCTTCGTCTCGGTGCTGTCGATGGGGCTGATGGCGCCGGCGGGCACGCCGCCCGCGATCATCGAGAACATTCACCTGGCCTCCGTGAAGGCGCTGTCGACACCGGCTGTGCGCGAGAAGCTCGCCGCCATCGGCATGGAGGTGGTCAACAACTCGCCGAAGGAATTCCAAGCGGCCATCGCGGCCGAGCGGCCGCAATGGGCGAAGATCATCAAGGACGCGGGCATCACGCCCGGGCAGTGATCACCAGCCCCCCACCCGCCGCCGCCACCGCCGCCGCGGGAACTGCCGCCAAACAGGCGCCAGCCCCGTGGCGCCTAATTCATTTTTGGCGGCAGAACGCTTTTAGATTGGTAGGGACTACTTGACGGAGTTGCCGTTGCCTGGAGGCGTCATTGTCGGCTGCCGGCTCATGCTTCCGCCGGCACCGGTCGTCGCCGTCGGGTTTTCAACGCAGGTTTGAGTACCTTTCTTCGCCTTCTCGCAGGCCGCCATCGTTTGATAGTTGCAAGTCGACTGCGTTCCCGGGCCGTTAAGGCAGAACTTGGCGCTGCCGGCTGCATTCGCAGGCGCAGTCACGGCGACGGCTGACAGGATAACCGCGAGAGTCAGGATCTTACGCATTGTGGGCTCCTTGGAGGTTTGCATTGCCCCCTGTGTCGGCCCAACGTCATATGCGCGCGATGCGTTCCATCACGCGCAAACAAGTTTGACGGTAACGGATTGCCGGTCGGTCAGCGGTCGGTGTTCACTGTCGCCTGCTCGACCGGCGCGGATGTCGCCGCTTCCGCGGAATTGTCCATGGCGAATGCGATGAGACGCAAGGACAGCGCGGCGAACAAGATCATCAGACAGAACGTACGCACTTGAACCTCCCGAGACTCCGCGCTTTTTGGCGGAACTCTCAAACGCAAAATAGGCCACGCGCGAAAGACGCTCTGTGACGCAAGTCACAGGAAATGTGTTTTTCCAAGCTCGCGGACGTCTCACGGGGGGTGCCTTGGCGCGACAGGCTGGGATGTTATAATGTAACATTATGCGACCCAGACGACCTCATTTCTTTAGTCTTTTCCTCGCGCTGACGGCGTTCGGGACGATCACGGCTCATGCAGCCCCGCTCAGGATTGTCGCTGCCGAGAATGTCTACGGTGATGTTGCGCGCCAGATCGGCGGCCCCGACGTCGAGGTTGCAAGCGTCCTGAACAATCCCGACCAGGACCCGCATCTGTTCGAGACCTCGCCCGCCGTGCTGCGCCAACTCGCGGACGCGCAAGTCGTCATCTACAACGGCGCCGACTACGACCCGTGGATGCCGAAGCTCCTTGCCGCCACGCCGCGCCCAGGCCGTGTCACGATCGTCGCCGCCGAGCTCACCGGCAAGCGTACCGGTGACAATCCGCACCTCTGGTATGACCCCGCTACGATGCCGGCGGTCGCGCGCGTGATCGCCGACGCGTTCGCCAAAGCTGATCCGGCGCATGCCGCCGACTACCGGACTCGGCTGACGACATTTCTCGCCGCGCTGAAGCCGCTCGACGACAAGATCGATGTCATCCGCAAGAAGTTTTCCGGTGCTCCGGTCACCGCAAGCGAGCCGGTGTTCGGCTACATGGCCTCGGCGCTCGGACTCGTGATGCGCAATGATAGATTCCAGATCGCGATCATGAACGACACCGAGCCCGCGGCGCGCGACGTTGCCGCGTTCGAGCGCGACCTCAAGGCGCACCGCGTGCGCGTGATGTTCTTTAACGCGCAGGCTTTGGACAAGATCGTGCAGCATCTTGTTGCGCTCGCGCGCGAGAACAAGGTGCCGGTTGTCGGCGTCACCGAGCTGGTGCCGCCCGGCCAGTCGTTCCAGAGCTGGATGCTCAACGAGCTCAGCGAGACCGAGAAGGCACTGGCAGGGCCGAGCTCGTGAACGCCGTCGAGCTCGATAAGGCTACAATCAATGTCGGCGGCCGCGATGTGCTGGCCAATGCGAGCTTTGCCATCCGGCCGGGCGAGTTCGTCGGCGTGCTCGGCCCGAACGGCGCCGGCAAGACCACCTTGATGCGTGCCATCCTCGGCCTGGTGCCACCCGCCTCGGGCACCTTGACGGTGCTCGGCAGCAAGCCGCTGCGCGGCAACTCCGCCATCGGCTATCTGCCGCAGGTGCGCACCGTCCTGCCGGACTTGCGGCTGCGCGGCTTCGACTTCATCGCTTCGTCGGTCCACGGCGAGCGCTGGGGCCTGCCACACGTGGGCGCCAGCGAGCGCGCGATGATCGATGACACCTTGGCACTGGTCGGTGCGCGGCACTTAGCCCCGCGTCCCCTTGCTGACATGTCCGGCGGCGAACGGCAGCGATTGCTGCTGGCGCAGGCGCTGATCGGCAAGCCGCAACTGCTGCTGCTCGATGAGCCGCTCATTAGTCTCGACGCCCGCCATCAGGAGGTCGCGATCGACGTCGTGCGCAAGGTTTGCCGCGAGCGCAAGGTTACGGTGTTGTTCTCCGCCCATGAGCTTAATCAGCTGCTCGGCACGCTCGACCGCGTGCTCTATCTCGGCAACGGCCAGGCTGTACTTGGCACCGTCGACGAGGTCATCACCGCGCCGGTGCTGTCGCGGCTTTACGGCACGGAAATCCATGTGCTGCGCAGCGACGGCCACATCTTCGTCATGTCACGCGGCCGCGAGGTCGAGCATGACGCCCACCAGCACGACCACGGCGACGGCCATCACCATCATCAGCACTGACATGTTCCAGTACGAATTCATGACCAATGCCTTTGCCGCCGCGGGGATCGCCGCGGCGGTGTCGGGTATCGTCGGCTTCTTCCTGGTGATGCGCGGCCAAACCTTTGCCGGCCACGCGCTCTCCCATATCGGCTTTGCCGGCGCAACCGGCGCGGGGCTGATCGGACTTGCACCGCTGTGGGGACTGGTCGGATTCACCCTCGTCGCCGGCACGACTATGGGCCTGCTCGGCGAGCGGGTGAGCAATCGCGACGTCGCAATCGGTGTCGTGCTGTCGCTCGCACTCGGTTTTGGCCTGTTGTTCCTGCACTACTACACGTCGTTCGCGACGCAGGCGACCGCGCTCCTGTTCGGCAACGTGCTCGCGGTCGAGCACGACATGATCGCGATGCTGTTAGTGCTCGGCGCGGTCACACTCGCTGGACTTGCCCTCATCATGCGGCCTCTGATCTTCGTGAGCCTCCAGCCGGAGCTCGCCGAGGCCAAGGGCGTGCCGATGCGTCTCATCGCGACCGCGTTCCTGGCGCTGGTCGCGCTCGCCGTGTCGGAATGCGCGCAGATCGTTGGCGTGCTGCTCGTCTTCACGCTGATGGTGGGGCCGCCGGCGGCGGCGCAGCGGCTCGCCAATGGACTGTGGAGCGGCCTGATCCTGTCGGCTGTGCTCGCGCTCGGTGAAGCCTGGCTTGGGCTCACGATCGCCTTCTATACAGACTGGCCGGTGAGCTTCTGCATCGCTGTCCTCAGCGGGCTCTGCTATTTCGCCGCGCTCACGGTGCGGCCCTCGCGCTAGTCACGGCTGTCCCAGCATGATCGCCAGCGCTGCGGCGATGAAGGGCAGCGGCAGCGACACCAACGCGCGCAGCCAGACGACGCGCGCCGGCATCAACGGCACCTCCCAGATCACCAGCCGGTGGATGGCGTAGAGCGCCCATGCGGTCGAATAGGCGATGACCTGCGGCGCGCCTGCGCCACTTTTGAGCGCCGCCGCGCCGATCGAGAAGCCGACCACAGGCCCGCCCGGCGTCAGCGCACCGCCGACCGTGGCGATGATGACACCTAGAAATCCGGAGCCGGGGCCGATCCATGACGCGACCAGCGCTTTCGGCATCACCTCGGCGATGAAGCCGGCGCCGATCACGCCGGCGCCGATGCGCGGCAAGAGGCGCAGGAATTCGCCCGCGCCGGTGCGCAGCCCGGTGTCGAGCAGCACGCGCCCGCGCATCGCCGTGACGAAGGCGAGCGCCGCGACCACAATCCACAGCAGGATGTTGACCGCGAGGATCATTTGCCCTGCTCGTAGGAGTAACCGGCGCGTACGACAAGCCGCGCCAGAAGTCCGGCAATCAACGGCAGCGGTAACGCGGCGACGATGCGCCAGATGACGAAGTGCGGGCCGAAGAACGGCAATTCCCAAACCAGCGCGCGCGTGTAACCGATCAGCGTCCAACTGACGATGAAGGCACAGACCGCGCCCGCGTCCGCACCCATCATTAGGAACGCGCCGGCGACCGGATAGATCGTGATCGGGCCGCCCGGCAGCAGGAAGCCGAAGAACGCAGCGACGAGGAGACCGGTGAAGCCGGATTCATGCCCGACCCAGCGCGCCACCAGTTCGCGCGGCAGGATCATTGTGACCAAGGCGCCGATCAGGCAGCCGGCCAGTACCTTCGGCAGCATCTCGGCGAACAGCGTCAGGTCGCCGCCGAAGATCTCCATGAAGTGCTCGCGCCCGTCGCGCCAATAGACAGCGGCAGCGGCGGCAAACGCCACCGCGGCGATGATCATGGTTGACCAGTCGAAAGCGCGCCGGTGCGGACGGGAGGGAGGAGTTTCAGTCAAAGCGGCGCGGACATTAGTCGAGGGATCTGCGGTTGTCTGCGGCGTCCCCATTGACCCTGCCATGCATGGCCGATAATTTTGGCCGCGATGGGGATGGAGTCCCCCAAAACCGCCCGTAGGGCTGATGACTCCTACCGAACCCGGTGAACGGTAGGAATCGATCGGTCGAACGAGGCGGATTTTCTATGCCCCTATTTTGCTGGCGCCGCGTCGATGTGCGGTCGATCCGCGCCGAACGCGCAAGCGCAAGGAGCCTTAATCATGGAAAATATCTGGTTTCAGTCCGCGCTCTGGATGGCGCTGGCGCTCGTGGCTGCCATTGGCTCGTTCTTCATTACAATTTCGGCAGCGCTGTTTGAGATCGTGGTCGGTGCCATTGGAGGCAACACCATAGGTCTGCCGCTGACGCCCTGGATCAATTACCTCGCCGGCTTCGGCGCAATCGTCCTGACATTTCTCGCGGGCACCGACATCGACCCTCACGTGGTGAAAAGAAATCTCGCGTCGAGCGTGACCATTGGCTTGGTGGGGTTTTTTGCGCCGTATATCGGCTGCTTTTTGTTGGCTCGGTACGGGCTCGGGTGGCCTTGGCCGCAGGCTCAAATTGCCGGCATCGCGCTGTCGACGACATCGGTTGCCGTGGTTTACGCGGTGATGGTCGAAACCGGATACAACCGGACCGAACTTGGCAAAATCATCCTTGCCGCGTGCTTCATCAATGACATCGGCACCGTGCTGGCGCTCGGACTGATCTTTGCGAACTACAACATTTACCTGTTGTTGTTCGTCATCGTGACGATCGTTGTCATGGCCGTTCTGCCATGGGTGGTACCGAGGTTGTTCAAAGCGTTCGGGAAGCGGACCAGCGAACCTGAGATCAAATTTCTCTTCCTCGTTCTGTTTGGGCTCGGCGGGCTGGCCAATTTGGGACAAAGCGAGGCGGTGCTTCCGGCCTATTTGATCGGAATGGTGCTGGCGCCTTTCTTTATGACCAATCGAGAGCTTCAGCGCCGGATGCGCGCGATCTGCTTTGCATTCCTGACGCCGTTTTATTTTTTGAAGGCAGGGTCACTGATTGAAGCGAAGGCGCTGCTTACCGGTGCGGGATTGATCGCTCTTTTTCTTGCGATGAAGATGGCGACGAAATTCGTCGGCATCCTGCCACTGACACGCTATTTCAAATTTCACCCGCGCGAGGGCATGTATACCACGATGATGATGTCGACGGGGCTGACCTTCGGATCGATCTCAGCTTTGTTCGGTCTGACCAACCACATCATCGATCAAACGCAATACACGATTCTGTTGACCGGGGTGATCGGCAGTGCGGTCGTGCCCACGCTGATCGCGCAAATTTGGTTCAAGCCGCATTTCGAACCGTTGGAGGAGGACGCGTAGCCTACGGCCACGCAGTTCACGCCATCGGCCTCATGCCGAGCTTGTCGAGGAGCGCCATGTCACGGTCGCGGCCGGGATTGGGCGTGGTGAGCAGCTTCGGCCCGTAAAAGATGGAATTTGCGCCGGCGAGGAAGCAGAGGGCCTGCGTCTCCTCGCTCATGTCTTCGCGGCCGGCGGAGAGACGCACCACCGAGGTCGGCATTGTGATCCGGGCGACTGCGATCGTGCGCACGAAGTCGAGTGGATCGAGCGCATTCTCGTTGGCGAGCGGTGTGCCTTCGACGCGCACCAGCATGTTGATCGGCACGCTTTCGGGATGCTTCGGCAGGCTCGCGAGCGTCGCGATCATGCCGACGCGATCGGCAAGCCCTTCGCCCATGCCGACGATGCCGCCGCAGCAGACATTGATGCCCGCCTTTCGCACATGATCGAGCGTGTCGAGCCGGTCCTGATAGGTTCGCGTAGTGATGATCGCGCCGTAATATTCGGGCGAGGTGTCGAGGTTGTGGTTGTAGTAGTCAAGGCCTGAATCCTTGAGCCGGTTTGCCTGCGCGCCGGTCAGCATTCCGAGCGTGACACAGGTCTCGAGACCAAGCGCCTTGACGCCTTCGACCATGGCGCAGACGGAGTCGAGGTCGCGATCCTTGGGCGAGCGCCAGGCCGCCCCCATGCAGAAGCGCGAGGCACCACCAGCCTTGGCCGCGCGTGCTTCAGCGAGCACGGCATCGAGGCTCATCAGTTTTTCGGCGTCGACGCCGGTGTCGTATTTCGCCGATTGAGGGCAATAGGCGCAGTCCTCCGGGCAGCCGCCGGTCTTAATCGACAGCAGGGTCGAGATCTGCACTTCGGACGGGTCGAAATTCTCGCGATGCACCTGCGCGGCACGGAACATCAGCTCTGGAAACGGCAAGGCGAACAACTCAGCGACATCCTCGCGCGTCCAGTCATGGCGCGGACCGCCGAGCACGTCGCGTGCAAATCCTTCGTGAGCCAAAACCATGACGGTTAACCTCTGCGGCTCTGTTTTTCGCCGCGCTCGAAGCTATAGCGCAACTCGCGAGTTGGCGCGAAGGCTCATTTTAGCTGCATTTTCGTTGCATTGAGACTCCGCGCAGAGGCATGCTAGCGTTCGCGTACGGAGGGCGAGTACCGGGGAAACACCTCATGAAACGGTTTGTGTCAGGTTTGGTGTTGCTTGCGTTTGTGACGGCGCCGCTTGTTGCAGTTCGCGCCGAGGATAAAGAAAATCCCTACGTCAAGACGCGTGAGCAGATAAAGAAAGAAGGCGACGAGGCTGAGAAGGCCTATCAAAGAACGATTCAAGCGACTCGCGGAGCGGCGCCGCCGCCGGCCAAGAGCGACCCTTGGGCTAATATGCGCGGCAGCAGCACCGACGCCTCCAAATCGAAATAATCTTTTGGCATGAACAAACTTCTGCTGTGCCGGATCATCGCGGTGGTCGCCGGCGCCGCAACCTTATTCGGCCTGCAGCAAGGCTGGGGCTTGCAGCTTTATATCGCGATCCCGCTCGCCGCGATCGTCTACCTAGCAGTCAAGGTCGGCCTTGGCCTGCTCCTGCGCGCAGACGAACTCGCCTAGTTCCGTCGGCGACCGCATTTCGGCTACCGTCCCGCGATGGATGAGGACATCTCTGGCGACGATATCGCGCGCATCGAAGAACACATCGAGGAATTGCGCGAAGGCATTGCGCACTGCCGCAAGCTGTCGCTCGCAGCGAAGCTGACAATTGGCGGCGGCGCCGTCTGGATCGTGCTGACCTTCCTCTGGCTCGTTCCTTACGTCCCGTATCTGACGATTGCTGCCGCGGCGGCGGTCATTGGCGGCATCGTGCTGCTGGGGTCGAACTCAACGACCTGGGACGAAACCAAAGCCGCGCTCGGCAAGAGCGAGGCCATGCGCGCCGAATGGATCGGACGGAAGGAGATGCGTCTCGTCGGCGACAACGAGACGCTGCACTAAGCGTCAGGTACCGACGCGAAGCGGTGCGTGCATCTTGCGCAAGTATGCGATGACCGACAGTGGTGTGATGCGGCCGGTCTTTGGATTTTCGCTTGGCACATTGGCGATTTGCATCGAGAAGCTCGCCGAGTCGGAGTCGACCTCGATGCGGTGCATGTTACGGTCGGCGCCAGGATCGGCCCAGACCTCGAGCATGGTCTTGTCGGGACCAATGCCGGCCAGCGAGAGCGCCGCGGCGACATTGACATTGGCCGGGAAACCTTTCGCGCCGGCGCGCGCCGTGCCGTCGAAGATCTTCGTCGGCTCGCGCAAGCTCTCGAGATCGATGCCTTTTTCGATCACATAGGGCGCGCCGAGCAGACCCTTGATCGGCTTGCGCGTCACCATACGCACGGATCGGATCACGCCTTCGGCCGCGGCCGTCACCGCATCGAGCCCGATCAACGCGCCGGTCGGCACGGCGATCTGTCCGCCTTTGTCGCGCGCCTCTTCGACGAGGCCCCAGTTCTCGAGCAGGGCGCCGGCACTCAAAACGAGCGCTGTCTTGCCGCGTGAGACGAAGGGACGCACGATCGACGCCAGCGCTGAGGCCGGCGCGCATTCGATCACGATGTCGGCTTCGCCGTGAAGTTCCGCGACCGGGACGATGTGCGGCTTACGCTTAAGACGCTCCAATTCGGGACGCGGTTTACCCGGGTCACCAACGGCGACCGCGGACAATCGGAGACCGGGGATGCCTGCATCAAGCGCCTGCATGACCTTGATCCCGATCGGCCCCAGCCCCGCGATGGCCACGCGTTTCAGGCCGTGTTCCTGGGCCATTTGCTTGCCCTCTTCCGTTTGAAACGTCATAGCTGCATTGATGGATTACCACGTCCGTCGGCTTGTGCGGACGCCCGTGTCAGCCTACTACCACCTCGCAAAAGCACAGGTCCAATCTGTGCTGCCGCGTTGAAAGGGAGGATTGAAATGAAAAGAACAATGTACGCGCTGGTCGCCGCGCTGCTCGCCATGATGGCGCCGGCGCATGCGCAGGACTTTCCGACCAGGACGATGACTATGGTCATCCCGTTTGCCGCGGGCGGCCCGACTGACCTGCTTGGCCGCGTCATCGCGCAGCGCATGGGCGAGATCCTCGGTCAGAGTGTCATCGTCGAGAACATCGGCGGCGCGGGTGGCATGGCTGGCGGCAAAAAGGTCGCCGACGCCAAGCCCGATGGCTACACCTTCGTGCTTGGCACCGTCGGCACGCACGCGCAGGGCCAGACGCTCTACAAGCATCCGCTCTATAACGCCGCAACCGACTTCACCCCGGTCGGGCTGATCGCCGAAGTGCCGATCGCGCTGATCGCACGCAAGGATCTGCCGGCCAACGATCTCAAGGAGTTCGTCGCCTACGCCAAGGGGAACCAGGCCAAGATGCAGTTCGGCTCGGCAGGTGCGGGCTCGGCAACCCATCTCGGCTGCGTCGTGCTCAACACGGCGATGGGCACCAACATCGTCCATGTGCCCTACAAAGGCACTGGCCCTGCCATGCAGGACCTGATCGGCGGACGCATCGACTTCCTGTGTGAGATCATCAGCACCGCAAAGCCGCAGATCGATGGCGGGCGCGTCAAGGCGATCGCCATCATGACCAAGACGCGCTCGCCGGTTGAGCCCGAGCTGAAGACGGCCATCGAACAGGGGCTCGACGTGCAGGCCTACACCTGGAACGCCATTTTCCTGCCGAAGGGTGCGTCCGATGCGGTGGTGAAGAAACTCAATAGCGCGATGGTCGAGGCGATGAAGACGCCGGCCGTGCGAGAGCGGCTCCAGGGCTTCGGCGCGCAAGTCGTATCCGACGATCGTGCAACGCCCGCGTACCTCGGCAGCTTCGTCAAGAGCGAGATCGAGAAGTGGGCGGCCCCGATCAAGGCGAGCGGCGTCAGCGTCGAGTAAATCGCGCGCTTTATCGATGCAATCGGCCGGGCCCGCACCCGGCCGTTTTGTTCCTATCGCCTCACGGCGAAGGTTGAAGTAAAGATAGCGCCGGTCCACGACCTCGCGGTGACGCATGCCGGCGCGTAGCCTTGCTGTCCTCTTCGTTCTAGGCGCGATGGCCATTGCGGCAGACGCTCGCGCGCAAGGCTTTTTCACCTATCACTGTGCCGACGACTCGGAATTCGTCCTTGCCTTCTACGAGGGCGACCGGCGCGCCCATGTGCAGCTCGACGGCAAGCCGCTCGCACTGTCTCGCCGGCCATCGTTCTCCGGTCCGCGCTATGGCCGCGGCAATGTCACGATCACAATTGGCAAGACCGTGCTCACGCTCAAGCGCGGCAAGCGCACAACAAGTTGCGCAAAGACCGATTGATGTTTCCTAAAAATTGAACGGCCCCTCAGAGGGTCAATTAGCCAAGCGCGCGACGGTGCAGCAAAGGCTTGGCAGAAACGTCGATTTGGCGTTCGGCGATTAAGTGGTGCGTAACAGGAGTTTGCGACGGTCCCGGCGCAAGCAGGGGCACCTGAAATGTCAGACAAGCGGCGATGGAGCCGGTTCGAGCCGAAGGGCCTCGTGTCGAAGACGGCAAAGCTGATGTTCGTCGCCGGGCTGCCCTCGATCGAGTGCCGCGTGGTGGACCTGTCAGCGGGTGGCGCCTGCCTCGAACTGCCGCGCCAGCAAGAAGGACTGCCGAGTGAATTCGAGATTCTTCACGGCGGCGTGCGCCGCCCCTGCCGCCTCGCCTGGAAGCGCGGCTTCCGCATCGGCTGCCAATATACCGGCTCATTCCGCCGCTAGGCGCTCTCACCGGCAAATGTAATCGACGCGCCATTCGACGCCCCACGGCGTCGTCACGTAATAGCGATGATAGCAACCCGGCGGCGCGAAATAGCTCCGCACCGGCTTGTATGGATAACGCCAGCCGCAGGCCCATGGCCCACACGGCGCGTCCGCTGTTTCATATTGCGTATCCAACGCGACGACCGTTGCTGTGACCAAAGTTGCCGCGACGGCGGCGCATGCTCGCAGTTTCATGAGGCCCGTCCTCCGGATCCTAAACCTGAGCACAGATCGAAGTTCCTGCTTATGTCGGCTTCGGAACATTTTCGCAAGTCCGCGCATTAGAAAGCGCTACTGGGAGAGAGCGCATGATCGATGGAACTTTCCGCCCGAGATCCTTGCGGTGATGACGGTCACTTTTATCACGATCATTGCGGTCTACGTCGTAGCGTTTCCCGAATAACTCCAGGAGGCACTTATGAACATGAAGACTCAGCAACGATCGTAATGTCGTTTACCGCGCCGGCTCTGGTCGACGAGTATTATGTGGTGCGCGGACCGGATCGTCATTGCACCGTGACGACCACCAAGCCGACCGAGCAAACTACGGTCACCCAGATCAGTCCGATGGCTTTCGAAACGCGCGAGAAGGCGCAGGACCGCGTCAAGACGACAAAGGTGTGCTCGGACGACACGACAAACGTTACGTCGGTGCACATTGATAAGGACTGACGCCCGTCGCGGACATACAGCATGGACGGTCAACGGCCGGCCTCCCGCCGGCTTTTTACACCGCGGTACTAGGTCGGAGACGACCGATTTTAGAGTGCTCCGCTAACAGCGAGTAATTCCAGCGCCTTACATTTTAACCAATATTGCAAGCGTCGACGGCACTCCTTTACCCCCGGTTGCGGTAACATTAAACTGCCAACTGATTTTTGGGGTGTGGGCCCAATCCAAGATGAGGTTGGCGCAACTCGCAGGTAGTGCGAGTGCTGTTCGCGCAAATCGCGCGAAGATATTCATCCATGGAATGAATTACGCGCCCGAGCCAATTGGTGTCGGGCGCTACACCGGTGAATTAGCGGAGTTTCTCGCCGCCAACGGCGAACATGTCGAAGTCGTTACGAGCGTACCGCACTATCCCGGTTGGAGAGTCAGTGCGCCCTACCGCAGTTGGCGCTATTCGACAGAGACCAACAACGGCGTTCAAATTATACGCTGTCCGCTCCTCCTTCATCGGAGCGGAAGCGGAATTTGGCGACTGTTAGCACCACTCAGTTTTGCAATTGCAGCCGCCCCAGTCGTCGTGTGGCGCATTCTCAGAAGCCGGCCGGATGTTGTTATATGTGTTGAGCCGACGCTCTTGTCCGCACCCGCTGCGGTGCTGGCCGCCAAAGTCGTTGGCGCGCGGCGCATTCTCCACGTGCAGGACCTCGAAATCGATGCTGCCTTCAGCGTTGGCCATCTCAACGCGAACTGGCTGCTAAAGGCGGCATCGTCATTTGAACGCTTCATGCTGCGACGCTTTAAACGCGTTATCACAATCTCTGAACGCATGGGTCAGAAGCTTGCAGCCAAAGGCGTATCATCGAATTCGATTTCCATTCTGCGAAACTGGGTCAATACATCCAAAATTAAGCCGCTGCCTGGCCCCAATGAGTTTCGCCAACAGCTCGGCTTGAAGGACAAAGACTTCGTCGTTCTTTACGCTGGCCATATCGGACGCAAACAAGCTGTTGATCAACTGCTCTTAGCGGCGCGCGAATGCCGTAGCCAAGACGCGATCCACTTTGTCATCTCGGGTGATGGACCCGAAAAGTCGCGGCTCATCGACGTCTACGGCACCCTACCGAATGTACACTTCCTGCCTATCCAGCCTGAGGAACGGCTTTGCGAGCTTCTAAACTTCGCTGACGTGCACGCCCTGCCCCAGGACAGGGACGCTGCTGATTTTGTCTTGCCGTCGAAGCTTGGTGGCATGCTGGCGAGTGGTCGCCCGATTGTCGTGACAACCGATCCCGGTACCGAACTTTATGATCTGCTCAATGGAGTCGGGACAATCGTGCCACCTGACGATGTGGCTGCTTTGGCCGATGCAATCAAATTGGTATTCTCAACGCGCCCGCTCGCAGTGCCACAGCTCCGAAAGTTAGTGAGCTCGCTGTCGAGCGAGACAATTCTTCCGAATTTTCGAAGAGCAATTATCGGCTAGGCCGCTCAAAAAGCGTTCCGATGAAGAACAACTCGTAGTGTCTGCAGCAGAATCTTGATATCCAACCAGATCGACCAGCTGTTGATGTATTCGAGGTCGGCACCGACGCGCTTTTCGATATCGCTTCGTGTCTCTGTTGCCCCGCGAAGCCCGCGCACTTGGGCCAAACCTGTGATGCCTGGCCGCATCGCGTGACGCGTCCAATAGTCTGGCAATGCTTCCCAGAACAAGGCTCCTTCTGCGACTGAACCGATGGCGTGCGGGCGCGGCCCAACAAGACTCATGTCCCCGCGCATAACGTTCCAAAGTTGCGGGAGCTCATCGAGACTTGTTCGCCGCAAAAACTTTCCGATTTTTGTGATCCGGTCGTCATCTCGGCTCGTCGAGCGACGCCCATCTGCATCGCTTACGTCGGCATACATCGTACGAAGTTTATGGCACCAGTAACGGCGATTGTTACGGCCGACCCGAATCTGCGAAAAGATCGCCGGCCCGGGCGAATCCAATTTTATAAGGACCATGAGGAGAAGGATTAGGGGCGACGCTCCGAGAAGGAGCGCCGTGCTCAGTGTAAGGTCGAAAAGCCGCTTGAGCGCTCTCTCACCAAAATTCAGCGCGCCACGTGATACGACAAGCGTGGGCGTATTCTGCCAGAAATTTAACCCAAGAACCGTAATGTTTTGCAACTCGGGTTCGAATAATTCGGCGTCAACACCGATCAGCCGAACAAATCTTGCCCACGCGATACGGTCAGCGTGATCAGGAAATGCAAGAATGATCCGATCGGCGTATTGCAGCTGCGCATGCATTCGTTCGAGCAATTCGGGATTAGCCGGGTCAGGTCGTTCGGTGGGAATGACGCGCTCGATATTTTTTGCCGGGTTCACTCCGTTCGCAGCGGGCCCGAGAATCAAGATTCGAGGTTCGATGGCGCCTGACAAATGATCAAGGACCACGCGATACAAAATGTGCGCTATCGCCAGATAGCCGGATGCGATTACGAAGAGGAGGCCAATTTCCAACCGCGAATAGATGGCACCAACTTGCAAGGCAAAGGCGATTGCTGATGCCAGACCTGCCGAAATAGTGAGTGCGATTAAAACGCGGCCGATTGACCGGCTGAACGTTCTAAGGGTGTCGAGGTGATAACAATCAAGCGCGGCAGCGGCGAGAAGGAAAGTTGGCAAGATCACAAAGAGCAGGTCATTAGTCGTAGCGTGCCACACGCTTTGAAAGCGGATCAAGGCCGCGGTGAGAGTCGCAACGACGATGAGCAGCACGTCTCCAATGACTGCGCCTGTGATCGCGGCAATCCGAAAGACAAAGCGCTGCTGCGGCAATGAGCCAACGGGCAGTCGGACCGCTGGCTGAATTTCAGCATCCGTTCCTGCGATCAGTGTGTCTTCGACGCGCGCCATTGAGCGTGCCCGCGCTCATGAGGAAATTTGCGTTGGCGATGCGCTGCAGAAATCGCGAGAGTCCCCGCCAACCCCGAAGCAAATTTTACGTTAGGAGGCGCTTCGCTACAACCAGCCGTGTAGTGCTTGGTTAACGGCATGGCTGACTTAAATGCACGTAAAATCGCGCGTTTTACCGATCTAAGTTCCGCGGTCCGAGCGTCGTCTCATGCTTGGCAATCAGTGCGTCAATCGCGAATGTGTACGACATCCACCCAATCGAGGCGCCAACAAACACACCGGCAATAACGTCGCTGAGGAAGTGATAGTCCTCGCCGACAAGCGCTGCGGCAACAATAACGGCCAACAGCAAATAAATTGCTCGCAGCTTCGGATAGCCCATCCATAAAACAACAAGCACGGCGCAAAGAGCGGTCATATGACCCGACGGAAATGACGCGTAGCCACCGCCACCGTGAAACGGGTTAAAGCCGTAAACGCCATCGCGAATGAGTGATGGATTGTTGTCGATCCAGGTATCGGGCCAGGTCCGCCCGAAGATGAATTTGAGCTGAGTTTTGACCGCCTCAGCCACGATGACGCTGATGCTGCAGATTAAAAGTACCCATTGCCATTTGACCAAGATCCGCCCCGACAGCGTCCAAAGACTGAGGGCAATAAAAGACACCAATGCCAGTGGAATCAGGGGATCTGGAGTGAGGGTTAGCCAGCCGAGCACTTGTGGCCGCTCGCCTTGCCGATGGACAAGAAACGCGATCGGACGGTCAAGCCATTGAAAAGAAACAGCTGATGCCAACACTGTTGCGAGAAGTGCCGAGACCCACCATCGCACAGCAGTCATAAGCCAATCCCCCGCCGCGCCCCTTGAATAGGTGTGAAAGGCACACCAACTAGGCAACAAGGGACAAGGGCATTTACGCCCCCCCAACCCTGCCCTTGTCAAACTCATTAGGCCGTTAAGCGCACCCCACGCTTAACGGCCTTTTTGCGGATATCGCAACAGACTGATCTGCCGCGTTCTCGCGGCGCAGCGTTATCGCACGTGGCGTTATCGCACGTAGGCCCACTCTGCCTGCGCGCTCAGCACGCCCAGCGACACGCGGACGTCCAGGTGCTCGCTCACTGCTTAATGCCAGCGCGACCTCTCCAGCAGCCCCAATGTGGCGAATCGATAGCTGTTACTCGCCAGAATATCATCGTCCCTGCTAACATTAGTGATGCTGTTTAAGTTGAAGTTAGATGCGCCCCCTTTCTCATAAGCGTCACCCGCACAAGCCGCATGACTTTTGGCTTGCCCGCGGAGCAATTCTGATAATTGCAGGACTCCAATTTGCTATTGTCAATGACCTGGCGGTTGGGCCGCGGTGGCTTGGACCGGCGCTGGAGCTTGCACTACTAGCTCCTCTGTCAGTCGGTACGGCTTGGACGCAGACAGGAGCACGCAACGCCGCAACCGATGAGCAATGGGACCGCGTCAAGCGTCAGAGACGAGAAGTCCGGCGCTTAGCGATCGCTCTAACCGCTCTCACCACTTTATTGAATTTCATTGCTCTCGCTCGCCTTATCAACGCGATGTTGACTGGTCACGCAGGCAGTGGCCCGACACTGCTACTGGACGCCATGAATATCTGGCTCACCAACGTGGTGATTTTTGCACTTTGGTACTGGACCTTGGATCGCGGCGGCCCCGCAGGCGAGTTTGCATTGGATGCAAAGCCGGACTTTCTGTTCACTCAGCAACAGCCTATGGCAGACCAAACGAGGTTTGCCGATTGGTCGCCCGGATTTATTGACTATCTTTTCCTCGCCTTTACCAACGCGACTGCATTTTCACCCGCAGATACATTTCCTCTTACCGTGAGGGCAAAGCTCTTGATGATGGCGGAATCTTCGATCTCTCTCGCCGCAATCGCTCTCGTTGCTTCGCGCGCGGTCGGAATACTCAGCTAGTGCGTGCTGCACACAAAGATAATTTGCGATCAAAAGCGGATATCAGAGCGGTTACGTCAAGCTGGCTCGCTGTAGGTCTTCGTCAATCCCGTCGGCGGACCGTCGATCGCAGTCCAGCCGCCGTCGACGAGCAAGGCCGTGCCGCTGATATAGCTTGCGGCGTCTGACGCGAGGAACGCCACCGCCGCGCCGACCTCATCCGCACGGGCCCACCGATTGAACACCGTGTGCTTGGCCAGCGCGTTCCAGATTTCCGGACGCGCCTTCAACGGCGAGACCAACGCGGTCTCGACAATGCTCGGCACGATAGCATTGACGCGCACGCCGTGTGAGCCAAGCTCAGAGGCGAGGCCACGCACCATCTGGATGATGCCAGCCTTGGTTGCTCCATAGATCGCCAACCCCGGCTCGAGCGTAGTTGCGCGCACCGACGAGCTCGCGATTAGGCTGCCGCTCTTCTGCCGTGCCATCATGCGGCCGAAGGCGCGCAGGAAATAGAACGTGCCGCGGAGGTTGAGATCAACCACACGGTCGTATTCCTCGTCGGTATAATCCAGCAATAGCTTGCGGACGTGAATCGCCGGAGTAGTCACCGCGACGTCGAGCCGGCCGTGAGCCTTTTCGATGGTGGCGGCCAGCGCATTGATCGCGTTACCATCGCTGGCGTCGATAACATGGGCCTCCAAACGGCCCTGCCGGGAGAGTGCGGCCGCGGTTTCCTCGACGCCTTGCTTGTTCTTATCGGCGCAGATGACAACGGCACCGAGCGCAGCCAGCGCCTCGGCCGAAGCCTTGCCGATGCCGGAGGCCGCGCCAAGGACGAGTGCGACGCGGCCGTCTAGTCTGAACAAAGATCGGTAGTTCTGCAGCCGGTCTTCGGCTTCGGCCATCATCACGGCTACTCCCGATCAGCCTTTTCGGCCTTTATCGGCCATCTCCTGAAACTTTTTGACGTTGTCGGCGCCAGCATAGGCGGCGATGCGTTCCAGAGCGGGCCCCATCTTGGCGCGGAACGGCGCAAGATCCGGCCGAGTCACCGGCACGCCGGCCGCTTCGATCTTCTTAATTTGCTCGGCCTCTTGGTCGGCGATCAGCTTGCGCATCAGATCACCCGCCGCCGTGCTTTCCTCTCGGAAGATCGCTTGCTGACCAGCGTCAAGCTTCTTCCACGAAGCGATGCTGACGGTGTGGATCATGTTGTTGTAGATGTGCCGTGTGAGCGCGAGATATTTCTGCACCTCGTAGAACTTGCTGAAGTAAATCACCGCCACCGGATTTTCCTGGCCGTCCACGACTTTCTGCGATAGCGCGAGATAGAGTTCGGGGAACGCGATAGCCTGCACGGTCGCACCGACCGCTTCCAGCGAGGCTTGGATCTGTAATTCGGGCGGCGTGCGTAGCTTGAGGCCCTTGACGTCATCGGGCGTGTTGATCGGACGCACGGTGTTGGTCACGTTGCGAAAACCGTACTCCCAATTGCGCAACAGGACGAAGCCCTGCTTTTCCGCGAGCGGCGCCAACCAATCCATACCCGGGCCGTCGAGCACGCGGTACACATGCTGCGGCCCATCCCAGACGAACGGCAGCATAACCGCGGCGAAGGCCTTGTCGAATTTGTCGAGCTGTCCTTGTGTCGGCAACCCAATGTCAATGGTGCCGAGCTTGATCTGCTGGGCCTGCTCAGGCGGGCCACCGAGCACGTTGTTGGGAAAGATGTTGATTTTGACGGCGCCGTTGGTGCGCGCCTCTACATGGGCGGCGAATTGCTTGGCAGCGACGTTGGCCGGATGGTCTTCGGGGGCAAAATGCGCGAAGCGCATGGTGACCGGAGCAGCTTGCAGCGAAACATACGGCGCGGCGACCGAAAATGCGGCAGAGGCGGCACCGGTTTTCAGCAGTTTTCTGCGATTTATTCTGAGGTCCATGGCGTTCTCCCGTTGATTATTAGACGCGGAAACCGAAATAGCGCGGCAGTGCGGTGGCGAACCATGGCACGAAGGCGACGACCAGAAGTCCGATGAGCACCACGACGAGGTATGGTAGCATTGCACGCGAAGCGCGCTCGATATCACTGCGCATGACCGCACTGCAGACGTAGAAGCCGACGCCAGCGAGGGGCATGAAGCCGCCGACGCCCATGGCAATAATAAGCACCAGCGCATAATGCATCTCGCTTATGCCAAGCTTGCCGGCAATCGGAATCATTAGCGGCGCGACCACGTTAAGCGAAGGTAGACCTTCCAGCAGCACGCCGACCAAGATGAGCAGAAGGATCGACCCAACCATGAAGATTGCCGTGCTGTCGCCGAGGTCGTGCAGCAGCGCCACCAGACGCTGCGGTAGATAGGCGATCGTCAAGGTCCAGGAAAATCCCGATGCCGCGGCGAAGATGAACAACAGGACGCCGGACAGCACCGCGGTGTCGAGCACCGTCCGCATCAGAGCCGCAAAGCCCATGTCGCGATAAAGCAGCATGGCCAGCGCGACGCCATAGATCACCGCCAGGCCAGCAACTTCTGTGGGCGTGGCGATGCCGAGCAGAATGCCACCGAGCAGCATGGCCGGCATCAGCAGCGGTAGGAAGGAAGCGAGCCCGGCCCGCAGCATGACCCGCGCCGGCGCACGCGGCGCGTGCGGCGTGCCGCGTGCACGCCAATAGATCAACGCCATCAGGCAGAGAGCCATGACTGCTGCCGGAATAAGACCGCCGATAAACATGGCCCCGACTGAGACGCTGGTGATCGAGCCGACAATCAGCATGGCGATGCTGGGAGGCACAGTCTCGCCCATGATTGCGGAGGCGGCGAGCACGGCGGCGCCTTCGGCCGCGCCGTGACGCTCGCGCAACTCGTCACGCATGACGGTGCCGACGGCGGCGACATCGGCAGGCTTGGAGCCCGAGAGGCCCGAGACGATGTACATGCTCGCAACCGTGACCTGTAGCAGTCCGCCCCGCCAGTGACCGACCAAAGTATGGATGAAGCGCACCAGGCGCACGCTGATACCACCGCGCTCCATGATGAGGCCTGCTAGGATGAAGAAAGGCACTGCGAGCAGGATAAAGTTGCCGGTGCCGTTCACCATGGTCTGCGGCAGGATCACAAATGGACCGGCATCGGCCGTCCACAAATAAAAGGCGGTCGCAAGCAGCAGCACGAATCCAACCGGCACACCGGCCAGGATCGCAGCAAAGAACAGCGTGAGGGTTGCCCCGATCGCGGCGTCGCCGCCGAAATAAGGTAGCCAGACGCCGCGCGCGGCCGTGGCAAGAGCAAGGGCCGCGATAAACACAGCGGCGACACGGCAGACCATGCGCCTGTCGCAACCTGCGAGGTTTTCGATGGCGTGCAGCGCCATCAGCACCATGCCGACCGGCAGCGGTAGTGCAATCATCGCTGCTGGCAACTGCAGTATCGGTGTTAGCTCGTTCCAGCTCGAGGCAATTAAATCGAACGACGCAATACCGACGAGTCCAGCGGTAAACAGCACGAGGACATCGGCCAGCACAAGGCATGCGCGCTCAGCCGGCGTCGGAACGAGATTGAGCACGATGCGAACGAAAGCGTGATCGCGCCGACGATACGCGACGGCACCACCAATGAAAGCCAGAATCGACAGCGACAGCCGCGCTGCCTCGTCGGACCAGAGAAACGAATGATGCAGATAGACGCGGGCCAGCACATTGGTCAGCACTAGGCCGAGTTCTGCTAGTAGGGCGATGACAACCAAGCTTTCAGCGCAGCGGTCGATCGCGTGCAGCAACGGATGCCTCGATGACGTTTCGCCAGCCGGGTCCCGATCGAGGGGCCCCGCCGCGCCTTCGGCTGCGACGGCCTGCGACGCAAGCGTTTCGAGGGAAGTCTGCATCGGCACGCGGGTACGAGAGCGGCGTGTTTGCCGCCCTACGGGCCGCCGATTCTATCGTTTCGATTGCGCTGGGACCAGCCGTAACATGGCGTAGATGAGGCGCCAGACTCGTCCGCGTTGGGTCACTAACGGACATCTGCATCGCGTCATGCCATATTTTGTCATCGAGGAACACCAGGGGATTGATTGTGCGTTGGAGAATAACAGTAGTGTTGGTGGTGGGAAACGCTATCGCAGGCTGCGAGATAGGTACAAACATTGTGCCAGCGGGCCCCGACACCTACATGCTGATACAGCGGTTCGCGCCAAATCAGGACGAAAGTGATGCGGCCCAAGTCGAGGCTCTAACCAAATCCAGAGAGTACTGCGAACAACAAGGGCGTGTATTCGTGCCAAACAATACGGCGCAGTCCTCAGCGACATCTACTTCGCGGCCAACCTTCACCTTCCGCTGCTTGCTGCCGGATGATCCGGCAGTCGCTTCATATCGCTTGCAACAAGCGCCCAAGAGCACAACACACCAAGGTAACCACTGATACGGGACAGGCTCTGACAGGCGCTATGTCTTTAAAAATCTGCTCCAGTCCGCTTTGGGTCAAAAGCGGACGCGTGCCCGATTGATTTGTTGACAGGTTTAAATTCGGGACGCAGACTTAATATGAATTCCGGTTCCGGTTAAGGGACGCGAAATGCGGGAGCCGCTTTCATTTGACCATGACGCTAGGCACGAGCCGATCGTTTGCCCGTGGTGTAAGGGCCGTGCGCCTTTGTTGAAAATGGCACCGGACTCGTTCTCGCGCGGAAGAGCCCAAATCTGGACTTATCAATGCTCTGAGTGCGGCCACCGAATTGAGCAGGTTGTTCCCTGGGGGCCCTAAAGCGGATATTTGGGCCATAGGATAAGTATCGGCGCCCGGCGTCGCCCGCTATTAGGCCTTGGCTTTCATGAGACGATCGTGATTGGCTTGCACGCGGCGGCGAACTGGAGCGTAAGCGCGCTCGGTGGCGACGGCCAAGTCTTCACCGTCGTAAAGAGACCTCAGCATTGCGACTTCGGCGTCTGCGAGTGCCTCAAGCTTTTCCACGACCATCTGATGCGCTTCCGCCGCCGCTTGCGGTCCGCCTTCCGTAAGGCGCATCAACCGCATGGAGATGACACTTTGCACCTCGCAGGCAAACTGGACCGTTTCGAGCCAACGACCCAAAAATTCATCCACGCTGACCTCCACTCGATGTAGCTGCCTGCGTACGGCTAGGAACAGCAAAGCAAAGTGTCGCGCGAATTTTCCAAAGATGATTTAGACAATTGATTAAAAGCGTAACGAACCCGAAGGACCATAAGCGCATCTGCGGGCTATCGACGCTATTCGTCTAAACAACTGCGCCAACTTACCGGTTACGCTAATGAGCCCGCTGATAATGATGGTTGACGAGACCTTAACTTATTACCCCTAGACTTTTTCACAGTACCGAAGTTTGGGAATTTGCTGGCCTCGCATTTTAGGAGTGGGCGTCATGACTTCGCATGAACCGCGCCGCCGCCAATTCTTGCGTGATCTACCGCAGGCATATGTGCTTCTTGCCTGCGCTGCTTTCGGCATGACCGTCCTTATATTTGTTTCCTACTACTGGTCGCCGGTTCGACGGGAGAGCGGAGTGGTTTTGCAATCAAATAATGCCAACAATGATGACCGCTACGTTGGATCTGTCATGACTGATCCGCCACGCGGAGATATGTGCTTGAAACGT
>Ga0187779_10000325_pt1 | contig 32944 bp, 27 predicted proteins | sample 1015_Q2_SP10_10__FD_132435 | JGI IMG/M metagenome (GOLD analysis project Ga0187779, IMG submission 132435) | Tropical peat soil microbial communities from peatlands in Department of Meta, Colombia - 1015_Q2_SP10_10_MG | ecosystem: Environmental > Terrestrial > Soil > Wetlands > Peat | place... | reverse complement strand
TTTTATACATTTCTGCGGTTTCCGAGCATCTCAACCGACGACGATTATTCGGAGAAGGTGAGCGAGTGCGCGAATTGGCTGGTGGAAAAATTAACGCGGATCGGTTTGGAGGCGCAGCTGGTGCCGACACCGGGACACCCAGTGGTCTGGGCGCGAAACAAACATCAGCCTGGCCGGCGCACGGTTTTGATTTACGGGCATTACGATGTGCAACCGCCCGACCCACTGGAATTGTGGGATTCGCCGCCATTCGAACCGGTCATTAAAGACGGTTTCGTCTTTGCCCGCGGCTCCACTGATAACAAGGGCCAGATTCTTTCCCACATTCTCGGAGTTCAGGAAGCGATCGAGAAATCGAAAGAGCTTCCGGTGAATCTACATTTTGTGATTGAAGGCGAGGAGGAAATTGGAAGCGGCAATCTCGGAAATTTTCTCAAGCAAAATCGCGACGCTCTGAAATGCGACGTCGTGGTTGTTTCGGATACGGGCATGATTGCGCCTGGCGTCCCAACGATCAGTTATGGTTTGCGTGGAGTTGCGGCTCTCGAATTAAAGGTGACCGGCCCAAGAATCGATTTGCATTCCGGAATCTACGGGGGAGCAGTTGCCAACCCACTGGCGGCAATGGCTCGATTGCTTGCCAGTTTGCACGACCGTGATGGCCACGTGGCCATTCCCGGTTTTTACGACGAAGTCGATGCGGTCCAAGATTGGGAACGTAAAATGTGGAGCAAGCTTTCGGTCGACGCCGACGCCCTGGTTTTAGAGGAGAGCGGTTCGTTATCGCTGTTTGGCGAGAAAGGATTCAGCACGTTTGAGAGAATCTGGGTCCGGCCGACGGCGGAGATCAACGGCATGGGTGGCGGCTACCAGGGACAGGGGACGAAGACAGTTTTGCCAAGTTACGCGATTGCGAAACTGACTTTTCGATTGGTTCCGAAACAAAACGCAGAGGTGATTATCGATCTGGCGAAAAAACACCTGCAAAATAATTTGCCGCCCGGAGTGAAATTGGAAATGACCAGCGGTCACAACGGTCCGTGGTATTTGACCGATCCGAACAGTCAATTTGCCCAGGCGGCGCAGCGCGCGCTTCGGAAAACGTTCAATCATGACGTGGCCCTCATTCGCGAAGGCGGCAGCATTCCAATAACGGCCGATTTTCGAAATATTCTTGGCGTGGAAACTCTTTTGATTGGGCTTGCGTTGCCCAACTGCCGCGCGCATTCGCCGAACGAAAACTTTCCGCTGGAGAATTTCGATGCTGGCATTCGAATGAATCAGGCGGTTCTGGCCGAACTCGCCGGGTAAACGAACTCGAAGATGAAACTGCGAACGCTGCTCGCCGGTTTCCTGGCGGTCGCAACGGCATTTTGCGCTCAAGCCGCAAGCGAGCCTGAATCGCCGGACGCTTTGCCCACGCCCACGGCGACGGCTCCACGCAAAGCCCGAAGTTCAAAGACGCAATACTTTGAACCGGTTCGTCCGATCAGTCCACCGCCAAAACCAAACGCCGCCCATGCTCGCCCGATAAAATCTCCGACGGTCAGGCGCGAAGCATCATCGCGGCCGGAAGAGAGCGCTGCGCCGTCAGAAAGCTCGACACCGGTTGTTTCGATTCCAACGGATAAAACGGGTTCCCAAGTTTCCACAATCGCACCGTCGGAGATTAAAGATTATGACAACTATTCGGTCGATGTTCGCAAATTGGTTGATCTGGCATTGGACCTAATAGATCAAAACCTGGGTTACAAATACAACTCGGCCGACCCGGCCCTCGGCGGAATGGATTGTTCGGGTTTTATTTATTACGTGCTTTCGAAAGCCGGAATTAAAGGCGTGCCGCGTGACGCTCGCGATCAGTACACGTGGGCCCGCAATGCCGGAAATTTTCAAGCGGTTCTTTCGCAGCATGAGGACACGTCCGAGCTGAACGCGCTCAAGCCGGGCGATCTCCTTTTTTGGGCGAATACCTATGGAGCGAAGCGCGATCCGGACGTAACCCAGGCCATGATTTATCTCGGCCGCGAAAAAGGAACGAATCAACGCATCATGATTGGTTCGGGCGATGGTCTGTCCTATAAGGGGCAACCGTATTTTGGAGTAAGCGTGTTCGATTTCAAGATCGGCCGCTCCAAAGTGGCGAAGAGCGACGAGCCGGGTCCGATGTTTGTCGGTTACGCCCGGATTCCCGGTTTGCCCGCAGACTGAAAATCGTTGCGCTATTGATCGTCGTCCGATCGCACCGATTCTTTCTTTGGCCTGACGGGCGCCGTTTGCGAAGGCGAGAGTGCTGGCGATGAAACCGAACCGCGTTCGTCGTAATGGCGCTTCGCCAGCGCGATCGCGACAAGGAGAAGGACAACAACGATGACCACGCGCTGTTCGCTCTTGGTTAAGACAAAAATCCGCGCCAGTCTGCTCACGTCGTCGCGTACGGGATCGGATCGGCTACGCCTGCTTCGCGAAATCCATTTAACCGTAACTGGCAGGAGTCGCATTGGCCGCAGGCGCGCCCATCCGGTAGCGGATCGTAGCAGCTGCGTGTTAGCGAGAGATCGACCTTAAGCGCGACCGCCTTTTGAACGATCTGCGCCTTTGTCATTTTGATTAGAGGCGCGTGAATTTGGAAACGCAATCCTTCCGTCGCGGCTTTCGTTCCGCTGTTTGCGAGCATTTCGAACAACGCGATGAACTCCGGCCGGCAGTCGGGATAACCGCTGTAGTCGATCGCATTGGCGCCAATGAAAATATGCGCGGCCGGAATCGTCTCGGCCCAAGCCAATGCATGCGCTAGAAAAATTGTGTTTCGGGCCGGGACGTAGGTTGCCGGAATTGCGGCGCCAATTTTAGCCTGGTTCTTCGGAACATCTGCGGCGCCGGTCAAGGCCGAACCGGCGAAAAGCGAACTGTCGATCTTGACCACGCGGTGCTCTCGCACGCCTAACGATTCGGCGATTTTTCGCGCCGCCTCGAGCTCGAGCTTGTGTCGTTGACCGTAATCGAATGAGACCGCGTACGTTTCGTAGCCTTGATCCTTTGCAATCGCCAGAATCGTGGCGGAATCGAGACCGCCGCTCAAAAGAACAACGCCGTGTTTCATTGAACCCGAGGACGGATCCCTTTGCTCGCATATTCCGCTCGAACCGTCAGGGCGAGTCCGCCCCGCGCTGAGAATCGGGCTGTCACGATTGCGGATCGCGGCGAGCAGGCCGCAACAAAATCGTCCAGGATGCGATTCGTTATCGCTTCGTCGAACGAGCGCGCATTGCGGTAGGATGCGAGATAGAACTTGAGTGACTTGCTTTCTACACAGACGCGATCCGGGACATATTCAATCTCGATTCTGGCGAAATCGGCCTGACCGGTGATGGGACAGAGCGAAGTAAAATCGTCCGTTTCAAAATGGATCGAGTAACTGCGCCGGGCCGGATTCGGAAAGATCTCGAGAGTTGCTTCGGCCGGCGAAGCGGGAATTTTCGCTCCGGCGTGGCCAAGCAGAGTGAGTCGCGATTTTTTCGCCATTCTTTAATTAGAGGCTTTTTATCCGACTGGTTCAAGACCGAGCTGGTCTTCTCCGGTTGAACAGCTGGCTCCGACCATCGATTCTCCGGGATTGAATGCCGACTCTGACGAAGCAGGTGAAAGAGAGAACCCTCCGGCAGGCGTGATCGACCTGATCGCGCACGATCCGAAAGCGGATGAAGCGGTGCTGGTGATGAAAGAGTCGCGGCTCTGGGATGGAACAGACCAGCGTCTGCACGAACTGCAGGAACGTTTCAACTGTTACGTTTCGTTCCTGCTCGACGGCGAATTTGCCGAATGGAATCCCCAGTTGGCGCAAAAGCGGGCGCGGATCGAGCTCCGTTGCGCGCAAATGCCCGATCCGCGTACGATTGAATTGTTAGGCCAAATTCGCGATCAACTTGCGCATCAGGAGATCGACGTGCAAGTGGTCGTGAAGGAGACAGCCTAGTATTTCAAAAACGAGATGGTTGGAGTCGGCCTGAGCTTCTCCCGCCCGTGCAGGAACTCCAGCTCGATCAAAAAAAGCGCAGCGACGAGTTCGCCACCGATCTTTTTGATCAAGGTGACGGCGGAGGCAGACGTTCCGCCGGTTGCGAGCAAATCGTCAATCAGGACGATTTGCTCGCCGCGAGTAATTGCGTCGATGTGCAATTCCATCTCCGCTTCGCCGTACTCGAGAGAATATTTTGCGCTTTCAGTTTGGTATGGGAGCCGTCCCTTTTTACGCAACGGGACAAAGCCGATTCCCAGTTCGTAAGCGACGGCCGAGCCGAAGAGAAACCCCCGGGCGTCGATTCCGACGATTTTGTCCACCCTTTTCCCGCGGCATTGCTCGAGAAAAAGATCGACCGAGGCGCGAAACAGTTCGCCGTTTTTCAGGATCGGCGTGATATCTTTGAAAATAATTCCCTTTTTTGGAAAATCGGGAACATCGCGCACGCCCGCGCGCAGGTCATCAATCGTATCGGAACCCATCGGCGCGAACGCTAACGAGGCCATTGGAAAAGGTCAATGCGTCATAGCGTTGCCAAGCCGCTCGGACACTTCTAAGATGCTGGTCCGGTGGATCGAGTAATACTCTTCATTTCGTCAATCTGTTTCCTGGCCGCGGTCGTGCGGACGATCGTTGAGTTGCGGGGCAAGATCTTCCGACCGGTCCGTTTTAACTTCTTTGCAATCGGCCTGGGATTTGTTTTTCAGACGGCGTTCTTATCGATCCGCGGACATGCCCTCGGTCGCTGCCCACTGACAAACCTGTTCGAGGTGCTGGTTTTTCTCGCGTGGTCGGTGGCATTAATTTACCTGCTGATCGGTCCAGTTTATCGGCTATCGCTCATGGGCGCGTTCACTGCGCCGCTGGTGGTTTTACTGCAAGGCATCGCTTTGCTGGCGCCGATTGATAAGCCGCATGCGATGAAAATGCCGGTCAATCCCTGGCTGGAATTTCACGCTTCAATGTCGCTGTTCGCTTATGGCGTTTTTGCGCTCGCGTGCATTGCCGGAGTAATGTACCTGTTGCAGGAGCGCCAACTGAAAACTCATCAATTGCGCTCGATCTTTTATCATCTGCCGCCGCTGAGCGATCTCTTCGCCGCGATCATCCGGCTCCTGTGGTGGGGTTTCGCGCTCTATACACTCGGCTTGGTGACCGGATTTTTCATCGACCAACCGCTGCCGACAAGACAGGTGGTCTGTGCGATCGGCGTCTGGTTGCTTTACGCGGCGATTTTGCAGGGCCGTTATCTGCGCCGGCTCGCACCGAAATCGGTGGCTGCACTATGCATTATCGGATTCAGTGCGGCGCTGACGCTACTTTGGGGAATCACTTTTACCGGACAGATGAGCTCGCCATGAATCTCTTTTGTGTCGGACTGAGCCATCATCAAACCGACGTCCAAGCCCGGGAGCGCTTCGCCGGCCATGCCGAAACGAACGGCATTTTGCGTGAAGTCGGTTGCGCAGAGGCGCTTTTGCTCGCGACTTGCAATCGGGTGGAGGTGTACGGAGCATCCGATAAAAGAGTCTCGACCGATGACGTTGCGCGATGTCTCGCACGACAGATCGACCAAGATCCCCACCATTTCGCTCCGCCGTTTTATCGATATGAGGACGAAAAATGTGCGCAACATCTCTTCCGCGTCACATCGGGCCTGGACTCAATGGTTGTCGGCGAAACGGAAATCCTCGGTCAAGCCAAGAAAGCCTACGAGCTGGCGCGCGTGGGAGGTGCGGTCGGACCGTATTTGCATCGGTTGTTTCAGCGAGCATTTCGAGTGGCGAAACAGGTTCGGACGCACACTGAGATCACGCGTGGTTCGGTCTCAGTCGGTTCAATCGCGGTTGATCTTGCCGAGAAAATTTTCGGGAATCTCGCGAAATGTAAGGTCTTGCTTCTGGGCGCGGGCGAAACGAGCGAACGAACGGCGCGCGTCCTCGCCTCGCGAGGTGTCAACGATCTTCGAGTGAGCAACCGCTCGGAAGAGAGGGCTGCAACTCTCGCGCAGTTGGTTGCAGCTCGCACCATTCCGTTTCCGCAATGGCCGGAGCAATGCCGCGAGGTCGACATTATGATTACATCGACTTCGTCCGAAAAGCCGCTGCTTACGCGCGAGACACTTGAACCAGTGTTGCGCGAGCGAATTGATCGGCCACTTTTTATCATCGATATCGCCGTTCCTCGCAATGTCGACCCGGGAGTGAACGAGCTCGATGGCGTGTATCTTTATGACATCGATTCGTTGCAATCCATCGCCGAGCAGTCGCTCGCGCTGCGCCGCCAGCAAGTCATCGCTGCCGAAGAAATCATCGCGGAGCACGTGGCTGAATTTTCAAAATTACTCATGCGCGGATTAAATGTCGGCGCGAGAAATTCCGAGCGGCTGTCGATTGGCGATACCGCCTCGCAGACGTTGTGAGGCCTGTAGTCCCGCTCCCGGGAACTGGACGCAGACTCCGGGAGTTTTCGCGAGCACGCCGTCACGTTGCTTGCGACGGTCATAGACCGCCGCTACAGAAGAAAGCGTGGCGCACCGCCAAAGAATAGTTCTCGGAACTCGGGGAAGCGAACTCGCGCTCGCACAATCGCGCATGGTTACCGAGCAATTAAAGACGCGTTGGGCAGGGCTTGAGATTGAAACCAAAGTCATTAAGACGCGCGGCGATGATCCCAAATCGGCGATTGCCGATCAGCGGGCCGGACGAAAAGGATTATTTACCGGAGAAATCGAGCGAGCCCTAGTTGATCGTGAGATTGATTTGGCGGTCCACAGCGCGAAGGATCTGCCGAGTCAGATTGCCGACGGGACAGATATTGGCGCTGTTCTTCCGCGTGGGCCGGTGGAAGACGTGTTGATTACCATGCAGAAGGAAGATTTGGAATCGCTGCCACCCAACGCGATGGTTGCGACCGGAAGTGTTCGTCGAAAGCATCAACTTTATTCGATACGTCCCGATCTTCAGGTCGTTAGCGTGCAGGGCAACGTTCCGACACGGTTGCGAAAGTTCGCAGAAAACAAGTGGCACGCGATCATTCTTGCACGCGCAGGGCTTGAGCGACTCGGCTACACTGTCTGGCCGCGAGGTCTTCGCACAAGCCAGGGGCGCGAATTTTATGCCTCATTTCTTTCGCCCGAATCATTCTTGCCAGCCGGAGGGCAGGGTGTGATCGCGATGCAAATCCGTTCCTGCGACAAGGAATTGGAGACTCTGCTCGGTCGCGTCAACGACTCTCCCACGCGCATGTGTTTGCAGGCGGAGCGCGAATTCTTGCGACTGCTCGACGCAGACTGCAATCAACCGATCGGTGTGCTGGCGACAACGAGGGATACGCTGATGAAGATTCGCGCGCAGGTGTTTGACGACACAGCGAAGGTTCGCGCGGCGAGCGCAGAAGGAGAATCGCAACATGCAGAAAAGCTCGCCGCGGAGTTGTTTCAGAAAATCGGTCGAGCATGAGCGCGAGTAAGAGCAGGCGTGGAAAGGTCTATCTGGTCGGTGCTGGGCCGGGGGATCCAGGCCTGGTCACGTTGCGAGCGAAAGAATGCATTGAACGCGCTGACGTGATCGTTCATGACGCGCTTGCGAACCCCGAGATTTTTGGCTGGGCTCGCGACGACATCGAAATAATTGATGCCGGAAAACGGGCCGGCGCTCACACCATGAGTCAAGATGAGATCAACGCCCGACTGGTCGATCTTGCGCGAGCTGGAAAGCAGGTCGTTAGGCTAAAGGGTGGAGACCCGTTCGTATTCGGCCGCGGTTCTGAGGAAGCGAAGGCCATTGCCGATGCCGGCCTGGATTTTGAAATTGTGCCCGGCGTCACCTCGGCGACAGCCGGTCCCGCTTACGCTGGAATTCCGGTCACGGATCGCGCGCACAATTCGCATGTCACCTTTTTCACCGGACACGAAGATCCGGCGAAGAAGCAGAGCGCGATCGATTATGCCGCGCTGGCCAAACTGGGCGGAACACAGGTGATGTTGATGGGCATCGAGCGGCTGGAATCGATCACTCGCGAAATGATAGCGAACGGAATGCGACGCGATCTGCCCGCTGCGCTGGTCCGGTGGGCCACCACCGGCAGACAGAGGACACTGGTCGGAACGCTCGAAGACATCGCGAAGAGTGCCGCCTCCGCCGGATTCGACGCGCCGGCGGTGGCGATCTTTGGCGAGGTGGTTTCGCTGCGGAAGGATTTGAATTGGTATGAAAATCGCCCGCTGGCCGGGAAGCGAATCGTTGTTACGCGAACGCGCAAGCAAGCGGGCGCTTTAAGCTCGAGACTGCGAGCGCTCGGCGCGGACGTTGTTGAACTCCCAACGATCCGAATCGCTCCACCGAGTGATTTGCGTGACTTCGCCGAGCTCGTTCAGGACGCGCATGCCTACGATTGGATTGTTTTTACCAGTCCGAATGGCGTGGATGCATTCTTCGAAATCTTTTTCAAACTCTATGATGACGCGCGTGAGATTGGGGGCGCGAAGATTGCCGCGATCGGGCCGGCCACGGCGCAACGAGTGAAGGACTTTCACCTACACGTCGATCTTCAACCGGACGAGTTTGTGGCCGAAGCGGTGGTTCGCGAATTTCAAAAGCACGGCGGCGTGGAAAACCTGCGAATTCTCCTCGCTCGCGCAGAAAAGGCGCGGGACGTGCTACCGAAGGAGCTTTCGAGGCTGGGAGGCATTGTGGACGAAGCTTTTGCTTATCGGACGGAACCGGAAACGCGCGACATTACTGGCGCACGGGGGCGCTTTTTGAAGGATGGAGCTGACCTGATCACGTTCACAAGTTCTTCGACGGTCGAAAATTTCTTGGCGCTCGGTTTGCCGATGCCAAAAGAAGTGAAAATTGCGAGCATCGGTCCGGTTACATCGAAAACGGCTCGCGACTTCGGCCTGAAGGTGGATATCGAAGCCAAGCGACATGATATCGAAGGCTTGGTGGAGGCGATTCAGGACTTTTATCAATGACAAAAACCGCGAAAGCCCCCGCTCAAGCAGACGAATTCGCGGCCGCCATGCAGCAGCTCAGCGCCGAGGCGGTGAAAAACCCTCCGGTTGCTCTTGGAGTTTATTCGGGTGCAGGCGAAGTTCGTGCCAATCAAGCGCCGCTGGAGCAATTGGAAGCACGTTTGCAAAGCTTCGAAAAGTCGCTGGTGGAACGGCTGGATAAGATCTCAGGAGACCTCGCCGCTCAACCAATTGAGTCAGCCAAGCGCTTTGAAAGAATCGTCGAGCAATTGGCGGCCATTCGCGGCAACGAAAGCGTGAACCAGCAATTGTTCGACTCGCTTCACTCTGAGTTGCGGAAATATCGCGACAATTTTCTGCACGAATCTCTCCAGAAACCGTTCATTAACGATCTGATCATCTTATACGACGATCTCAGCAGTCTCGCTGTCCAGTTGCGCAGCGCCGCCGACGAAAAGGGTGGGAAGCGTGGCTACATCGCCCAATGGCGTGATAATCTCGAGAATGCTATCCAGTCGTTATTTGAAATTCTTCATCGTTTTGACGTGCGCGAAGTTGATTCAAGGGAATCTGTCGATCGGTCGCTGCACAAAGTGATCAGTTATCAGCCGGCCGATTGTCCGGAAGAAGACAACCGGATTGTGATGCGACTGAAACGGGGCTTTCTCTGGCGCGGCAAGGTCGTTAGGCCGGAAGAAGTGATCGCCAAGCGTTGCGGTTAATTCCTTATGGTCGGTCAAAGGGCAAGTCGCAGGCTGATTGCCGCTTGTTCGACTCGTTCTTCGGCGCGATGGTGCCGCCGGCATGGACCGGATTGTTGGCATTGAAACCGAGTACGGTTGCCTCGTCGGCAACGAGGAGCTGCGGAACAATTCCGAAATCTGGCCGGCCAAGGTAAAGAATTACCTTTTTCACAAAGCCCGCGCCGGGACGATCGATCTCCACTACCGCGATTATGAAGAACCGCCGGGTAATGGCGGTTTTCTTTTAAATGGTGGCCGGCTTTACCTCGACATGGGTCACATCGAATACGCCTCTCCCGAATGTTTGCATTTGCATGATCTCGTAACCTACGATCTCGCCGGCGATGAGCTTTTGCGTTCGGCATTGACCGCGCTGGAAGCCAACGGTCGCGTCTCTTTTATCAAGAACAACGTGGATCATCACACCGGCGCAACGTTTGGGTGCCACGAGAATTATTTGATGAAGCGCGAAGCCCAATTTACGCCCGCCATTCTCGGCACATTGCTCGCATTTCTGGCGACGCGGCAGATTTTCACCGGCGCTGGTCGAGTCGGGCAGGCCAATCCGCTGGCGTTCGATTTTGAGCCGCCGCAGCAGGAAGCCCCGGTCGCATTTCAATTGAGCCAGCGGGCCGATCATATCGTAAACGACATTTATCAATGGGTGCAGTTTAATCGCGCCATCATTAATGCGCGCGACGAGCCGCTGGCCGATTATCGGAAGTACCGGCGGCTCCACTTGCTCATTGGCGATTCGAACATGAGCCCGTTTGCGACCGCGCTAAAAATTGGAACCACTGCTTGCGTGCTGGCATTGTTGGAAGATCGGCAATTGCCACGGAATCTCATTTTGAACGACGCCGTTCGCAGTACGCGCGACATTTCCCGCGATCCGACCGGACGATGGATGGTCGATCTCGAAAACGGCAAAAACATCGGCGCGCTCGATGTCCAGTGGCAGTTTCACGAACTCGCCCAACGCCATCTGGGCGGCCGTGATGCCGAGACCGACTGGTTGCTCGAAAGTTGGAGCTTCACGCTGGAAGCGCTTGAGCAAAATCAGGCGACGCTCATCGGCGGGGTCGATTGGGTGACAAAGAAATGGCTGCTTGAAGCGTTCATCGCGGGGGAGAAATTGGATTGGAGCGATCCGTGGCTGCTTAGTCTCGATTTGGAGTATCACAATATCGACAACGGTTTATTTTTTAGCGTGACCCCTGGGAAGCGGATTGGCGAATGGAACAACAGCGTTCGTCCCCGCGATGCGCTCCGCGTGCCGCCGGCGAACACGCGCGCCTCCGGCCGCGCTCGCGCGGTCGCTTATTTTCAAGATCGACAACAGCCTTATGTCATCAACTGGGATTCGATCGCCCACGACAGCCGCGATTTTTTGGTCATGGGCGATCCGTTTGAAACATACAATAACGAAGTGGAGAAATTCGTCTCCAAGCCGCCGGCTATCGAAGACAGCGAAGCTGAAGATCAATTATGAACGAACGCGTCGTTTTGGCCGCAAAACTGAACTTTCGGATCCGCTTCGCCATCGCCGGATCGATGATCGCGGTAGCTGTCGGTTGCAGCGGCCTTGACTCGAAATCGTCGTCGCAAGCGGTTTCATCCAAGCCGCCGGCATCGGCTATCCTTCTCACAGCCCCGGTAACCGTGAATCAACAGGGCAAAGCGACTACGTTTCCAGCAGGCGAATATCGTTTCATTGATCAAGACCGGAGTGGTTACTATTTCAAGGCGCCGCAAAAAGTGATTGTCGATGACATTGCGGTCTTCGCCTACCAAGGCGGACTGTGCGTATCTCGCGGCAAGACTGAGCCGGATCGATGGTACGTCCTGGCCAATGGTGGAAGACAGACAGGACGATTCAAAAAGATTCCGCCGCACAAGCTGATTCCGTGACCACCGAGGGCGAGCCGCGACGGAATCGCGATAGAAGTTTAGTCGAGCCGTTGTAACGAGGAGATCCCGTAGTTCTCCTGCAAGCTCGGCGCTTCGGCAGCGACAGCCGCAGCGTCGAGTTCGATTTGTTTCGGGTCCTCTTCGGTTTCGATCTTGATAAAGCCGCCTTCGAGCGGCTGCTTTACCGCTTCGGCCAGATCGCTAAGCGATTTGATTTCTTTGCCATTCACTTTTTTGACTGTCAGATAAGCCAATTCTTCGTATCCGATGGTACCATTCGACGGGAGTGTCTGGCTTAGAATCACGATGTGACGGCCGCCCTCTGGAAAAAGCTCCGATTGAAAATGATCGAGGTAAACAAATCGCTGCGGCGCTTCGCGCTGCCAGTTTGGACCCCATTCTTTGAGATATTGGCGCGACAACTCCTGGAAAATCAAACCGCCAACGACCAAATAGTTAGGCGGTTCGTCCAGGCTGTAAGGCGGCACGACGTACTCTTTCGGAGCGCGATGCTCGAGAGTAACGTTTAATTGCATCGGTTTTCCATCGCGCTGGATTTGAAACGGCACAACGTCGCCCGCGAAAGCGCGGCTGGTAATCAAATTGGTAAACTCAAGTTTGCCGTAGAGCAGATCGACGTAGTTGCCGTTTGGATCGATCTCGTGATTCGCAATCGACGTCACGATGTCGCCCACCCGAAGCCCGGCTTTCATTGCCGGCATGTTTGGTTCTACGCTCGTCACGTAAACCCCCGACGGTTTACCTGTCTCACCTGCAAATTTTCGCAGCTCCGGGTCGCGGGTTGGAAAAAATGAAAACCCAGCTGACGGAAAACCGCGATACTGCGGATTCTCGGCCTCTTTCAAAAAATGCATGATGATCGGCGCGGGAATCGCGTCCACAATCTGCGCGCGCGGGTCGTAGCGAAGCAGCAAACCGGCAAGCTTGTTATTTTTAACGAGCGGAATGGTGTAGCTGTTCTCGCGATATTGCATGGAGATGCTGACTCGGTAGGTGAGGAACTGTTCCAAATCGGCGGGATAACGCGTCATCTGAATGGTCGTGACCAGCCCTTCGGTCGCAATCAGTGAGCCGGTCGCTTCCAGTTGCCATGCGGCCAGCCGATCGCCCACTACGGTGTCAGTCGCAATATCAAGCGGAGTAATTCCATTGAGGAAATTCTTCTCGGCCGGCACAAGCACAGCGAGATTGGCTTCGTAATCGATCACCTCGACGTTGGCCGCACTCTTTTCGCCCGACTCGGCGCGCTCGAGCTCAACAAAATTCTGGTTTGCAACCAAATCGGCGGTGACCAGCACGCGTCCCTTGGAGAGAACCGCCCCAAGCGCGCGTTTTGAGAGCGGCGCTTTCTTTTGCCAAGGCCGAAAATAATCGTACGGCTGGCCCGTGACGTTAACGCGCACCAGCGCCAGTTGTTTTTCTTTCGCGAGCGCCGCGGGCACCACCGTCTCTTTTTTCGCCAGCGCGCTGGTCGCGGTCAGAATGATCACAGAGAGAGCAAAGATAGTGTTACGGCGCATTTGAGTTTTTCTTTTGGTCGATCGCGGCGGTCCTGACCGGTTGTTCCTCAAGATTTTGTTCGCGGACGACGTTGTAACGCGTTTTGATTCGCGCGCGCGCGGCCTCAACTTGTTTTGGATCGAGCACCAGCGGCGGTCCATCGCCGATCATTCTTACAACCACGCGATCAGACGCCGCAGAAAACATTTTTGCCAAGTCATCCAGCGTCCGAACTTTCTCGCCATTTATTTCATCGACGATCGCTCCCCGGTACGGCGCGAGATACGTATTGCTCGGATCCGGTAGAATGTTTGTCAGCACGATCACATCCGGATGTTGCAAATAAATCTGTTCCAGCACGTAGTAATCGAAAAAGTGGCGGATGCGCAGATCGGTCGGCTGATAAGCTTCGATTAAATCGAGATTTAACGGCTGAAACAGCAAACCGCCGTAGAGGACGTAGCGCGGCCGGATGTCATAGTTGTGGCCCTGAAGAAAGTAAGGTTGGACTGTGGTCAGCGTGACCGTCGCGGAAACCGCTTGCTTATCGCGCCAGATTTCAAACTTCACTTTGTCGCCTTTGAACTTGCGCTCGACCACTTCAGGCATCTCAACGCGTTCACCCTCCAGTTCCACCGTCGCGTCGCTCGCAATTGGGTGATCGTCGATCGACAACAGCACATCGCCCTGCCGCAAGGCATTCGCGCACGGACCAGCCGAGATCACAGTCGAGACGAGCACGCCGCGATCATCCTCTTTCAGTCCGAGAAATTTTCGCTGCGCTGGATTCTGTAATTTAAAGTAGGTAAGCCCAAGATCGACGTATTTGTCGTAATGACCGTCTTCGATGTCTTTGAGAAAGCGTCGAATCACCGGCGTCGGCACCATGTATGCCACGCCTTGCGCGACATCACCGCTGTACCCTTGAAACGCGACCCCGACTACCTTGCTGTTCTGCATTACCGGTCCACCGCTATTGCCGGGATTAATCTGCGCGCTGATCTGAATGGCAAGGTGGGAATCAATCGACGAATGCGTGTAAAGCTGGAAGTCGATGCGTGAAACAATTCCAGTGGTGACCGACATACGTTCGCCACCGATCGGGTAACCGTAAGCCGAAACGGTTGATTCCAGCTCGGGAATTCCGCCGAGCTTCAACGCGACCATGTTCTTGTAAAAATTCGGCGCATCGACCGTGACCAGCGCCAGATCGCAATCGTGCGCAACGAATAGAACTCGCGCCGGATATTTGTTCGGGTCGCCATCGCGCTCAACCGTAATGTAGCGGCTGTTGCTCACCACGTGCGCGTTGGTCATGATTCGATTCCCATCAATCACAAATCCAGCGCCGACGCCGCGCTGCAGCGCTCCCGCGTTCCACGGCGCGCGATAATCGGGCTCGACTTCAGTGACGGTGATTCGGACGAGACTCTTTTGAATCGGACCGTTTGGCTGCGGGGGCGCAACCGGGACTGCAACGACCGCAGGCGGTGCCGCGCTTGCTCTTGGCTGGGCGACCCCCGGCGGTTGATTCTGTTCCGCCGGCGGAGTCGGAGGATTTTGCTGTTGCGGGAACGCTGGCAGGGCACACAGCGATCCGACGCAAACGATAAATAAAATGCGTTTCATCCCGGCAAAGTCTGAGAAGATGAAGCGAACCCGCAGGAAATCAACTGCACCATTACATCGACATCGCTCCAATCCGTTTGTTCAGTCATCGATCTTGTCACCAAATCGCTGCGGGAATAAGATGATCGGTGCCAAGCCGTTGGATCATCGCGCCCCCAGAAGACCTGAATGGCGAACTGATTTGGAGGAACGCGCTTTGCCGTGTCCCAACGCCCGGGGACCGGATTGAGGCAATCCCTCCATCTATTGCCCGACTCCTTCTGCGAAGAGGCTTCGCTAACCTCCAACAGGCGGAAGATTTCCTGAGACCGCGGCTGAAATCGCTGAGTGATCCTTTTTTGCTGCCAAATATGAATGCGGCGGTCGCGCGAATTTTTGCCGCGGTCGATCGGAAGGAAGTAATCGTCTTATTTGGCGATTATGATGTCGATGGCGTGACGTCTCTTGCGCTGCTCGCCGAAATATTGCGCGCGTACGGTGGCGCGCCGGACCTGTTTTTGCCGTTGCGAATGGAAGAGGGGTATGGACTGAGTCGCGAAAGCGTGGAGCGTTGCTGCGAAAAATTCAGGCCGCAGTTGCTGATCGCTCTCGATTGCGGCACTTCCTCGCACGAAGAAATCCGCGAGCTCGCAACTCGAGGCGTAGACGTCATCATCCTCGATCATCATCAGCCAAAATCCGCGCTGCCGGATTGTGTCGCGCTCATTAATCCAAAGATCGATCCAAGCTCGCCCTTTCATTATCTATGCAGCGTCGGAATCGTTTTCAAACTTTGCCATGCGTTGCTCAAGACGCGACCGCTCCAGGATTTCGATCTTAAATCAAAACTTGATCTGGTTGCTCTCGGCACGGTAGCCGACATCGTTCCGCTGCGTGGAGAAAACCGAACGTTTGTTCAGTTCGGAGCGATCGAAATTGCCAGATCGACGAGGCCCGGGTTGCGAAAGCTGGTTGAGATTAGCGGTTTGCGTCCGCCAATTTTGGCCGAAGACATTGCTTTTCGGCTTGGTCCCCGACTCAATGCCGCAGGCAGATTGAGCACCGCCGAGAAATCGCTCGCGCTTCTGCTCACCCAGAATGAGTCTCAAGCAGGTGAGCTCGCGGAATTTCTCGACCAACAGAATCGCGAGCGGCAAAACGTCGAAAGAGAAATCTTGCAGGCGGCGGAGGAAAAGATCGCGTGCGAGTTCGATCCGGTCCGCGACGCAGCGATCGTGATTGGCGAGCGTGGCTGGCATCCGGGAGTGCTTGGAATCGTGGCGTCGCGAATTGGTCGCAAACATCATCGGCCGGTCATTGTCATTGGTTTCGACGAAAACGGCCTCGGGAAGGGGAGTGGCCGCAGTATTGAAGGCCTGAATCTGGTCGAGGCGTTGACTCGCTGTGCGGCCAAGCTCGAAAAATATGGCGGACATGAGATGGCTGCCGGCCTAACGATTCGAGAAAATGATCTCGCCGCGTTCGCGAAGGAATTTCGCACGGCGGCCCGAGAAATTCTATCCGACGACGACCTTCAGCCGCGCCTTCAGCTCGACCATGAGCTAAGCCTGGCCGAGACGGATGTCGGTCTTTTGTCCTGGCACGAAATGCTTCAGCCGTTCGGCAATGGAAATCCTCAACCGACTTTTTTTGCGCGTGAAGTCCAGGCGCTTGCTCCGCCACGCGTAATCAATGAGAAACACCTCGCGCTTCGAATCGGCCAGGGCAAAGCCCATCGACGGGCCATCTTTTTTGACGGCGCAGCGGAGACGTTGCCGCCAGAGCCGTGGGACATCGCGTTTCGAATTCGAGCGAACAATTTTGGCGGCATGGAGACGCTGGTTGAATTACAGGTCACAGCCTTGCGGCAGGCTGCCCGGGTCGATTAATGGAGATTTCGCAACCACTCAGCGACCTCGACTGGATCCCGCGGCCGAAGATTTCAGCGCTGCGGCGGCTTGGAATCGAAACGGCCGAGGATCTCCTTAGTCATTATCCTCGACGATATGAAGATCGGCATGAATTTCCGCATTTTCCACAAGAAGAATCGGAGAAGCCAATCTGTTTGTGCGGTGAGGTGACCAAGACGTCCCTGCGCCGGTTTGGCGGCTGGAAAAAAATCTTCGAGGCAACACTCGAGGAAACGAATTCCAATGCGCTGAGTCAACCGCTGACGCTGCGCTGGTTCAATTTGCATTACGTGCAGAAAATGATCGCAACTGGTCAACGACTGGTCGTTTTCGGCAAGCCGCGTCTTCGCGGTAAACGAATTTGCATGGAACACCCTGAATTCGAGGTGGTCGAGGATGATGAGGAAATGTCGATCCATTTTCGGCGTATCACACCAATTTATCCGGCCACCGAAGGGGTGTCGCAGCGCCTGTTGCGCAGCATCATTTATCGATTAGTGACCGAACTCTCCGACCAGCCGTTAGAGACGCTGCTGCCAACGGGAATGGATCGGATGGAACAGCGCGCGGCGATTCGCGCGATTCATTTTCCTGAAACTTGGGATGCTTTACATGAGGCGCGAGATCATTTGGTATTGGCCGAGTTCTTCGCGATGCAAATGTTGATTGCCTCGCGTCGGCATGATTCCCGGATGCAGCCGAGCGGCGCGCACTGTGGTCGAGGCGAATTGCTCGAGAAATTTTTACACGCTCTTCCATTCGACCTGACGAGCGCGCAAAAAAAAGTGATTGCGGAAATCCGGCGAGATCTGAGCGCGCAATTTCCGATGAATCGATTGCTGCAGGGCGACGTCGGATCCGGAAAAACCGTCGTGGCAATCGCTGCGATGTTGCTCGCGGTTGAATCCGGCTATCAAGCGGCTTTCATGGCTCCGACCCAGATTCTGGCTGAGCAACACTACGCCGTTCTGCGGCGCTGGTTGGAACCGCTGGACATTCGATTGTCCATTCGAACCGCCGCGCGACAGGAGGAAAATTTTCTGCCGCTGGTGTCGGGCGACGAAAACGCCTCTATCATCGTCGGCACCCATGCGTTGCTTTACGAGGGTGTTTCCTTCTCGAAGCTCGGCCTGGTTGTGATCGACGAACAACATAAATTTGGCGTGGCGCAACGCGCTCGCCTAACGAGTCGAGAACCGTCCCCGGATGTTCTGGTGATGACTGCGACGCCGATTCCGCGAACGCTAACGATGACCGTCTATGGAGACCTCGACATTTCAATGATCGATGAAATGCCAAAGGGGCGCGGAAAAATCGTCACTGCTATTCGTGAAACGGCCAAGCTTGGCGAAGTCCTGTTGTTTTTGCGCAAGGAATTGGAATCTGGGCGCCAAATTTATGTCGTTTACGCGTTGATCGACGAAAGCGAAAAACTTGAAGTCAAGGCCGCAGCGACGGAATACGAACTTTGGCGCGAGCGACTGCGTCCATTTCGCTGCGAGTTATTGCACGGTCGAATCGCGGCGGATGAGAAGCAAAGAATCATGAACCGTTTTCGAACGGGGGAAACTCAGGCGGTGATCAGCACGACGGTGATCGAGGTTGGGGTCGATGTTCCAAACGCGACCATCATGCTGATTGAAAACGCCGAACGCTTCGGTTTGGCGCAGCTTCATCAACTGCGGGGCCGGATCGGTCGCGGCGCCCATAAATCTTATTGCATCCTGTTAACGAATGACTCGTCGACCGAGACGACAGCCAAGTTGAACGTCCTCGAACGGACTAACAATGGCTTCGAAGTCGCGGAAGCAGATTGGGAATTGCGCGGGCCGGGTGATTTGCTTGGCACTGCCCAGAGCGGTCTGCCGGGGTTGCGGATCGGAAATTTGAAAAGCGACGCTCAATTGATGCAACGCGCTCGCAACGCAGCGATGTCCATTTTTGCGGTCGATCCGCACCTGGAGCTGATCGAGAATCAACGTTTCCGCCGCTTGATTGTCGAACAACAGGGACGAACTTTTTCGAACGTTAGCTAATGAAAAATCTGCTGAAGTTTTTTGTTTTTGTCGCCCTCCTGAGCCTTGGGATTTCGGCGCTCTACGATTATCAGCTGAAACGCGGCCGTCTCGGGCCGGCCGATCGGCGATCACCGGAAAAGTACACGCTTGCTGCCAATCCGACGATTGATTCGAAGGCAGTTGCTTCGCTTGATGCTCTCAATCGTGAGCGGCGAGAACTGGTCAACGCCGTAGTTCCGGCGGTGGTAGCGGTCAAGACTTCCAAAAAAATAGCAGTTCAGCGGCAAAGCGAGCTCGATCCCTTTGGTCTTTTTTTTGGACGGCAGCGAAACTTTCGCAATCGCAATGAGGAAGAGCTGGTGCAAAATTCGCTCGGGTCCGGCGTGATCGTGACCAATGAAGGTCACATCATCACCAATAATCACGTGGTCGATCAGGTGGACGAGATCGAGGTGCAGTTGAGCGATGGCCGCACCGAAAAGGCGCGCCTGGTCGGCGCTGATTCAACTCTTGACCTGGCGGTCTTGAAAATCGACAACCCCGGAGTCAAGCCGCTGAAATTGGCGGACTCGGATGCCGTTCAAGCTGGCGATTTTGTTCTGGCGATCGGAAATCCATTTGGTCTGGAGGAGACGGTGACCGACGGAATCATCAGTTCGAAAGGCCGTCCGGGTCGCGGCGACATGTTTGGCCAGCTGTTGCAAACAAATGCTGCGATCAATCCGGGTAACAGCGGTGGACCGCTGATTAATCTGCGGGGGGAAGTTATCGGCATAAACGAACAGATCATTTCCAGCAGTGGTGGATCTCAAGGAATCGGCTTTGCGATTCCGTCAAACACAGTCCGAATGGCTTTGGAGAGTTTGTTGAAACAAGGCCGAATCATTCGTGGTTACCTCGGAATTCAAACCCGCGCGCTCCAGCCCGGGCAAACCAATCAGGAGACCGATGGCGTAATGGTCGATCAAGTCGTGCCCGGCTCGCCTGCGTCCGAAGCCGGACTGCAAAAAGGTGATGTCATTCAGAAGTTCGATAGTCACGAAGTGAAAAACTTTCCTGAGTTGCGCAGTTTGGTTTCTCAAGTGGAACCGAACAAGAAAGTTGATCTGGAAATCTTGCGTAACGGCAAACCGCTAAAGGTCACTGCGCAAATCCGTGAGCAACCGGCCGACTATCTGACCAGTCGCGCGACCCCGGAACAGCCGGCGCCGGAAGGCTCCCCGCCGCCTAACGAGCAGGAAAATGGCGGAGTACTGGCGGCGATTCATGTCGGTGAACTGACGCCGGATGCGGCGCGAAGACTTGATCTTCCCAATGGTGTTCGCGGAGTCATTGTCACGGGCGTGGATGGCGATTCGGGTGCGTTCGAAATTCAACGGGGCGACGTCATTGAGGAAATCAATCAACAACCCGTCAACTCCGTGGCCGATTACCAAAAGATCCTCGCCTCAGTTAATCCAACGTCGGCAGTCGTGCTGTCGGTCTGCCGACATCGCGCGCGGTCGTTTCTGGTTTTGCGGCCGCGTTGAGCCGCTTCGTTAGGGAACCAAATGCTGGGATACGCCCATGGTCTTGCTCGCAAGTTTTCTTCTGAATAAATGGAGCGACGTTGGCGTCTCCTAAACAGCTAGTTCTTCATGAAACAAATACTTTTTGCTTTTGCAATGCTCGCTCTGGTCTCGCCTGCGTTGCCGCGCGCAGATGGCGCTGAAATTGGAATCGATTTCTTTTACAATAATCTTTCCGGCGGGAATTGGCTGGAAGTGGACGACTACGGCTACTGTTGGCAGCCCGATGTCGCGGTGAACGATCCAGATTGGCGACCGTATTCCGATGGGTACTGGGCTTACACCGACGTCGGTTGGACTTGGATGTCATACGAGGATTTCGGTTGGGCCACTTATCATTATGGGCGCTGGGCGAGGCTCGCTGACTATGGTTGGGTCTGGGTTCCCGGATTGGAATGGGGTCCGGCATGGGTTTCCTGGCGAATAGGCGGTGATTATGTCGGGTGGGCCCCGCTTCCGCCGTCCGGGCCGGGTGTTGTCGATGAAAGCCAGCCAATCGACACCCAGGCAGATGTTGAGTTCGATATCGGACCTGCCTATTACAATTTCTGCGACGTTCGTTACATGGGCGAGCCGGTGTTGCGTCACCGCATCCTGCCGGTCCGCCAGAATGTCACCTGCATCGGTCGAACACTAAATGTCACCCATATCACGGTCGCCAATGGTGTTGTCTATAATTATGGTCCCGACATCAATGTAGTAAACGAGCGGTCGAGCCGGCCAATCCAGCGTCTCCACCTTCAGCGCGAACAGAATGTCGACTTGGTTGCAGCAGCAAAGTCCGGCGGCTTTACCAAGGTGCAGGGCAACGCACTGGTCGTTGCCGCACCGATGAAGGTCAACCAGCCGGTCAAAACGCAGGCGCCGCCAAAAGTGAAAATGAAGGTGCAGCAGTCGAAAATGGAAAGGGGCTGGACCGGAATCGATCCGAACGAGCAGACGAAGTTAAGGGAGAAATTTAAAACTGAAGATCAAACGAAACCTTCCGAATTCGGCGCGCCCGGGAAAACTGGTCCACCGATTACGGCCGTTTCACCAACGGCACCGCCACAGGATAGGGAGCTCCAGGGCCGGCATTTGGTACCGCTCGCGACAACTCCGCCAGTTCTGACCTCGACCGTGGGTCGTGAGACTTTGCCAACCGTTCCGTCAAACGGGCGAAACGAAAATGTTCAGGGTGAAAATCCAAACCGAACCGGCGCGAAAAATCCAACAGGGATTACCAATGCGCCGACCAGCACTCCGTTTGGTGAACGCCCACACGAACGAAAATCAAAAGGCTCGCCTTCGCCAACTCCGCAATAATTCAATCTGTCAGATAGGCAAGCGACCTCGGAGGTTTTCCGGGCCGATCTGCGGACACTCGCTACAACAATTCCGCAATCTGGATCGCGTTGAGGGCGGCGCCCTTCAACAGCTGATCGCCCGAAACCCAAAACGCCAGTCCATTTTCGAGCGCGCAATCGATCCGCACGCGTCCAACCTCGCAGTTATCTTTGCCGGCCACGCTCAGCGGCATGGGATAACGATTTTTCCGGGGCTCATCAACCAGCTCCAATCCGGGAGCCTTTGCCAAAACTTCTCGTGCTTGTTCGATCGAAACTTGTTTTTCGAATTCCGCGCTGACGGCGATCGAGTGTGCGCGATAGACCGGAACGCGGACGCATGTCACCGAAGCCCGGAATTCCGGCAAATGCATGATCTTGCGGCCTTCATTTTGAAATTTCATTTCTTCCTTGGTGTAACCGCTCTCTTCAAAGACATCCACGTGTGGAAGAACATTGAAAGCGATTGGGTGCGGATAAACTTGCGGCGCAGCTTGTCGATCTTCGGCCGCGGCCCGCATCTGTTCTTTCAGTTCCGCGATTGCGCGTGCTCCGCTTCCTGAAACAGCCTGGTAGCTTGCTGCGAAAACGCGCCGCACTCCAAATGCGCGGTGCAACGGGTAGATCGCGAGTAGCGCAATGGCGGCGGTGCAATTGGGGTTGGCAATCAATCCGCGATGTTGACGAACATCTTCGGCGTTGATTTCAGGAATCACCAGCGGCACGTCCGGATCCATTCGGAAGGCGGACGAGTTATCGATTACCACCGCGCCCGCCGCCCGCGCAACGGACGCGAATTTTCGCGAAACATCCCCGCCCGCGCTAAACAACGCGATATCGATTTGATCGAACGATTTGTCGGTCAATTCCTCGACCGCAATTGATTCATTTCGAAATTGAGCTCGTTTCCCCGTTGATCGCGCCGAACCGAAGGCACGCAAGCTTGCGACCGGAAAATTCCGGCGTTCCAAAACGCGCAGAAATTCCCCGCCCACCGCCCCAGTCGCGCCGACGATTGCGATGTGATAGTTTTTTTTCATCGGGTGACGGATGGTAGTCCCGCTGGTAATTGATGCAAATCTCTGGAACAAAAATCGATATCTCAGTTCGAGAACAACGCCTCACGCTCACGCGCGAGGGCGAAGTGGTTCGTTCGTATCCAATTTCCACTTCTCGTTTCGGACTTGGAACCGAATCGGGTAGCTTTAGAACGCCGTTAGGCCAGTTTCGAATCGCGGAGAAGATCGGTCATGGCGCCGAGCCGGGAACGATTTTTCAGGCGCGCGTCCCGCTCGGTCCGGATGATCCACTGCCGGCGACTGAAGATTTTATCACGTCGCGGATTTTGTGGCTGGATGGAATCGAGGAGCACAACGCCAATACGCACGATCGGTTCATTTACATTCACGGCACGAAACATGAAGAGACGATTGGCCGGCCTGACAGCCACGGCTGCATTCGGATGCGGAACGCAGACATAATTGAGCTGTTCGACCTTGTCGATCAGGGCGTTCTGGTTTCGATTCGTGAATAATCTCCCATCCAAAAAAGTCGAAAAAAGCGTTGCTTCCATGTAGTTCCTTGCCTAAACAGGCGAAGCAACTTGCGAAGAAAGGAGGCGAGATAGATTGAAATTACTGAAAGCGATCATGATCATGGCGGTTCTGGCCGGTGCTTTGTGTTTGGGTGCCTGCGCTCATCATAACGAACAGCCGACCTCAACTACCACGACCTCGAGTTCCACACACGGATACTCGAAGTAACGAGTTTCGGTCTTCCAGATGAACTCAACGACGAGGCCAGGTCGCATTCAGCGGCCTGGCCTGTTCCCTCTTTTCCATTCGGTTCCTTCTAACTAGAATATTCGGATGGAGCTGAACGGGCAGAAAATTTCTCTCGAAGAAATCGCTCAGGTTGCGTTCGAGAATTCGCGCGTCAGTCTTGCGGCCACGGCGCGTCCACAAATCGGAGCCGCTCGAAAGGTGATCGAAAACATCGTCGCGCACGACTCAGTTGTTTACGGCGTCAACACCGGGTTCGGCAAACTTTCCGAAGTGCGCATCCCGCACTCCGATATCGGCGCACTTCAGTTAAATCTGGTTCGAAGCCACGCCTGCGGCATCGGAACCCCGCTATCGGAACCGGAGGTTCGCGCGATCATGCTGCTCCGCGCAAACGTTCTCGCATTGGGCTTAAGCGGCGTCCGAACCGAAATTGTGGAATTGCTTTGCGAAATGTTGACGCGCCGGGTCCATCCGGTTGTTCCAGAAAAGGGATCAGTTGGCGCGAGTGGCGATCTCGCGCCGCTGGCACATCTCGCTTTGAGTCTGATCGGCGAAGGCGAAGCGTTTTTTGAAGGCGAACGAATGGCGAGTGCCGATGCGCTCGGCCGCGCAAAACTGAAACCGGTCGTGCTCGAGGCGAAAGAGGGTCTCGCGCTACTCAATGGCACGCAGGCGATGCACGCCGTTGGCGGATTGTCGATCTGGCGCGGGAAACGCCTGGCCAATCTTGCTGATGTCGCTGGCGCGATGACTCTCGAAGGCTTGCGCAACACACCGGTTGCGTTCGACTCTCGGCTGCAAAATGCGCGTCCGCATGCCGGCCAGAAAGCGGCCGCGGCTCATTTATTATCGATTTTGGAAGGAAGCGCGATTCGTGAATCTCACCGCAAGAACGATCCCCGGGTGCAGGATGCCTACAGCATTCGCTGCATGCCCCAGGTTCATGGAGCTGTGCGCGGCGCGCTCGCCCATTGCGAAGATGTCTTTTTAGTCGAGTCGGCTTCCGCGACCGACAATCCACTCGTATTTGCCAATGGTGACGTAATTTCCGGCGGAAATTTTCACGGCGCGCCGCTTGCCCTCGCGTTGGATTACGCGGCGATCGCTCTGGTCGATCTCATGAGCATCAGTGAACGCCGCATCGAGCGTTTGGTTAATCCGGATAAAAGTGAAGGTCTGCCACCGTTTCTAGCCCGTAAGCCCGGCTTGCAATCCGGCTTTATGATCGCCCACGTTGCCGCCGCTTCTCTGTTGAATGAAGCACGTGTCCTCGCGCACCCGGCGAGCGTGGATAACATTACAACCTCGGGTGAAAAGGAAGATCATGTTTCAATGGGAATGACCGGTGCATTGAAGTTGCGATCGATTGTCGATCTCGCGGAGAATCTGTTTGCCATCGAACTGCTCGCTGCGGCCGAAGCGCTGGAACATCGACACCCGATGAAAGCAGGGCGTGGAGTCGAGCGGGCCTTTGGACTCGTTAGGCAAATCGCACCACCGCTGACCGAAGATCGCTCATTGTCAGCCGACATCGCGCGCGTTGCCGCTGCGATTCGGGCGGGCGCCTTCGACGATTTATGAGCGGCAAACAATCCGCCGGTCAAACGCCAATGCAGGCCGCGCCGCGGAGCGTTCGCGCGCCGCGTGGCAATCAACGCACCTGCAAAGGCTGGCATCAGGAAGCCGCGATGCGGATGCTGATGAACAATCTCGATCCGGACGTAGCCGAGAAACCGGATCAGTTGGTTGTTTACGGTGGAACCGGACGTGCCGCCCGGAGTTGGGATGCGTTTGACGCGATTATTCGTTCGCTGGGGGAGCTAGAAAATGACGAATCGTTGTTGATTCAATCGGGCAAGCCGGTCGGCAAATTTCGAACACACGATGAAGCGCCGCGGGTGCTAATCGCGAATTCGAATCTTGTCGGGCAATGGAATAACTATTCTGAATTTAATCGACTGGAACGACTTGGCCTAACGATGTACGGTCAAATGACCGCCGGTTCGTGGATTTACATCGGCAGCCAGGGAATCGTTCAAGGTACGTTCGAAACGTTTGCGGCCGCTGGTCAAAAGCACTTTGGCGGTTCGCTGGAAGGAAAATTCATTCTGACTGGCGGACTGGGCGGGATGGGTGGCGCCCAACCGCTGGCCGCGACGATGAACGGCGGGGTGTTTGTCGGGGTTGAAGTCGATCCGGCGCGGATTGAGAAAAGACTGAGGAGCGGTTACTGCGACAAGATCGCCTGGTCGCTCGATGAAGCGCTGAAGTTGATCGATCATGCGCGCAAAGATCGGAAATCGATTTCGATCGGGCTCGTCGGTAATTGTGCCGACGTTCTTCCGGAATTCGTTAGTCGTGGAATCGTTCCCGACATTTTGACCGACCAAACCAGCGCACATGATGCCTTGAACGGCTATGTGCCTAACGCAATGAGTCTGGATGATGCACTGGCGTTGCGCCGGAAAAACCCGGACGAATACATCGAGCGCTCGATGCAATCGATGGCAAAGCATGTCGAAGCGATGCTGGCGTTGCAAAAGCAGGGCGCGGTTACGTTTGATTATGGCAACAACATCCGCGCTCAGGCGAAAAAGGCCGGTGTTGAGAATGCGTTTGATATTCCCGGATTTGTTCCAGAATACATCCGTCCGCTGTTTTGCGAAGGGAAGGGACCGTTTCGCTGGGTCGCGTTGAGCGGCGATCCTGACGATATCGCGCACACCGACAAGCTTGCGCTCGAATTGTTTCCGAAAAATAACACGCTTGCCCGCTGGATGAAGCTCGCGAAGGAGCGGATTCATTTTCAAGGACTGCCTGCGCGAATTTGCTGGCTTGGCTATGGCGAACGCGCCGAGTTCGGCGTCGCGATGAACGAACTCGTTAGGCGCGGTGAAATCAAAGCGCCAATCGTGATCGGGCGCGACCACCTCGATGCTGGCTCGGTCGCATCGCCCAATCGCGAAACCGAAGGAATGCTGGACGGCAGCGATGCGATTGCCGACTGGCCGTTGCTCAACGCGCTGGTCAACACCGCCGCCGGCGCGTCGTGGATTTCAATTCATAACGGCGGCGGCGTCGGAATCGGCTACTCCCAACATGCCGGCATGGTTGTCGTCGCTGATGGAACGGAGAACTCCAAGCGACGATTAGAGCGCGTCCTGACTAGCGATCCCGGGATGGGCGTACTGCGTCACGCGGACGCCGGTTATTCCAAGGCGGTCGATTTCGCTCGAGCACGCCAGATCGATATCCCGATCCAACCGAACCGCCGCGATTGACATGCAAAAACTGATCGAGTGCGTGCCGAATTTTTCGGAGGGATGTGACCACAGTATAATTCGCCAGATCACCGATGCGATAAAGTCGGTCGATGATGTGCTGCTGCTCGATGTCGACCCGGGCGCAACCACCAATCGAACAGTCGTGACGTTCGTTGGTGGCCCGGAGGCCGCGGTGGAGGCGGCGTTTCGCGCAATCAAAAAAGCGGCGGACTTGATCGACATGCGCAAACAGAAAGGTGCGCATCCACGCATGGGCGCGACCGATGTTTGCCCTTTTATTCCGGTTAGCAACATCAATTGGGACGAAGCAATCGATTGCGCAAGCAAATTGGGCCAACGCGTGGGCCAGGAGTTGAAGATCCCGGTTTATCTCTACGAACGCGCAGCGAAGAACTCATCCCGTGCGAATCTCTCGATCATTCGTGCCGGTGAATACGAAGGTTTTTTCGAAAAAATCAAACAGCCGGAATGGAAACCCGACTTTGGTCCCGCGATTTTCAGTGAAAGGTCGGGCGCGACCGTGATTGGCGCCCGCGATTTTCTTATCGCTTACAATGTTAACCTGAACACGAAATCGGTCCGCCGCGCGACTTCGGTAGCATTCGACGTTCGCGAACAAGGCAGAATCAAGACCGAAGATGGCACGCCGTCCGGAAAACCAGTGGTCGACGAAAAAGGGGAACCGGTTCGTACTCAGGGAATGTTGAAACACGTCAAAGCGATTGGCTGGTTTGTTGAAGAATATGGTATCGCGCAGGTATCGATGAATCTGACGAACATCGAGGAGACGCCGCTGCATATTGCATTTGAGGCCTGCGTTGAGTCTGCGAGCAAGCGTGGCATGCGCGTGACCGGTTCCGAAATTGTCGGCATGCTTCCAAAGAAATGTTTGCTCGACGCCGGAAGATATTTTTTACGAAAACAAAAGTGCTCGGAAGGCGTATCGGACGAAGAACTGATCGAAGTTGCGATTCGCTCGATGGGGCTTAGTGAATTGAAGCTGTTTGATCCGAAGGAAAAAATAATCGAATTAAAAATGGAAGCCGCGATGCCGAAGAAGTCACTCGTTAAGGCGACCGTGCGCGAGTTTTGCAATGAAACCTTGAGCGATTCGCCCGCCCCAGGCGGCGGTTCGGTCGCTGCGTTGATGGGTGCACTCGGTGCCTCGTTAGGCGGAATGGTCGCAAATTTGTCGGCGGGAAAGCGAGGCTGGGATGCGAAGATCGAATATTTTAGCGAGTGGGCGGTGAAAGGACAGGCGCTCAAAGATGAACTGCTCGGGCTGGTGGACGAGGATACGCTCGCGTTTAACAAAGTGATGGACGCGCTGGCGTTACCGAAAGCATCGGCCGAGGAAAAAACTGCGCGTGCGGCGGCAATCGAAACGGCGAACAAACGCGCAGCCGAGATTCCGTTGCAAGTGATGGAGACGACGATGAAATCTTACAACTTGCTTTCCGAGATGGCGGAAAAAGGAAACCCGAATTCCATCTCTGATGTTGGCGTCGGAAATTTGGCTACGCGCGCATGCATCGAGGGCGCGGCACTGAACGTCCGAATCAATCTTTCCGGTCTGAAAGATGAAACGTCCAAATCGTCGCTTCAGGTGAAGGTTGAAAAACTTCTGGCCGAATCAGAATCGCAATTCCGCAAGGTCGAGAAGATGGTGGAAGCCAAGATGAAACAATCTTGAAGTCGCTCGCTGTTCTTCACGCCTCGCAGCTCGTTACCCTGGCCGGACCAACTCGCCCCCGAATCGGCGCCGAAATGGCAAACCTCGGGGTTGTTCGCGATGGTGGAATGTTAATTGGCGATGGAAAAATCGCGGCAATCGGCCCGAGCGATGAAATTGAACGCCAACGTGGCAACGCGGAAGTGATTGATGCTGGTGGCCGCGTTGTGCTGCCGGGATTTGTCGATGCGCATACCCATTTGGTTTTTGCCGGCAATCGTCTCGAAGACTTTGAACGGCGTGCGCGCGGCGAAACCTACGAACAAATCGCCAAAGCGGGCGGCGGAATTTGGTCGACCGTGGAAAAAACACGCGCGGCAAATGAGAGCGATCTAATGGAGCAAGCAAGAAAAAGGGCGAATTGGTTTTTGCGTTGTGGAACGACAACCATCGAAGCGAAATCGGGTTATGGCCTGACGACTGGCGATGAGCTCAAAATCCTTGGCGTGATGCGCAGATTAAATGAGGAAACGGCGCTGGAGATTGTTCCGACATTCCTCGGCGCCCACGCCGTGCCCGGTGATACTTCCCCTAACGAATATGTCGACCGGGTGATCAACGAAATGCTGCCGCGGGTCGCGAATGAAAAGCTGGCGGAGTCTTGCGACGTTTTTTGTGAACGTGGTTATTTCGATATAGAGCAATCGCGGAAAGTGTTAACCCGAGCGAAAAAGCTTGGTTTGAAATTGCGCGGCCACGTCGATCAACTTACGAATTCGGGCGGCGCCAAACTGATGGCGGAATTAGGCGCAACCACTGCGGACCATTTGGAGAGAACGAACGGGGAGGGGATCTCGGCGCTGAAATCTGCCAGGGTGCAACCGGTCTTGTTGCCCGGGTCGGTCTATGCGCTTGGATCGTCCTCGTATCCGCTCGCGCGCGAAATGATTGATGCGGGACTGGGGGTTGTCCTCGCGACTGATTTCAATCCAGGTTCTTCGCCGACGGCGTCGATGCCGATGATTTTGTCGCTGGCCTGCACCCAGATGAAAATGTCGCCGGCGGAAGCAATCACAGCCTCTACCATTAATGCGGCTCACTCATTAGGCCGGGGCGACAGAATCGGAGCGCTCGAACGCGGCCGGCTTGCGAATTTCGCGATTTTTGATTGCGAAGATTACCGCGAGATTGCGTACTGGTTTGGGTTTCCACAGTTGCATTCGATTTATGTTCGCGGCGAACGGATCAATGTCTGACGGATTGGCCAAGCGGATACTGACAATCATTGTTTTGTCGTTATCCGCCGGGTGTCAGCCGGCAACTCATGATGAGCAATGGCCGCTGATGAAAATCGAAAAGGACTTTGCGCAGGCGGTCCTTAACAACGATGTCGAAGCGATCGGCAAAGTCCTGGCCGACGACTGGGTGATCGTAAATGCCGATGGTGGAGTAATCGATAAGGCGCGCTTTCTCAGCGTGATCAAAGCAGGAACGTTGGTTCACGATGAGATGGAATTAGACGACATGCGAGTTCGCGTTTACCGAGACAGTGCCGTTGTTACAACCATCACGACGGCAAAAGGGAACTTCATGGGCGAGGCTTTTGCCACTCGTGAGCGAGCGACAGATTTTTTCATAAGACAGGACGGGAAATGGCAGTGCGTGTTTTCGCAGCTCACTCGCTTTAATAAGAAGGAAGCGGCAAATTAAGGGCCAAAGGTCGCGGCAGGTAATTTGCAGAGGGGGTTGCGCGCCGGTAACGTCCGTTCCTTTATGAAAGTAGAAGTGGAAAAGAAACCGGAATCGGTCTCGACCTTGCAAATCGAATTGCCGCCGGAAGAGGTGACAAAGGAGTGGGATGCGATTGCGAACAGTTTTGGGCGGTTTGCGAAGATCCCCGGTTACCGGCCAGGCAAAGCGCCGCGGGCGGTGATCGAAAAGAGATTTCGCAAAGAAATTCAGGACGAAGTGACGAAAAAGCTCGTCTCAAAGAGCTATCATGACGCGATCGAGCAGAAAAAATTGCGCGTCGTTTCGTTAACCAATCTCGAAGATGTGCAGTTTGGAGAAGACAAATCGATGCGTTTTCGTGCGACCGTTGTCACCGCGCCGGAATTTGATTTGCCCGATTACAAAAACATTCGGGTGCAACTGCCACCGGCCACGGTGACAAAGGAAGATGTCGAGCTCGCGCTGGAGCGACTGCGCGAACAATCAGCCGATTTTGTCGATGTGCCCGAACGCGCATTGCAAATGGGCGATTTTTCGGTGATCGACTTCGACGGGGCGGTCGATGGCCAGCCAATTTCCGATATAGCTCCGAACGCGAGCAAGAATTTGCACGGTGGAAAAAAATTCTGGCTCCATCTGGCAGCGGAAAATTTCCTGCCTCGGTTTTGCGAACAGATTGTTGGGATGAAACGTGGCGAAACCCGCAGCGTGCAGGTTGATTTTCCGGCAGATTTCATGGTGAAAGAGTTGGCGGGGAAGAAAGCGGATTACGCCGTCACGCTGAACGAGATCAAAGAGAAAGTGTTGCCGCAGGTGGACGATGCGCTCGCTGAAAAATTGCTGCCGGGCAAAACCCTGGCCGAACTCCAAGAAGTAATCGAGCACGATCTGGAACATGAAAAAGAGCACGAGATTGAACGGGCAAAGGAATCACAGATTGTAAAATATCTGCAGGAACACACGACATTCGATTTGCCGCCCTCGCTTTTGCGAAACGAAACCCGACGCGCGCTGAACGAACTGGTCCATCGCAATCGCGAACGCGGCGTGCCGGACGATTTACTAAAAGGCAAGGAGAAGGAATTAGTCGAAGGCGCAGGTTCGCTGGCGGCGCATCGATTGAAAACCAATTTCATTCTGACGCGGATTGCCGAGCGGGAAAAAATCGAAGTGACGAAGGAAGATGTCGATCTTCGGGTGCGCCAGGAAGCCGCGCGTTACAACATCTCGGTCGATAAAATGCGGAAGGAACTCGACGAGCACGATGGTCTGAACAATCTCGCGGAACAGATTCTGCTCGGCAAGGTGGTTGATTTCCTAAAGGCGAATGTTAGCGTTCAACCAGCTTCCCAAAGTAACGTCCCAGACACAAATTAATGAGTAATTCCAACGAAAATCGCTCGCAGTCGGTCCTCGTTCCAATGGTCGTCGAGCAAACCGGCCGCGGCGAACGCAGCTACGACATTTATTCGCGTCTGCTCAAGGACCGCATCGTTTTTATCGGGACCGCGATTGACGATCACATCGCGAACCTGGTGATTGCGCAATTGCTTTTCCTGCAGATGGAAGATTCGAAAAAAGACATCAACATCTATATTAATTCGCCGGGCGGTTCGGTCACTGCCGGTCTGGCGGTTTACGACACGATGCAATTTCTGACCTGCGACGTAACAACTTATTGTCTCGGGATGGCCGCGAGCATGGCGGCGGTTTTGCTTTGCGCGGGAACCAAGGGAAAGCGATTTGCTCTTCCCAATTCAGACATCATGATTCACCAGGTTTCAGGCGGGGCCCAGGGCGCGGCCAGCGACGTGGAGCGACAAGTCGATTACATGTTCAAGCTGAAGAAACGGTTGATCAAAATTATCTCGCAACACACAGGCAAACCGGAAGAGCAGGTGCGGGTCGATTCCGATCGCGATTATTATATGTCGGCGCAAGAGGCGAAGGCATACGGCTTGGTCGATGAAGTAATCAAATCGCGAAAGGAAGTAAAAGGTCTGGACGGTGCGACGTCGCACAGCCACGAGCGACTGACGGAGGTTGCTCACGGACGAAAGGTCGAGGAATAGAAGCTGCTCTTTAGGAGCGAACGTATGGCTCGTGCTTCCAACCTCACGATGTGCTCGTTCTGTGGCAAAAGTCACGCGGAGGTGCGCAAACTAATCGCCGGGCCCGGCGTTTACATCTGCGACAGTTGCATCAACGTTTGCAAAAGCATTCTCGACAAGGAGCTAAACGAGGACGCGCGCCGACAGTCCTCCAATATTCGCGTTCCGAAGCCGGCCGAGATCCGGCGTTTGCTCGATCAATACGTGATCGGCCAGGAGGTCGCGAAAAAGACGCTCTCGGTCGCGGTGCACAATCATTTCAAGCGCGTATTAAATGCGACGACGCCGAGCGATTCCTCCGCGTTTCAACCCGACCCATTGGCCGACGTTGAAATCGAGAAGAGCAACATCCTGCTGATCGGCCCGACTGGATCAGGCAAAACGCTTCTCGCAAAAACGCTGGCAAAAATTCTCGATGTGCCGTTTTGCATCGCCGATGCGACCACGCTGACGGAAGCGGGTTACGTCGGGGAGGACGTCGAGAATATCATTTTGCGATTGCTGCAGAACGCAGATTACGACGTGAAACGGGCCGAGATTGGAATCGTTTACATTGACGAGATCGACAAAATTGGACGCAAGACCGATAACGTTTCAATCACGCGCGATGTTTCCGGTGAGGGGGTGCAACAGGCGCTGCTCAAAATTTTGGAAGGCAGCACCTGCAACGTTCCGCCGCAGGGCGGACGCAAACATCCGCATCAGGAATACATTCAGGTCAACACCGAGAAAATTTTGTTCATTTGCGGCGGAGCGTTT
>Ga0187779_10000323_pt1 | contig 33067 bp, 27 predicted proteins | sample 1015_Q2_SP10_10__FD_132435 | JGI IMG/M metagenome (GOLD analysis project Ga0187779, IMG submission 132435) | Tropical peat soil microbial communities from peatlands in Department of Meta, Colombia - 1015_Q2_SP10_10_MG | ecosystem: Environmental > Terrestrial > Soil > Wetlands > Peat | place... | reverse complement strand
CTTTCGTTTCAAAAATGTTCATGAAGCCTTCTCTTTATGAAACAATTTTGACTTGGCTGTGCTGAAAAGACCGACAAGTCCTGTTGGCGCAAATAAGACCACTAGGATGAAGATCACGCCGTTCACCAAGCCAATCCGCTCCGTAAGTCTAATAGCCAGGTCTTCTAAGAGGTAAATGACGCCCGAACCAAATATCGGGCCGAAGAAACTCCCTATGCCACCGATATACGCCATCATGATGGGTGCAAAGGAGGTACTTATGTCCAGTACGCCCACAGTCGAGACCAATTTCTGAAGCAGCGCGTTAATCGCGCCGGCAATCCCGGCGAAGGCACCACTAACGATCAAGTTGACCGCCTTGGTCTGCGATAACTTGAAACCCAGGTAGTCCGTTCGCAGGGCATTATCCCGAACGGCCGTCACAATGCTCCCCAATGGAGTCTTCGTATAAAACCACAAAATGAAAAGGCATACCACTACCACGGCCAAGGCAAAATAGTAAAAGTTTATCTGATTAGTCATATCAATGGATACCACTCCCGGAATGTTGAGTGGGGGAACGGAATATCCCCCAATTCCATCCTCACCCCCGGTCACTTCTCTGTACTTCAGAGCAAGGACAAATATGAGCTGGCCGAAGGCAAGAGTCAACATAGCAAATGCGGTCCCGCTCACCCTTACCAGCAGAGGACTTAAGATCAAGGCTAACAGGCCGCCAGCCAACCCGCCGACCAGGACCGCTGGCAATAGGGGGAATCCCTGGATGTGCGTCAGGGCAATGGCCGTGGCATACGCCCCGGTGCCAAAAAACATGGCATGACCAAAGCTAAGGACCCCCATATAACCCAGCAACAAATTGAGCGTTACGGCATACAGGGAGAAGATGGCGAATGCTAAAAAGAGGTTGGTAAAATAGATGCTGAAAAGGTGCGGAAAGATGACCACAAAGATAAAGACCACTCCCCATAGAATCCACTTATACGGTTTATTCCTCATTCTCTTTCTCCAAATAGGCCCATCGGTTTAAGGGCTAATACGAGGGCCATGAAGGCAAACATCAGGACCGGTGCGAGACGCGGAATAAACTGGATGCCGTAAGCATTTAACTCCCCAAGAAACAAAGCGACCACAAAAGCCCCTAAAAGACTCCCGAATCCTCCAACTACCACGACCACGAAAGCATCCATCCCTAATAGGTCTGCCATTCCGGGAAACACAGTCAGGAGTGGGCCAGCTACTGCCCCGGCCACACCAGCCAGCCATATTCCGATTCCAAAAACCAGCATGAAAACCAGGGGGGTGTTAACCCCAAGGGCGCTCACCATATCGGCGTCGGAAACGGTGGCCCGCACGATCTTGCCCAATCGGGTCTTGAAGAGAATCAAGGCCATAATGCCCAAAACCAGGACGGATAACGCGATAACGAAAAGGCGGTAGATCGGGTAGGTCAGACCTGCGTAATGCAAGAGCCCCTTCAAACTGGGGGGTATCGTTACTACCAGGCTCTCCGTGCCCCAGAAAAGTTTGACGGTTTCCAGGATGACAGCCATTATCCCTACGGTGATGAGGAGTTCGGCAAGGTGTCCTTGTTTATGCACGCTTCTCAAGAGGAAGCGCTCCGTCAGAACGCCACAGATTCCGGCGACCACCGGTGCAATCAGCAGCGCCAGCCAGAAATTCCCGGTATAGAGTAAAACCTGGTAACAGAAATAAGCTGATAGCATCGCAAAAGAGGCGTGGGCGATGTTCAGGATCCCCATCATGCCGAAGATCATGGTGAGACCGGAGGCCACGAGGAAGAGCAACATCCCGTAAGCCAAGCCATGAATGGCCTGAGCAACATACAACACGGCGGTCGGGCTCATCTATTTGTCCTCAATCATTCCAGTAAAAGCTCGCCCCCGACTGAAAGCGGGGGCGAGCTTTTAGCAGAGCCTTAAGATGTTCTATTTGCTGAGTCGTCCTTTAAGTTTTTCATCGAAAGTGGGGAGGCAACTCGAGGCCGGTATCCAAACGATGTCGCCTGGGCCTGCAGCTTTAGGATTGTCCCATTTATGGGGGTACACCATTTCACAGATGGGACGATCCGCTATCACCTGATGGTCAGCGGGCCGCATGTAATGTTTCCAGCCGAAGAAACCAAAGGTGTCTCCTTCCCAGGCAGCGATGACTTTCTTCGGATCGGTGCTTCCAGCCTTCTCTATAACCTTACAATACCAGTAGTAGGAGGTGAGATTTCGATACCATCCGCCGTTGGGCCACTGGTACAAACTCGTGTTATACGGGGCCTTCCATGTCTTCCACAGGGTGTTCCAGATGTTGCATAATTTCTGCACATTAGGTACCCTGCGGTCCAGTTCGAAGTCCGTGCAGAGAACAAGGCCTCGCCCCGCCGGCCCGCCGATAGCCTCTAGGGGCTGGGCGGCGTCGAGAAAAGGACTCGCCTGAGGAATGTAAAGGTCTGGGTGCAAGGGGCTTTTCAGACCCAATTGTACCGATTGTTTAATCAGGTTCTCGCTGTCAGCCCCCCAAGCCATAGTAAAAATCACCTCGGCTCCGGATGCCCTCACTTTTTCTAGGTAGGGAGCAAAGTCCTTGGTGAACACCGGAAAGTACTCCTCGCCGACAATCTTAGCATTGGGTTTTGTTTCTTTTAGGATCTGTTTAAAAGTAGCGGCGGAGCCGTGCCCCCAAAGGTAATCCTGGGCTAAAATGTAAAACTTCGTCTCCGGGCGTCTCGCATAAAAAATGCCAAGGGCCTTGGCGGAGCTGGAGCCTGTCCCACAGGTGCGAAACACATACTCACTCCAGTCCGGAAGATTCATGAGTTCATCGGCGTATGCAGCATTGTTCACTAAAATGGTCTTGTATTGTTTCGCGACCGCCATACCGGCCTTCATGACATGACTTCCGGCTACCCCGGTGAGTACGTTCACTTTGTCTTCCAGGATCGCCTTCTCGGCTGCGCGTTTGCCCGGGTCAGGCCTTGCCTGGGTATCCGCCTTAATGATCTGGATCTTCTTCATCTTGCCGTCTATACGAATTCCGCCCTGGGAGTTGATATCCTGGGCGACAAATCCGAGTATGGCATAGTAAGCCTCCGCTATCCAGGCATCCGGCCCGCTGAAGACATCCCATATGGCGATCTTAATGGTGTCTCCGGAAGTTGGAAATGTCTGATTGTTCGGATCATATTTGGAAAGGTCCCCCTTGAGCGGCTCAAAGGCCATGGTCTGTGGCAGGCCCCACAAAAAAACAACGACCATAAACATGCATCCTATTACGATCCGTCGCCCTTGAAATTTACCAGTAGCTTTCATTGGCTTCTCCTTTCCTCGTTAGGCTTTTCAAAAATTAACCCGAGATTTCGCATCGAACCCACTTTCACCCCCTTTCTAAGCGGCGATGAAGTCCCCCTTTCAGACCGGTCGAGGGGAGGTCAGCATGTTCACCCCATTCACTGACAATTGTTAAATTTCTTAAAAAGGGATTCCTAAAATAGGGGGTCTAGATGAAAACTTTCAACAAAGTTTTTTATCTACGATACAGAAATATTATTAATGAAATGTCGTCAAATATCTGCTCCCTTGGTTCAGGTAGGGTCCAAAATTATAAATTACCAGGAAAATAGCTTTCAAGCCACCACCCCGCCTCTTTGAAAAGCGGGGGAGGACGAATTAGCAATCTTCATCGTATGAGGGTGACGTCAGCGTCATCAAAGATTACTTAGTATCTGTCAAGACGGGAAGTTATACCTCCAAATATTTTTCCCGGATCTGCGGTTGGGCCTTTAGCTCCTCTGTGGTGCCCGCAAACCCGATGTGCGCCTTGCCCATCAGGTAGACGCGGTCTGCGAGAGACATCGCCACCTTGATATTGTGTTCCACGAGCAGAATCGAAACCCCGACCTTGTTGATCTCTTCCAAAATATCTCTCACTTCCTTGACCAGAAGCGGCGAAAGGCCTTCCGTGGGTTCATCAACTAACAGCAATCCGGGGTTACCCATCAGGGAACGGCCAATGGTTAACATCTGCTGCTCCCCCCCGGAAAGGAACCTCCCCGGCTGCTTGGCTCTCTTTAGCAGCATAGGAAACTGGCGAAAGATCCTGTCCACTGTTCACACGCTAGGATCCTCGGGATGAAGGATCTTTCCTCCCTTGACTCCCAAGAACAGATTGTCCATCACGGAAAGATTGGGGAAGATGCGTCTCTCCTCGGGAACATAACCGATGCCGGCCCTGGCCACTTTGTAAGGCGGATAGCCCGTAATATCCTTTTCCTGAAAGATCACTGACCCCGATTTCGGTTTGACCAGGCCGATGATACTTTTCAGAGTTGTACTTTTCCCCATGCCATTTCGACCAAGAAGGGCGATCAATTCCCCTTGAGCAACGTTCAGGGAGATCCCCTGTAAAACATGACTCGTGCCGTAGTAAGTATTCAAATCATGAACTTCAAGTAGCATGTCTGCTCCTTAAAGAAAGTGCATAGCGCTTTGGACCATGCCCTATGCGGATTCAACCTCCGTTTCTCCCAGGTATGCATCTTTTACCGCCTGATTCTGCCGGATCTGTTGCGGAGGACCTGTTGCCAGAATTTCTCCGTGATGGAGTACAGTGATGCGGTCTGCCAGGGAGAAGACCACGTCCATATCATGCTCGATGATGACCACAGTTTTGCCCTCTGTCAGCCGCCTGATCAGCTCCACGGCATAATGCGTTTCGTCCCTGGACATACCCGCAGTTGGCTCATCCAGCATGATCAGATCCGGGTCTGTCGCCAAGGCAAGGCTGATTTCCAAAGAACGATGTTTCCCGTACGACAGCATTCCAGCGGGCATATTTCGCTCCCGATCCAGGTTGATCCGCTTTAACACCTCTTCGGTCTCTTTGGTAATGTCCTGCATCTTGTCCACGTTACGAAATAAATGAAAACGGATCCCCCTTTTGGAAAGGATAGCCAGCCGAATGTTTTGGAAAGTGGTCAATCGGTTAAACGTGCTGGTGATCTGAAAGGACCGTCCGATGCCGAGGCGTGTCAGCTTGTGAGGACTGGCTCCGGTGATGTCTTTCCCTTTAAAGAAGACCTGTCCCCGGCTCGGCGCGTAAGTCCCCGTGATGACATTGAAGAGAGTTGTTTTTCCCGCGCCGTTAGGCCCAATGACGGCGTGTCGCTCTCCTTCTTCAACCTGGAGGTTGACATCGAAAAGCACTTCCAATCCGCTGAAGTCGTGATAGAGCCCTTTCGTTTCTAGAGTGTTCATGAAGTTCTCCCCGGGTTAGCCGTACGGGCAGAGTGGACAGTCCATTTTTGCCTCAGAAGTCTAATCAGCCCCATAAACCCCATGGGGATAAATAGAATAACCAGAATGAGGATCAAACCCACCACTAACTCCACTTGTTCCGTAAACCGTGTGGTCAGTTCCTCCATTACTTGAATGATGGCCGCGCCCAGGACGGGGCCGAGGAAGCTGCCGATCCCGCCAACCATCGTCATCGTAACAGGCGTAAAAGAGGTAAAGATATCCAGGGCGCCGGACGAGATTAAGTTTTGAAACAACGCATAAATGGAGCCGGCAACACCGGCAAAGGCACCGGCGACAACATAAACTACTGCCTTGGTCTGGGTCACCTTGAATCCCAGGTAGCCAATTCTGTTGGCGTTATCCCGGACGCCGACCTGAACCTGCCCAAAGGGCGTCTTCGTAAAGAACCACATCATCCAGAGGCTAATCCCAAGGATGATAATGGCAAAGTAGTAAAAGTTCTCCGGAGCTCTCATATCGATGGAGATAACTCCCGGAATGCCGAACGAAGGGATGGGAAACCCCCCGATTCCATCCTCACCGCCAGTGATGCTTCTCAATTTATACGCAAGCATATGCATGAGCTGGCCGAAGGCGAGATGGAGCATGGAAAAGGCTGTACCACTGACCCTGACGACTAAAGGGCACAATATCAGGGCAAGGACCATTGCCGACACCAAACCGATCAATACCGCCGGTAAAAGGGCTAACCCCCGGATGTGCTTCAAGGCCAGGGCCGTGCCATAGCCGCCGACGCCAAAAAACATGGCATGGCCAAAGCTGAGAAGCCCGGTGTAGCCCAGCAGCAAATTGAACGAGACTGAGAAAATCGCAAACACAGCAAAAGTGACAAACAGATTGGTATAGTAGATACCGAAAAGCTTGGGGTAAATGGCCAAGACCGCGACCAGAACCGTCCAGAAGGTCCATTTGAAAACTTTGTTCGTCATTCCCTCTCTCCAAAGAAACCAGTCGGTTTGATCGCGAGCACAATAGCCATGAAGATAAACATCAGGAGCGGAGCGAACTGAGAAATGAACTGCACGCCATAGGAGCTCAGCAACCCGAATATGATGGAGACGATAAGGGCTCCGGAGAGACTGCCGAATCCCCCTGTCACCACTACCACAAAGGCATCCATACCCATCTGATCCGCCAATCCGGGAAACACCAAGAGTATGGGTGCGATGGCCACCCCGGCCACGCCAGCGAGCCATGTGCCCACTCCAAAGACGATCATAAAGACGAGGGGCATATTGATGCCGAGGGCATTGACCATATCGGCATCAGAGACGGCGGCGCGTACGATTTTGCCTAAACGGGTTTTGTAAAGGAGTAGGGCCATAATCGCCAAAACCAGCAGAGACAATGCAATAATGAATAGCCGATAGACGGGGTAGTCCAGGCCTGCGATGGACACCAATCCCATCAGAAGCGGGGGAATCTTAAGCGGAAGACTCTCGGTTCCCCAGAAGATCTTCACACCGGCGAGAATGACCATAGAAACTCCGACCGTTATGATCAATTCGCCCATATGCCCGAGAACGTGTATCTTCCTAAGGAGAAACCTCTCCAGAAGAATTCCGAAGAAAGCGGTGGCCACCGGCGCCAAGAGCAAAGCCATCCAGAAATTTCCGGTCATGGATAGAAACTGGTAGGAAAAATATGCGGAGAGCATGAAGAAAGAAGCATGGGCGAGGTTGAGAATCCCCATCATGCCAAAGATGATGTTGAGGCCGGAGGCCACAAGAAAAAGTATCATGCCGTACGCGAGCCCATGCATTCCCTGGGCCACATACATGGCGGTCGTGGGATTCATCCGTTTGCTCTCAAAATAAAAATTGGCATAGGGCAAAGGGCATAGGGTTAGAACGATAATCACAAGGAAAGGGATTCTGAGTGTACAAATATCAGAAGAATTGGAATTGCCTTGTCCTTAACCCAATGCTCCATGCTCTATGCGCTATGCGGTTTTTGTTTTAGTCTCCCCAATCATTCTTCCCTTTGCAGCGATCCAGGTTCGGGTCGATAAAAGGAAGTACCTTTTCCGCGGGGATTGTGAATGTCGGACCCCCAGCACAGGTTCCCTGAAACCAGTAGTAAGGGGCTATGTTAAAAGATACCTTCTGCTGATCGGGCGGAACGAATTCGAAAACGTGAAGATCCTGTATCGCCTTGTGGTCGCAAGCTCTCATCTTCAGGATCTTTCCGGTTACATATTGATAGCTGTCCCCTTCCCAGACTTTGATCATCTTTTCCGGATCCGTACTCTTGGCCCTTTCCATCACGCTCAGCATCCAGTAGGTCTGTCCAATGTAAGAGCCGAAGTTCCCAGTCCCGTGTTCGTAAAGACGAGTGTTGAAAGGCGCCGTCCACTTGGTTCTCCAAAGGTTGTTCCAGGTCTTGTAGTATTTGATCTGTTCCGGTGTCCTGAAAGCGGGAAGTTCCGATCCGTACTGGCTCAGTTGAACCAATCCTTTCGTGCCTTCCACCCCGACCTCATGCAAGAAGTTGGGCTCATCAAGAAAGATGTGGGCGAAAGGAAGCGTGACGCCCATCTGCCGGGCCTGTTTGACGAGATTGGCGGCATCCGGGACCCAGTCCCCCGTATAGACGACCTCGGCCCCGGAGGCTTTGATCTTCGTGAGATAAGGGGCGAAATCCGTAAGGAAGAGCTTGTGGTAATCCTCGCCCACGATCTCCGCCCCAGGGTAATACTGTTTCAACCCTTTCTTGAATCCCTCTGCCATGGAGTGCCCGAACATGTAATCCTGACAGAGGATGTAAAACTTTTTTTCCTTTTTTCGTATCTGGCCGTAATAATACGCTAGGCCACGGCCGATCTGTTCGGTGGAAAAAGAGGACATGAAGGCATAGCTGGAGAAGTTCGTGGCATCCTGGAGCTCGTCGGTCAAGGCAGCGGCATTCTGGGCAATGACTTTGTATTTGTTGGCCGTCTCGTTGATGACTTTCATCATATTGCTGCCATCGGTGCCCCATAGTACGTGAACCTTTTCCTGCAGGACCATCCGCTCACAGATCTTTTTTCCCTGGTCCGGCTTGGACATATGATCCGCCTTGATGATTTCGACCAGTTTCTTCTTGCCGTCCACGAAGATGCCGCCCCTCTTGTTAATGTCGTGGGCCACCCACAGGAGGTTCATCCAGTACATCTGGCCAACAATCGCAGCTGGGCCGGAGTGGGAGGCAACGCAGGCGATCTTGATAGTATCCCCGGTTGGAATCACCGGGTTGTTCGGGTCGAAGTCGGACATATCGCCCATTTTGTTGACATCGAAGACGGCATTCGGTTTGCCGAGCCCAGCCGCGGCTGCCAGCGAGGGACCAAAGGTCGTCAACGACAAAAAAGAAAGAATGGCGAAAAGAATGAAAATACCCTTTGCGAATGCTTTCATATTATACCTCCTCTCCCTTGCCAAACATCTGGGTGTTTGGAAAAAGTTTTCCTCGTCCTTTTTCCCACGGCCTCGAAATCAAGACGCTTAAGTATAAATTCTTTTGTGTGGTGGAGATAGGTGGTTATTATAGATAGTTTACCTCCCATCTTTTGTCAAGCGAAAAATTCACTGAGAAATTCAATATTCCGGACGAAACCAGTATGCTCGAACCGAAACCTATCCTTAACAACTAGGGGAGGGAAGGCTTTTTTAGTCAGGAGGGACTCGCCCCAGGTTGGAATGGAGGAAAATTCGGTTATCTTCACAGCATGACCGGTTTTTTTTTGGCAAACACCTCTCGCTCAAAATTCTCCGACCGCATTAAACTAACGAAAGTCTCCATTGCTCAAAACTCAAAGAACACTCTCTTTGGCCTCATGCAAGAGATATTTACAAGATGCATGCCCAAGTAAGAAGAATGTATGGATAATCAAAACCGTTTGTAATCGATAGTTTTATTGGCTAAGAATAAAGGAGATGGATTCTTAAACAGTGTGTCATGACACAAAATGTGTCGACGCAATTTGCGCCATGACATATTTCTGTTATTCGCTGAAGAGTCTTTGCAGGTAAATTCTTGGGTAATAGTTCGCCCGCTGATGCCCAACAGGCGAACTGCCTTCGTTTTGTTCCAGTGAGCCTTGTTCGGAGCATTTAAGAACTGTGTCATCAAGAGAGCAAAAGGTCGTCCTTCAGAGCTCTGGTTTTCAGAATGGCGGATGGACGGTCATCAGAGTGAAAACCTCCATCCCGTTGGCTTCCGCCTTCGTTTTTTCACCGTTGATCACCCGTATCATTAAATCGATCATCTCTGCCCGCAAGCCATTCAAGGACTGGCCTTCCACTAGACTTCCCGCATTGATGTCCATATCATCTTTCATGGCGTCGTAGATCCTGGTATTACTGGCCACCTTGACCACGGGCAAGACTGGAAATCCGGCTGGGGTTCCCCGGCCGGTGGAAAAAAACATTAGCTGAGAGCCGCTGGCCGCAAGGCCTGTCATGGAGTCTCCGTCGTAGCCCGGCCCATCTTGCAAGATGAGCCCATGTTCCGAAGGAACCTCCCCATAATCTACCACCTGGTTGATGGCGCTGGTGCCGCCCTTAAAGATGCAGCCCATGGATTTCTCCGCAATGGTGCTCATACCTCCGTCCATATTGCCGGGGGAGATGACCAGGCTCGCCAGATCTCCCATTACCTCACGGGTTAATTTCTCGGCGCGCTCGATCATTTCTTCAATCTGTTTGGCCACCTCAAGGGTCTTTGCGCGCCGCGCGAGCACATGGGTTGTACCGATCATCTCTGTATTCTCGCCGAAAATAACACTGGCTCCGTTTTCTACCAGCCAGTCCGAGACAGTACCCATGGCAACGTTCGCCGTCACGCCCGACATGGCATCCGAACCGCCGCATTCCATGGCCACCAGCAGTTTATCCCAAGGCAGAGCAACCCTACGTTGGCCGCTGACCTCTGATAGGATTTGTCGAGCTGCAGAGATACCCTTCTCAGCTGTCTTCAAGGAGCCCCCGTCTTCCTGGACATTAAAAACTTTAACAGGTTTGCCTGCGTCTTTGATCAGGGAGAGCAAACTTTTCGTATTGGAGACCTCACAGCCCAATCCAATGAGAACCACTCCGCCGACGTTCGGATGATGCACCAAGCCCGATAATATCCGAAATAGAATGGTTAGGTCCCTGGGTCCTCCGCGGCCGCATCCATAGGCATGAGGCGCACAGACCGCCTCTGGCACTTCCCGGGATATGCGACGGACGACGCCGTTCACGCAGGAGACTGTGGGCAACACCAAAACGTGGTTGCGGATCCCGAACTTTCCGTCTTTTCTTTCATATCCAGTAATATCAGTCGCTCGTTTCATAAGGACTTCCTAAAAGGTAGTTGAGTGTGCTTCCAACCTTTTACCAAGCGGGTCTTTGTTTATATTTTATGGGCAACAATTCGATGTGACCTGTTGTAACCTTCGGAATAGGTCAGGCAGTGGCGCAGCGACACGTGCAAATGTTCCGCTGTAATAGTTTCTCAGCACACCCAACTACCTTTTCAATGTAGCATCCGCGTCCGTTTATTTCCTCCATCGCTTGCTTTCAAGGTTATGGGTATGGACCCATTCTCCCTTCTTGATATCGCGGGTGCTGACTGCCACGATCTCTCCGTATTTGATGATTTCCTCTCCCTTTGAAACATCCCGAAGAGCAATCTTGTGGCTGACGGGTATTTCCTCCAAGGCCGGGAATCCTTCTCTCCCTTTTGCCACGGCGAGGTCTCCGACACCCAGCGTTCTTAGGGCGACGGCCACATTATCGCGCGGATGAGTGATGAGAATGTTGTCGGTCATGATCACTCCTCGTGCCGGTAAGAATAATTAATAAATCCGAAATCCCAATATCGGGCGAAGCGTCCGTCTCGGGCCAATCCGAACCCAATTTTTTGTTTTGAACATTTGAGTTTTGGAGATTCGATATTGTTTAGGATTTCGAATTTCATGTTTCGGATTTACAAGCTCGCTGCGAAAACACAGACTGTCGGCCTCGCTTTACGACAGCATCCCACAAGATTCTTTAGCGCGGAGAGTGCATGTGCATCATGGTGCCGTCCTGAACCACGGCCGCCTTTGCTCTACCCGGAAATTCCTTTTCAATCAAGGCCAGAACCTCGGGCCAGGTCTTGACGATGACGGCATCATCCACATGGCAAATCATGTCCAGACTGGTTCGGTCGGGATAGGGGGCCAGGACAATCAATTTCTTCATCAACCTTTCTGCAAAACCTCTGGGCCTTGCAAAATAATGACGGCCACCGTAATCGCTTCCCCAGCCCCGCATGACATAGTGAGCGACCTGACCCTCCGGAGCATCCGAAATCAACACCCCCACCCCCTCCTGGGGCTTTAACAGGGTCAGGGCAAAAATAATGGCGATGGCCGACTCGTTGGCTTTGGCATAGGCGTTACAAATTGCCAGGTCATACCCGTTGGCATGGGGGATTCCATAATGCTCTTTTCCCTCTTCTGCGCCGGCGGCATGGGTGGCTCGGAAGGTGCCGGCGTAAAGGCTGGTGATCTCCCCTCGGCGATTGACCAGGCAATCCACTTTGAAGTTCAAGCCCACGGCGTCCCCGGCCGCATCGCATTCGGCCCGCATGATGTTGTCGGGAAAATTCCCGAGCCCGGTTCGAGCCCGGTCCCGGTAGAGCTGATTGTGAAATTGATTGATGGTCTCGATTCCGGCCACTCCCGGAAGAATAATCTTGGCACCGCCCCCGAACCCTACGTGAACGTGAGGCGTAATGCATCCGATCCCGATCTTCAGATCACAGTTCATGAATTCCCGATTGAACCAGAGTTCCACCCCAGTCGGAGTCCTTCCCAGACGCACGGTATTTTGAAAAGGGTCGTGATTGTAGACGGCATAGTTTTCTACAATCTCATCGCCCAATTTCTTTCGGGCATTGATCATATCGTAAGCTCCGTGCGACCCCAAGGCCCAGATAAAGCGGATTTGATCCTTGTTCATCCCTGCCGTGTGCAAGGATTCGAGGACGTATGGAGCGATTTCTTTCACCGGCGTCGGGCGGGTCATGTCATCAAAAACAATAACCGCTTGTTTTTTCCCCTTCGCCATTTCTCTCAGGGACGGTCCTTCGATGGGATGATCTACCTTTTCTCGAATTTTTTCCGGTGTGAGCCCGGGTCTATCAAAACCGGGTGGATTGAGGTTGTCTACCTCCCACCGGTCCGGGAAGGTGAGCTCCCGTTCCTTGTTCTCGTACCAAAGCCTGGAGGGAATCGAGATTTTCTTCATATCATTCTCCTACTAAGATCACGATGATTTTCCTGGGTCCGTGCATGCCTTTGAACGGAACCCCCCGGATGTCCCCAGTCATGCTTGGCCCCGTGATGAAACAGAACTGGCTGGGAAGGTTCTTTTTTCCCCGAAAGATTTTTTCGATTACCTGTTCGTAGACTCCGACCATTCTTTCCACCGGCACAATGGCAACATGCAGGATTGGAGCCAAAGACGTTAACCTCGCCTGGTCCTTGTCATGAATGAGGCCCAGCGTTCCGGATTCGGCGACAGCGAAATCCGCGCCGGTAATGCCTGCATCGACTTCCTCAAAAACGGCATCCTTGAAAGAGTCCCGGCTGTCAAAATCTTGGGAAGTGATGACCCGAAGATCATTTTCTTTACCCCAGGCGGATAGATTGAGCGAAGCAATAACGTCGTCTGTGCTCACCATCACCTTCTTCAGCCCTTCTGCCTTGGCGATTTGGGAGAGCTTTTCCAGGGCTTCCCGGCGATCCTTGACTCGATGGACGATCCCTCCTTCTTGTGAAAGGTTTTTCGAAAAACTTTCTATCAATTCTCCTGGAGTCAGAGAAATCTCTCTAAGGACGGGCCTCCCCGGCCGCGAGGGTATTGGTTTTCTCGGAGCTGCCTTAAGTTTACTTAGAATTTCGTCCCGGGCACTTTGTTTCACTTTAAAAACCCTCAAAATCAGGAAGCCAGAATACAGAATTCAGAATCCAGAATGGAAATTCTATTCTCTTTCATTCTGGTTTCTGCCTTCTGAATTCTCTTTCTGCATTTCTATCCAGCGATCGTGAAAGGTCTTTTTGGCCATGGACGGCAAATCCCTGCTTCTAAACCATCCTTTGAAAAGGCCTCCAACCTCACGGAGCATCCCTTCATGCGGCTGTTTGTTAACGAAAGGTCGGACGAATCGCACCCCCCAATTCCACATCCGGTGCCGGGTTACTGCCCACGTCCATAGACGGAAAAATATCCTTTCCATCATAGGGGGTTTTCTTGTCTGAAGGATTGCGTCTCCCGATACATCCTTCGCCCGGTAATGGAGGAATAGACCGGGATGATCGATACCAGCCGGACAGATGCTTTTGCATGACCCACAAAGGGTGGTGGCCCGGTAGAGATCCTGCGTTCTCTCCAACCCGAGAAGGAGCGGATTCAGGACTTGGCCCATGGGCCCTGAATAAACCCAGCCATAAGCATACCCGCCGATTTGCCGATAAACCGGACAGCCGCTCAAACAGGCGCCGCAACGGATGCAACGCATGGCCCCCCGGGCAATCTCGTCTTGATAAATCCTGGACCGGCCGTTATCGACGATGACGACTATAAGCTCCTCCGGTCCGTCAATCTCATCACTCTTTTTAGGGCCGTTGTCCATTGAAACGTAAGCAGAGAGCTTTTGTGCGGTGCAGTTCCGGCACAGAAGCCTTACCAAGTGCAACGCATCCTCCAGCGTGGGGACCACTTTTTCGAGGCTCATCACCGATATCTGTGTGCGGGGGGAGGATTTGCTGAAACGGATGTTTCCTTCGTTTTCCACATTCAGAATCGTTCCGGTTTCAGCTACCGCCACATTCACACCCACAATGCCCATCTCGACTCGATGAAATTTATCGCGCAGGAAAATTCGCGCCGCATGCCCCAGTTGCACAGGATCCAAGGTCGGTTCCTTCAGGTCGATCTTCTCCATGAAGAGATCCCGTACCTTTTCGACGGGGATGTTAATGGCAGGACCCACAATATGGAATGGCGTAACACCCAAGAGTTGGATGATGAACTCTCCAAGGTCTGTCTCCCAGGTCTTGACGCCATTTTTCTCCAAAACCTCATTGAGACCTATCTCCTCTGTCACCATGGATTTCCCTTTGGTAACATACTTGATTCCCCGCTCCTTGGCGAGACCGACGATGTACTGGCTCGCCTCGGTTGCATCACGAGCCCAAAATACTTTGGCTCCATTAGAGAGGGCATTTTTTTCAAATTCCTCCAAAAGCTCGGGGAGCCGTGAAATCGCCTCTGCTCGGATGATTGCCCCGTAAGCCTGGGCTGCAGCAGCGTCGGGGAACGTCGAGAGCGCCGCCTCCCGCCTCATCCGCACAAAGTTAGCGCCCGCTTTCAGGAAGGTATAGGCTTTTCGCAACTCCTCCCTGGCTATCTCTGAAAATTGTTCTGTTTTAACTTCCATCCATCTCCTCTATTGACGATAAACATGAAGCAGCGGGCGATAAAGAATGAGCCGTGATTTAGCTTTTTTGTTCAATGTCTATAGTCGATGGTTCGTCGTTTCCTGATGTTGGGCCAAGAAGCTGGCCAGATGCATCACCTTCTTCCCAGGATGGCTTCTGCTGAGAAACCCGCCAATGTTCAGAAGACAACCCGGTTCGCAAAGAAGCAGAACGTCGGCTCCGCTCGATATGTAGTCTCCCACTTTATCCCTGACCATCGATTCGGAGATATCCGGATAACGATTGGCGAATTCCCCTCCGAACCCGCAACAAGTATCCGCCGCATTCAAGGGGACCAGTTGAGTTCCTTTTACCGCACGGATCAATTTTTTGGGCTGCTCGGAAACTCCCAGACCGCGGAGGATATGACAGGATTCGTGATAGGCAACTTTTCCTTCGAAGGAGGCGCCGACATCTTCTATCCTCACGATATCGACCAGATACTGAGAAAGCTCATAGATCCGAAGACTTAGTTCTTCCGCCCGGCTCCTCCACTCCGGTTCCTCAGCGAGAAGCTCCGGATAATGGTATTTGACCATGCAGACGCAGGAACCCGAAGGGCTGACCACTTCTTCGTCATCGCCGAAAACTTGGATAAAATGTTTGGCCGCTTTTTTCGCCTGTTCACGATATCCGGCGTTGATGGCCGGTTGGCCACAACAGGTTTGTTCTATGTGATAGATCGGCCTCGCACCTGCTCGGCGAAGAAGCGACACCGTGGCCTCCCCGATGTGGGGAAGAAAGAGGTCAACCATACACGGAATGAAAATGGATACAGTATCCATTAGAAACCTGTTTGCTTCCGCGGTTCAAGGGGATTAGAAAATAGAAGACGCATAGGTTATTGTTAAACTTAACAGAGGGGAAAGAGGAAGGTCAAGGGACTACTTTGTTTCTGGTACCGATGTCATAGTTATTTTTTTTAAGTTTGAATTACTTTGGAAGGAGGTTGATGATGCCTCAATTCATTTCCGTGGAACCCTCCGGATGTACAGGGTGCAGAACATGTGAAGTCGTTTGCTCACTCTATCATTTTGGTGAGTGCAATCCAGGAAGATCCGCGATTCGCGTCATCCGTAGGGAGAAAAACGGGCTGGTCTTTTCCCTGCCCCTTGTCTGTCAACAGTGTGAGCAATCCCCTTGTGTGGAAGCCTGCCCATCTGAAGCGCTTTCCCGTAAGAGCGAAAATGACCCTTTAACGGTTGACGAGACAAGGTGCTCTGGATGTGGAATCTGTTCAGATGCCTGCCCGGCAGGGTGCGTCTTCTTAGACAACCAGAGGAACGTGGCCATCTGTTGTGATCTTTGCGGGGAAGAACCGCAATGCATTCCACTCTGCCATTCTCACTGTTTGACTTTGGGGAGCGATGACGAGGCAGGTAAGGGAAGAATGAAAAGGCTGGCAAGCATTTTAGAAAAAGAGGGTCTCCTGGAAAGTGTGACGGGAAGAGGAGGAAGATAAATGGAATACCTGCGGGGAGGACGGATTCTCAGGGTCGACCTAACAAATGGGAGGATCTGCCGCGATCCTGTCAGCCCTTATGTCGATCGATTTGTAGGGGGGAAAGGGATAAATCTCAAAATCCTATTTGATAGCCTCGAACGGGGAACCAAGCCATTCGACCCGGAGAACCTTCTTCTTTTTGGCGCCGGTGCCCTGGTAGGGACACCGTTTCCCGGCGCATGTCGGTTAGACGTGATGGCGAAGTCTCCTGTGACCGAAGCCTTCGGCGACTCTGGTATGGGAGGTTACCTGGCAGCGGAGCTGAAATTTGCCGGCTATGACACCTTGGTCGTCGAAGGGAAAGCTGAGAAACCGGTCTATTTATTCATCCAGAATGATCGGGTGGAGATCCGTGATGCCTCGGCGATCTGGGGTCACGATACCTATGAGACGCCCGTTATGGTGAGGCAGGAGTTAAAAGAACCAGCGGCCCAGGTGATATCGATCGGCCAGGCTGGCGAGAGGCTTGTAGTCTATGCGTCCATCAACTCGGGCACGGGTAATTCAGCCGCTCGAACCGGAATGGGCGCGGTCATGGGTTCGAAGAACCTGAAGGCTGTTGCTGTCCGGGGAACTGAAGGGATTTCAGTCGCGCGGCCAAAAGAGTTTTTGGAAGGGTGCCGAAAACTGCATCATTCTATCAAGCAGTCCAAATTTTATAACGCTCTTCATGAGACCGGGTTGACCAGGCTTCACGACAGGGAAATGCGGGCCCTTTACGAGCTTTTGGGACCGCCTGGGAAGGAGTGCGAAACGATCTGCGAAGAGGATTTTTTAAAGGAGCACCTCTATCAAAGGGTGGGGTGCTTTGCCTGTCCCGTAGCCTGCTTCGATTCGTACGACATAGCGGGCGGAGGGGCTGGAGCCGTCAAGTGCAGCCCATACGGGGATCTGACTTGGGATCTCGGCAATCCAGACTTGATGCTCTTCTGGAAGACCTTTGTCGAATGCCAGCGATATGGATTGGATGCTCGATCCCTGTCCAATGCTCTTGCTTGGCTTATGAAGTTGCACGAAAGAGGAATTATATCTGACCGAGAAACAGATGGGGTTGCTATGAAATGGGGCAGTCCGGAGGCCATCCTGCCTATGGCCAGGAAAATAAGCTACCGGGAAGGGATCGGAGATCTGCTTGCAGACGGGCTCCCCGTGGCTGCGAAAAAGATCGGGAAGGGTGCAGAAGACTATTTGCTCATATCCAAGGGCTCGCCTTCGGATATGCATATTCCCCCGATCAAAACGATGGTGTTGGCCTGCGCTGTCTCTCCCATAGGGGAGGACATCCAGGTGCAGCCCTTCCTGGAAGGTGTTTCAGCAAGGAGATATATCCAGACCAGAGATCCAGCCTCTTTTGAGGAGGCGATTAAAAAATATAAGGATCGGGCTGAAAAAGAGGTCGGGATAAGAGAAGCAGCCGATCCTCGGGTTATACAAGGGAAGGCTGCCCTGGTGCGCCAAGATGAAGAGCGTACCGACGTTGCGGATCTTGCCGGCGTATGTACCTGGATGACCTCGTTCATCGGACTGCCGGTGGATGCCAACGTGATTGCCGATTTCATGTCGCTAGGGCTCGGGACCCCTATAAAAACCGAGACACTCGTCGAAGCCGGTTTGAGGATGCATCATCTAGAAAGAGCATTCAACTGTAAATGTGGCCTGACTCGCGAAGATGACAAAGTGTCGAAGGGCTACTATGATCGCCTTCGGCCTGACGGAAAATTGATGCCGGAGATTAGTTTCACGGGGACGGATCTGGAAAAGATGAAGGATGACTATTATCAAATGATGGGATGGGACATGGAAACAGGCATCCCCACGCGCAGGACGCTCGAAAAGTATGGATTGGCGGACGTGGCCGACTCTTTAGGGTTATGATGAAGGAAGCGAGTGGTCGTCCTGCAGCAGCCTGCTATATCGTACTCCCGCCGTCTATGGCAAGAACCTGGCCTGTGACATAGCTGGATGCATCCGAAGCCAGGTAGATGACGGCTCCCACCATCTCCTCGGGATCAGCCGGCCGCGCCATCGGAGTTCTGCTCATGGCCACTCGAAGGATATCCGGGTTTTTCCAAAGGGCTTCGCTAAACCGAGTTCTGGTGAGCCCCGGAGCAATGGCGTTTACCCTGATATTGTACGGAGCCCATTGCTGGGCCATCACCTTTGTGGCCATAATGACACCGGCCTTGCTGATGGAATAAATGGGCAGTATGTCGGGAGAGATTCCGGCGACGGACGCGACATTGATGATCTTCCCTCCGCCTTTTCCTTTCATCGTCTTGGCTACTGCTTGACTCAAAAAAAACAGCCCTTTCAGATTCAGGTTCATAATCGAGTCCCAGGCGCGCTCGTCGACGTCTATGGCCGGGGCCATTGTGGGATTCGTGGCAGCATTATTCACCAAGATGTCGATCTTCCCGAACTCTTCCAAGACCCTCGTGACGAGGTTGTCGATCTCCTCTATCTTCCCTACATGGGCCGCTACGGGCAGACATTTCCTCCCTTTTTTCTTTATCTCTTCCGCCACTTTTTCCAAGTCGGGGAGCTTCCGGCTGGCGATAGCCACATCGGCCTCGGCTTTGGACAATCCTAAGGCTATTGCTTCGCCAATCCCCCGGCTGGCCCCGGTGACAAGGACAACCTTATTCTTTAGAGAAAATTCCATTTATTATTACCTCCTGTGAGCAATACGGTTTTATATGTGCTTTAGGTCGGGCTAAATATAAGAAAGATGGAGTTGTATGTCAAGTGATCGAAGAGCCAGGTGTAGAGCCGCAAAATGGCAGGCTTAGAACTCGGAGTCCATCTCCTTTAGGCGCACCAGGGAGATGAGAGGGCTTTTGAGAACTTTGGCAGATGTGAGGAGTGACATTCTGGAAAGTCTAACGCACGCGGAACAAAGCGGTATACGTAAAGGCATCGTGTCCAATGACTGTCTCACTCGGAGACTACCTGTTTAGTAATGTCGGATGTTAAAACCCTCCTGAGTTGTCTTCGGTAGTATGAGACAGCTCAGGAGGTCCAGTTTTCCCCTCACCCTGTCCTCTTCCCAACGGGGAGAGGACAGGGTGAAAATCTTTAGAATTTGTAGTGGATGGCCTGACCTGCCACGATGATCCAGGTAATCAGCATCGCATTGGCAAAAGCACCCACATAGATGTGTCCTGTTTTTCGATAGAAATAGGTTGTGAGCCATCCTGCGATAGCAAGTATGGGAATATATTGGAACATGACGATACCCCCTAAACTCATGGAAGGCAATTTTATCCCCAGTGTTCCACCGGCAAAGAGCGGAATATATTGGTAGGCCAGAAAAATGAAATATCCTAGGATCAGCAGGATAATATTGATGATCGTTTCTTTTCCCAGACTCATGGCCCCATCAGGCTTTCCCGGTCGCATCTGTCCGTGCAAGACTATCCCCAGGATGAAAAAGTAGAAGAAGAAGGGGATAATGTAACCCAGGATGACGCCGAAATGAAGGGCATCCAGCGGCTTGATGGCGAAGACCCAAAAACGGTAGTCCGTCTGAAACAACCAGGCCGAGATAGCCAGAGTAAGATGGGCAACGAAGATGATACTAAAGGCTAGCAGGAAGGACTTGCCGATTCTTCCCCATGCCAGTCCTTTGTCCTTCCAGGTCAAACCAACATTAACCGCAGTGGTTCCCGATTTCTTCTTGGTCGCGAAATACCAAATCAAGAAAAGAATCAGTGAAACGATGGCTACGCCAAATGCCCAAAACATAACGACAGTTGTAATTTGCTCCGACCATATAAAGGAGGGTTTGGCTATCCCTTGGCTGTTCCAGTGATATTTCCAGGCCCACCAATAGATCGGGAGTGGTAGGAGCACCATGATCAGCGCACCGATCCACCATCCTCCTCCGGACATGGATTTTTTTGGGGCTGGTTCCTCTTGGAGTTCTTTAAAGTAATTGGTCTTAAGCAGGTATCCTCCCAGGCCAATGATAAGGATGACCATCCCAATGAGGGCGACTAAGTTAAAAATCTCTTTCCAGTACCAAGTCTGGTCTGATGGAGGCAGGTTCTTTCCCCCTTTCAAAGTCATTTGAAACCATTCAATCGCATCTCCGATACCCTCTGTGGAGAGATGAACTCGGGGATGGATTACGGGGGGTTGATACAGCTTTCGGGCTGTGCCCTCTTCAATGGAGCCATACAGCTTTCCAACGGCCACGTCCTCCTGGGTATCGAAAACTTTTTTCAATTTATCGGTTTTAACGATATCCCTCGGAATCAGGGATTCCCACATTAAACCGGAAAACTCGTCGTATTTGCTGAAGATAAGGCCCATATTCCTGGGCCAGGTCGGGGTACCGTCCGGACAGCCATACGTTCCGGTAGAGCTGCTTGCAAAAACACAAGATTTGTAACCATCCTTGATCACTGCTGCGGCAATGCCTATTGCCCAACCCCCCATAGAGTGTCCTTCCAGGCCGATGTTATCAAGGTCGACCATATCCAGGGACCGTAAATATTTTAACCCGTCGATGCCGCCATAACCGTTGGCAAAAGCCGGAGGATCGGAATAGCCATGGCCTGTTTGATCTATGGCCAGGACAACATATCCTCGACGAGCAAATTCAATGGCAAAGCCATCCTGCGTCTCACGTGAATTGATGTAGCCGTGGACGGCTAAGATACCCGGAGCCTTATGTTTTGCATCTACTCCTTTGGGTACGTAGAGTAAACCGCTCATCATGACACCGCCAGAACCCATAAAGCGGACATCCCGGACGACAATGCTTCCCCCGCCGGTCTGTGTTTCATACGCCACGATGCCACCGACCAAGATGAGCAAAAGAGCCAAAACCAAAATCCAATGCACCTTACCTGTGGACGAGCCAAAATGATTCATATTTTCCTCCTTTCCTATTGAATTTCAACAGGAAATAAATGATGAATAGGATGTCCCCCTATTCGCGTTGCGCCCCTTCAGTACTCACCTCCTCCTCTGATAAATTCCTATTCTTCCCTATCCCACGGGATTGAGCCAAGAACCTAAATTCCAGCTATAATAGCAAGACCGTTTAGGTTGTCAAGGAAATTTTCTCAAACCGAAATAACAAAATACGTAACACCTCACCCTCCATTGGTTACCCACGAGTTCTGGAACAGGGGGTGGCGAAAAGCTTATGGCGGCAACCGCATCGTGTTTTATGAACTATAAGCGTGAGCAGAACATGACAGGTGTTGATGAAGGTTCGCAAAAGTAACCCTTGCCACGAAAAATTTCAAAATCATCCACTCATAAGATTTTAGGAGCCACCCGTGCCAAATCGAGGGACAATCCTCATGGTCCAGCGACACATTACCAAAGCACGACACCTGTTGGGGAAAGATAGGCTTCTTTTCAGCGGGTTCCGGATTTCTCTTCTTTCGCCAGAAGGGCAGCACCCAGGGCAGCGGTAAGTTGTGGTTGCTCCGGCACCAACACGTCAACTTCCAGTGCTTCGCTCACGGCTGAGACAAGTCCGGAGTCCTCGCCCCCACCTCCTGTAAGCACCACGTCTCGTTCCATCCCGAGTCTCTTCACCAGCACGGCAGCCTTGGCAGCCAGGGCGCGATGTACCCCGGCCAGGATGTCTTCCATGCGGGCGCCTTCTGCTATTCTAGAGATGGTCTCGGATTCCGCAAAGACAGCACAGTTCGTGGAAAACTCGACCGGACTTTGGGACTTTAAAGAAAGGGGACCAATATCTTCAACGTTAATACGAAGGATGCGGGCGATGACCTGTAAAAAACGGCCAGAGCCGGTAGCACACTTTTCGCTCATCAGGAAATTGGCGATTTTCCCTTGAGGCGTCAACTTCACAGCTCTGGTGAATTGTCCGCCGATGTCTATCACGATGCGGACCGAAGGAAAGAGGGACCGACAGCCTGCGGCCTGGCAGGAAATATCGGAGATCTGGCGTGCCTGAAAAGGCGCGCTTTCTGCGCCGATGCCCGTGACCACGATGCCCGAAAGCTCGGCAAAATTGACGCGTCCCTTGGAAAGCATCTGATCGAGAACTTTCCTAGCGGTTTCTTTATAGTGACCTCCGGAGGAGAGTATTTCGTGAGCCATGATTTGCTTTCGGTTGATGAGCACTGCCTTGACGAAGGCTGAGCCCATATCCACGCCGACGTAATATGCTCGGTAGCCATTCATTTGAAGAAGGTCACTCCTTCTAATCTCCGTTTGCGCTCAGGCGTGACGCCGCGAGCCAAGAGATCCTTCCCCAATAAGGCTGCGCCCAGAGCGCCCGTGAGAAGCGGTTCCGATGGTACCAGCACCCGAAAGCCTACCTTTTGCTCGACCGCTTTGATCAGTCCGATATTCATTGCTCCTCCGCCCGTGACGACCACGTCCTTTTCGATGCCAAGGCTCCGAACCATATTGACAACCCGGCCGGCGAAGGCTTCGTGCAGACCGGCGACAATCTCGGGTATCGTTGCTCCCTCGGTCAGCCTGCTGGTCACCTCGTGCTCAGCAAAGACGGTACAGGTATTGGAAATCCTAACAAAGTCCTTGGCCTTTAACGAAAGCTCACCCATCTCGGTCAGCTTGATCCCTAAGGTTTCCGCAATCACTTCGAGAAAACGGCCGGTACCGGCGGCGCACTTATCGTTCATGACGAAGTTCATCACCTTGCCTTCAGTATCCAGTTTGATTCCTTTGGAATCCTGGCCCCCGATATCAATAATGATGCGGGCCGTAGGGAAAAGAGACCGGACGCCTCGGGAATGGCAGGTGATCTCTGTAATCTGTTTATCAGCGAAGGGGACATTGATCCGGCCGTATCCTGTCGCCACGATAAAATCGAGTTGCTCGAATCTAAGAGCCGTCTTCTTGATTGTCTCGTCCATTACGGCAAGGGCCAGATGGCGGTGTTCGGCACCCGTGGGGCCGATAACCGACGCCATCATGGCTCCATCTCCGTCAACGATGACTACTTTGGTCATTGTGGAGCCGATATCAACCCCAGCAAAATGCATTGTGTCTTTGGTTCCTTTCCCTAACCCTCTCAAAAGTAGTTGGGCGTTCTTCGCTGCCTTTACCAAGTGGCTCTTTATTATGTTTTATGGGTAATGTACGGCGTCGCCTGAGTCGACGTTTGAAATGTGTCTGGAAACGGAGTAGCCAAACGTTTAAAGGTCCCGCCCTGCCTTCGCCGAAGCGGCTTCGCGTAGGCAGGTGTCAAGGCTCCTCATCACGTCCAACTACTTTTTCGGCGCGACATTCGGGTTAAGCAGTCCGGGCTGAGAGGGCCTCGATAAAGGCGCTGATCTGTGTCTTCCACTGTGCTTCCGAGTAATCCCTGAGGTCGACCATGTCAGAGACAAGCTGCATCATCGGAATGTCAGTAAACTGACCTAACTGGTTCTTAATATGCACCTGGCCGATGGTGGTAGCTCTACACGATCGGCATGCGTGGAAGACCACTCCGTCTATCCGGTAATCTTTTATCATCTCAAGCAAGCGTTCCACGACCGGATTCCCGCTATTCGCCTTTGCCTTCTCGTGGCGCTGCGTCAGGCGGAGGAAGGTTCGCCAAGCGAGGTATTCCACAGGGTCCTTGACGTTGCCGGGCACTTCCACGGGATCGTAGCCTCGGTACACGTTCTCAATGACAAAAACGGCTCCGAAACTTTCAAAGTAATTGAAGATCCAAAGCGTGTGCCACGGCGGAAGCCCTCCTCCATAAAGGATACGGTGTTTTTCCTCTGGGATGGCGCCTACCTTATGGTCTATCTTGTCTTTCACTTCAGTGTAGAGGTCTCTGAAAAAGTTCACGGCATCTTGCGTGCCGCAGTAATAATAGGCGGGAACCATAACATTGAAGTGGTCCTGGGCAGGCATCGGGCTTGGCACGGCGATGCGCATCCGGTCTATCTCGTACCAGAGACGCCACGCCTCGTCACCCAGACGGATGGTCTCCCAGAGGCGATCCTTGTCCATCTTTCTGCCGGTCTGGTGTTCTAGAAAGGCAATCAGACCCTGGAACTGTTCCCTTTGGTACTTGAGATAATAATCGCGCACCTCGTTCAGGTCACTGAGGACAGGCGGCATCACCACATCAATGCTGAAAGTGGGCACATCCATGTAGCGTCCGGCTGCCTGGTACCATTTGAAACGTGGGTCGCAGACGCTGCTGCTGCCGAGCATCATGTCCGGCTTCGGCATCCCTCCATCGGGGGAATCTTCCGGAACGCCACCCAGGTCTTTTCTCAGACTATCAAAACCGAGGCCGATACGGGTATAGCTGCACAGGACCTGGGAATAGCCGTCCGCCTCTGCTTTGAGGAGAAAGCGGTCCATATCTCGCTTGGCTGCGCACAGTCCTGCGTAGTTCTCGGTCGGTATGGGCACCACGTCCATGGCGCGCAGAATCTCATCGTACTGAGATGCCACCATGAAGTAGGCAACCTTTTTGCCCTGTGCCTTGGCCTCTTGTGCACCACGATAGATGTTTTTCACCATGGCCCGAATCCTACGGGCCGATTCCGTGCCTTTTACGGCTGTCGTTTTTGCCTGTCCTTTTTCTTCCACGGTCACTCCTCTTAAGCAATCATTTCCAAGAATGCCTGGACCCGGGTACGGAGCTGGCCGATGGTAGACGTCGAGTAATCGTCTTCGATCATCAGCACCGGCAGCCTCATTTCGTTCAGGTATTCACGAAGGTCCGGCCCCTCCATCTCGCAGGTATCACAGTAGCGGACAATGTAAAAAATAGCCCCGTTCGCATTCCATTCCTTGACGAAACGGCCGATGTAGCCGTACCGGTTTTCCAGGTCCTTCTTCCGAGTCTCGGCCTGGGGCATATTGCTCCTGGGGCAGTGAATACGAAGGTAGCGGCCGGCAATGCCTTCGAGAGGATCATCGGTCTCCGGCACATCATCCCAGAAGAAGCGCGAGCCTGTGCAGAGATCATCCATCACCACCTGAGCGCCGCTCTCCTCGATGAGCTTGACAAAAGCCGTATCGTCTATCTCGTTCCCCCAGAGGAAGATGCGAGGGACCTTCTCCGTCTTCGGTTTAGGACGCCCTTTGGCTTCAGCAATAAATTTTTTTACGAGTTCGAGGTGCTCCGCTGCGGGCATGCCCATGCCAGCCACCAACACCTGGGTGGCCTCGATACCAGAGACAAGGGGCGGGTCCGACTTTCTCAATTCATAAAACTCTCTCAGGACTTTTCGACGCTGATTGTAAAGCTTAATGGCTTCCTTGAACTTAGCGGTGTCCAGCTTCTTTCCGGACCATTTTTCAAGGTCTTTGATAAAGAGCTGAAGTTCCTGACGGTAGAACTCGTCTGAGCTTGGCCCCATCATGTGGGGGACGTTTATAAGATGGGTGAAGGGAGCAGGCTTATAGTAACGCCAGATGTGATACATGCGCTCCACGGTATCGCAGCTATGGGGGGCTACAAAACCGTCCAGAAAATCGTATTCCCCTTTGAGAGCCAGATTGAAGCAACTCCGGGCAAAGGGACAGGCCATTGGCTCGATGCAGGCGTCCGCCTGGTCTATGGGCGCGCTTTGACTGCCCTGGATGCGGTAGGGCACCATATCAAAGGCAGTGATGATCTCATCCGGCACGAAGCAGCAAAAGTAGCCTATGACCTTCTTGCCCGAATCGTGTAATTGCCTGGCGCGCTTGCCCCTTTCGTCGTAAAGCTCTTGCAGCTGCCCAATTGCTGTCATTACTATTTCATCCTCCCTCTTGGTTTTCGCATCCCGATGGTTTCAGAGATTCCAGGCCGCCCGAGCTCCCTCTTCGGTGGCCTCGATAATTCTGCGAGGCTCAAGAGCATCGCCGATGATAAAATGACGGATCTTTCTGGCCTGCAAAAACTCCTTGAGTCCATCGCGGGACTTCAGTCCGACCGCTATAACGACTTGATCGATCGGGGAGAGGATCTGCTCTTTTCCCTCGATCAGAGCGGTTACAGAAGATTTTTCGATTTTTGTCAAAGTGGTGTTGAAAAGGAGCCGGCACTCCGCTTCTTTTAGCCGGGTGTGTAACATGTAGCCGTGGGAAGTGATCTTGAGCACCGGCGACCGTTTCAAAACCTCGACCAGGGTGACCTGCGTTCCTCTCTTGCACAAATAATCGGCTGTCTCCATGCCAATCAATCCGCCGCCAATCACGATGGCATGTTTTCCCGGCGGAACCTCTCCACTGAGAACCTGCCAGGCATTACAGACATGCGGAAGATCAATCCCTGGAATGTCCGGTTTGATCCGTTCTCCTCCGCTCGCCAGGATCACTACCTCTGGATTCCCATCGGAAATCATTCCTTCCGTCACTTCAGTATTGGTACGCACCGTGACTCCCATCTTTTTGGCCTGGGAAATAAGCCAGAAGGCCCACGTCCCATAGTGATCTTTGAAGGGCGACTTACTGGCAAACCGCAACTGCCCTCCAGTTTCATCCTCCTTCTCAAAAAGGGTCACCGTATGGCCCAGGCGGGCTGCCTCATACGCTGCTGTGAGGCCACCAGGGCCGCCCCCTACGATCCATACCTTGCGACGTGACATGGCTGGCCCCTGTGGATAAACCATTTCCTGTCCGGTCTCGGGATTGAGGGCGCAGCGGATCTTCCCCTCTCCCAGGATCAAGCGTTCGATGCAGCCCTGATTGCAGGCGATACATTTGCGGATATCTTCGGGGCGGCCCTCTCTCGCTTTGATTAGAAAATCGGGATCAGCCAAGAACTGGCGGCCAAAGGCCACAAGGTCCGCTTCTCCACGGGCAATCACGTCATTTGCCAAAGAAGGATCCGAGAATCGGCCGACCGCGATCACCGGAAGGCCGACAGCGTCTTTTAATTTTTTGGCCCGCCAGACATTGAACCCGGCTGGGTACTCAGGGGGCGCGCTGGTAATGCCACCCGGACTTCCGTGCGTGCCGAGAGAGGCATGTAGCATGTCGGCTCCGGCTTTAACCAGATTGGAGAGGATAGGCCGGATATCCTCGAACGTGTAACCGTCTTTAATGCATTCTTCCACGGAAAGGCGCAGGGAGATGGGAAAATCCGGTCCCACTGCTTTGCGGACCTCCTGCAACACTTCGATGATGAAGCGGCTCCGGTTGATCAGGCTGCCGCCGTATTCATCCTCTCGTTTGTTGGAGAGAGAGGATAAGAACTGTGTGAGCAAGTACCCGTGGGCGCCGTGCACCTCCACGGCATCGAAGCCAGCCTCTATGCCACGGCGGGCGGCAGCCCCAAAAGCAGCGATGATTTCCTGGATCTCAGCGCGGGTCATCTCCCGTGGGGTTAGGCGAAAAATCAGAGACGGGATCGGCGAAGGGGCAACAGCTTTTCCTTGTTGCAGAAGAAAGAGGCTTTCCCGTCCTGCATGGTGAAGCTGCAAGGCCATCTTGCTGCCAGCAGCGTGCACCGCGTCGGCAATTTTTTTCAGGCCGGGGATAAATCGGTCGTCATAGGCTCCCAGTTCATTCGCTATGCCCGAACCGTTGGGATGGACGGAGGAGATCTCGGTGATGATCAAGCCGGCCCCTCCTCTGGCACGGCGCTTGATATAAGCCAGGTTCGCTTCACTCACCGTACCGTCTTCATTCCCGAGATTGGTCCCCATAGGGGGCATGACCACACGGTTGACCAGCTCCAACGATTTTATCTTGATAGGGGAAAAAAGATGGGACAGAAGATTCATGGCTTATCCTTTCCTATTCCTATGAGATATTTCGCAGTATGCTGCAACATCAGAACGGTAACGGGTAAAAAGAATATTGTCAATAATCTTGGTTTTCTCGGAAATTTGAATTCGGGGAAAAAAGTTCATCCCCCTGAAGCCGTGAAAAAATTTGGAGAGGGGGGTGGGCAAGGAGGGGGACACTGGCTTGACAACACGCTTGCTTTGTGAAATAGTGGACTTCACATCGGACTTTTGGAAAGGAGGAGTGGGATATGAAAAAGAATGCCTTCTTCATTATTATGTTTTTTGCTTTAACGATTGTCATCAGTATCCCTCACAACGGAATGGCCCAGCTTAAACCCGGGGATCCTATTGTCATAGGGGTTCCGACCGCCTTGGGTTCTATCGAGGGCCGGGACGGCTGGATGGCCATCCAGATGGCAAGGGATGAGATCAATGCAAAAGGTGGCGTGCAGGTAGGGGAGACAAAGCACAAGGTTGAAGTCTATTCCATTGATACCCGGGAACATGAGCCTGGGATTCCAGTTCAGGATGCCTTGACAGCGACGGAGAAACTCATCCTGGAGAGAAAACCGCACGCAATTGCATTAGGTAATTTTCGCTCCGAGGTTCTGTTGGCGTCAATGGACCTCATGTCCAAGTATAAGCTGCCCTACATTTGTTCCATCGCCATGACCCCTTTGTTCCAGAAAAAGATCTCGGAGGACTATGACAAGTATAAATACTGCTTTCGGGACGCCCTGAACGCGCCTTACCTTGTGATGTATTTGCAGGGAGTGATGGGATTCATAAAGAAACAGTTTGGTTTCAACAAAGCATATATTATCGTCCAGGACACTCTTTGGGCTCAGGGTACTGGCAAAGGCCTTGACAAATGGTACAAAGAAAACGGGTGGGAAGTGGCGGGTTTCGATGCTTATGCTTTGGGTGCCAGTGACTTTTCTCCATCCCTTATTAAGGTCAGGGCTCAAAAGGCCCAGGTGATCGTACCCATATTTGATATGCCTCAAAGCGGCGGTCTGCTAAAACAAGCCCGTGCCATGCAGATTCCTGCGCTTCTTGCAGGTTTTATCAGCCCGGTTGCTCCTGAAAATGCCTGGAAGGTGTTTGAAGGAGAAGTGGACGGAATGGTTAACATGATATTTGAAATCGGACCTGTTCCTGTGAAGGCGGTGCCAAAGTCCGTTGCCTTTAATGAGAATTTTGGCAAGAAATGGGGAAATGAAGCCAGGATGAACCTTTCTGGCCATGGCCCGGGACCAAGCTACGACTCTATTTATACCTTCGCCAATGCGTTTGAGCGTGCCAAGACTGTTGAGCCAGATGCAGTGGTTAAGGCTCTTGAACAGACAGACATGTCAGGTGTGATTGGAAGAATCAAGTTTGGCAAAGATCATCAAGTGATCTATGGTTTTGACCCCAAAGAGACAGCTTTGGCCTGTGCCTTTCAATGGGTAAAGCCTGGAAGGAGAGAAGTTGTCTTCCCGGAAGTCGTTGCAGAAGGGAAAATTCAGCTTCCGCCTTATATGAAATGAAGATTGTTTTGGCCTTTTTGATTGTAGGGGCGATCCTCTCGTGGAAGATCGCCCCTTTTGTCCATTTTCTTCGATAGCTGGGTGTGATCTTTCTCAAGTCACGCGCAAGGAGGGATGGTATGAAGACGAAAGCATATGGGGCCGGTATTCTTTTCATTTTAGCAATTTTTCTTGCTTTACCTCATCACGCCATCGCTCAATTTAAACCCGGGGAACCCCTTGTTTTAGGCGTGCCGACTGCCTTAGGCTCTATCGAGGGACGGGACGGCTTGCTGGCCATCCAGATGGCAAGGGATGAGATCAATGCTAAGGGAGGGGTATTGGTAGGTAACACAAAGCACAAAATCGAGGTCTATTCCATTGATACGAGAGAGCATGAGCCTGGAATCCCGGTGCAAGACGCCTTGACGGCCATGGAGAAGCTCATCCTTGAGAAAAAACCGCATGCCATCGTGCTGGGTAATTTTCGCTCTGAAGTATTGCTGGCTGCGATGGACCTTATTTCAAAATATAAGAAACCTTACATCTGCTCCATCGCCATGAGCCCGCTGATGCAGAAGAAGGTATTAGACGATTATGATAAGTATAAATATGTTTTTCGTAATTGCCTCAATGCTCCCTACCTTGCGACGTATTTAGGCGGAGTCATGGGGTTTGTAAAAAAGGAATTTAACTTCAACAAGGCATACATTATCACGCAAGATGTGTTGTGGGCCAAGGGGACCGGGCAGGGATTAGAGAAGTGGTACAAAGAGAATGGCTGGGAAGTAATCGGTTTTGATACTTATGCGACGGGTTCTTCTGACTTTTCCCCATCGTTGATCAAGGTGAGGGCTCAAAAGGCCCAAGTGGTGGTGCCTATCTTCGACATGCCGCAAAGCGGCATTTTGTTAAAGCAAGCCCGGGCAATGGAGATTCCAGCTCTTCTCGCTGGTTCTACCAGTCCGCTTGCCCCTGAGAACGCCTGGGAAGTATTCCAGGGAGAAGTCGAGGGGATGATCAATATGCAATATGAAGTTGGACCCGTCCCGGTAAAAGCCGTACCGAAATCTGTTGCTTTTAACGAAAATTTTGGCAAGAAGTGGGGAGAGGATGCAAGGAAAAGACTTTCACATCATGGTCCCGGGCCGAGTTACGATGCCGTCTATATCATGGCAAGCGCGATTGAGCGCGCGGAGAGCGTCGACCCAGACACAGTGGTCAGTGCCCTTGAAAAGACAGACCTGTCAGGCGTGGTGGGGAGGATCAGGTTTGGCAAAGATCATCAAGTCATCTACGGCTATGACCCCAAAGAGACCGCCCTGGGTTGCGGTTTCCAGTGGGAAAAGCCAGGGAAGAGAGTGGTGATCTTTCCGGAGGTTGTTGCTGAGGGGAAGATTGAACTTCCTGCCTACATGAAATGACCACCCTTTCGGTCATCCCGAGACTTGCCCTCGACCCCGGATTAAGTCCGAGAGAGGCTCTGATCGGGGAGCAGGAATCCATTTTGATAATGTCTGGAATCTCATTCGCAACTACCTTACCAGCAGGCAGGCGGGTACGAATGACAATGTAGCCAATAGATTTGCGCTCATTAACGTAGAATGCTACCAAGCATCATTATTTACGGTTTAGTAAACAGTGTGATTTTAGCTCTGATCGCCATGGGCTTTAGCCTCACTTTCGGTATCAGTGGGGTGGCCAATTTCGCCTACGGAGGGTTCTACCTCCTCAGTGGATTTCTCGTCTGGATGCTCCTCAACTATTTTAAATTCCCTTTCCTTCTGGCCATCGTTGTGACGATAGGGGTTGTCGGACTTCTGGGATTCGTTACCTACTGGGTTATTCTATTAAGGGTGAGGGGGATACCATTGTCCGAGGTGATCGCTACGTTCGCCTTGGGAGTTGGGATACTGGAGTTATTTCGCTGGCTGGGCTTTGTCACCTATGAGTTCACATTACCGTACATTAAGAAAGGCATGGTGATGATCGCCGGAGTACCTGTGGACTACCAGCGCCTTTTTATTATTGGAATTGGATTGGCATTGGTCCTCTTCCTTTACTTCTTTACTCATTACACAAGGATTGGCTTGGCGTTCAGGGGAATTGCCCAGAATGAGCGAACAGCGATCTCGCTTGGCATCAAATCGGATTGGGCGGCTGCTCTCAGTTTGGCCGTTGGATCGGCGATGTCTTCTGTTGCCGCCATCGTCATCCTTCCTCTGGGTATCATTTCGATTAATACTGGATATGAAGTCTTGCTGGTTGCTGTCGCGGTTGGGATTGTTGGAGGACTGGAAAGTGTTCCCGGGATTCTCGTGGCGAGCCTCATCCTTGGGTACGCTCAGGTTATCACCGGCACATACTTTAAGCCCGAATGGATGATGGTCGTCTATCTGGCAGCCATCGTCTTAGTGCTTGCGATCAAGCCATCAGGTCTGTTTGGAAAGTTCAAAGAGCTGGAAGAAAGAGTCTGACCACCCGTGAGGTGGAGGAAATTCGAAGCACCTGCCTGCGCGTAACCGCTTCGGCGAAGGCAGGCGAAATCCGAAACAGGGATGAATTTCAAGAATCGAATGATTGAAACGGAGAGTTTAGAATTTGGAAAATTGAAATTTTGGACTTGTTTCGAGCTTCCATATCCGGATTTCGGATTTGACGATGGGAAAAAATTCGAACACGTTTGAACCAAGTCAGAGGTACCATGAAATATCGTAAGGAAAGGTTGGACCGGGGCATTAAGGCTAGATGCGAGGATATCTTCGCCCTTTCCTCTTACAGGGAGATGCTGTATCTACTGCTCCCTCGTGCCTTGCCGGTTGTGCTTTTGCTTCTCCTTCCTCTCTTGAAAGGAGTGATTGGTCTCTATTGGGAAAAGGTCTTGATGATCACCTGCATCACGGGATTGCTTGCCTTGAGCTGGGATTTGATGGCGTCGGTGGGGCTGATATCCCTGGGCCAAGCCCTTTTCTTCGGCGCAGGGGCTTATATTACAGGCTTTTTAAATCACGTCTTTAAATTACCTCCCCTTTTGACCATTCCTCTGGGCACGGTGGGTGGGGCACTCTTTTGCACCCTTCTGCTCTTACCCGTTTTAAGATTAAGAGGGGTTTACTTCGCCATCGTCACTCTCACCCTGCCCTTACTGCTCGGCCGATTTATTGAAACAACGAAAATTCTTGGCGGAACAGAGGGGATGAGTGCCCTCACGCCTCTTCCTAATGTGTGGGTTGAACTTTATGTCCCTGTTTTTGCGCTCCTGATCTGTCTCTTCGGTTTTCGCAGATTGATCAACGAGGATTACGGACTGGTTCTTCAAGGGATTCGAGACAACGATCGGGCGGTTATGAGCGGCGCAATCAACATCTATTGGTTCAAGGCGCAGGCTGTGTTTATTGCCGGTGTGGCAGGGGCATTTGCCGGTGCCTTCATGACTCATTATACCCAGGTCGTGGGAATGGCTGCCTTTGCAATGGATTATTCAATCTTGCCGTTGACGGCTGCTGTCTTGGGTGGAGTGGGAAGCTTCGCGGGTCCAACGATAGGTG